>Ga0222650_1001183_pt1 | contig 14389 bp, 10 predicted proteins | sample AntAcemetagen367_FD_179820 | JGI IMG/M metagenome (GOLD analysis project Ga0222650, IMG submission 179820) | Saline water microbial communities from Ace Lake, Antarctica - #367 | ecosystem: Environmental > Aquatic > Non-marine Saline and Alkaline > Saline | place: Antarctica: Ace Lake...
GGCTGAACGGGAGCAGGCTGAACGGGAGCAGGTTGAACGGGAGCAGGCTGAACGGGAGCAGGCTGAACGGGAGCAGGCTGAACGGGAGCAGGCTGAACGGGAGCAGGCTGAACGAGAACCGGTGCTTGCACAATTGGCGCGGGAGCGGCAGGCGCTGGTTGCTGACCAGGGATGATTAATTTGGGCCTGGGCGCTTGCGGAGCAGGGCTTACGGCCTGAATCGGTTGGGGAGGTGTCTCCAAATCGATCGCGCTCGTGAGATCCTCCAAAGGGGGCGGATTGCTATCGGCTTGAGGAGCGTGCGCTTCAGAGGGCAAGGCTGCTTGGGGAAACTCGGGAGTTCCAGCTTCGGGGTTATTTTCACTCATAAGGAATTTTTTTAGAGATTGTCGGGCCTCAGCAGGGCGGTCGTCCACGGAGCGGGAAATGTGCCACATGACCCAGTCGCAAAGCCAGCCCGGAAGATCGGGGCGAAGCTCGGAAACCGGGGTGACCTGATGCTGAAGATGTGCCGTCATGACTTGCGGCGCGCTTTCCCCATCAAAAGGGTAGCGTCCGGTTAGGCAATAATAATAAACGCAACCCATGGCATACATGTCGGTGCGCTTATCAAGAGGGGTCCGCTCGAATTGCTCGGGCGCCATGAAGCGAATCGAGCCAAAGACGGCATCGGCGTGATCGATCGTCTGGTGTGAAGGTCTCGACGAGAATTTTGCGAGGCCAAAATCGACGAGTTTGGTGTGAAACCGGCCACTGGGCAACCAAGTCACCATGAGGTTACTTGGTTTGATATCGCGATGAACAAGATCGAGTTCCTGGGCCGCGATGAGAGCCTCTTGACTCTGAACGGCAAGCTCCCGGAAATCATCCCGGGTGAGGACGCCACGTTGCACCATTTCATCGACGGTTCGTCCCGACAAAAGCTCCATAACGACATAAGGGCCGTCCTGATCGACGCCAGCGTCATAGACGGTGACAATGTGAGGATGCTGGATTGAGCAGAGCGCGGTGGCTTCCTGGAGCATCGCCTCGGTCGCCTCTTCCTGGTTCTCATATCCCCCTTCCGCTAGAACCCGCTTGATCGCAACTTCACGATTAAGATTGCGATCGAAGGCCCGGTAAACAGCACCGACTCCTCCTTCGCCAATCTTACTACGGATGTCATAGCGGTCTAAAGACATGGATTACGTTTGGGAGTCTCCTCATTGAGGGCATGGAATCAAGTTCAGTTATGGACAAATATATCGGTGTCAGGACAATTTCGCTGTAATCTTTGGTAGAGAGTCGTGTTTGGCTTTAGTTAACATCCTTAGGAGTCCCTTTTGGTGACCTCCTCCAGCATCTCGATCTGGACCTGTTGAATTTCGACAAGACGCTTCCATTGTTGGTTGAGAAGGTTATCAAGTTTTTCGTGCAGAAGGCGGATTTCAAGCTCGGCCTTAAGGTTGATTTGATACTCGTGATCCGAGCGGACGCGATCCTTTGAAGCTTGGCGATTTTGGCTCATCATGATGACCGGAGCCTGGATGGAAGCGAGGCAAGAGAGGATGAGGTTCAGGAGAATAAAAGGGAAGGGATCAAAGGGTCTCCCGAGGTTGACCACGTTGATCGTAATCCAAATGAAGAGAAAGCAAAAGAAGCTGATAAGGAAGGGCCAGCTCCCGCCGAAGGCGGCCATGCGATCAGCGATTTTTTGGCCAAGAGTCAGCTCTTCTTCAAATCCTCCGACAACATTCTGTGAGACAATATCCTGCTGTGCGATGCTCTCAATGACCTCGCTTTCGAGGGAGCTGAGCTCTCCCTTTTTCTGTTCCAGAAGAGACTGCACATAGCGACCACGATAGGTGGCAAGATCAGCGTGACAGATGCTTGCGTCTCCCGTGAACTCCGGATGTTCCGAGAGAAGGAGATTCAGAAGAGAGGGCCTCAAGGTCGCTCCGGCCAAGACTTTTGTATGGTGGAATTTCTTGCCACAGATCTGGCAGGTTTTTTGTGAATCGTGCATCGGGATGTTTCTTCCTATTTGAGATTGCTGGTGGGGGCACCAAGCGCTGTTTTCCCAGGCTCTTCGAGTTGATGGGAGGACTCGCCTAAGAGGTTTTCAAGGAGGTCATCAAGCGACACCCTCACGATCGCGGAGGCGTGATCACTGACCGCGAAGGGGAGAATCAGATCCTGACCGTGGATCATGGATCCACAACTGTAGACCACGTTGGGGACATAACCTTCGCGCTCGGCGCCTTCCGGACAGAGCAGCGGTTTGCTGAGACGACCGATCACTTTAGTGGGATCGTCCAAATCTAGGAGAGCTGCGCCAATACAATATTTTCGCATCGGGCCAACCCCGTGGGTGATGACGAGCCAACCTTTTTCTGTTTCGATGGGGGATCCGCAGTTCCCAATCTTCACCGCTTCCCACATCGTGGCTGGTCGCAGGATGATCTGCGGGTCACTCCAGAAATGGGGACTGTCGGAAAACATCACGAAGAGGTTTTCATCATCCTGGCGTGAAAGCATGGCGTAGCGTCCGTTAATGCGGCGCGGGAAAAGGGCCATGCCTTTGTTCTGCACCGCGCTCCCATTAAGTGTCAAAATCCGGAAGTGCAGGAAGTCCTCGGTTTCAATAAGTTGGGGCAGAATATCATGCCCGTTGTAGGCAGTGTAGGTGGCATAGTATTTGACCGCACCATCATCTTCGACAAAGCGCACAAAGCGGGCGTCCTCGATGCCATTCGTCTCATTGGCCGAAACTGGGAAAATGATGCGCTCACTGAGGGCCAGTTTGTGGGAAAACTGTAGCTCGTAATTTGAATCGGCAAGCCACTGGATACACTCCAAGGTGTGTTGCAGATCGTTGGCGTTGCCCTTGGCCTCATGTCTCACCGTTCCGATACTGGCATTGAGTTCGCTGCGGGTGAAATCCTCCCGGAGGGGACCCATGACCGCATCATGATACCCACTATCGAAGCCCATTTCATGGAGCTTGATGATGAAGTTCTCCTTGTGATAAGAGGGGTTCGGAACGATCGCGGGCTCGCTGACATATCGTGAAACCGGGGCGAATGAGATCTCCCCCTTCGGAGCGATCATGCCGGTGCGGAACTCGATAGAGGAAATGTGGCCTTCCCCGGTCGCCCGCAGGCTCATGATGAAGCGCAGGCCTCCCGATGGGACATCGCTCTGATCCGGATGGGGAACGATCGAAGGATTAAAAAGCGCCGCTGACTCGAGGGCGTATTCGCCGGAAAAGAGCGCCCCGATCAAGAGTCGGAGTTCGTGATCGAGGGGGCGCCCGGGGGAGATTTGAGGCGATACTTTTTCAAAGTGAGCCAGGAAGACTGAGTCCAGCTCCAGATGACGTGCCTCAAAGCCACTTCGAACCGCTCGCAGCTCGGCGTGGACTTCGTCGGCAGTGAGTGAGAGCACCCGCGTGATGATCGCGGTGACGTGGTGCTTCCCTCCCGGGATGAAGGGACGGATGATGACCCGCGCGCTCTCGGGCCTTAGCGTGACTTCGTGGCGACGGATTCGGATGGATTTCATGATGCTGGTGGGCTGGGGAGAGGGGGCTGAGTGATGAAGTGAGCGGCGGCGCTCATTTCTGCGAGGGAAAGCTGGAAGGCCAGGGTAGACTCGGCCCCTTGGTTTTCGCTCACACGGTCGCGGTGCAGGCCGTCGCTGCAACCGCCGGTGGTGAAATCATAAAGCGGCAGGCCGAGATCATTGCGCCCGAGAAACCACTCAAAGGCGCGTTTCGCTTCATCAGCCCACATCGGATTCCGGGTCGCCCGGAAGGCTTCCTGGCAGGCGGAAATCATCGCTTGAGCCTCGACCGGTTGTTGATCGAAGTCAGCCCGAGTCCCATCCTTGGGATAGAACCCATTGTTACCAATCGGGCGAAAGCAGCCCGCTTGCGTGGTCTGGATCGAGGCCAGCCATTGCAGTGATTCTAAGCCGATCTCCAAGGCTTCGGAGTCTCCCATCCATCGACCACTCAGGATCAAAGCCTGGCAAATACGGGCATTATCGTAGGTGACGCTCGACTCGAACCAGGGCCAATTTGGGGTCGCAACCTGTTTCCAGAGAGCCTTTAATTTATCGGTGAGAAGTTCCCGGATGGCATGGATTTGCGATTCATCAGGGTTTTGGCGGAGATATTCATGAATCCCTAAAAGGCTAAAAGTCCATGCTCTGGGGGAGGTGAAACCCGCCATCACCGAAATGCTCTTTTCGAAGAGTTGAGCGGAGAGCCTACGATGTCCGTCATCGCGCGCGCGCCCGGCACCGGTGCCAATCGCCCAGAGTGCGCGACCGTGGCTATCCTCACTCCCCTCATCTTCGAGCCATTGTCTCCCATGGCTCATGAAGTTTCGGAAACGGCCGCTCTCATAATCGAGCGCGGCGGCGAGAAACGCGAGGTAACTCGTGGCCAGCTTGTTGAGTGTTTTGGTCGGGGGATGATGATCGAGTTCATCTAGGAGGTTGCAGAGGATGAAGGCCCGCGCGTTGTCGTCGGTGCAATATCCTTCATGAAAGTTGGGCACATTGAAGATTGCGTGTTGAAAAATCCCGGTGCCATCCGTCATCCGTATGACGTGATCAAGGCATTGGGGTGGGAGCGCTTGGGGACGACGATGGAGCGTCCACCCGGAGAAGGCAGTGCGTGGCCGGGTGTTGTGATCGAGTCGGGCGTGTTGGAAGGATTCGAGGTAGCATTCCGCAATTGCAGGCCAGACCATCCCGCGGCCCATCGCGTAGGCTTCGTGCCGGATTTTTGCCAGACGCGGTTGGTCATCGAGCAATGCGCAAACCCCTTCACTGATCCCGTTGGCATTCTGAAAAGGGACCAGCACTCCGCGGCCCTCAGCGAGTAATTCCTGAGCGTGCCAGTAGGGCGTGGAGACCACCGCTTTTCCGGAGCCGAAGACATAAGCCAGTGTCCCTGAAGTCACCTGGGCTTCGTTGAGGTAAGGGGTGAGATAGATGTCGGTTGCTCCGATGAACTCCTTGAGGTCATCGAGGGAGACGAAGCGATTGTGAAAAATGACGTGCTCTTTCACGCCCAGTTCTTCGGCCAGTCGTTCCAGTCCCAAGCGATACTTCTCACCCTCGCGAGCGAGAAGGTGCGGATGAGTTGCGCCAAGGATGAGGTAGATGACCGAGGGATGTCTGCGAACGATTTCCGGGAGGGCCTCAATCGCGTGCTCGATTCCCTTACCCGGTCCAATCAGGCCGAAGGTCAAAAGAACATGACGCCCCGCCACACCGAACTGTTCCTTATAGATGCTGGAGTCGATAAAGGCCAAATCCGGAATGCCATGAGCAATCACGTCGATTTTTTCCGGAGGAACCGCGTAGATTTCCCGCAGAATTTCTTCTCCTTTTTGGGCCATCACCACGAGGCGGTCGCTCAAGTTGATCAACTCTTCCATCACCTGGCGTTGAGCCGGGTCCGGATCCCGCAGAACGGTGTGAAGAGTGGTCACGACCGGCATGCGAATCTCCTTGAGTAATGCCAAGAGATGACTTCCCGCCGGACCGCCATAGATGCCAAACTCATGCTGCACACAGAGAACATCGGCATTGTTGAAATTTAGAAAATCGGCGGCTCTGCGGTAGGAATCGATTTCATTTTGTTGAAGTTCAAAATGCACGCGCTCCGGGTAACGGTATCCTTCGGGGAGGTCATTAATGGCCCCTGCAAAGCACTGCGATTTTGGCGAAGCCGTGGCGACGGCTTCGCAGAGGTCTTGCGTGAACGTCGCAATACCACATAGTCGGGGCGGAAAATTTCCGAGGAAGGCAATCCTAAGCGGATCAATGGATGCACTTAAGACGGCCTCGCTTTCCAAGTGAATCATCCCACAACGTGCCGTTGTGATAGAATATAAGCAATGTATATCGAGAAAATGTCGGCGGAAGGTGATCGTTTTTCTCCGCGCGAGGCGAGAGTTTCCGTGGAAAGAGGGGCTCGTTTTACTTTGACTCAGATTAAGGTTTTATGTGTGGCGTGATTTTAGGGTTGAATGTGGTAGGGGGAGCGAGGCTCGTTTCGCTTAGGACCGGAGATGTTTGAGGAGGGCTTCGGCGCAAGCTTTTGAAAACTCCAAATCGTTGATTTCAGCATCCACCTCGATTAGTTCAACTGAATCTGAAAGATGGGTTTTGATCGCGTTGAAGAGCGCAGCATCTGCGGCTGGATCGTGAAAAGGCTGTCCCTGCGCACTGATGATACTAATCGCCTTTGTCGGAAGCAGGACAGTGACTGGTGCGGTGTACCCATTCACTTTCCCGGCAAGAATCCTTCCGAGTTCCGCGCATTCCTCCGCGGTTGTGCGCATCAGGGTGACTTGTGGATTATGGATGTGAAAGTTGCGACCTTGGTACTTCGACGGCACCGACTGACGTTCCCCAAAGTTGGCCATATCGAGACAACCCGGAGTGACGATGGCTGGGATGCCGGCGTGTCCGGTGGCTTCGAGGCGAGTGGGACCAGCGCTTAGCGTGGCTCCCACGAGTTCGTCTGCCCATTCCGTTGTGGTGATGTCGAGAACTCCTGCGATGAGTCCTTCCGCGATGAGAGACTCCATCGTTTTTCCGCCCGTTCCAGTGGTATGAAAAACGAGAACTTCGTAGCCAGCGGCCTCGAGGATTTCGCGCGCTTGCTCAACACATGCCGTGGTATTGCCAAACATGCTGGCTGCGATGAGCGGGCGGTCCAGGCCGGATTGCTTTGCCGTCGGAACTTCCATGGGCGCTGCCGTCATGCCACAAATGGCACCGGCGGCTCGGGCAAAAATCATCTTTGAAATCCGGTTGAGTCCCGCGACATCCACAATGCTCGGGATCATCGTGATATCCTTGGATCCCAGATAGTGGGCGGTATTTCCACTCGCGAGAGTGGAGACCATGACCTTTGGAAAGCCGAAGGGGAGGGCGCGCATGACGGCGCTACCGATGGCGGTGCCGCCTCCGCCTCCAAGAGAAATGATACCGTCAATTTTACCTTCGCTCGCCAGTCGGGCGACGAGTTGGGGAGCCGCTTCGCTCATGGCACCCACGCATTCACCACGGTCCTGTCTCGCTATCAACCTGGTGAGGTCCATTCCGCAATCGGCCGCGATTTCTTCTCTCGTGATGTCTGGTTTTACGGTGGGCAGACTTCCCGTGCCGACATCAATAAGGAGGGTCGCAAAGCCATTTCGTTGAATGAGCTCGGCCAAGTGGGCGTGCTCCTGTCCCTTGCTGTCAAGGGTCCCCAGGACGGCGATGGTCTCAGCCCTTTGTGTCATCTTTTCGGTGCCTTGGTCCTCTTGAGGGGAATGGATTTGAACTCTTTCGTGAGGTTCGTCAGTGATTTTTCAACGGCCATCCGCTCCAGGCTGGAGGCCCCGACGAAGCCCACGGCGTCCGTTCGTTCGTTGATGAAGGCGGCATCAGATGGCGTTAAGATCGGTCCTCCGTGAGAAAGGTAGATGACGTCGTTTCGAACTGATTTACCAGCATCGATGATGGCTTGAGTCGCCTTGGCGGCATCGTCTAGCGTCATGGCCGCATCGGTCACCCCGATCGAGCCGCCGATGGTGCAGCCAACGTGAGCGATGATGACATCGGCACCTGCTTCTGCCATTGCTTTGGCTTCTGCGGGAGAGGCGACATAGACGATTGAGAATATCTCCATTTTGCGGGAAAGGGCCACGGTTTCGACTTCTTTGTGAGTCCCCATCCCGGTTTCTTCCAACTGTTTACGGAAGTTGCCATCGATGATCGAATGAGTGGGGAAGTTGTTCATTCCAGAGAAGCCCATCGCTTTGACTTGTTGAAGCCAGTGCCACATCCGGCGTCTCGGATCGGTGCAGTGGACTCCACAAATCACGGGAATTTCTTTGACGACGGGAAGGACCTCATATTCTCCGATTTCCATAGCGACGGCATTGGCATCACCATAGCCCATGATCCCGGCGATGGAGCCGTGTCCCATCATGCGAAAGCGGCCAGAGTTGTAGATGATGATCAGATCAGCGCCGCCTTTCTCAAGGAATTTCGCGCTGATGCCGGTGCCGGCTCCTGCTGCGATGATGGCTTCGCCTCTTGAAAGGGTGTCTTGAAGCCGTTCGATGACTTCTGTTCGTGTGTATGGGTTTCCCGTTCCGGTCCATGGATTTGGCATGGGTAGGATTCAAGTCGAGTGAGAATACGAAGGCAACGAATTAAGAATCCCAGAGATCCTCCGACTCCTCCTGACGAAGCGCAGGTAAGAGAGGTGAGGGGAGGGGATGGCCTTGAGGGGGTGTGTCAGAGCCCTCATTTGGGTGTGGAAAGGTGGAATTGTCATGAATTTGTGGGCAATTCTGGGTGTTCCCTAAAATGGATATTGCGCCACAGAGTTGTTTTGCTAAAAAAAGCCCGTCGAAGGGGCCCTGGAAATTTCAAAGGTTCCGACGACAAAGGCCCTCAATAACACACAGTTTCGCCGCTGTAGCTCAGGGGTAGAGCAATTCACTCGTAATGAATAGGTCCTCGGTTCAATTCCGAGCAGCGGCTCCATACTAATCTTTTGTGGATTTGCTGTTTCACGGTTTTTTGCGGTGAGCACGTATTATCGGATAATTTATTAGAGTCAGAGGTGGCTTCTGAACTATTCATATTTAGTAAGTTTCTCCTTTGCATTATTTTTCGACCTGAGATTTAGGCGCAGTGAGCTAGGGGTAAAGTTTTATCAGCGGGTTGTTCTACGCCTATTTTCTTGTGATTGTCTTAAGGAGAGTTACTTAATTTTATTGAACTGATCTTTTCAATCAGTATTTATTGATACTTTCAATCAAAGAGAAATGAATGAAGGGTGAATAGCTCGTGCGATTTCACACGCGCTTATTGCAATCGGGATGGCCTCTTCTAAGTCAGTTTTTTGAAAGTGAAACGATGCAGAAAACTCAGAATTTTGAGCGGCACCCCTTGAAATGGAGTCTTAGGTATTAAGATTGACGAATCTGACAAATCAATACCGTGGGTGTGTCCTCAAAACCAAGTCGAAGCCGCGCGCTTCTCCAGAGTGGGCTTGTCCAACTGCCGTGTATTTGTAAGGGAGATCGACACTGTTCTCAGTCCGTATTCTACCAGAAGCGCCCCAGTCTGGCTTTACGAATTTTTTTCAAAATAACTCCGAAGTTTAACCGGAAGTTCTTCGACGGTGACTTCTTTAACGATGAAAAAATCAAGCACATCGAAATTATTGCGTCCCATAGAACCGCTCCAAGAGTGCTTATCATAATCTGTTTCGTATCCTGAAAGGGTCGTCTTTAAGCAAGACTCAATAAGCAAGTCATCAAGATGATTACGCGCCCAATCTGTTGTTTTATCTGGTGATAGTTCTGATGAAGAGCATCCACTAAGAACGAGTGGTGCGATAGCTCCTATAGATATTGAGAGTGTTATTTTGAAGAGAGTTTTCATTTCTAAAATAATGAAAAACAGGGTGAAGTTCCCCAAGACAAATCTGCGAGATGACATGGGTCGTCAGTTGGGGGCGGGACCGCCAAGCGGAACGGGATCTAAAATCATTCCCGATCTTCAAAGAGAAGAGATGGGCGCTTGGGTGAAGGCTCACGGCCTTGATAACGCAATTTGGTGGAGAGTCGTCCTCACGGCGATAGAACCTCGAGGCCGCGCCTCGATGATCTCCGAAAAAACACTTTCGCCGGGAAGGTGACGACCCCTCTTTTGAAAGGGTGTCGTGGCGGATGTCGAGAGGTTTTAGGGGTGGGTTGGAATGATTTATTTCGCCCCATCGGGGAGGTTCAGAAAAATGGAGAGCACTTTCCCAATGAACCGCTTTTGGGTCGGCAGCATTGCTTGCGACTGGTCTTGGCTCGCTGGCTCGCCGCTGGTCCCGCGAAGCTCGATCGAAACGAAGGTGCCGTCTCGGGCTGGGTGCGGTGGGCACCCAGCCCGAGTCGATCCGGAAATTCTGTGGACCGTTGGCGAGGACACGCACGACACTTCAGCCCCGTTGCATCTCGATGCCGACGTTTGGTTCTTTATGGAGAACGGTCGATACGACGTCCTGATCCGCTCGGATCGCCGCATTTCAGAAAGCGGCGGGCATGACATTGCAGGGTGCTGGAGTTCCTCATCCCTTGAGCGCGATCTCTGATGGCCCCTAGCATGGTAAATTCGGAGAAGAGATTCTCGAAACTGCAAAGGCCTCTGCAAAATCAGGGAAACCCATGGCCCGCCCCTCGCTTGGATTTGGCCTGAAAAGCGTTACGAAACCATTCAAGATCAGGTTCTTGTGGGCACCGAAATCCTCGTCGCTCCCGTTGTGAAAAATGGACCCCGCTGCCGTAAAGTCACCTTCTCTCCTCGGAATTTTCTTTTGGCAGGAGGGCCTTGAAGTCGGCTTTTGCCCAGCGCGGAGTGTTCGGGGGTCAGTCGGTCTGGGATAGCACTTCGTCGGGTAGCATCGTGCGGCGGTATTTGTCGAAGTTGCGGGTGATCTTGCTTTCCTTGCTGATGTCCCAGAGGCTGGCGTCCATACTTTGAAGGGCGAGGGTGGTGGTGATCCAGCTATGCGTCCAGCCGATTTCGTTGGTCCAGATGCCCCAGCCGAGGTCGCCATCGGAGCCTCAGTAGTCCCATTTTTTGTAGTCGAAGCCGCGGTACGAGGTGCCATCGAGTTCGGGGTGGCTTTCGCTTTGGGTTTGAGTGCGGATGAAGAAGCGGGCCATTTTTTGGGCGGAGGCGGCGTAGGCGGGGTTCCCCGTAGCGGCGGCAGCTTCATGCATGCCGATGAAAGCAAAATAGAGGAAATAGAGGGCATCGGTCGAGGATTCGCCGGCCTCATGGACGATGGCGCATTCGCCGGTGCCATAGCCGCTGTTGGCGGCGACGACGTGGCCGGGGACTTGGCCTATGGCCCCGGAGGGGTCTTGGTGTTTGGTGACATACTGGGCGATGGTATCGAGGTAGACACGATGTTGGGGGGGTATCATCAGCGCGTAGCAGCCAGGCCAAAGGCAGGAGCATCCGGCAGCGTTCCTGCTCATAGCGATTGGCTCCGAGACGCCAGTTGGGGTAGGCCTCCATCATCATACGTGCGCCGGTTCTGGCGCGTTCGAGGAGGGGCTCGAAGCCAGTTTTGTCGTAGAGACAGAAGTAGGTGGTCCAGAGGAATGCCGCCATGTGCGGGCAGTAATCGACGTGTTCGAGATTGAAGAAGTGTTGCCAGCCTTGCTCTTGAAGGGTGCCATCATGGATGGTCTGGGGGCGATAGCGATGGACGCCGGTGGTGCGGGAGTTGGCGAGGATGCCGCGGAGGATGGCGTCGTCCCAGCGATCGGATTTGAGCAGGGCGGCTGAGGCCCAATGGCGCCGAGGAGGGCGCGGGCATTGTCGTCGCCCCAGAAGGTGCCGGCGACGTCACCAGTGTGATAGGAGAGTAAGCCGTAAGAGGAGCTTTGGGGGTCGGCGCGCTTTCCTTGACAAACGGGCGAGTTGAGGAAGATGAGGTCGTTGAGAGTATGCGCCAGTGTTTTATAGGGGGCTTTGCGGTAGAGAGTAACGCCGTAGCCGAGTCCCATCGCGGCTTCAAGGTTACAGTCGGTGCGGGCGCTTCTGCTCACGGCTTGGGAGCCATCGACGAAGAGGCGTTTGGAAATGTAGCACTCGCCAAGGCCGAGCGAGCCATCGCCGAGAGGCCAAGCAGGGTCGATCCCGGTTGTGCCCTCTTGGGCTGGCCAGTCTTTGTGGATAAGCAGGCGGGATTTTTGGTAATAGTCGACCCCGCGTCGCACGGCTTTGTCGAGGGCGTCGGCGGGCAGGGGTTGGTCCGGGCCGAAGATGGGACGGACCGTCGGGGTCCATTCCAGCGGGGGAATGGTTTTTTCCGGGGCCAAGTATTTCAGGATGCGTTGCCAAATGGGGCCCCAGGCCGCGGTGGGGGCGTAGCGGCCGGTCACGAACTGGCTCAGCTTGGTGGTGGCGACGAGCATGTTGCCAGCTGGGTGCTCGAAGAGGAGCGGATGAGCGGCTTCGGTGATGCCATACACCGCGTTGTCATATCCTTCGACCTGGCTAAACACCAGGTGGGGCTGGTCGGCCTTGACGGGCAAATAATGGCAGTCGTGGACCATGACGATGCGCATTTTCTTGAGCTTGGGTTCGAAGAAATTGGAGGCTAGGACGGAGCCGTAATGGCCCGTTTTCTGATAGGCCGGCTCACCCAGCTCGAGGCCTTTGAGGGCGGTAGGGTATTCGATGTAGAGCCGGAGGCTCTTTTGCAAGGCTAGCCCGGCGTCGGCCTGGGCGAGGATCGTTCTCTGGGCGGGATAGCCGTCGGCAAGCAAGAGGACCGCGCTGCCGCGGGGAGCGGCTTGGATGGCCTGAGCGGGGGTGTCGAAGCGTTGGCAGGAAGCCGAGGCGGCCTTGAGGACCTGAAAGAGGTCGTTGTCGGGCCGGCCGGCGAGAGTCCAGGCAATCGAATCGGCCGGGGAGGGCTGGGACCGGGCCTCGATTGACATTAGCGAAAGCAACAGCAGAGTTAGAGTGCCTAGGCGGTTCATGAGAAGTCCATTCTGCCCTTGGGGCAACGTTGGCTGCTAAGAATTTGCTTTTGGCGGGAAGGCTTTGACTCCGTTTTTAGAGCGGAGAGAGGAGCGGTTCAAGGGGAAAGAGGGGTGGAGACGGTGGTTTGGTTTAGCCGTTGTGAGGATCCAGCAGGCAAAGTCGCTGGGCACGCCCTATTTTGCGGGAGCTGAGAGACTCTTGCTCGAATTTCTTTGTCGGAGAGCGTAGATTCCCAGGCCGCACTGCCAAGGTCTTTTTTGGCAGCGATTTTGTCGACACGCTTCTTACCTGCGATCTGACGCCGACGCGCGCTCTCGGGTCAGACGTCCAATTCCGAGATCTGGGTAGAGGTCAATGAGACGTCTCGAAAATGCTCACCGTGGGTATATCGGTGGGTCGGTGGGGTCGCTGAGTCCCTCTTTGGTGACGGGGGAGGGGGGCTGGTGGGAGCCGAGATTAGAGGGGTTCGAAAAATCACCGGTCAGCAAGGTGGTATCTTCAGACTGGAAACGATAGCCCTCTATTTCTACGGTCCATCGGGCATTGGAGTGTCCCTTGCCATGGGGCTCATGCACAAAATGAACCTTGATGCGCGTGCCTTTTCTCACGTGGACGGTTTCACCGATGGGAAACACCGTCCGTCCCCAATGTGTATCCGGGCAGGCTGGGGCATTGGACAGCTCCACGGTCCTGGCAGACTTCGTTTCAAACCAGGCTGCCAGCACATTGATCTCACCTTCACATTCAGAGATGAAATCAAGTTTTGCTTCAAAGGTCCCACTGGACTGGGCCGCTGTGCAGGTATGGCTATCGACCGTCCACATCAACTGCGCCTTGCAGGCCAGATCTTCTGGTCTGATGTGATGACAGCTGGGCTCGGAGCGTCGCTGTGAGTCATCGCCCATAACCGAAAGATCCACGCCGTAGGGTCGACTATACCAGAATTCAATTTCTTCCTGCAGATGCTCGTCGTAGGCCGGAACCAGCCAGGACGTGGTCGTGCCCGGAATCATAATTCCGCCGGGCTTCAGCCAGCGATCTCGGGCCTGAATCACAATCGGCAGTAAATTTTCGTCCACGCCATACCCACCCAGCCATTCGGACACGATAATATCAACCTTCTCAGGCAGTTCTAGGGCCTCCATTTCACCTTGTAGCACGGTGATACGATCACTCAGACCATTTCCCGAAATGATCTCCTTGGCACACTGGGCCACCGGCGAGCGCTCCACCGCATAGATTTTTTTCGCTCCGGCCTGAGCCGCAAATATGCTAAGAATCCCCGTGCCAGCGCCGATGTCCAACACCACCGAATCAGGTGTCACGACCTCAAACAAGGCATTGCGAAATGCTTTGCAGCGAACTTCATCGAGCAACATGGATTCATGATTCGCGAGGTCGCGGTAGCTGATTTCGATGCTCATGTAAATGGTTGCTACTGCTAAGAGTTTGCTTTTTCAATCCTTACGTTTGACTGAGTGCGGAAACTGGGATCAGGGGGGGCAACAGATCCTTCCTCAAGGCGATGGACAAAAGCGGTTGTCATGTCAAAAAAACGCTGTCAAAAAAATGTTGTCAGGCAACCAATGTTATTGGACTTCCAAATCCTTTTAGGATATGGGGTTGAGATGAGTGAGGCGAAGATGAAGCGAGGATGGGAGTTGACGGATCTTGAGAAGGCGGACTGCTTGACGGGGGAGATGTTGGGTGGGATTGCGCTGAAGGCACCCGGGCGGGGGGATGGGAAGAGGCGGAGGTTTGTTTTTGAGGATCGGACGTGCTGTTACCATGTGATGTCGCGGGTTGCTGGGGGCGATTTGCTGTT
>Ga0222650_1001192_pt1 | contig 14249 bp, 13 predicted proteins | sample AntAcemetagen367_FD_179820 | JGI IMG/M metagenome (GOLD analysis project Ga0222650, IMG submission 179820) | Saline water microbial communities from Ace Lake, Antarctica - #367 | ecosystem: Environmental > Aquatic > Non-marine Saline and Alkaline > Saline | place: Antarctica: Ace Lake...
GACCCGCCCGGCTCTCGATGGCGGGCAATTGACCGATTACTTCATCTATGGGACCGCGCCGGAGGAAACCCACCTCACGGCTATCGTGATGAATCCGCCCTCCGAAGGGCAGCTTCCGCGTAAAAGCCCCGAGTCCTTCGATATCTCGCCCCGGTGCCTCCCGCTCCCTGATGGCAAAGTGGTCGTTTGGCGTGAATTGGGACGTTGGGTCTTTGCAATCGGGAAGCCTGGGCATGCGCTCTACTTCCAGTGTCTCTCCAGTGATCGACTCGATGCCCGGGCCGGAAATGAAATCCGTTTGGCCCTGACCCAGCTTGAAATGCAGGGATTGCTGAAGGTTCTTCCTGACAGCGTGGTGGTATGGTCGCACGGTTCCTCGTCCGATGCTCGCCCCGAGGAATTGGAGTTTTTGGCCCGTGGACTTGATGTACCCGTGGAGTCTTCTCCGCGCCCTGTTCCCACTTGGCCGGCGCCTCCGAGCCGCCTCTTGCCTGCCGATGTTCGCGCCGAGCGCCTCGCAGTCCGGGGGAAGCGGAATCGCAACATCCTCATCGCGGCCCTCCTCGTGGTTTATCTCGGGATTGTCGCCTTCCTTTACTTCGATCTCCAGAAGGCCAAGGAGGCCGCAACCCTCGCCACGAAGGATGCCAATAGCATTTCCGGTGACGCCGACATCCTCTTGGCGCACCAGGTCAAGTGGGACGAACTCCGTCCAGTGGTAGAAACCGAATTTCAGCCCTTTGAGGTGTTTCTTGCCAGCTACCGGGCCTTGCCGAATACCAAGCAGGACAGGTTCATCCGGATCACGAAAGCCTCCTTCACGAACCAATTTCGTGAGATTGACGGAGACTTAAAAGTGAGCCGTGAAGTGGTTCTGGAGGGACAGGCCGAGCGAGAGAATCAGCAGGAAATTCCTAAATTTGCCGGTAATCTGGACTCCAGCCGTGAGCTTGAAGCCTTTCGCTGGGCATTTCCTCCAGAATCTGAAGACAAAAGAAGCGGAAAAGTGACTTTTAATTATACAGGCAACGCAACCGAGTAATCAGCCCATCATGTCCGAACGCGAAAAAAAACTCCTTCTCTTTCTTGGAGTCACCTTCTTCCTTTTCCTGAATTTTATCGGGTTTAAATTTCTCTACCTTCCGGCGGTAAACGATGCCAGGAATGGCAAAATTAATGCCGAACGAAAGCTCCAAGGTGCCGAAACAGTTATGGCCCTGCGTGATACCTATGAGCCTGAAATGGCATGGCTCACCCGCAGTGGGACCGCCACGACCACTCCGCTCGTCGCTCAATCGAAGCTCCAAGCTCTCCTCCGGAAACAAGCCAGCGCCCGACAGCTTGAGATTCGTGATTCCCGTATCATTCCTTTTCAACCGGGAGAGCACTACGACCGTGTTAAGGTCCTTTTCAAGGTGACTGGGATGGAGCGCGATGTCATGTCCTGGCTCACTTCCATCCATCAGGTCGCGCAACGACAGGTGGTGACCAAGATGGAGCTCAAACCCCAAAATAACGATCTCACCCGTATCGAGGTGGAGGTCGAAGTCGAAAAATGGATCATTACGTCCGACGACGAGGCTTAAAATCACCCCACGCAAATCTATGAAACTCCTTCCAACTTTTCTTTTCACTGTTTTCGCCGGTGGTATTGCCCTTGCCGCTCCGCCCGAGAACCATCGTCCCGATCGCTATAAGGATCTCTATTTGAACTCAGCGATCACCGATGCGCCGCCCGAGGTGGTGCCTGATGAAATTATCAACGATCTCCCCGACTGGGTGCTCGTGGGTGTCAGTAAGTATGTCGGGAGAAATGAGGTCGAGGTCATGAACATCAAGGACCGCACCCGGGTTCGCATTCCCGGAAAAGAGGCCACCGAGATGGGTTTCTCGATCAAGGAGGTCCAACAAGGTGGAAACTACATTGATGACACCGTCGTCACGCTGAGGAAGGGGAACAATACCGGCGAGGTTCGCTTTGATCCCAAGTTTCTCGTTTTGAAGAAAGTGGCCGGTCCTTCCGCTGCCACAGGAAGGCCTCCGGGTAATACCGCCCCCACCACTGGGCAACCTCCCACAAATGGGAAGCCGCCCATTCCCGGAGCCCGTTCGGGAAAATCTTCAGGCAGTCGGACGACGACTCCACCCCGTCCCGGGACGAAGACCAGTAACGTTCCCCGGCCCACACCCGCCACACCTGCCACGACCCCGTCAACAGGCGCTACCACGAAAAAAAGATCGCGTTGGATCAAGCCGACCAAATAATTTTCCCTCACCATTTTTCCTATCGAACTCATCACTATGAAATTTTCACTTACTCTTCTCCTTGGTCTTTCGCTCGGCGCGATGGCTCAGGAACCACCAGCACCCGGTGCCCCGGCGCCTCAGCCAGGTGTTCCTGCTCCGGTGCCCAACACCCAGCCCGCGGCACCCGTCGGAGGGGGGATTGTCAGGGGAAGGACCGTTGACCCCAATGGTTTGGTGGTCACCGCCAATGACTTTATCCAAGAGGCCAATATTACGGCCCTGCGTGCTGCTCAGCTCTACGAAGACTATAGTGGCAAAAGAGTGATTATGACCAATGCGGTCGCTCAGAGTGAAGTTTCCTTCACGATGCGGGGGCCCTTGACGAATGCTGAAGCGGCCCGCTTTCTCCAACTGACCTTGCTTGCCGAGGGGTTGGCAATGATGCCTATTCCAGAGGAGCCAGAGATCGTCCGCCTGATCCCTTCCGGACCGATCACGGCACCAGGCCAGGTTCCCAAGGAGCTTTATTTCGATGAGTTCGAGCTTCCGGTCGAAGATCAATTGGTGATGTATCAAATGATTTTCAAGTATCTTAAGCCTGAAGAAGCCTTGAAGGTTTTGCAATCTGCGATGGGTCAGCTGAGTGCCTCGGGAACGATCGCGGCAGTGCCGAATGCCTCATCCCTCATTATCACGGAGAGTGCCTCATTGATCCGTCAGATGATCAAGATTCAGAAAGCGATCGATGTGCCTACGCCGGTTGGTGAGAGATGGGTGGAGGTCACCTATGGCGATGTCGATGAGATTGCCGAGCGCATGAACGAGATCTATAACGAACAGGGGAGCAGTCAGCAGACCACTCGGACGACTCGGGCCAATACTCCTCCCGCTCCCGGAACCACCCCAGGGGCCGCGACTTCAGGAGAGGACATTCCTCTCCGAATCATCGGAGTGCGACGGACCAGTCGGATTCTTCTGGTGGGCCGTCCTACCGATTTAATTGCGGCCGAGTCGATGATTCAGAGCTTTGATCAACCCAGTGCCGGCAATACCCGTCAGACTTTCCGCCTTCGCTATATGAGGGTTTCGGACTTCCTCGGGATCGCTGAGAATGCCATTTCGGTCACCCTCGGTGAGGGCTCAACCGGTGGTGGTGGTGCCCAGGGCGGTGGCGGGCGTCAGCTTACTTCGCAGAATAATAATTCGCGAAATAATCAGACGAACAACAATAACCAAACCACGGGACAGCAAGGTGGTCGCCAAGGTGGACAGGGCGGTCAGGGCGGTGGCGGTGGCCAGAGCACGAATCTGCAGGAACAAATTATCCCGACTGCTCCCGAGTCTCTCTTGGTTGGTCGGACCCTTTTGGTTGCTGATAACGTCGCGAACACAATCGTCGTCAATGGTCCTCCGCATCACATCGAGATTGTGCGGGACCTGATTGGAGATCTTGATACCGAAGCGCAGCAAGTCGCTCTCTCGGCAGTGGTCGGAAGTTATGGAATTGGAGATGGTCTGAATTTCGGATTAGATTTGGCCCGGGCTCTTCAGAGAACCGGATCGAACTTTGCCGCTGCCGGCGCCGCGAGCTTCGGGGGAGTTCCTTCGATCATCGATCCGGGCACGCTGACAGACTTGGGTTCCGTTTTGAGTGCCAATGGAAATTCCGGAAGCGGTGTTTCAGTCTACGGGTTGCTTGGCGATGACTTCGGGGTCTTCGTCAATGCTCTCGAGACTCAGACTAAGTTCAAAACTCTCGAGCGCACTGTGTTGACGACGCGGAACAACCGGGTGGCTTCCCTTTCTTCCGGTCAGAGCATTGCGGTTCCCTCAAGCACCTTCGCCGGTGGCGTCAACCAAGGCGGTGTGACCACGAACGTGGAGTTTCGTAATGTCGTGCTTAGGCTTGATATTCAGCCGCTGATCAACTCTGACGATCAAGTGACCCTAGAAATCTCTCTGGTTCGCGATTCGGTGGGAACACCTCGTGTTGTGGGAGAACTCACCGTCCCTGACATTAACACCGAGACTCTCACGACTTCGGTGACCGTGCAGAATGGATCGGCTGTTATTCTTGGTGGAATCATGACGACGACCACTTCCGACTCTCAGGGCGGCGTGCCGTTTTTGAGCCGCATCCCCGGGATTGGCCGTATCTTTGGGCGGACCGAGCAAGAGAATCGTGAAAATGAACTCATTATCATGATCCAGCCCCGTATCCTCAAGAGCCAAGGTGAAATGGACCAATTCCGTCAGGAATATGGACGCTCCACTCTCCACACCACGGACGCCCATCAGTCTTTCCCAGTGAAGAATAGCGGAATGCTTCCCGCTGCTGGGACGATGCCCTCGGTGAGAGAAAATTCCAAAGGCGAGGGAGTGCTTCCCATTAATAACAACCTGCCTACGGAAATCGAATCTCCGCCAAAGGGCCGCTCGGCCGGTCGTAAGAAGAGCTATCTCCGATAGTCCTGCTTCTTTCCCTTATCTTCTTAACTTTCAAAACGCCTCACCTGCCACTGGCAGTGAGGCGTTTTTTTGAGTGATTATCCGCGAGGATGGAAACATTTGTGAACGGCCTTGAGGCGCTTTTGATCCACGTGGGTGTAGATCTGCGTCGTGGCGATATCGGCGTGTCCCAAGAGTTCCTGAATGACACGGAGGTCGGCCCCGTTTTCGAGAAGATGGGTCGCGAAGGAATGCCGGAGAAGGTGGGGATAGATGTTCTGGGCGATCCCGGCTTGTTTCGCCCGTTCCTTGACGATTTGGCGAACGCGGTCGGGCGAGAGTGGGCCACCCCGAATGGAGAGAAAGATATGCGAGGAGGTTTTCTTGGTGACCAAGGTGGAGCGCTCGAGAATGAGGTAGTGGTCGAGGGCGGTGAGGGCCTTTCCTCCGACTGGAACGAGGCGGGTTTTGTTTCCTTTGCCGGTGATCCGTAGGAAGTGATCGTCTCGATCGAGATACTCAAGCCGGGCTCCACAAAGCTCTGAAAGTCGTAGCCCCGAGGCATAGAAAAGCTCGAGGAGAGCACGGTCTCGTTTTCCAAGTTTCTTTTCCGGGTTGATCGAGGTGAGAAGTTGCGCAACGGTCTGCGCATTGAGGGTTTCGGGGAGTTTGGAGGAGGTCTTGGGGGAGAGGAGAGGCTCGGCGGGATCGATCTCAAGGTGCTCTCGTTTTTGGAGAAAGCGGAAGAAGATCTTCAGGTGAACCAGGGCGATACGGAAGGACGAAGCCTCGAGCCCGGCTTTGCGGAGGTGCCCTAGGAAGACGGAGAGTTCATCGGTGCCGAGATCCCGCCATTCGTGGTGGCCTTCTTTTTCAGTCCAGGCGACCAGTTTGTCGAGAGTCTGGCGAACGGAGAGTTGGTAGGCGGTCGAGAGGCCGCGCTCGGTGGCGAGGTAAAGGATGAAGCGATCGACCTGAAACTCCATGACGGTCAGGAGGCGAGACAGCCGGGGCAGTTCTGGACCGCATGACCAGGCGCGATCTCAGTGAGCTGAGGCGCTTCTCCGGTGAGGCAGAGAGAGGCCTCGCCGAGGGTGTTGCGGGGTTGAAAAGAACATGCCGATGGAGGCGTGTCGAGGTTGGGCGGGAGACCGGGGATGGTGTAGAGCTTTGTCCCTTTTTCGTGCATCGCAGGGATGCTTTTGAGGAGAGCACGAGTGTAAGCGTGGCGGGGATTCTTGAAGAGATCCTTGGCGGTGGCCGATTCCACGACGCGACCGGCATACATGACATTCACCTTATCGCAGGCTTGCGAAACAACGCCGAGATCGTGGGTGACCAGGATGACGGCGGTGCCGAGGGATTCTTGGCGTGCTTTGATAAGATCGAGAACCTGCTTTTGGACGGTGACATCGAGAGCGGTGGTGGGCTCATCTGCGACGAGGATATCGGGGCGCGTGATGAGGGCCATGGCGATCATGACGCGTTGTCGCATCCCGCCCGAAAACTCGTGAGGGTAGGACGTGATCCGCTTTGAGGCCTCGGGAATGCCCACTTCTTCGAGCGCTTCGATGGCGCGGTGCAGGGCCGCTTTACCCTTTATGCCCTCGTGGATTTCCAGGGGCTCCATGAGTTGGGTGGAAATTTTCAGAGAAGGATTGAGGCAGGTCATGGGATCCTGGAAGATCATGGAGATCTTTTTGCCACGGATTTTGCGGAGGGTTTTTTCCTTGGCCTTGAGGAGATCGATGCCCTCGAACATCGCCGTGCCCGAGTGGATCCGCCCCGGGGGCTGAGGGATGAGCCCGAGGATGGAGTAGCAGGTCACCGATTTTCCTGAACCCGATTCTCCGACAATGCCAAGAGTCTCTCCTTTTTCGAGAGCAAAGGAAACATCTTCGACCGCGTGAACGATGCCGTTTCGAGTGTGAAAGCGGGTGGTGAGATTTTGGACGTCGAGCAAGGCCATACCAGTGGTGCGAGCATGCCTTTTTGAATGAGGAAGCGGAAGGAAAAATCCGGTGGAAGCGAAGAGGTGTGAATTAGGCCTTCGCGGCTTCGTCGAGGCGGGGGTGCTTGTTCTGGAGGTCCGAGCGGGTGAGTCCTTTGCCGCCGTTCATTTTGTCCATCTCGCGGAGAGTGGCTTCCATGCCGTGGATGGCCGCGAGGACATCGAGGGTGTGGCCGGTTTCCGAGATGGTGTGCATGTTGCGGATGGGGAATCCGATCGAGGTCGCTGCGCTATCGATTCCGGCAAGCGAGGCGGCCATGGCGTCGGTGCCGGTATCGCGTCCTGCGAAATCGATTTGGTAAGGGATGCCTGCTTTGCGGGCCGCTTTCTCGATGATGCTGTTGAGGAAGGCGCTGGTGATGGAGCCGTTGGTGAGGGAAAAGCCCTTGCCCATGGTGAGGTTGTTCATGCGCTTGGCGCCGAGTCCTGGTGCGGCATCGTAGTCGTGATTCACGTCGGCGCCGATGAGGACATCAGGCCTCAGTTCACCGGCGATGGCGGCGGCGCCAAAGCGGCCAATTTCCTCGTGGGTGGCGATGGTGTGTAGGACACGGATATTTTTGAGAGGCTTTTTGGCAAGGAGGCGCGCGAGCTCGGCGACCATGAAGCATCCGAGGCCGTTGTCGAGGTAGGCTCCGTAGAAGGTGTCCTTGGTGAACCCCTTGCGGATGGGGCGGTCGAGAATGATCGGGTCGCCGGCGCGGATGCCCAGTTCCTCGACGCGCTCTTTACAATTCTCCCCGTGCATCTGGAGTTCGAGGAAGAGCGTTTCGGGTTTGATGCCCTTGTCTCCGGTGCGCTGAGCGGGTTCGGAGAAATGGATGGCCCCCATGGCCTCGATGGTGCCACCATTGATGACGCGGTAGGTGTCCGGCTTGTCCGGGTGTTGCGAGAAAAGTTTGACCTCGTGGCCGATGAGGGTGCAGGGGAGAAAGGAGTCGCTGTTGACCCAGATTTTACCGTCCTTGCCGATACTGCGAACCTGGAGGCGGATTTTGTCGGCGTGCCCGATGAGCATGACCGAGGTGCGTTTGTCATCACCGGGGTGGGTGTCGAGAACGATCCCGGCGTTGCCTTTGAATTGGTGTATGGACCAGGCCTTGGGTTTGATCCTATCGAAGAATGGCTTGATGACCCCATAGCTCATGGCTCCTTCCAGTCCGATGGGGCTGGGGGCGGCGAGGATTTCACGCATGAAGTTGAATTGTTCGGCAGGCATGGACTTGGCCCAAGCCTCTTGATTTTTTGAAGGGGTCTTTTTCTTCGCGGTCATGGGCTGGGTGATAGAGAAAATGGCAGGGGAGGGCAAAAACTTATGCGCTTCTTTTTTCTGAGTATGACCGCGGCAGGTGATGCCACAACGAAGCGTTTTGGAAGGCCATCACTTTATGTTCGCCAAGCCTTCGAAAGATTATGTTGAGGGAAGAAAACCTTTACCTTTGAGATCTAGATAATATTTTCTCTAAGTAGTCTAACAATATGAATCAAAATCCATACGCCACACCACAAGCTCCTGCCGGGCAGCCAAGTCAACCAGCACCGCCCATGACGATTAAAAAACTATTATTTTCGTTTCAGGGTCGAATTAATCGGGCCAAGTATTGGGGGGCAATGCTGGGGATTTATGCGGTTTTGATCGTATTGGTTGTGATTGCTGGGACGTTTTCCGGGGGCGAGACCACCGCGGCGGCGGTTGAGCTGAATAGCACAGGTCTCAGTGATGGTGCCAGTGACTCGGGAGGAGATATTTCCGGAGGTTTCTTGTTGGTGCTTGGAGTGCTTTATATCGTCTTTGGTTGGATGGGTTTGGCCCTTCAAGCAAAGCGCTGGCATGACCGCGGTAAGAGCGGTTGGATGATTCTGGTGAACTTCATTCCCTTGGTGGGAGGGATTTGGGCCTTGGTCGAGTGTGGTTTCCTTTCGGGGACCCCCGGGCCCAATCAATATGGTCCCGACCCGTTGATGCGTTAGATTGCCGCCATTTTAATCCCAAAAAAAGCTCCGACCTGCTGATGCCGGTCGGAGCTTTTTGGTGATGAGATTCCTTTAGTGGCTGCCGAGGTAGTCGGAGACTCCTTTGTGGTCGGCGGTCATGGCGGTGTCGCCTTTTTGCCAATCCATGGGGCAGACTTCACCGTGCTCTTCGAAATGCTGGAGGGCGTCGATGACGCGGAGGCATTCCTTGATGGAGCGTCCGAGGGGCATGTCGTTGACGACTTGGTGGCGCACCCTGCCCTCAAGGTCGATAAGGAAGAGACCGCGGTAGGCGACGAGTTCTCCTTCGACGAAGATATTGCCTTCGTCGTCGATTACTTCCTGACCTGCGAGGACGTCGTAGGCTTCGGAGATTGTTTTGTTAATATCAGCGACGAGAGGATAGGTGACGCCTTGAATACCGCCTTTGTTCTTGGGGGTGTTAAGCCATGCCCAGTGAGAGAATTCGGAGTCCGTGGAGCAGCCGACGACGGCAACATTGCGGGCTTCGAACTCGGCGATCTCTTCTTGGAATCGGTGGAGCTCGGTGGGACAGACGAAGGTAAAGTCCTTGGGGTAGAAGAAGAAGACGACGTATTTCTTACCGATGAATTGATCGAGCGAGAAGGACTCGAGGATGTTTTCACCTTGGACGGCTTTCGCCGTAAAGGTGGGGGCTTTTTTTCCAATCAGAACAGACATGATAGTAGGTGGGATATTTAGATCCCGAGACGAAGTAAGTCGGGAATACGCTCTCGTCAAGTCATGGGGAGGATGAATTTAAACCTCCGAAATCGAGAAGCCCATTTTCATGACTCTAAGAACCTTCCCGAAGCGCTTTTGCGGTGCCCCTTAAATCCAATGCGTATCCTAAGAAGACCTTGAACCCGCCCCCATTTCCTCATGCTAGGATGAGATCAAAGTTGGGGGTGACCTTTCCTTACCTGCGGGACAGGGGATCGCTTTAGAGATCTTCTTCTTCGCCGTCGCGGTATTCGGGGACGGGGGGGAGGAGGTCTTCGCGCTCGAGGAGGAGGGGGATGGAGATGTCATCGAGGAGGTCATCTGCGGTGCGGTTGATGACGCCAGCGAGGGGGACGATGCGGTCGAGTTCGGCGATGGCGCAATGGACCATGGATGAGATGATATCGGAGTCGTAGACCTCTTTTTCGAAGATGTTGGTGATGCGGAAGACGATGAGGGAACGGTCGAGATCGTATTCGAAGCTGCCAAGTGTCAGTTGCTTATTAGCCCGCATGATGAGCTCGAGGGCGATGGCCTGGCGTTCTTCACCAAAGCTCATAGGAGATTCGGCGACGACGGAGAGGGCGTTGAGGTTTGAGAAGGTCTGGGCGTGAAGGTGGATGTGGGTGTGGTGGGCTTCGAAAGCGGCGGTGACGACTTCGCGATTTTCGACCGGTTCGCAATGCCAGCCTTGTTTGCCGAAAGCATCGATGACGGAGTGGAGTTGTCGTGAGTGGGCCATGTGCGGGGAAGATGAAAGTGGGAAAAGGAAATAGGAAGGATTTTGTGAAGATGAATCGGGGATATTTACGGTTGGGTGCGGGGATAAGCAGAGAGATTGCCAAAGTGACAAAAGTGCTTATTTCTCGGGGTATGGCGGCACTTTTACCGATTCTTCCGGCTGTGGCCGAGGGGAAGCTTTCCGAGCGTCTCACTCGGATTGCGGGTCACCTTGGCGAGGGAGTTGCCCACTTCTCGGTGACGGATTCCAAGGACGACCTGCAGAATCTCGGAGAGCTGAAGAGAGGATCATGACGGGATTCTTGCCGAGAGCATGACAGCACTCTCTGAGGACGGTCTTGTTGATCAGGAATTGATCGCGCAGCTTGTGAAGGCGGACTTTGGAATGACGGTCAAAAAAGGGCATCGTCCTGGGAACTCAGCTGAGATCATGGCATGCGCTCAATCTGGGACAGATTCTGATCTGGTGATTGTCGCCCGAGTTGAGGGATCGATTTCCAAGATCTCTCTGGAGGAGTTGGAACTGCAATTAGCAAAGTAAAAAGCCACGTAGCGGGAGTTCAAAGGGAGATTTTGAGGGTGACAAATCTGGTTTGCTGAGTTTGTCTTCGTGTGTGAAGCTCACTTTGGCTCTTCTTCTAGGATTGCGACTCGGACTCTAACAAGAGCTCGAAGTCGCGGTGTTTCCTTTGGGCCATTTTTCTGAATCCGTTTCTTTGAACGGTCGGACTGTTTTCCAAAGAGCACACCCTTTCCTGGTGAGGAGCCGGTTCGCTTCATCTGTCTAAAAAAAACCGAGACGATGAAATCCGATTCTATTACTAAATATCGCCCGTTTCCGGCTGTCGCTCTGCCCGACCGGACCTGGCCCGACCGTGTCATTACCGCAGCCCCCATCTGGTGCTCCGTCGACCTTCGCGACGGCAATCAGGCTCTTCCTATTCCGATGACGGTGGCAGAGAAACTTGAGATGTTTGATCTCCTGGTGGGGGTGGGATTCAAGGAGATTGAAATTGGTTTTCCTTCGGCAAGCGACACCGAGTTCGCCTTCATGAGGCGGCTTATTGAAGAGGATCGCATTCCTGAGGATGTCACCGTTCAGGTGCTGGTGCAGACCCGCCGGCATCTGATTGAGCGGACTTTCGAGGCCATCAAGGGTGCTCGGCGGGCGGTGGTTCATATCTACAATTCCACCAGCACACTCCAGAGGCGGGTGACCTTTGGCGATGCCTCACGGGAGGATATCAAAGCGATTGCAGTGACCGGAGCCGAGGTGGTGAAGGAGCTGGTGCCGACGCTGCCCGAGACGGAAATCGTGCTGCAATACTCGCCCGAGAGTTTTTCGGATACCGAGCTGGATTTTGCGTTGGAGTGTTGTGAGGCCGTGATTGCGGTCTGGGAGCCCACTCCTGAAAGAAAGTTGATCTTGAACCTCCCGGCGACGGTCGAGTGGACCACTCCGAATGTGCACGCCGATCAGATCGAGTGGATGTGCCGGAAGATTTCGAAGCGCGATGCGGTGATTATTTCGCTGCATACCCATAATGACCGGGGGACCGGAGTGGCAGCGACCGAGTTGGGCCTGATGGCCGGAGCGGATCGGGTCGAGGGCACGCTTTTTGGCAATGGTGAGCGCACCGGTAACCTTGATATCGTGATCGTGGCGCTGAATATGAACAGCCACGGGATTGAGACTGGGTTGGACTTATCAAATCTCTCAAGCCTCCGTGAAGTTTACGAACGGACGACCCGCATGACGGTGCCGGATCGCCAGCCTTATGCTGGGGAATTGGTCTTTACCGCTTTCTCAGGGAGTCATCAAGATGCCATCAAGAAGGGCCTCGACCGGCGCGCCAAGGAAGACGGGAAATTTTGGGGGGTGCCTTATTTGACGATTGATCCTCATGATATCGGGCGCAGCTACGAGGCCATCGTGAGGATTAACTCGCAGTCCGGTAAAGGGGGGGTGGCTTATATTCTCGATCAGGAGCACGGCTATGATTTACCTAAGACGATGCACCCGCAGGTCGGGAAGCGCGTTTACGATCTCGCCGATGAGCGTGGCGAGGAGCTATCGGTCGAGGAGGTCGGCAATGTTTTCTTTCAGGAATTCGTCAATCGGTCCTCCCATATGCTGCTGCAGGATTATGAGCTGAATCACCATGGCTCGGTACGGGGTGAAGTGGCGTGTCATGCCGTTATTGAAGTCGAAGGAACTGAGCGGACCGTAGACGGAATTGGAAATGGTCCCATCAATGCCTTTGTGCAGGGTTTGGAGAAAGAAGGTCTGAAGGACTTTACGGTGACCGATTATCGGTCGCATGCGGTTCGTGGTGGTTCGAATTCGGACGCGGCGGCTTATGTCCAATTGAGAAAGGATGACGGAACGATTCTCTGGGGAGTCGGTTGTGATCCCTCGATTGGGATGGCCGGGGTAAAGGCTCTCGTTTGTGCTTGGAATCTCCTCAGGTAGTGGCCGAGCTTCTTATAAATTTAAGACTTACAAAAAACGCGTTTCCTTCCGGAAGCGCGTTTTTCGTTTTGAGAATGTAAAAGAAGTTTAGTCGATGACACTGACCGGAGTTCCGATCTTGGTTTTGGCGTAAACGGTAGAAACGGCAGAAGAGTGGGTGCGAATACAGCCGTGCGAGGCGTATCGGCTGTTCACGTCTCCTTGGTGCATGCCGACGCCGGTCCGGGTTAGTCGCATCCAGTAAGGCATGCTTGCTCCGAGAAACGTGCCGCCGAGAGGCACGGAGTGCTTACGAGTGTCTGCGTTCGTCTTGACGACCGTCCCGTTGGCGTCCAGGAGTTTTCCATAAAGGTTGGAGCGTTTCGCCCTAAGTTTCTCAGTGATCTTGAAATCTCCGGTCGGGGTTTTGTGTTTTGCGCTCCCGCTCGAGACGCGGTAATCCATGGCGATCTGCTCTCCTACCATAAGAAACCCTCGCTGGGTTGAGAGATCAATACGAACAGCGGTGTTCAAGGAATTGGCTTGTTCCAAAACCGCTTTGTTTTTCCACGTCCGGGTGGTGCCGGGGTAGGAGCCAAACTTAAAGTGTTCGTAGCTTCCCGGAGGATAGGGATTTACGATCTTGGCCGTCTTGATGACGGTTTGCTCGGGGTTCGGGGTCGGTGGTTTGTTGCCACAACTGGCAAGAAACAAACTTGTACTCGCGGCAACGAGCAGGGGTAAGAGTCGAATGATTTTCATCTGGGGGGATGTCTTTTTCTCTGAGGAACGGTTTCATAGAGGTCAATTGAACATAAGGCAAACATTCCTGAAATAAATAGTTGTTAAAAAAACAGCATTTCGATTGACGGAATTAAGAGTTGCTGTTTTTCTAGCATCACCATGAAATTGAAAAAGTGTGTTCGTTCCGTTTTTCTAGGGGGAGCTTTTGCCGGGATTTTGGCAAGTTGTTCGACGTCTGAGCCTAACGCGACGGGACGCATCCCCTTGCATTCCCCTGACCCTGCGGATGCCGTTGTTACCGCGGGTTTGCGACCTGCCCCGGAGGCGAAGAGAAGTGTGAAAGTTGAGCGACCTGGCATTGCGACTGGCTGGGGGCGGGAAGTGGGTTCGGCGATGACGTATACCGATTTCCAGAGGGCGGCCTCGAAGCCTAAATATGTCTCGACGATTCGCTATAATGATAGTGATGGCGCGAAAGAGATGGGTGTGAATCGTAAAACGAGCGGGGGTGGAATGCAGAAAGCGGCTGGTGGGTTGGTGGAGTGGGGGATGTCGAGTGGCTGGGGAATGCTTGATAATCACTGGTGGCGTGGCGGACGTTTCGTGATTGGGAAGAAGGGACGAGAGTATCAACTCAAGATCAAGAATGTTAGTCATGTCCGGCTTGAGGTGGTCATGAGTGTGGATGGGTTGGACGTGATTGATGGCGAGCCAGCGTCGACGAAGAAGCGGGGATACATCATTGGGCCGGGGAAGACTTTGTCCGTGAAAGGATTCCGGACCAGTCAGGAGAATGTCGCGATGTTTAAGTTTTCCTCGGTGGGCGGTTCATACGCCAACCAACGGCATGGCAATACTCGAAATATCGGGGTGGTGGGACTGGCTCTC
>Ga0222650_1001196_pt1 | contig 14166 bp, 9 predicted proteins | sample AntAcemetagen367_FD_179820 | JGI IMG/M metagenome (GOLD analysis project Ga0222650, IMG submission 179820) | Saline water microbial communities from Ace Lake, Antarctica - #367 | ecosystem: Environmental > Aquatic > Non-marine Saline and Alkaline > Saline | place: Antarctica: Ace Lake | collected...
AAAGAAGACATCCCCCTACCCGAGGGCTTTCCGCTCGAACGAGCGGTCATCCTTCCAGAATGGAACTATCAATGTCACCCTTCTGATTACTACGGTAATCTGAACTAATTTCTGCGCCATTCCTTATTACTCTACGTCGCGCTCTGTGCGCCAGTCATCGCCACGGACAAATTTGAAGGTGCGCTCGAGCCCTTCTTGGGCGAGCCGGAATTCGAGATTCAGCAAGTCTTCAAAGGTGGCCGCTTCCCCAACCTCGCGGTCGCCACGGACGGCACGGTCCTTGCCGTATTTGCCAAGGACGGGGTCAGCCTGAAGCGCAGCGAAGACGGGGGCAAGACCTGGGGCGAGGCGATTGTCATCGCCAAATCCGGCTTCATGGGTGGCGGGGTGACCGTCGACGAGGGCACGGGAGACATCTTGGCGTTTATCGAGCAACACCATCCGCCGGCCACGCTGACGGTCTACCGCAGCAAGGATCACGGAAAGACCTGGGCCGCGCAGAGTGACACCGTGATCAAACCCGACAGCCAGGGCCACGTCCCATCGATGCACATGAACGACCACGGCATCACCCTTCGCCACGGCGACAAGAAAGGCCGGCTGGTGCGGCCCTCGCGCTGGTATGGGAAACGCAACGACCGCAACGAGTGGCCGACCCACTACACCAACTCGATCTTCAGCGACGACGGCGGCCAGAGCTGGCAGGCGAGCGAGCCGTTCCCTGAGATGGGCACCGGCGAAGCTTGCATCGTCGAACTCTCCGACGGCACCCTCTACTACAACTCACGCGTGCACTGGGACAAGCGCCCGAATTTCAACCGGCGCCGCGAGGCGCGCAGCGTGGACTCCGGCGCGACCTGGACCGACTTCCGCATCATCGAAGCCCTACCCGATGGCCAGCAGAACCGCTCCTACGGCTGCATGGGGGGGCTGACGCGCTTACCCGTTGTTGGCAAGGACATCCTCATCTTCAGCAATCTTGACACCCCCAAACCGAGCCGTGAGCAGGGGACAGTTTGGGCGAGCTTTGACGGCGGCGTGACCTGGCCGGTGAAGCGTCTCGCCAATCCAGGGTCGAACGGTTACTCGTCGATGAACGTTGGCCGGCCCGGCACGCTGAGCGAGGGCTGGATCTATTTCATGCCAGAGGCCGGCGGTGCCAAAGTCGCACGTTTCAACCTCTCGTGGATCGTCCAAGGCGGGGAGGCCACCGGCGACGGCAAAGTTCCCGGATGGGCAAAATAGGGGGGCATCCGGACCCGCGAACATCGCTTATTTCACCAAATATTTGCCTCACGTACACAAGACACTTTCCCGTGACCCAATGAATTCCAGAAAAGGATCAAATATGATGAGGAAATAGGCTCTTCTTCCATGGAATTCTCCATCAACAGATCCTCAAAAATAGACTCGCGATAAAGACAATCCCAAACGTTTCGCTCCGGATGGGTCAGAACAAAAAAGACTATGAATATTCAAAGACAATTACGAATCGTCGGCGTGAGCCTGACCTTAAGCCTCGCTACCACCGTCCTGTTTTGCGCGACGGCACATTGCGCCGAGCCGAAAGCGGAACCGGCAACTTCCCTGCCGAAGCACCAGTCCGTCATCCCTGCACCTCGAATTGCCGATTGGTGGTTCGCGCGTCAGGCCGAAAAAATTGGGCTGATGAGTAAGGGGGAATTCGATCTGCTAATGGTGGGCGATTCGATCACGAACAACTTCGAAAATGAAAAGGTCGGCTTGAAGGTATGGCAAAAATACTTTGTGCCGCTCAAGGCCATCAATTTGGGGTTTGGCGGCGATCGCACGGAGCACGTGCTTTGGCGATTAGATCATCTTCCCGTCTTAAAGAAGGCGCCAAAGGCCGCGGTTTTGCTCATCGGCACGAACAACATCGGTTGGGGAAGTGACACCCCGAAGCAAGCGGCCGAAGGCGTCCAGGCGATTGCCCGAAAATTGAAAGAGATCTATCCCGAGATGAAGGTCTTGGTGCTTGGCGTATTGCCGCGAAGACGCAATCTCGACCATCCCCACCGCAAACAGATCATCGAACTCAATTCCTACCTGCCGGAATTGCTCAAAGGCATGAAGGGCGTGAGCTTCAAGGACATCGGCTCCGCCTTCCTTGATGAGAAGGGCTTCTTGTCAGAAGAAATGATGCCCGATACCACGCATCCGAGCGAGAAGGGTCACGAGGTTTGGGCCAAAGCGATTGCACCCTATTTGAAGGAGGTCCTGGGTGAATAGGGCCAAACGTTCCTCTTGGACGATCGTCTTGGCAGTCCTTTCCCTCGCCGCATGTTCTCACCCAATCATCGCGTCGGAGTATGACCTCATTGTTGACGGTAAGTTGTCCAAGCACGGCGCTATTGTGGGTCGGTCAACTCGGGCAGGCGATGGGGAAGACGACAAGGCCTGCGTTCTGAATGGCCTGGATAAGTTTGTCTATGCCAGCACTTCAAGATTAAAGAAACTCAGCACGCGCGCGATATTTGGAACATCGCGAGGAGGGCGCAGCAAATCCCGACGAACGCTCTCCGCCATCGATACGAAAAAACCGATTTAAAAAAGGAAACAAAGCAAAAGCAATGAAGACGAAAAAATTAGTCACCTCAGTTCTGACATCTGCCGTCATGGTCACCGGCGTCGGCTTAGCGGCAAGGAGCGCTCGGGCGGCCGAGGCACCGAACATCGTGTTGATCATGTCCGACGACATGGGGTTCTCCGACCTCGGTTGCTACGGGGGTGAGATCAACACGCCCAATCTCGATCAGCTGGCCAAGCACGGAGTGCGGTTTTCGCAGTTCTACAACACCGCGCGGTGTTGTCCGACGCGCGCGTCCCTGCTGTCCGGGGTGTATCAGCATCAGGCGGGCATCGGGTTGATGACCGGCGACAACAAACTCCCAGGCTATCGCGGCGAACTGGGGCGCAATGTGGTGTCGATCGCCGAGGCGCTGAGCACCGCGGGGTATCGCCGCTACATGTCCGGAAAATGGCATGTCACGCGGCACGTCGGCCCGGACGGCCCGAAGGATAATTGGCCGATGCAACGTGGCTTCGAGAAGTTCTACGGGACAATCACGGGTGCGGGGAGTTTCTACGATCCGGCGACGCTGTGTCGAGGCAACACCTACATTACTCCCGTGAATGATCCCAAGTATCAGCCGAAGAATTACTACTATACCGACGCGATCAGCGACAACGCCGTCACCTTCCTCAAACAGCATGCCGACGAATCGCCCGAGAAGCCGTTTTTTCTCTATACCGCCTACACCACGGCACACTGGCCAATGCACGCCCTGCCGCAGGACATCGCAAAATACAAGGGCAAGTACGACAAGGGCTTTACTCCGATCCGCGAGGCGCGCTTGGCCAAGATGAAAGCTTTGGGGCTCGTCAAGGCGGAGACGAAGCTCTCACCACAGTCCGATAACTGGGAAGAGGTGGCGGACAAGCCGTGGGAAGCTCGCAACATGGAAGTCTACGCGGCCATGATCGATTCGATGGATCAAGGTATCGGTCGCATCGTGGCGGAGTTGAAGCGTCAGGATAAGCTTGAGAACACCCTCATCTTCTTCCTTCAGGACAACGGCGGATGTGCCGAAGGCTACGGTCGAGACACGCCCAAGAACGGCTATGCCACCGACTTGAAGCCCATGGGTCCGGATGATTTGCAGCGACAAATTTGGACCCCGATGCAGACGCGCGATGGTCGGCCATTGAAGACGGGACCGGGTGTAATGGCCGGTCCGGAAGACACCTTCATCGGCTATGGTCGAGGCTGGGCCAACGTTTCCAATACGCCGTTTCGGGAATACAAACACTTTGCCCACGAAGGGGGTATCTCCACGCCCTTGATCGTGCACTGGCCCAGCGGCATTGATCCGTCGCACCATGGCCGACTGGAGCATCAGCCGGGACACGTGATTGACATCATGGCGACCTGTGCTGACGTGGCCAGCGGAGCCTATCCCAAGAAATTTGGCGAGCACGAGATCATTCCGGTCGAGGGCGTGAGCCTGCGCCCGGCGTTCTCTGGCAAGTCTCTTGAGCGGAGCGATGCACTCTACTTCGAACATCACCTCAATTGCGCGATTCGTGACGGTGATTGGAAATTGGTTTGCAAAGGAAAAAACGGTCTCGCGGTCAAGGACTTTGACTGGGAGCTCTACAACCTAAAATCCGACCGCGCCGAATTGCAGAACGTCGCGGACAAGAACCCCGGGAAGGTCCAAGAGTTGCTCGCCAAATGGGAAAAATGGGCGGTGCGCGCCAAGGTTAGACCGTGGCCCTACAAAACGAAATGAGTGATTTCAGGCGAATTTCCACGACAAAGTGGGGCTTGGCGAAACTGACCGCAACGGCGACAACAGATAAAGTGAGACACCGGATGATGACAACGCGAACCGCAACTCTAGTGGCCATGGCCATGGCCATTATAAGCAGGACATCATAGGCTCAAACGCCCGTCGAAACAGAACAGCAGCTTGTGGCGATCACTTTCGAATCCTCCTACGAATTGAGGATCATCAAATTTAGCTGCTAACTTCTCTTCTTGCACAAAAAAATGTCAGGCATGTTTTAAAGAGAGGTTGCTGCATCCTTTTAACTGAATAGTTTTACGGTGGGTTTGGGCGGGATAAGTTGGCGCAGATTTGGGGGACGGGTGGTCGTCGTGGCAAGCCTGTCGGGCGAACGGGCGCGAAACCAGCCGTCCTGCAAATCGATCGCTGGTAAGTCATTTGGGCGTAGCGACGCTCTCTCCTGCGAACATCCCCTCAATTTCGGGTATGAAAAGAGGGGCATCTAGAAGCGCGAGACAATCTGTCTTCATTTGGGCAAGGCGAAGGCTACGAGGCTGCCGCCGCTTGGACGACCGGACTTGCCTCCTCCCGCCGAGATGACGACATACTGCCGACCCTCGACCATGTAGGTGCTCGGAGTGGCATTGCCGCCGAAAGGCAATTTCGTTTTCCAGAGGATTTCCCCGGTCTCCTTGTCGAACACGCGAAATGTTTCGTCTGCCGTCGCTCCGATAAAGATCAGTCCCCCCGCCGTGACCACCGGGCCCCCGTAATTTTCCGTGCCGGTTGGAGGAATCCCGCGGGCTGTCAATTCCGGGTATTCGCCAAGGGGGACTTTCCATTTGATCTCGCCGCTGTTCAGATCAACCGCGTTTAAGGTTCCCCATGGCGGCTTGATCGCGGGGTATCCTTCTTTGTCGAGCCAACGTCGAAATCCGCCGAAGGCGTAGGTCGTGTCGTCGCTGTTCCCTTTGTCGGACGTCTCCTCTTTTTTCCGGGGCGTGGAAGGGGGATTAGTGTTGAGGATGTAGTTCAAAATGGCTTTTCGTTGGGCTTCGGGCATGGTGGCATATCCCGGCATGCGTCCACCGCCTTGTCGGGTGATTTGTTCAATCTCAGGCCGCGTCTTGCGCTTGCCGATGTCGACGAGGGACGGCGATTCTACGGCAAGATTTCCCTTTTTGTCCACGCCGTGACAGGCCGCGCAATAGAGCATGTAATCCTTCTCTCCCGCAATTGGCTGGGAGCCGTCGGCCCGGCGGGTCTCTACCATTTGCAGAAGCCAGGGCATCTCATTGAGGTTGACGTAATAGATGCCATCCGGGTCGGCGGCGCCGCCACCCCACTCCATGCCACCGTCGAATCCCGGGAACATGACGGTTTCTTGCAAGCTCGGTGCGGGAAAGGGCCCGAAATTTGGAGAGGCTCGAATGCGATCCAAAGTCATCTGATGAGCTTCAGGAGAAATGTTTGAGGCATCCGCTTCGGTGTAACGCTGCCTCATCAGCGGCACCGGTTTGGTGGGGTAGGGTTGGGTCGGCCAGGCTTGTTCGCCGTGTAAGTCGGATGCGGGAACGGGTTTCTCCTCGATCGGCCAGAGCGGTTCCCCGGTCACGCGATTAAAGACAAAGAGCCGACCATGTTTTGTGCCTTGAGCGACGGCATCGATTCTCTTGCCACCATGATTCACGGTCAAGAGAACCGGCGGGCACGGGAGATCCTTGTCCAGCAGATCGTGATGAACGATTTGGTAATGCCAGAGTCGTTTTCCGGTGGAAGCATTTAGCGCCACAATTGAGTTGGCAAAGAGGTTCATGCCATGACGTTTGCCTCCGTAGAAATCCGGTTCCGCGGTCTTCGTCGCGATGTAGACAATCCCGCGCTTCTCATCGAGCGACTGGCCGCACCACGGCATCACGCCGGTGGCAGATTGGTAAGCGTCCTTCGGCCATGTCTCGTAGCCCACTTCGCCGGGGCGGGGGATGAGGTGAAAGATCCAACGCTGGGCACCGGTCCTCACGTCGAATGCCCGGACCGCGCCTTTGCCGCCCACGCCGCCGAGGATCACCAGGTCCTTGTGGATGACCCCGGGAACGTTCAACCCGGATCCAAGGTTGATCGATCCGTTCTCCCCGAAGTCGCGGACCACTTCGCCCGTTTTTGGATCCAAGGCGAAAAGGAATCCGGCCACCCCGGTGAACAATCGTCGTTCACCTCCAGTCTCGTTTTGCCAATAGGCCAAGCCCCGTTGCCTTCCACGCCCTTGACCGCAGCGTTCGGTTGCCGGATCCCATTTCCAGAGTTCCTTGCCGGTGGCGGCGTCCAGGGCGATCACCTTTCTCGACTGCGAGGGCGTATAGAGGATGCCATCGACAATGAGGTTGTTTGCCTGGTATTCACCCTTCTCGCCGGTCTCATAGGTCCAAGCCATTTCCAGTTTGGAAACATTCTCGCGGTTGATCTGTTGGAGTGGCGAATAGAGGTTGCGCTCCTTTCCTCCGAGATACACCGGCCAATCGAGGTCCTTGGGATCAAGATCGGTGAGGGTGATGTTTCGAAAGTTTACCCAACCATTATGTCCCTCGGCACCGTAGGTTTGAAAAGCGATCACTCCCGCATCAATGTGCTCCGGTGCGGGTGCGGGATCGATGTAGTCGACGATCGCCTTGCCGTTCAACCAGACCTCGATGTGGGCACCGACCGCGCGGATTCGGAGGTGGTTCCACTGAAGCTTCTTGCGGATGGTGTCGTGCTCGTCGCCCTTATCGAGCCAGGTTTTGTAATGCAGGCCGACATACTCCTCGGCCGCGCCCCTGCCGATGTTGACCTGGTAGCCCCGTTGCCTGCCTTCGCCGGGTCCGTGGCGTAAGTAGACCCCGCTGTTATACTTCCCGTGCTCGTCGATCTTGAACTCGAGCTCGAGTTCGAAGTCCTTGAACAATTTCTTCGTCATCAAGATCCCACTGCGTTTCGGATCGCCGTCCTGACCACCGACAATCACGCCGTCCTCTACGCGCCATTTTGCCGACCCGACCGATTCCCAGTCATCCAACGATTTCCCGTCAAAGAGATCAATCGCTCCCGCAATTCCCGAAAGAGAGGAAATGAGCAGGAAGGCGGCTGCGGCGATTACATGGTTCATTCCGAACCTTCCCATACTGCAGCTTCCGCACCAGCAAATTTCCGGTGACCAACTTATTGAGCGGAACAAAATCTCATCTGCAAATTTTCTGAAGATCTTTACCGCAGATCTTCCCTCGAAGAGAATCTTCCGCAAATTCCTCAAACGAGTGGTTGATCATCCTAAGATATTTTTCTGCTTGATCGACATCCCAAAATCTTGCGGTGTCGTCCCAAATTGATTTGTGACTATTACTCCGGGAAATAGTATCTCATCCCCTCGTCGGGCGTCATCGCCGCCCGAGCCGGCTCCAACCACGGCTGGTCACTCTACCTCAAAGACAACCACCTCCACATCATGATCCGCAAAGGTGGAAAAAAAGTCGCGGTCAGCTTGGTTCTCCCCAAGAACAAACCGGCTCCTTCTCAGTCGAAGTCACGAAGAACAGCGTGATTTTAGCTCCCAACAAAACCTCCAAGTGCAATGTCAAACTTGAAAAAATAGACGATCTCCTCACCGAACACCCCATCAATGTCCTCGGACTCGGCCAAGACACCGGAGGCCTAGTCGGCGACTACAAAAAGGATTTCAAACTCAGCGTCCCGCTCAAATCAGCGACTATCACGTTGAAATAAGGGCCGACTTCCTTCTCTCAATTCAGATTTCTTCGGCCAATATTGCCACCGCATCCTAAGATCCTTGCCCCTTTCACCGAGCTCTTGTTCATGGATTGACCAGATCTCGGGACGCCCATCGGGCCCGAGTTGATAACCCAATTCCCTCGCCTGCGGGTCCAGGAAATCAATAAGCTCAAGTCCCTCATCCAACTCACTCAAGTTTGCAGGATATTGCTTGGTCTTAAGCTTCGCTTTTTCCAGAGCGAGAGCAACCAGAGCGATCCTTTTTATCATCTTGGTTTGTCCAAAAGACCGACCATACAGACTCAAATCAATATCGAGTTGATAGTGCCAGTAAAAGAGCGGCGAAAGAGTGGACTCTTCAAATCGCTTCTCGAAGTGATCAAGATCCAGAGTAAGTCCGGATTCCAGCGATGAAAGGCAGTCTAGATGGAAGTTTGTGACGTAAGCTCTTCTACGATCGTCCCAACCTTCCGGACCACCAACAGCAAACCACGTCGACAGAAAATGAGCCCTACCGTCCTGATGCGTTTGGGGCTCTAGATTGTCCTCCAAATAAGTATTCAAAACCTCCAAATTGCAAGCTGCTCGATGCCCTAAAACTTGCGAATATTCCGCTCCCCAATCGCGCCCATTGATCAAATCCCCCAGTTCCTCGATCTGAGCGATACTCCACTTTTCCAGCAGAAGCCCTTCCCAGACCATGGCCATCATAATTTTCGCAATATTGCCCGTAATCACAAAATCAACGCTCCCGGGCGTGGCTGAAATACGGCTCAAGCGATCAAGTGCCTTAATCAGAACAAGCGCACGTTCCGAGTCACCAGATCTCATAGACAGACGGACCGAGCCCGCAAAGCACTTGGCCAATCCTTGCATCGGAAAGCTCCACTCCGAACTCCCGAACAATTCACCTTTGGCAACCTCCTTCGCAAAAATCCGATGCTCGGGTGTTTTCAGAATGATATCAGCAAGAACATCCAGCCTCGCATTAATTTTACGCGTCCGCTCGGCCAGCAACGAGAGTGCTTCCTCCTCGGTTGGAACGGCGTCAAAAAACTCACGATACTCAAAAATGATTCCCGTCCCAGGATGACTACTGGGTCCCGTTCTCATTCGTGACGGTCTTCTCCGCCGTCCATCCTGACTCGCCTCCTGAACAGACGAGTCCGCAAATAACTTCCACCAGTCACCCAGGTGTCCTGCCGCCGCATCTTCCAGCGCCTTCACAAAAATCTCATCTTGCCGCAGGTTTTCCTCATCAGGAATCTCCGACCCTGCGTAGTCCGCCCTCACCAGAGACAACCCGGCCTCCTCCGCTCTTGTCTGCGCCTCCTGCCATTCCCCCGCCCCCCGCCAGTTTTCAAAGATCCAAATTCCTGCAATCAAAAAAATCATGACAACAAGCCCCCGGACAATAAGGCGATGAGGTCGGGGAAAGCTTTCCACATCGCAAGTAAAGTGAAATCTCAATCACGCTTCAATCCCAGAATTGAGACTTCATAAACTCTTCATTCTTTCTCTGGCCAAAACAGCCTACGTAATTTCGGAGTCCCCCTCAAGTCCCTGACAATCACTCTCAAGTAGAAGAGCACCTCACTCGGACTAGAACTGCCATCGCAGACTTCGATTCGATTGGCTCTTCTCCGTCTCTTCCTCGTAAAGCGACCCTATCTCCGGCCTGCCATCCGGGCCAAGTTGGTATTCCAACTCCCGTTCGTGTGGATTAGTCAGATCAACCACCGCAAAATCCAAATTCATTTGCAGAAGAGACTTGGGATACTTCTGCTGAGAGAGATGATATCGTTTCGCCTCCAAGCCAATGAGGGCGATCCTTTTCCGAGTCTCGGCCTTCCAGCACCATGAAGACATGCTACGGGCACTTGAGGCAACAAACTCAGAGACCGCGTCGAGAGGCTGCCATTCACCCTTCGGAAGATCTGCGATTAATTTTTTAGCGCGTCACGGTCGTCATTCTCAATTACCTCGATCGCTTTCAGATGGGATTTCACCAACAGAGCCTTCTGCTGATGACTCCACCCGGCAGGCCCCCGATTCCTGAACCAGTGCTTGGCCCAATCTTTGACCGAGGGGTCTGTGCCAAGAGGCTCATCAAACGGAGTCGCAGAGTCAAAAGCTTCGACCCCGAAAGCAGCTTGGTAATTGAGGCTCACTAAAAGAGGTCTCTTAAAATCTCGCTTGGCAATGATTCCCGAAAGCTCCGCCATCTCATCCTCTGTCCAGGCCCTCAGGCGCACTCCCTCCCAAACCAACTTCAACCCCGAATGACCCACGATGATGAACATTGAATAACCAATGCTAGATGGATCACTGATCCGATCCATGGTCTTGATCGTCTCGAGTGCTTTCGGGGAATTTCCAGATCGTAAAGCCATCAATCCGGATGATCTGAAACAACCCATTATTTTGATCATGCCCGCAACATAATCATGGCTTTCTTGACTCTCAAAATCAGCCCTAGCAACTGCCCCGGCAAAAAGAGGATGGACGGGCTTCTCCCCAATGACCTTTCGAAGCTCTTCCAAACGAAGCTCATAACTGCGGGTAGTCTCATTGAGTTTTAACCGGGCTTCGTCCTCACACAGGCCTCCTCCAAAGAATCCCGCATAATTTACTATTTTACCGGTAGCGGGATTCATAGGGGAAATCGTCCTCCCCTTCATGACCACCGGCAGGTGACACCATGAATCTAAACACGGTTCTTTCTTCAGAAAAACCTTCTCTGCAAATACCGGCTCCTTGTGGAGATTCTCGTCATCCGGAATATCCGGTCCGGCGTAGTCCGCCCGGACCAGAGACACCCCGGCTTCGGAAACCCGCGCCTGTATCTCGTCCAAGGCACTCGTTCCTCGTCCGGTTTCGATCTCAAACTGCCTGACATGGACGGCGACGAACTCTACGAAAAACTTCTCAAGTGCGAAGAGCACGATTACCTCTTCATTGTCGCCTTGGTCGACTCTATGGACAGCGAAGAAGTCAAAGTGGTCAACCGTCTCTTACTGCTAGGAATTTGCTTTTGGCGGGAGGGCCTTGAAGCCGCCCTTGGACCGGAGCTGCGGGAGGGGGTTGATCGGTTCAGGGGGAACCGAATGTCGCACACACACGACACAGCGATAATACTCGAAACTATTTGGGCTCTCTCATTGAACGCGCATGAAATAACAAAAAGGCTGGCGAAGCGTGCGGACGAGTCGGATTTCTACTGATAAGGCTGGCAGGCCATATCACGATAATGCATTGAATGTCAATATAGTCCTATTTATTACTAAGCTTCTCCCCTTCATTCCAAAAGTCTTACTACGCGCAGAAAATTTTTCGAGAGGTTTACCGGGATGTTGAGTTGATTGATCCCGGTGTTGTTGCCCGTTACGGAATCGCCGATGATCGACCGCCAATCTCCGAACAGGTCTTCGTTTTGCTCGACGCGGTATTTGATGCCTTCTTCGGAATTCCAGCGAAGAATAAAACTTCCGTCTGCCTGTGGGATAAGTTCAAGGTCGAAGGCGGGAGTGGCTGGGGGGCCTCCAACTTGGTAAATTCTCATATCCAAGCCAAGATCAGAACTCGTGGCGGTGCGATTATGCAGAGAGACGGCTACCTCGACGGGCTGCCCTGCCGGAAGATTGAGTCCAGTGACCAAGGCGTGATGGGGACCGCTTTCAGTGTCAAATCCGCTCGTGCCAGTAAGGCTAATAGCCGCCTCTTGCCAATTATTGAGAAGCGAAAAAGGGTCGATGCCCAGTCGAGCCGCCTCGATGCCATTGAAGTAAACAACCGCCCCATCGTCAGCAAGAACTTCAAGGCCGACACTGGTCACGGTCGTGGCGGGAGTGAACGTTGTTTTGAAATAAGCTGCGTATCGCAATTCCGATGGGGGCTCATCATCAGGAATGCTGTCGCCATCGTGATCAAGTCCGCCCCAAAGGTCTGTTGCCATGTTTGCGGCGTTGATACTGCCGTAGCCAATGGGAGCTGGAGCAGGCTCTGAAAAGGCTGGGCCATCATAGTTGTCGGTGGTTTGCCAACTGGTGAAAAAATCAGGATCGACGGAGGCTGGGTCGATAGGCTGGTTCGTGTCATCGACTGCAAGGAGATAATTCCAGTCTGAGTTCGCGGCGAGAAGCTCGCCGCTTGCATCAAAAGGAACAACCCCGCCAGTCATCAAGAGAGTAAAAGAGCCGAAAAGACCATCCGCCCCGTCGATAGCGAAATAATAAGTCTCATTGGCGGCGGCATTAAACTCAAGATAGGCCTCTTGGAAGAAATCCTCTTCGCCTTGGATGCTCGCCGCAGGTAGATCGTAATCACGAAACTGGGAGACTGGTGAAAGGCCATCGACTGAATCACCAGTGTAGACGGCAAGAATGGGGTCGAAACTCCCTGAAAAACCGGACAGGGAAACTCGGCCGTCTTGCGGTGCTGTCCAGTGATACCAGATGGAGTGTTGACCGCTTGAATTGGCATGGTTTGGTTCACCGTCTTCAAGGGAGGCTCCGGGATTTCCGGCTTGGTTGCTATTATCTGCAATAACCTCAATCGGAAAAGCTCCGCTCAGTTCGATGGCATCGGTAAAATCATCATTTGGTGCGGTGATGGGGGTGACCGATTCAATTTCAACATCAAAGCCAATGTCAGAACTGCTGTCGCTGGTATTGTGAAGAGAAATTCCGATTTCAATGGGTTGGTTGAGAGGGGCGTCGAACGGGATTGAGATTTCAGACAGTGAGTCTTCGTCGCCATTGCTCGATTCCTGCAGCCATGATTCTTCGCCGGGGGGGACGGATTCTGCATTGATAATGCCGCTCTGGACGCCGTTAATAAAAATGATGATGCCATCATCAATGACCCCGCGAAAGCGGAGAAAGCTATTAGCCTCGGTGGGAATGATCGTCGTGCGAAAATAAACAACAGCGTTGCGCAGACCGGACTCCGGCCTGTCATCAGATTTAGTTCCATCGGGGTTCCATACGTTGGTGATAATATCGCGAGCATTAATGCCGCCGTAGCCAAAATAGCCTGTCCCGGTTCTAAAAGCCGGACCATCGTAGGAATTGGCCACCGGGCTATGCCAGGTTGAATGAAAATCGGGATCGTTCGCTGCAGGATCGATGGGGGTGTCTCCTTCGGAATGAAGGAGGAAGTCCCATTCAGAACCTTCGGCTTTAAGAGTTTCGGCAAAGGATGTCCCGCAAGTTAGTGTGGCGATGAGGATAGTTTGAGTAGGTTTCATGAAAGCAACCGAACCATCAAGGGCTCTCCAGAAAGAGGAGATGTTTGTTGAGTGACGAAAAATCCATTCAGCTTTTGGAAGGCTTTTTCCCACCATTGGAGAAGCTGGCCAAACACTTGTCGATCACTTGCCATACCCTTGTTTTTCGACTTGTCATGACCTTGCCGAACCCTCGACGCGGGGTTGACTGCTACTTACTGACTGCTAGGAATTTGCTTTTGGCGGGAGGTCCTTGAAGCCACCCTTGGACCGGAGCTGCGGGGGGAGGGGGTTGGTGGCGGGGACGAGGAAGTCGCCCGCAGAATTCGACTCTACCCTGACCATCTCCTTCCCGAACGAGGGCGACGGCATCGTCTCCTTTGATGCGAAATTTCAGCGCGGCAGCACCTTCCTCTCGCCCTATGAGGCACCGCTCGAAGGCTACAAACCTGAGCTCGAGTGGCGATTCGCCCGCGTCCCGCGTCCGGACAACGGAGCCGACCCGGTCGAGATGATCAACACGACCCGATCGAACCAGCATTTCATCCTGCGCGTTCGCACCGTGCTGGACAAAGACGGCAAGGTGGAGAGCTGCCACTACGCCAAGATATACGGCCCGCTGGAGTTCGACGGCGTGCGCACGGGCGCTTCGCACATTCGCTTCGCACATTCGCTTCCAAGCCCAAGCCCAATGACCGCAAGCTCGAGTTTGCCTTCGGCAAGACCCTCGTCGACAATCTCCCACGCGAGACCGAAACGTCGTTGCCCTAGCGCGAGGGGCTGTCTTAACGGCTAGACGCTCAGTTTATCGCTTCAGAATGGTGGGCAATCAACCGTCCTTCAAATCCCGAAGACTCCAGATCTCAC
>Ga0222650_1001198_pt1 | contig 14164 bp, 12 predicted proteins | sample AntAcemetagen367_FD_179820 | JGI IMG/M metagenome (GOLD analysis project Ga0222650, IMG submission 179820) | Saline water microbial communities from Ace Lake, Antarctica - #367 | ecosystem: Environmental > Aquatic > Non-marine Saline and Alkaline > Saline | place: Antarctica: Ace Lake...
TCTCCGTGTCCCGGAGCCTTCAACACAATCCCGCCCATCGCCTTCCCCGTCAGACAATCCGCCTTCTCCAGATCCGTCAGTTCAGCCTTTTGTCCCCGCTTTCTTTCGCCCGGTTTCATCTCTAATCCCATATACCTAAGGTAATTGGATGCAAGAAAAGATTACTGGGTGTCGCACACCTTTTCCCGACCAAAGCGACGCGGCATAGCAGCCAGAGATTCCAGAGCTATCGCAAAAATGCCAGAGCGACTCTGTTGACCGCTTACAAAGTCCTTGAATCTCCCTTGTGTAGGAGCCCTGTTTATTTGATTAATTCACTCTAAATCAGTTGATTAGGATTTACCTAATACGAATGACAATCAGCTTTACTTCAGCCTGCCGAAAATCAAAGCTTTGGACTTGATCTCGATTCTACTCGTGGGCTCCTGAACCCGACAATTTCTCTCCTTTGGGCATTATACGCATTGTCCTTAAATATGCAGATCTCTGTTCCTTTGAGACCAACACAGCCCCCTGCTCTTTTGAGAACAACAATCCTACATCTGGAGCATACCAAAGTTCACCCTTCGTCTTCAGTTTGTTCTCCTGGCTCTCGGTTTCAAACACCAAGCAATCTTTGTAAGTCTTACCTACGGCCTCAAAATCCTGGATACCAACTAGAGAAATAGTGCCTCCATCGCGATACACCCACTTCTGTCCAACTTTGAGAGGAAATGGAAACGCAATTTTTGCCCTCTCATCTCCCTGATTTTTTACCCACAAGCCATCCTTCTCAAGTTTCGCAAGCAATACTGATTGCTCTCCGTCCCTGAGCCCGCCTTCAACCCCATAAGCAATTCGATGCCAGCCATCCTTTTCTCCTTTAAACTTTACCACCATCGTAAACTCATGTCGTGCTGAAAAATCTACTATCGTGCTCCCTAAAAGATTTCGTTCATCTTTGATGATTTGCAAACAACTAGTCCAATGTTCTTTTGTTATTTCCTGGGTAAACGCCTGAGAACTTACAATCGTCAAGAAAAGTAAAATTTTTTTCGTCATTTTTGTTACCATCGAGTGATAATTCCACATGACTCCTGCGTCAATCTTAATTAACTTTTATGTGGCTGCCATCGGCACCATAGTTACCCTCCCCTGTACTTAGAGGGCTTACAAAAAGGTTTTTCTAATATCATCGAAAAATCCCAAGTTAATATCAATCTACTCTCCGTTCTTCTCTAGCCATTCAGTTAGTGCCTGGGCAAGCAGTTCTTGCTGGGTGTTGGGGCTGACCTTCTTAATTCGACGCTCAAGTGAAACCATTTGGAGCCGCTCAATCAGCGATCCGGGAAGACGGTAGGTTTTTGTGATCCAAGGTTCGGGCACCTCGTCGGAAACTGGCGACTTCGCTGGGGCTCTTTTGCGGGCCTTTTTTTTCTGAGTCTTTTGCTCACTCTCAGACTCTTCAGTTTTGATCTCAGGCTTAGGTTCTTGCTCCGCTTTCTCGGCAATTTCTGGCCCGTCCTTCTTTGGAGCCAGTTCAGGAGCCTTTTCTTTGTGAGGCGGATCACCAATTGGATCAGGCTCTGGCTTTTCTTCCTTTTCGAGTCGCTCAATTCTTGGAACCTCCTTCCTGGTAATCAGCGCTTCCTGCTCCGGGGTAATCCCCTTCAGTGATAATGTTTTCCTGGGCTTGTTCATAATGTCTCCTTTCTAATTTTGCTAGTTACCTGACGTCTTCGTCATGCACGATTTCGGGTCAAACGACGCAAAGGTACATAAAGTTCCACAGGATTTGGCCTTAAGGCGGTAAAAATGGCTCGGTGAGGTCACGAAAAACAGCGCGAGCGCTGATATTGAGAGCATTGGCGATCTCGGGAGCGTTCGGGCCCTGTTTTGTGGTGAATCCTATTTGGCAGTCGAAAAGGCCCCATCCTTTTTCTTCACTCCACCATGCCACGAATGAACATTCTCAGTGCGCGGGAGCAGGAAGCTCACGATGCACCACCTCAACTCAGCGGAGATGAGAGGAAGAAATATTTCTCTCTTCCTCTCGGGATCAAGAAGCTGGGTGAGAGCCTGCGCACTCCCACCAATCAAGTGGGCTTTGCCCTGGCCTGTGGATACTTCCGAGCCACGAAAAGCTTCTTTCCGGGGCATCCTCATAAACGAGATCTCGAGTATGTTTGCGTTCAGCTCCAGGTCCCGATCTCAGCAGTTCACATTGAAGAATATGCCAAAGGAACGATCACACGAAACCGGCGACTGATTCTCGAATATTTTGGGTTCTCTGACTTTGACAATGCTGCCCGGAAGCGGCTCGTAAAGGAGATCGAGGACATGGTGCGCTCGCAGCTCAAACCCAAACTGATCTTCCAACGCTCTGTCGATATTCTCATTGAGAAAAAGGTGACTCTCCCCGGAAGTTCCGCATTGAGCGGAATCATTCTTGAGGTGCTCAATGGTCATCGAAAAGAACTGGTGAGAGTCATCGATGAAAATCTTCCCAAGGAAACGCGCGCACTCTTGGACCAGCTTCTCGAGAAGCCCGCTCAGGCCGAAGGTGAGACCGGATGCCGCTTCCAGCTCACTCTTTTGAAGAAATGTTCACAATCCACCCGACCCGGAAAGATCAAGGGAAGCGTTGAAGATCTGCAACTGATTCGAAATCTTCAGGAGCAGGTACGCCCCTTGCTGGAACACCTTGAACTTCCCCATGAAGGGATCAGCTACTATGCCAATAGCGTGCTTCGGGCACGAACTTTTGATGTGGCTCGCCGAGCTGAAAAAGATCGCTATCTCCATCTCATCGCCTTCATCACCCATCAATACTTCCGGCTTCAAGATACTCTGGTAGACGTTTTTCTTTCCTCAACCCAGTCGGCAATCAACGCAGCTTCACGAGACCATAAGGAGAGGTGCTACGAGCAACGGGCGGCCCGGGGAGAGGCTGTGACCTTGCTGATGGATGAACTCGACAAGAGTCTCAATATGATCGCTGCCCTGGACAGACTTTCGCAGGATCCTGAGATTGATGACGCCCGAAAGTTGGTTGAGATACGGAACCTGTTGCAGCAGAGACGCGAGGCTCAATCGGAAGCGATCTCCACCAAGGAACAGTTGGAAGGAGATCTCCTCGATGTGCCATATCTTGATCTCCTCGAGCAAAAATCCCTGCGACTGCAAACCAGGGCCACTCCCATTCTCAAGGCCCTTCGATTTCAGACTGGTGACAACGGGAAAGCGTTGGCCGAAGCCATCGATTTCTTCAAAGATCGTGACGGAGATCTCGATGAAAAAGCACCTTTGGATTTCCTGGACTCTGCCGAACGAGCGGATGTTTTCAAAGACGGTCACTTCCGGGTTTCGCTCTACAAAGCCCTCCTCTTCGTGCATGTCAAAAAAGGAATCAAAGCGGGCATTCTCAATCTCGAGCACTCTTACAAATACCGCACCCTGGAAGATTATCTGATCTCCATCACCCGTTGGGAACACGGCAAAGACATCCTTTTGGAGAGAGCCAATTTATTGGAATTCAGGGACTCCAAAAAGGTTCTCGATGCCTTGGACGACACTCTCTTTGAGCAGTATGTGGAAACGAACTCAAGCTTCCAAAATGGAAGTAACGAACATGCCCGTTTCACCCCGAACGGGATGATCCGGGTCAGCACCCCGAAGCTTGCCGAGTCCGATACAGATCCGCTGCAAGACCTCTTTCCAGACCGACAATACATCTCGCTTTGCGAAGTCCTTGCCACCGTCAACCATCACAGCCAATTCCTTGACGAATTCCAGCATTGGCAACAACGATACAATCGAAGCAAGCCCTCCACAGGAACCTTCATTGCCGCCATTTCAGCTCTGGGATGCGACATTGGAACCGGGAAGATCTTGAAAATCTCACGGGAGATCAACTCCTCGGAACTGGAAAACACCGTCAATTGGTATTTTCATCCCGAGGGACTTCAAAGGGTCAATGACCGGCTCCTAGCTTTCATGGATCGTCTTGAACTCTCTCAGGTCTATCGGAGATCCCAGGACCAGCTCCACACTTCCAGCGATGGACAGCAATTCGAAGTCCGGGGTGAATCCCTCAACGCCAATTACTCGCACAAGTATTCCCGAAAGACCAAGGCCTCCAGCGTTCACAGCTTCATCGACGAGCGTCATCTTCTCTTCCACGATCTCGTGGTCAGTGCGGCCGAACGCGAAAGCGCCTGGGTCATCGACGGACTCATGCACAACGATGTCATCAAGAGCGACATCCATTCCACTGATACCCACGGCTATACCGAGGCCATCTTCGGGGTCATGCATCTTCTCGGAATTTCCTACGCACCAAGGATCAAGAACTTCAAAATCCAGAAGCTCTACCTCTTCAAATCTCGCAAGGAAGAGGATCGAACCTCTTGGAAAATCACTCCGGACGGCTACATCAACCGGGATCTTATCGAGGAACACTGGGACGAAATCCTTCGGTTTGTCGCCACCATCAAGCTCAAGAAAACTTCGGCTTCCGATCTCTTCCGACGCCTCAATTCCTATTCTAAAAACCACGCCCTTTACACCGCGCTCAAAGCCTTCGGAAAGATCTTTAAATCGATCTTTATCCTCCGCTACATCGACGATCTTGAACTTCGACAGTCCATCGAGAAACAACTCAACAAGGTTGAAAGCTCCAACCGGTTTTCACGAGAAATCTCGGTCGGTAACGGACGCGAGATCTTCCAATCAGATCGCCAGGAACAAGAAATTTCCCAATCCTGCAAACGTCTCGTCAAGAACTCCATCGTCTGCTGGAACTACCTCTACCTGACGCAGAAGATCACCGAGGAACAGGACCCCAAGCGGCAAGCATCCATGCTCCGATCGGTCGGGGCCGGTTCCGTCGTTTCATGGCGTCACATCAACCTTCTCGGCGAGTATGACTTCTCAGAAGAGAAGCTCCGCGATTCCTTCGGAATCAAACCTCCAGAAAAAATCACAATCACAGAGGAATGATCCTGGAAGAGAAAAACCCGTGAATCACCCGCCACTACAGCATTCCAACGATTTCCTGTGGAACTTTATGTACCTTTGCGTCGTTTGACCCCAATGGCGTAAAACGACCTGGTGAAGGTTCCTACGAAGGAAAGACTCCTGCCCTCGGTGATTCCGAAGCAAAGGCCCTCCTTACGGCACCTCCCGAAGACACCCTCAAAGGCATCCGGGATCGAGCAATCCTGGCAACCTATCTCTTCCACGGTCTCCGTGCGGCCGAACTGGCCAATCTCACTCCAGGAGACATCCAAAACCGCGAAGGTGTCCCCCACTTACGAGTGTTCGGGAAGCGTTCAAAAATTCGCTATGTCCCCTTCCACCCCGCCGCGCAAAGGCTCGTCGAAGAATACTTGGAACAAGCTGGCCACCGGGAAGAACGAGGCGGTCCCATCTTCCGGACTCTCAGCAACAACCGGGATGAGGATAATCCTAGTCCCCTTTCCCAGTCATCGCTCTACCGGAACGTCATCAAAAAATGGTCCCTCGTGGCTGGACTGGATGTGAGTGGGGTTTCCAATCACGCAATGCGAGCAACTGCCGCGACCAACGCCCTGTCGAATGCGGCGGACATTGCCAAGGTCCAGGAATGGCTCGGTCATGCCAACGTATCGACGACCAAGCTCTACGATCGAAGACAGTCAAAGCCGGAGGATTCGCCGACTTTCAGAGTGAATTACTGAAGCCAGTTACTCAGCATAACCTATTTTATGCCGAATAAAATATTCGGTCAATAAAACCGTAGGTTCACGATTCTTCAGCGATATCCAAGAAATTCATCGTGAACTCCTCCCATTTCTGCATTAATTTCAGGGTCTAATAGCTTCTCCTGTTCATCAGGAAGACCATCGAGAACTCCCTTCTTCATCTCCATAATAGCTCCCATCATGGCATCATTACTCATAATATACTTTTGCCAATTTTTTAAATTTCCATCCTAATAAGATAAATCATAACTACACAACCTATTATCACTATATACGATTTTTTAGTTTTTAAAGAACATAAACTAAGAATTAGTGATATAATTGTCGAAGGTATCGAAATTACTATCAGCCCTAGAAACGAAAACATACTCTCAACATTTGGGAAAAAACCAGTTGGCCTATATCCATAATAATCCGAAAATTCCTTTACAAGAACTAAGGGTATCCATCCAATAATGGCTATGACCAAGAACACCCAAGAAGCCGTGAAAAATCTAGAATAATTGTTTTCTCTCACATCGAAACTAGTTAAGGAATTTTCGTGACCCTAAAAACTTCAGGCTTTTCTTTTTTTGCTTCATAAGAGTTAGCTCTACCGACTATTGGCTCCCACAATTTTTTCTGATCTGGAGTGGCTCCTTCGAAATCTTTGTTTTTTAGAATTCTCTGAGGAGCTTTCCCAAAAACCATTAGCTCCCCGGACTCATCTCCTCTCTCATATCCTTCAGGAGGATAAACCAGGATCGTGACAGCAAAGGCGCTAAAACCACTTATCGTGAACCTTCCTTCCGGCGCTTTCGATACTAGTTCTAGAGGAGATTCCATTGATCCGCTATATGCTCGAGAACATGTCACTTTAGCGCCAATTACAGGATCATCAAATTGGTCTAACACCTGACCGTATAATTTGACTGGGGTTTTGAACATAACCTTTCGTTCCTCCTTAGTAGGAGATAATTCGCTTCTCCGCTTTTGCTGGATTTTATTACGAGACGGACGAAAGCCATTGTTCTCGTCTTCATCAGAAACTCTCGGTGTTATTTTTCTATTTGGTTTTTCAGAAAAGTATTTCTTTTCTTCCAGAGACTTTTCGGAAGAAAAAGTTTCGGCATCATCTTTCTTAATCTGAAAGAAAATATATATAGCGGCACCCCCGACCAAACAAATTGCTAGCAGAACTTTTTTATTCATGGCACTTTTGTTCCAGATAATTCGAGTTCATCCCAAAGTAGCGAATAAAATTTCCAAGTTCTTGAGAATCTCCATTTGAATACAGCTTCATGCTCAGTGCCAAAACTCATTCCAGGACCATTCATATTTATGTTATTGTCTATTCCCTTCCCACCAGCCCCAGAGATAACGGGCGCTGACCCTACCGCTTCACTCCACGAGTTGTTAACCATCGCCATGCCCTCATGAGGATCCCATATTACCCTCATAACTGGGCCAAACGGATCCCACTGAACTTCATGTAGCCCAACGTTTTCATATTCATAATTCCACACAGGCTTGGAAAGGCCAAAAGCTCCTGTGCCAAGTGCCTGATTTGCCTTCCAACCCAATATCCCCAAAGACTCATCATCTGGAAGGTAAAAATTAGATATATTACCAGTTACTTGCTCTAACCGAGCAAAGCCAGAACCCACCGAGTCGCCTCTATAAGAAAGCGCTCTAACATGAGCAGTCGAATCATCACTCATATCGACATTTGCAACGGGCGGCAAAAGAGCCAAGACTGATAGAGTCGTAGGAGCATTTTTATGGTAGCATCTAGCTGGAATAGCAGCATTGAGAAGAGAATAATTATCAACAGCCATACCTTTCTCCAAAGCCGAAGACACGACCACATTACCTAAGCTATGAGCAAAAATCTTTACTTCATAGTCAGACGGAAGACTTTCTACCAGCATTTTTAATGCTAAACCACTTTTCCAAGCTCGAAATTCGCTATGATTAAATTTTGATTGTCTAGCACTTTCAAATCCATCGTATGCTCCGCCCTCATCATATACCTCCTCATCATAGGTTGGCCAAATAAACCCAATATACCTACCCTTATAACCACGATGCCACAATCGTTTAAACATGGTAATTTCATCTGACCTCCCCTTGTAATACTGCGAGAAATTTCCTGCCGCAGGTCCTCCTTTACGCCATCCGTGGATACAGACAGTGTAGTTTTTATCTCCCAGATCTTCATCCCAAGCCGGTTCAAATGTATAATATCCATTTTGGGAGTCATGGTACTCAAAAAGGGCTGGAGTAACATTACTGACATACGTTGTTTCATCAACATTAGGATCGGGAATAATAGCAGCATTACTGACTCCCCATTGTTCATACATCTTTCGAATGTCTAAAAGATCGAAGAAAACGGAACCACCTTCTCCAAGCACATGACCATCTTGTTCTAAAACCATAGTCAACGCACCTTTTCCTTCACCAATTGCTTCAAAAATAAGGTTTTTGGTATTTTTTCCCGCTGTCTCATACCAAAAAGAAATTGGGAGATAAAGGGTATCACTACCTTGAACTGTTCCTAGAGAGCTTTGGCTTTCCAGCTGCTGCTTTTCAGATTCGTCTACGTCACTAAGATATTTCGTGCCCCCATCATTTTCAGTAGCTGTAAAAAGGCGGATTTGGGGGGAACCCTCCTGAACACTTTTCCATTTAAATCCGAGGCTCATCGTCCCGTTTTTGAAAAATTCTTGAAGCCCTCTTACATTAAAGTGAATTCGGGCGAAGTCTTCCAAGTCCCGAACTTCGTTAATTTTATCGTCCGCGTTATCCAAAGTTCCCGGAAGCCATGGATTATCTCTGTTTGCAAGATAAGTATCAGCCCCCCAACCAGTATCGTTATCGTTGTTCAGCCAAAATCTATACGGTTTGGACAGAGTTGTTTGATCTTTTATGGATGCTAACACCAAATCGCCATCTCGATTATTGTCGACTCCTATCTCCCAAGGAAGAACGAATCCTTCTGGCTCAGTGCCTGGGCTAGGTGGATTATTCCACTTTAGATTATCATTTGATAGTTCGAAAAATTTAATGAAATTCCAATTATTAGTGGTTTCATCGGGTGGGTCATCTGGATCGGGCGGAATATAACTTAAATTTGGCTCTATCTGAATAAAGGCCGCACGGTTTAGCCCGTCAATATTCTCGAAAACTATTTCAGTAGAAATATCTTCTCCCATCGCATAAGAATACGTTGCCGTTGGATGGTAAGGATTGACAAGCTTTGAACTAGTCCCGCTATTATTTGTATAAGTAAGCTTATATTCCCATGGGTGAACCCAGCTCGTTTTGTTCACGTGACCACCATCTAGATTAATCACATTACCGTTTCCACCTCCATTATTTATAGGGAAATATTGATCATCAAAGGGATTAGTGTTCCCGATAGCTTCTTCCAAGTTTGTGAAACCATCATTATCAAAGTCTGCTAAATTAGGATCAATGGAACCATTGTAATCGTAGCAAACGAGACGAAAAAATTCGAAATGTGAGGCGTTTGCCTGAAAGCCCATTTCAATTTGGCTACCTGTTCCTACTCGGATGTCAGGAGCGAACTCCCAGTCAAACTCGTCTGAAGTTAGAGTTGAACTGGTCTGTATAAAGTAAACCCGACCGGGAACACCTTCCCAACTGAATAGGTATGTCTGGCCTTGAATGTGTTCGACCTCCGGTAAAGGTTGGGGTGGATCCATTGGAGGATCTACCTGGCCTTCAAGCGTGTTGAGAAAACAGGAGAGTAGAAGAGTGAGCTTTTTCATCTTACGAATTTTGTGACTTTTATTCAGAAGTGTGGTTTTCGGGGCGAGTATGCCGCCATATTTTCAAAACCCGAGTTTGGGGCTTTTCTTTTTCAATAGCGATCTGTCGCTGACGCTCTTCCTGACGTTCGATGGCAATCGCTCGATCAGCGTGGAGCTTTGCCTGACTTCCATCATAGAGAGTGTGGATGGCTTCAAGGAAATCGAGGGTCTCTTCCCGTTCTGTTTCTTCGCTGGAAGTCACCAGGTATCGTGCTCCTGTTTCGGCGAATTCGGGCAACTCATCCGGAACTTCGGGGGCATTCACTCCTTGGCCACTGCCAGTATGAAAAAGCATGAACTGATACCGCACGTTCTCGTCATCGAATGACAACAGGCTTTGAAGCACTGACCAGTCGATATTGGACCATCCTTCAAGTGCTCCTTGTTGGCCTCGATGCGAAGGCCATATTTGAAGGCGAGTTCCACCCTGTCCGTAAGATGTCGCTGAAATGATGTAAGTCCGGGTCGGTAAGACTGCTGCTGGAACCTGCACTTCGGGCAGTGATTCGCCTGTCTCTTCTTGGATGGAATCATCTGTCTGAAATTCAGGTTGTTCGATTCTTTGGATCACTAGAGTGTCTTTCCCCTGTTGGTGAACGACTTCATCGAGAACCGGAGCATTTTCGAGGGCCGACTGATCTTGTTCGGTCTGACCCAACGCAGCACTCCCTAGAGCTGCTAAAAGTGAGAAAAAGTAAAATGGTTTCATCTGATAAATTAGATCGTAGACTTGGGATAAGCGAAATCAAGCCCTCTTCTCAGTCGTCAGGGTGCATAGTAAGTCATGAGGGCACTCCACTTTTTATGACTAAGAATCCGCGCCTTGAGCTGCGTCCCAAACGGGAGCACCAAAGCCTCGCGAAAGGCCTTTCCTCTTGGGTTTCCACTCCATTGTTCGCGAGGGTCTGAGCCATCGACCGTGTAGACGATAATCCCCTGTTGATTCGGATTTTTGAGGTAAAACTTGGTTTCCCTTTTTTTCCCCAGTCGCGTGTAGGACGTTGGAGGCTCAAATTCAGGCCACAGGCCCTCTTCTCGAAAGTGCTGCTTCAAGGCAATCGGGCGTAGAGGAAAGAACTGAGTAAACAGCCAACTTTGAGGACCCGTGAAATTTTGCCATTCCTCCCCATGCGGAAGATAACTCTGCTTTCGCTGGGCATCTCCCCAACGAAGTGCTTCGGCGAGTAAGAGCGGGGTAACTTCATCCAAGAGCGAGCGATAGAGACCAGATGCCTTCTTCGGGGTCAAGGCCCCTTCTCCGGTAATGAATTCATGGAAACGATCTGCAAACATCACTCGAAATTCCTCAGAGGAACGAAGATGACGAAACCAAAACCCTGGGCCTTTCTGGTCACTCAAGAATTTTCGGGAGGAGAGAGGTGCGTGATAGAGGGCATTTTTTGCATTCTTCCCGAACCCCTGCTTTTTCTCGTAGAATCCAATCTCCGAGTCCCAAGGACCAAATTGAAAAAAAGGCGCTCGCGATTTAGCTCCAATCAAAGAGTAATTTTTATACGGCCAATCTGACTTTCCTTGGTAAATCTGACAAATCAGGTGATCCATGAGGGCCGAAAGATCGAGATATTGATTGAGTTTCTCGAAGGCCTCTGGGGTATTCTCAAACTCTTCGGTCAAAAACTTCTCGGCTTCATTCCTTCGCTTTTCACTCCCTTCTCGAAGTTCGGCGGCGTTGAAAACATCGAAGTCCTCCGGTTTACTGGCTCGGTGGAGGGCTGCAAAATGCTCATCTGGTCTTTCGCTCAAAGCATACAGACCCCAATAAATCCGGTTGATAAAGAGGTGAACCCATTCCTGGCGGGAGGCCAAATGCCCCAAACTGCGAGCCGTCTCCAAAGCCCAACGATCGTTCACGTAACGTGGGTTTGTCCGCCATCCATGCCACTGCACAGTCCATGAATCATGGGTCGGATTTCGGATCAGAAGATTCTCAAACTCCTCAGCCTTATCATTTCCGAAAAGCGGATATTGGAGCGATCCTTGCCCGAACTTCTTGGCAAAGCGTATGCGAAAATTTCGTTTGGGGGATTGGGTAAGACTCCCGCTTCCCTGGAGTCGTATTCCACAAGCAATCGAGAAACCCTTCTTCTTTGGATGCCAGTAAGTGGCCTTCACCAAAGCTTCCGCAGCCTCCTTTTGAGGATCAGCCTCTTTGGGATAAATCCCATCCTCGCCAAAAAGAGCTTCATCGCTCAAATCCAGCATCAAGGAAGGAGCTTGCGAAAAACACTCTGCGAATTTCTTCTTCAAGCTCTCGTCGGTCAAAATCGATGCATCCATTTCCACATCCACCCACTCCGGCCATGAGGCAGGGCGTTCTTGTTTTAGGATGTCTTCGGGGGAAGGAGGTAGCACCTCAGCAAACGCGCTACACCCAAGGGTAAGAATCAAAATTAGTGTTTTGTGCATTTCGGTAAAATTAAAGAATTTCTGGGAGAAGCCTTACACCCGAATGATCACAAAGTAAAAGGCTTGGCCGTCCACTTCCGAAACCCTTGCCAGTGCTCATCATCCCAAACGCTCTGCGCTTCGATGGGGTCGAACTTCCCGCATTCCCATTCCTCATATTGATTCCACACTCGCAAGAGAAACTGCGCTGCAATCTTTTCGCCGTGGCACGGAATCCCGGAAGCGGCCCATTCATCGAGCGCCATTGCATCCCAATTTTTCACACTCCCCTGCTCTGCCAGCGAGGGAAACGCTTTCGCAAGCTCACTGATCCTCTCCAGGTTCTTCGCTCGGATGGGCAAGCCTCCCCAATTGGTGATAGCTGCTCGCCGCTCCAGGCTCATCTCCGAGCTTTTCAGAGATCGCAAGCGATTTGCGATACCACGCCTCGGCCTGATCGAAGTCTCGGCGCTCATGGGTGATCATTCCCAACTGGTGATAACTGCTCGCCGCTCCAGGCTCATCCCCGAGCTTTTCAGAGATCGCAAGCGATTTGCGATACCACTTCTCGGCCTGAGCGAAGTCTCGACGCTCATGGGCGATGATCCCCAACTGGCCATACCAAATCTCTCGTCACGGAGAGCCTCCCAAGGCCAAGAAAGAACGTGTGGATCATCACTGGATACGACCACCGAGAAAACGTCCCCTGCTGACTTGGGCAGCCACCCGATCGCATGAGGGATAAAAAGTTCCTTAAAGGTTTTTGTCCCCCAATCCTTCAGAGCCTCTGAAGCTCTTTCCGAACGATTTGTGTCAGGGGGAAACGGATACTGAAGAAATCTCTCCAAGCTCCATCGCAATTCAGAGATGAGAGAGGCACCACCCGCATTAGGCACGACATAGTCGTATGGAGATGTAATCCTGATTGCCTGGGACGCATCGCCATTGGCGTTGGTAATCACGAATTCTGGCTGGTCTCCCCCAGACACCTGGCTGATGATTAATTGGGAAACTATCTCCTTCATATCTATCCCTAGTTTTAGAGAACATTGACAGAGGGCAAGCCCTGATGACATAAATAATCAGTGCTCAATCAATCTACTTTAGTCCTGTCCCCTGATCTTAACCTCTCTTTTGGAGATCTCGAGACTGCGTGGGCGGAAGATCCGAAAGCCACAGAAACCGCTTCAATTGTTTCCGAAGACAAGTTGGAGAATTTTGATCTCGATGCGCTTTCTGTAGCGGCAATCGTCAGCCTCACAACTATTGCTGTGGGGGTGTCCAAGGATTTAATCGTTCATCTGATCAAACGGGCCTTGGAACGTGCTGACAAGAAGAAGGAAACAAAAGAGGAGCAGGAAATCGAAGTCGTTCAGATTCCCGACACGGAGACAGGTCTTCCGCTATTCATTGCTCGGCGAAAGCACTCTGATTAACGAAGAATTCCCGAGGAGACTCCAGGGGGCAAAAAAGGGGTAGCAACACAGAACGGGTGCAACGACGCAAAGATACCTGAAGTTCCATAGGAAATCTCTGGAATCCCCTAAGATGAAGGGCTAGAGCCGATTTCTTGTCCCAGGAATCGTGCGTCTGAAACACTATCAAGACTGGCTTCAATTCCCTTGGAATTCGTCTCCACGAAACAGCCGTCGCTGAGGATAGAAGCGGGATGATTCAGTTGATAATCGTATCACGCGCATCTTAACATCCATAGCTACCGCTATCCAGGATCGGGCGAAGTCAACCTCCGAAACCCTCGAGGTCACTCCTGTTGCGATGATGGGATTTTCATAGGCTCCCCTATTCCTCTGACAGAGGAGGTGTCTACACTCGTGGACAGCTTCCTTCCTCTCCTGGGCCATCCACCTAATTTTGACCGGCAAGAAATTTCCGCGCAACCCATCCACTTCTCCCATCAGGAATTTTGACGTGAACCCATTGATCTCTGGGGTTGTCTCCTACTCGTTTCGTCGATTTGGCGATAATTCCTTTGAACCCCAATGGTAGTTTAGCAATGAGATTGGCGGAAGTGTCTGGGCCGTTTCGAAGATCCAGTGCGTCATCAGACGGCAAGCCAACAACCTGATACTTTTGGATCTTCGACAGTTGAGCATGACGGATTTTCTCTCTGGGCGTCAGGATCGTGTTCCCGAGTGATGACGTAATTTGAGTTCGAGATACTCTAAGTCCCGTATGCCGCATGCTTTGTGAATGATT
>Ga0222650_1001201_pt1 | contig 14084 bp, 15 predicted proteins | sample AntAcemetagen367_FD_179820 | JGI IMG/M metagenome (GOLD analysis project Ga0222650, IMG submission 179820) | Saline water microbial communities from Ace Lake, Antarctica - #367 | ecosystem: Environmental > Aquatic > Non-marine Saline and Alkaline > Saline | place: Antarctica: Ace Lake...
TCAATATGGGTATCAGAAAAGCATACGGATATCGAAGCTTTGAGATTATGAAAGTTGCTCTTTTACATCAACTTGGAGACTTGCCTGAACCAGAGTTTACCCATAGATTTTGCTGAAGAGCCATTTTAAGAGCGGGGTATTCTTCGAAAGATTTGTTATGTAGAATGCTGGCGATAGCCAGTGTCTGCCGCTGTCCGAATACTCACAACGGCTATCGCCGTCATGCTACATGGAATGTTCTATCTATTAGAAGAAATTGCACATTGGCGTATCGGTTTATAGCGGCAGAAGAAGGCGTTTAAAAGGATCCCGATTTGTTACGTAAAATGCTGGCGATAGCCAGTGTTAGCCGCTTTCGAAATGCTCACAACGGCTATCGCCGTCTTGCTACATGGAATGTTCTATCTATTAGAAGAAATTGCACTCTGGCGTTTCACTTTACGGCGGCGTGAGTAGGCGTTTAAAAGGATCACGTGCTGCTTGTCTCTGGCTCAAGTTCTGTCGACCAAAAGGAAAAAAAGAAGGGGTCAAACGCAAAATATAAAGATCCACCATGGAGGTGAACTCAACAGCCGTGACGTCTAAATCTTTAAATTTTGCGTTTGACCCCATTTCTGTGACCCAAGGCCCAGTAATAGACCGACTGCCACTGGCTCAGCGTCACCTCGTTCACGTCCATGTAAAACGCCGACACCGTGGTGTTCTCCGTGGGCGTGGCATCGCCCAACCCATCCACGCTGTCCCCCATCGTGAACGCCCCTGCCGGGATGAGTGCCATGCCGGGCGGTGGGGTGGCGACGGCACTCGCGGGGATCGTCACACCCGGTGCCAGCCCGCCCGCCACCATCGCATACCCCACCGCCGCGAGCCGCTGGTCGGGCGTGAGGAGTTGCGAGCCATTCGCCGTGCCGTCGTCGAACCAGACCCGCAGCCGCACGTCAGGATTCGCGAAGACAGTCGCGAAGCAAAAAAGGGGTCAAACGTAGAAAATAGAATAACTCACTAAACTCCGTTTGTTACACCGGCTCTCGTATCCACAAACCAACTTCGGTCGCTCCGTCCTACAGATCGAATTTGCTCGTCAATCCGCCCAAAGGGCACCCGTTTTCCTCGTCCCTTCGGGAACTGAAAAAGGGTCATGTCGTTATGTTTGCAATTACTCACCTACCTTCGTTTGCTTGTCTTCATCTTAGCCGCTTCTTTGGTCAATGCCGTAACGACGGGGGAAACCGGAGGAGAACTGAAAAAAGGGTCGGGTTGCTAAAACAACAATTCTTAGCAGCCCATCCGGAATACGGATGGGGGCAGTCCAAGAATTGATGATTTATTGGTTTGATCGGCTTTGGTCAGCTTTGGTCAGCATCAGCGGATCACCCTGCGCGGCAGCGAGTGTTTCGGCGGCGTTCGCATAGTTACGCGAAACTTGGACATAACTCTCTGAATCGATAAACGCGACCCACTCGCCGTAGGGGACATCGCTGTAAGCTTTGGCAAAAGTGATAGGATGGGTCTGTGCCCCATGCGTCACCGTAAACGTATCGCCAATCTGGATACCGAGTTGATCGAGATCCCCGATTACAAAGCTAGTGTAAATATTTCCGTAGAGTGGCCTGAGTAGGCGAATGTTACCAGCAGCGGATCGATTATTGACCGCAGCGATCGATCTCGGATCCATGACGATGGTGCCATCTTCGACCGACTCGATACTTTGACCTTCTGACCAATCGACGAGTGCTTGGATCGCAGCTAAGCGCTCTGCGCTATTTACATTGACGTGACCAGGACGGTCGATGAACCACAAGATTGGGGTATACTCAGCGTCGGCCACCTGCTCGGTGTAGGTGCGGGAGCTGAGCATCTCCTCGCCATTGGCTAGAAAAACGATTGGCAGTTTTGGCGTCATGCTGAAGGCATCGGCGATCACGGCGCTAGTCGTCGTATCCGGGGCAGGCTCTGGGAAAAGATGCGCCCCGAGGCAGAGCACACCACTGAAATGCTCGGGTTCGTTTTCCGCTAACCAAACCGCTACGCCGCCTCCCATGGTTTCGCCATAGAGGAATGAGCGTTTGATCGGATGGACTTCTTCTTCGATGTAGGCTCGCAGCGCCAGAATATCTTGTCCGCCCTCGGCGACGACCCAGTCATTACTCTGGAATCCAGTCGACGCGATCGTCCAACCCTCGTTTAGGAGCGTTTGGTAAAAGGCGGTGCCCACCTCATAGACCGCCGAAACGGGGAAGAAATCGGGACGAAATCCGCGGGCGATCAGCATGACATCGCCTGAAGGCTTCGCCGGCACATCAACGATAAACTCTGCGCCATTTATCTCGCCCGTGTGGTGAGTCTGTGCCGGAGCTAGTGATGCGGAAAAGGTCAATAAAACCGAGAGTGTAAATAGGTGTTTCATTTCTCAAAGATAGCAAAGCCATTTTGAGCGATCTGGGTGAGCTCTTCATGAGTGAAGTTCAAATCCATAGCCAGTGCGTAGTATTCTTCGCTCAGCGTGTTGCCGAACATGAAAGGATCGTCGGAGTTGATCGTGCAGCGCACCCCCGCATCGAATAGCTGGCGTATGGGATGCTTCGACATCTCGGGGATGCCTTCGACCTGCAGTTTGACATTGCTGATCGGGCAGACGTCTAGCGTCACATCGTGTTCTTTTATTAAATCAACCACGGCGGGGTCTTCGATACAGCGCACACCATGCTGAATGCGGCGCACCCCGAGCTCTTCAATACAGCGGCGCACGAAGCTCGCGGGCATGAACTCTCCGGCGTGCGCTTTTAAGATTTTCCCTTGGTCGCCCGCTGCTTTCCATATTTTGGCCGTCCATGGCTCAAGGGGCCAGTACTCGGGCCCATGGATGTCGATCCCGGCTAGGCGTTCCCAGTGGATGCAATCGTCGATGATCTTTTTGCCCAGACCTGCATAGTCGTTGTGGCACATCCCCATGAAGACGCGCACCTCTAGCCCGGCGGGTGCCGCATCCAACACGGCATCGACGACTTCCTCGCCACTCATCTGGCCACCGAACAGAGTGGCTATATGAAAACTCGTTTCCACGTAGCGCACGTTTTGATCGGCGCATGTTTGCAGGATTTTCTTAGCGCATCGATGGTAGGCCTCGGCACTGGTAAAGACAGACCCACAAAACCGGTCATACATGTGCATAAACTGGTCGAAGCTATCGTAGCGGAAAGCGTCGTCCCACATCGGAGGATCTTCTTCAAACTGGCCAGGATTAGCGTCGCGGATTAGCTCAATTGGGCAGGCACCCTCAAGATGGAGGTGGGTTTCGGTTTTTGGGAGACTTTGGACGAATGCTTTGAGTTCAGGTGTCGGTTGATACATGGGTGTTTGATAAATAGTATGCGGGTGTGTTTACTTAGCCTGCGAAGCAAGAATGCGTTGCCGGATGTGTTCACCCGCTTTGATTGAGCCATACTTAGCGGGCGCTGCGTCAGTAATGCAGCTCGGGAAAGTCTCGATCAGCACCTCCGGGTCTGGGTCACTGAAAAAAGCGATGGATTGACGACCATTTTTCATGGCGGCTGGGCGAGGCATCACGCGGTGCGGGGTCGATTTGAAAAAGTCATTACTCCAGCGTGCGATCAAGTCGCCCGTATTAATCACCACTGTGCTTGGGATCGGGGGCGCATCGATCCATTCACCCGCAAGGTTTTGCACTTGGAGGCCGCCGACAGCATCTTGAAAGAGCACGGTTAGCGTGCCGTAGTCAGTATGCGCACCCGCGCCTAGTTGCCCCTCACTCACTATCTCCGTCGGCGGGTAGTGGAGGAGGCGCAGGGTCTGTGTCAGCCCGGTATGCTTCTCGTCGAAGAAGCCCTCCGGTAGTTTCAGTGCGAGCGCAAAGGCTCCCATTACATCCGAAGCGATTTTCACAATCTGCTGGTAGAAAATCCGCATAAAAGCTTCGAACTGTGGATTCGGCCAATACTCCGGCCCGCTCGGGCGGTTGCTGAGATCACGACAAGTAAACGTCTCTTTTAAATCCGCCGGCTTTGTCGGATCGAGCGCCTCGCCTTGCATACGAGTGTAGCCGTGATTCTGCTCAGAGTCGTAGGGCACTTTATGCTTTTCCTCACTGTTAAATAAAGAATGGGCAATCGCAAAAGCAGCCTGCAACATATCCTCAGACATGCCAAAATTCTTCAAATAAAGGAAGCCGACATTATGGGCGGCGTCGTATATTTCCTGAGCGACTTTTAAACGACCCTCAGCAGAACCGTTCAGGTAGGGACTCATATCAATAATTGGGAGATTCATTGCCCTAGGTTCAGCATGAACTGTTCCAAAGACTGCGAGATTCGACTACAATGTTAACGAATACGAGCGGGGCTTCGTTATTTGGAGCGCAAAAGTAGATAGTTTATACAAAAAAGATAAGCGCGGCGATTCTGAGCACGTATTTTGCTAAATAGTGAGCCCTAGAGGCTGATCGCCACGCGCTTAGTCACTCGAATTTTTTTTTAAAAAATCATCGGATGAATCACGAACAAGCAATCAAAGCACTGCGCGCAGCCAATGCCGTGGCAATTAAAGCAAAGGCAAACGGCGCGCATCCTTTCGGAGCCGTGCTGATCGCGCCTGATCATGAAACCATCCTGCTCGAAGCAGGCAATGTGAGCACCGTCCGCCACGCCGAAAACGAGCTCGCCCGCGCGGGCGCCGATAGGTTTGAGTCCGACTACCTGTGGCAATGCACCCTCGTCACCAACTTCGAGCCCTGCGTGATGTGCACAGGCACGATTTACTGGGCAAATATCGGTCGTATCGTCTACGGAGTGCCCGAGTCGGCGCTTTTACAGCTGACCGGCGATCACGAAGAGAACCCGACCCTCGACATGCCGTGCCGCGAAATTATCAAAGCAGGTCCTAAAATGATTGAAGTGCTCGGCCCTTTTTCCGAAGTCGAAGCAGAGGTGCTAGAGCTGCACCGAGGCTTCTGGAACTAGAACGTCGACTGTTGGGGTCTCTGTTAAAAATAAGATTGCTGGGGCCGGTGCGGCTGGAATGGCGGGTAACGCCTTAGTCGGTGGGCTTATCGGAGTTGCCGTAGATGCGGGTAGTGGAGCAACGCTTAACTTAACGCCTAATCCGATTGATCTTAAATTGGAGCAGATAGAAGTTCAGCCGTTTTTGACTGGGGAAACTGACGGTTTCGAATAGTCTAAAATCGTAAGGACATCGATGGGTTTTAAGAATTTATAATTTATCGACAACACAGCTTTACACATAAGTCGCCATCCGGAAGCTGAAAGAGATTAATGTGCGGGGGTGATTGTAGCCGAAATGTAGCCGAAATCGTAAGATTTTGGACGATCTGAGCCGCGTGTGTCATATCCGACCGGATTGGCTCTGACTGGCAGTTCTGAGGGGACTTTGCTTTGTTTTTCTTTGAAAAACATGGAAAATTGGACTGACTGAGCAACTTGACTCCTTCGGCAACTTCAACGCTTCAAACGTAGGTGCGGCGCTTGCGCCAATGCTTCCGTCCGAGTCAGTCAGTGCGCCTCGCCTAACCCGACGCGGGCGTGACAAGTCGCGCCCCTACGCTCGCTCGACGCCAGCGATCCACGAGCGGACGCCCTACGCCCAACCGTAGGGCCGGCGCTTGCGCCGTGCTTCCGTCCGAGTCAGCCAGTGCGCCTTGCCTAACCCGACGCGGGCGTGACAAGTCGCGCCCCTACGCTCGCCCGACGCCAGCGATCCGCGAGCGGACGCCCTACGCTTCAACCTAGAAAGAGTAGTCAGAAGACAGATGCCAGAGGGCAGATTTGATTGTCAGGGAGTTATGGGATTTCAAGCTTCGCCAAAGTGGCGAGGTTCGATAGCGCTCTCAGTGTCTAATTCTGAGTGGCTGACCTCTGTTCTCTGACCTCTAACTTCTGAATTTTGCTTAATCGCATTTAGTGGCTCCTTCATCGCGCATAATCCACAGGCGGCCCTTGGTGGGGTAGAGAAAGAAAAGGGCGGCGACGATGAGGTAGCCGGCGGTCGCGGCGGGGGCGGCTAGTCGCAGGCTTTCGCCACTCCCGAGCAGGGTGCCTAAGAGAGGCAGGTCGACTTGGGCACCGCCGCCTCGGATGGTGTATCCATGTATTAAACCAGTGGCTGAAAGGAGCGCGGCAATGCTGGCGAACACGGCGACTTTTCGATGTTCACGTTCGATGATAAAGTAGGTCATGGCCGACCAAATCATGGCGACGAGGAGGAACCCCTGTTGTAGGGCGAGGCCGCCTCCGAGGAAGTTACCAGCGCCCGCTTGTTGCGCTAGGAATTCAGCGCTTAGGCTGACCGCGCCCCCACTCAGGAAGTTACCCGCAGTCAAAATAGACCCGATAACGACGAAGACCCAGGCAGCTAAGCCGGGCATGATGCCGACGATGGCAGCGGGGTAGTGGCGGGACTCCGCTGTCTCAAAGGCTTGTGCGGTGATGATCAGCCCGATCCAAAAAATGATGGTGATGCCCGCTTCGACGGGGACAAGCCAAACGATCGCGGCGAGGCTACCGCTGAGACAAAGTAGGCCGATGGCGATGCCATTGAGAACGGAGTAGCCTGAGCGCGCGCCCATCTTTTTCCATGCGGGATGACCGATGTAGATCGAGGTAGGGAAGGGTGAGCCGAACAGTGCTGCGCAGAGAGTGCCGAGGCCGTTGACTAGAAGGCAGGGCCGTTCGGGGAATTCATCGCCCCCGGCGGCGGCTGACTCGATGTTTTGGAGCGACGCGATGACTCCGAGTAGTGAGATCGGTAGAACGACACTGATAATCGTGGCAAGCTCGGCATGTTGAGTGGCAGCGATGATTGGCGCAATCTGCGGAATGGGTAGATATAGACCGATTTGCGAGAGCGGTGCGAGTTCCAGAATTGTCACGGGGGCGGCTCCGGTGAGCCAGCCGAGTGCGGTGCCGAAGACTAGAATAATCCCCGTCGCTGGTAGCCAGAGGGGAAGCTTTGGTGGCCGCAGGAGCAGAGCCAAGCCTAGGAAGAAAACAGGCAGCCCAGCCATGGGAGCATGCATGATTTGAAAGAGAAAAGCCATGCCGAGGAAGCCCATACCGACGCCGGCCAGGGTACTAATGAGGGCGACGCGTGGGATCCAGCGCCGAAGGTTGGCGGCAAAGAAAGCGCCCCCTAGCTCGATCAAGCCTCCAATGGCGCAAGCGAGCAATCCGGCCTGCCAAGCGATTTGTTCTGGGTTTTCCAAACCTTGCGCTTCGGCCATTAGTTTGGCCGGGAGCATGACGAGAAAGATGTTGGCAAAGATGGCTGGTGTGCTGATCCCGTAGGGCAGGGCGCAGATGTCGTCACGCCCTTGGCGGCGCATTTCCCGCTTGGCCAAGTGAGCGTAGTAGAGGTTGCCGATGAGAAAAGAAATGGCCACGCCGGGCAGGATGCGGCCAATGACGAGTTCGCCGGAAAACCCAAGGACGCCGAGGCAGAGTGGCGTCAAAATCAGTAACTGGACGAGATTATTTATGAAGATGGCGACAAAGCCGTCCCAATCCCCTCGAACCATCTTCAGTCGATACATAGTTTAATATTTGTAATTTTTAATAAAATGCACTGTCCAGCGCGCGGCGCAGGCAGCAGCGGTTTGGCCGTATTTTCGGTAGGCAGTCCCTGGGTCTGGTTGGGTGCGGTTACTACCGGCGCGAAACACAATGTGTGGATAACCCAGATGATCGCAGACTTGGGCGATGGCCGCGCTTTCCATCTCCATGAGGTGGGGGTTGAGCTTTGCTCGCATGTCGTCGATCTTTGCTTGATTGACTCCGAAGAGGTCGCTTGCGGTCACGACTCCGGGATAGACTTTTGGCCGATAAGTGGCTCCGTCGACCGTAATTTTCTCTGCCTCGTAAGTCTTTGAAACATCGATCGCTGCTTTAAACAAAGCAGCGTCTGGCTGGTAGGCATAATGCGACATCTTATTTGGTAAGGGGCCGCGCACCTTTCGGTAGACCATCCCAGTATCGGTCAGGCTGCCAGCCGCATGGTGGATCGTCTTTTTAGAGAGGATCACATCCCCGCAATCCACGTCTGGATTGAAGCGAGAGCCCGTTCCCGAAACGATAACCGCATCAGGTTTAAACTTTTCTACGAAAAGAGCGCTACACATCGCGCCGTTACTCACGCCGACTCCGGTGACGGCTGTGATGATGCGATGAGAGGCGATTTGACCTTTTTTGTATGGATAAATCGCGAGAGTCCCCTCCGTCGCATCCTCTAAGGCATTTTCGACAATGAGGATTTCAGAGGGCATCGCACTCAGGACAAGGATCGTTTTCGCTTTAGATTTAGGCATGTCTCGGATTGATGCATTTAGCGTGCCGTATTTGAGGCATACTACGTCCGCGCTGGATCTTTAAAGTCAGTTTTTACCACGAAGGCAGCGCGCTCGGTGGCGTCGCTTCATAGATATCCCAGCCATCAATCAAGGCACTCACCACGGGCGCGGCGACTCGGTAGCAGGTTTCCAGAGCGGTCGAGCCATTGGCTGGATAAGGTGCTGTGATGCTCCAAACCGCGGTTTCATTTTTTGGGGGTTGCGTGAAGTTACTTGCGCTACGCAATACAAGGATTCGATCCTTATCGAGGCGTCCGCTTTCGGCGAGGCGATAGAGGGAACGGAGCGTTCCGTTGTCTTCGACATTAGTCATCACGAAATTTCCTTTACCCCCAGTGTAAAGCTTCACCCAGTCGTTGGCCAAACGTAACCACTGCTGCGATCATTTGGTCGCACGCCGTCGGTTGGAAATAGACCGTAGGGCCAGTCATCCGGGGTTTCCCGTGAACTGATCGAGCGTGTCATGTCGCCGTCGACGACCCAGCGCGCCCATGCGGCACCGCCTAGGGAAACATCCTGCGGATCGCCTCCTGCAATTCCGGACACAATGAAATAGGTTTGCGAAAAATCGAACCTTGGATCCAAGCCTAGGGCAGCGATAACAATGGCTGAATTTGTGACCCCTGCGCCGGTGCAGATCCCTAGCAAGCCGGCGTCATTCATACGCAAGTCGTGCGGCCCCATGTCGAATGGAATGATCTGATCGAGGCTTTCGCGTTCGACCCAATGCTGAAACTCGCCAGGAGCATCGCCCGCATCTTCCCCGACCTCAAACATGGTGATGATGGCAACCTTAGGCTTGATCAGGTCTTGGGCGGAGACAAGGTTCAGTAGGGCGGCGGCAAGTAGACTTGAAATGATGGTAGTTCGCATTTCTAGTGGTGAGCAGTTTGAGTGCCATAACGGCAGGAATCTTAGATGGGCGAGTGCTTACGCGATGCCTCTTAGATATGATTTATTTAACCACGGATGGACACGGATGGACACGGATGGACCCGGATATGATTGTCTATCTCTGGGTAGGTTGTTTTATGTCGATATCTCCCTTGGCAGACCAATTACCGACGAGCCAATAGACGACTAGATAAACGATGGGTGTATCAATGAGAGCCACGAGGAGTTTCAGTATGTAAGAGCCGATGATTACCTGCGTGAGAACTTCGTTTGGGATGATACCGTAAAAGGCGATGGTGTAAAAAAGGATGGTATCAAAAAATTGTGATCCAATGGTGGATACGTTATTGCGTAGCCAGAGGTAGCGGGTGCCCGTACGTTTTTTAACCCACTCAAAAACGTGAATATCCCAGAGCTGGGCGAAAAGTGTTGCGATCAAGGAGCCGAGCACGATACGGGGCGCAGCAGCGAACAAGCTATTGTAGGCCTCATCGTGTGGCCACCCTGCTGCAGGCGGCAGGAGCGTGGCGATGTAGATGAGGAGCGTCGCCATGATGTAGACGGCGACGCCGAGATAGACCATTAGGCGCGCGCGCTTTACGCCCCAGACCTCGGCTACTGCATCGGTGCACGGGTAGGTGAAGGCGTGCGCAAAGGAGCCATAACTAAAGGCTAGCATCCCGAGTCCAACCGAGGAGAGATCGAGCGGGACTAGCTTGACCGTGATCGACTGGAGGACGCCCCAGAAGCCGACGTAGAGCCCGAGCAAAATGTAGAACTTATACTCTTCTGGTTCTTTTTGAACGCTCGGCGTTTCGCTCGTCATTCTTCTGTGTCGGTGGGTGCACCTGGCAGAGTGGTTTGGTAGATTGCCCAGTTGTCCACAATTTCGCGGACGATCAGGCTGCCCACGGTGTAGGCGTTTTCGACGGCGGGTATGAAAGCGGAGTAGGCACCCATGACTTCGCCGAGTTTGCTTTCGATCGCGGTGCCTTCAGGCCATTGCATGGTGTAGTTACTGGCGGCACGCAGCATCATCACGCGGTCGCGATCGACGATTTGCGCTTGGTCGAGAAAATCGAGCGCAATCATCATCCCGCTGCCCTCCATTGCGGAGGCTACAAATTCACCTTCGCCACTTGTCCAGTAGTCGACCCACTTATTAGCCCACTCATTCTCGATGGCGCCGTGCCAATAATTCATGGCGGCGAGGTAGCTACCTTTGAGGACGAAGGGTGGCTTCTGGCCTTGAGGCGTCTCGGTAAAGCGCGCACGGCGAAAGGCGATCTCCTCCGTATCCATTAGCTCGATACCTGAGGTGAGTTGGTAGGCCCAGTCCGTGAGTTGTTCGTTAAGATGGAAGACGGAGCCTTCGCTCACGGGGCGGGGCTGCTGGTAGGGTTCTTTTGCGCGAAAAGGGAAACGGCCGGTTTCCCAACCTTCGGGGGCTTCACGAATATCAATCGTGTGGGAGAGGTCACCGTCGACGACCCAGTCGATCCAACAAACGCTAGCGAGGGAGGCCTCGGCCGGGTCGAATCCCGCTATGCCAGCGAGTAACCAATAGGCTTCCGAAAAGTCAAAGCGCGGGTCGAGCGCCACGGCGGTCACGCTGGCTGCTGCTTTCGCTGTGCCGATCCCGGTGACCATGCCGAGGACGCCATCTTCTTCATTCCAATAGAGGTCACGATTGCCATGTGGGAGATCAATTTTTTCCGAAAGCGGGTAGCGCTCAGCCCACAACTGAAACTCGCCGGGTTGGTCACCGGTGATGGCGCCTCGTTCGAAAAGAGCGACAATCACGACTTTTACCTTTCTCACTTCCGCGCTGTCTTGGGCACTGTCTGCGGCGCTGTCTTGGGCACTGTCTGCGGCACTGATTTCAGCACCGTGAAGTGTTTGAGCGAGGAGGGTGAGTGCTAGAGGCACTGATAGAAAAAGAGATTTGATCGAAAGCATCAAAGGGAGCTAGCAGATGATGCGCCATTTTATTCAAAATGAAAAAATGTGCCTGCTTTCTTTTCAAAACTTTGGTGAACTGGTCTCAGTCCTGCTAGCAGACGACTATGAAATGGTTTGTGAAGGGAGATTTTGATGGTTTCTTTGGTCTGGGGTTGAACAACTTTATCAATTTCCTGTTGATCATTAATCTGAGTTTATTCGTGCTCGGCTTTAGCGTGGAGATGATTGCAGAGCGCATACTCCCCGCGATGGGTGTCGGCATCCTCTTTGGGAATCTTTTCTACGGCTGGCAGGCACGTAGACTGGGACTCAAACTTGGGCGTAATGATGTCACCGCGCTTCCTTACGGGATCAATTTACTGCCGATTTTCTTCTATATTTTCTATGTGATGCTGCCCGCGCAGCAGATTGCTTTAAGCGCGGGAATGAGCAAAGAGGAGGCGGATCTCATTGCGTGGAAGGCGGGGGTGATCGCCTGTGTGGGTTCGGGTTTGATCGAGGTCTTCGGCTCTTTCTTTGTGCATCACATCCGGCGGGTGGCTCCGCGCGCGGCGCTGCTTTCCGCACTCGCGGTGATTGGTATTTTTTTTATCGGGGCGGACTATTGTTTCCGAGCCTATGCGTTTCCTGAAATTGGAATACCGACTTTATTGCTAACGCTCTACTTCTATTACGGGGGCGTGCGTTTAAAACATAACATCCCCGGCGGGCTGGTAGTCTTGGTTGTAGGTGTGGCGATTGCTTGGACTACGTATTGGTTTGGTTTTCGTAGCCCGATTGATTCGCTTACCAATACGGGGCTCTCGCTCGGGGTCTACTTACCGGGTGCCTATGGCTTACAAGCCTTGGGCGCAATCGGTGAGATGCTGGCCTACGCGGCGATTATTTTACCAATGGGCTTGATCAATGTAGTGGGCTCGATGCAGGCGATCGAATCCGCCTCGGCGGCGGGGGATGACTTCGCGCCGAGGGAGACGCTCTTAGTCAACGGCATCGGCACGCTGATCGCGGGTGGCCTAGGCTCGCCATTTCCGACAACGCTCTACATCGGGCACTTGGGCTTGAAGCAGATCGGTGCGCGGGCGGGGTATTCTGTGATGAACGGCGTGGTTATGAGTGCGCTTTGCTTGACCGGTAGCTTTGGCCTGCTCTCGCAGTACATCCCGATCGAGGCGGGGATGGCGATTTTGATTTGGGTGGGCTTTACGATCGGTGCGCAAGCCTTCCAAGCAGTGCCCGCTCGCCATGCACCTGCGGTGATTGCTGGTTTGATTCCCGGGATCGGTGCGTTTACGGCGCTGATTGTTAAACGTGTGCTGGGTGCAACTGGCTATGGCACGGAGGCCCAGCCTTATAACGAAGAGGTGTTCACTCTTATAACACAGAAGGGTAACTTGTTTGCCGAAGGTGTTTTTGCTTTGGAGCAGGGTTGGCTCTATTGCTCGATTGTGCTGACCTCGGCTATGGTCGCGATTATCGACAAGCGCTTCACCGCGTTGATGGGGTGGCTGGCGGCAGGCGCGGGGCTCGCTGCGGTGGGCATTATCCATAATTATCAAATTCTGGAGCGCGACATCACTACCCAGCTGGGGCCGGCGTGGCAGTGGGTGCTGGGCTACTTACTTGCGCTCGCCCTGCTCTATCTCGTGCGGGTGTGTTTGGTTGAGCGGAGCGACGAGACGAGCTCACTCTGACGACGCGCAAAAGTTCTATGCGCTCACTGGCGAGATTGATCGTTTAGGCAGAACGGATGGATTCGCGACTGTGCGAAAGGTGCTCGCTGCAGTCGTGCCGCCTGCGATCTACATTATCAGCTTAAACGGCCATTTTGCGGAGGAAGCGCGAAAATGGTAAAGAACCTGCTAGCGGCGGTTTGTGCAAACCGCTGAGCCTAAAACTGAACTACTCTATCCGCATGATGCGACGATGGCGCCTCCCCGAGCTTTATTGGCGGCGGCACAGCAATTCATTGCGATGTTTACAGGCTGTATCACACCTGCACTTATTTTTATTTCGGTGGTGGAGCTTGAGCCAGACGTGCAGCGATATTTGATAAGCATGTCGCTGTTCACGGCGGGCATCGGCACTTTTCTGCAAGCCAAGCGCTTCGGGCCGATCGGCTCAGGCTTGCTTTCGGTCAACGGCACTAGTTTCGCTTACGTCGATCTGCTCCTACGCGCGGGCAGCGAGGGCGGGCTCCCGCTGGCCTGCGGTATGGTGCTGGCCGCGGTGCCGATGCAATTCGGCTTGGCCTTTTTCCTGCCCTCGCTCCGCAAGTGGTTTCCCCCCTTGGTCGCGGGCGTGGTGGTGCTCTTGATTGGGCTTACATTGATCCCGGTCGCGGGCTACTACATCACTTCCAGCATGGGGGGCGCTTCGACTTGGTCGAATAATTTGATTCTAGCGGGTCTGGTTGTGTTGATTTTGATTCTTTCTCAAGTATTGCGCTGGCCCCTCTTGCGAATCGCTGGGCCGATCCTAGCGATCACGGTGGGCTACTTCGCGGCGGGAGCCATGGGGCTGTTGCAATGGCCAGCCGACAGCGCGGGGGCGTGGCTCGTGCTACCGCAGCCACTGCATGCGGGGCTGGCCTTCCAGTGGGAACTATTGCTGCCTTTTATGATTATCTACTTGGTGTCGTCGCTGGAGACGATTGGCGATTTGACGGCCACGGCCAGCCTATCTGGGATGAAGACTACCGGGGTCGATTTTTGGAAGCGCGTGCGCGGAGGAATTTTCTCCGATGCGCTGACGACTAGCTTAGCTGCGCTGCTCTCCGCATTCCCCACCTCTTCATTTTCGCAAAACAACGGCGTGATTCAGCTCACGGGGGTGGGTAGTCGGCAAGTCGGCG
>Ga0222650_1001207_pt1 | contig 14007 bp, 10 predicted proteins | sample AntAcemetagen367_FD_179820 | JGI IMG/M metagenome (GOLD analysis project Ga0222650, IMG submission 179820) | Saline water microbial communities from Ace Lake, Antarctica - #367 | ecosystem: Environmental > Aquatic > Non-marine Saline and Alkaline > Saline | place: Antarctica: Ace Lake...
CATACCCCTTGAAAGGAGCTAAGGCTTTGATATTTCGGACTTTCACACCCGTTCAAAGCCAGATCTCCAAGGGGTGTGTCACCTAATTTCTCTTTAAATCCGTCATGCAGAGGTGTCGAAGAGCCAATTTTAAGAGAGAGTCCGTTGATTATTTATCACCGAACGTCGAAGGTTCATTTTTGGATTTTCGAGTAAGGGGCTGCGCCCTGCGCGATTCATGGTGTGGGGACTCTTTTACTCTCTTCTTCTTTCGGGTAAGCTTCTTTGATGAGTGATGATTTTGTGTTTTCGCCTGAGAGTGAGATTTGGCGGGTGAACCGGTATGCGAACGGATTGGTGTTTGGGCCGGCGGCGGTTTTGTTGCAGGTCGCTCATCCGCGGGTCGCGCAGGGGGTGGCGGATCATAGTGATTTCCGGGATGATGCGTTGGGGCGCTTGCGGCGGACTTTGTCGACGGTAAACCGGATCGCTTTTGGGACGGTGGCGGAGGCGGAGGAAATGCGGGCACGCTTGAGCGCGGTGCATGGCGGGGTGAAGGGGGAGACCTCGGAGGGGATGGCAGGGCCGCGGAGGTATTCGGCTTTTGAGCCCGATTTGTTGATGTGGGTTTTGGCGACTTTGATTGATGCTTCGATCAAGGGATATGAGTTTGTCTGGGAGCCGCTGGGGCGTGAACGGAGGGAGCGGTTTTACGAGGATTTCCGGCGCTTCGGGACTTACTTTGGTTTGAAGGAAGAGGTGGGGCCGGCGAATTACGGGGAATTTGTGGACTATTATGAGGAGATGCTTTCGGGCGATCTCCTGGGGAGCCATCCGCTTTGTGCGGAGGTGGCTTCGGCGGTGGTGAGGCCGCCGCATCCGCTGCGGGATCGGTTGTTGGGGAAGGTCGTGGATTTTCTTCCGATTGAAACGGTGCCGGAGAAAATTCGCGATCGGCTGGGGTTGAAGTCGACGGGGTGGAGTCGATTTCGGATGCGAGTGTTAAGGCGGGTCGCGCCGGTGGGGTTTCGGGTGTTACCGAAGCGGGTGACTTATTATCCGGAATCGTATCGGGCAGAAAAGATTTTGAACGCTGAACGCTGAACGCCAAGTTTTGAATTTTGAATGCTTGTTTGTATTGCCTAAAGGGATGGGCCCCACGCGATTGATTGGGGATACCGCACTCTAGGCTGTGGTGGTTTTTATGTGGGGAAGGCAAGGCGCAATCCCGCTCGGGCGTTACTTTCTTCTGGTCAGATTGGTCCGGGGTGATTTTTTTGCCGGCAGGATGGCGAGCGCAGACTACCCAAAAATGGTGGAATGTTTGATGGATGCGAACGAGGAGTGTTTCGGAATGAAAAGGTCGCAGGATAAAGTCGTCATGGTGACGAATCAGCTGACGCGGTATTCCGCTTTGATTCGGATTCAGGGGGAAGATTCTAAGCGATTTCTGACGGAGGGGCACACCGCCATCATGCCTGCTTTTGATCAAAACGAGGTTGCTCGTCCCAGGGGAATCGTGTTGGCGCTCAAGACTCTGTCCTTCGCGTTTCATCACTCTTGGCGGAGGGCATCGATGGGGTCGAGTTTGGCGGCTTGGGAGGCGGGGTAGATGCCGAAGATGATGCCGGTGAGGCCTGAGATCCCGAAGGCGAGGAGGACGGACCAGGCGGTGATAATGGTCTTCATTTCGGTGAAGTAGGAGACGCACAAAGGGACAAGGATTCCGAGGAGGACTCCGATGATTCCGCCGCCGACGGAGAGGACGATCGTTTCGATAAGGAACTGCACGATGATGTCCTTGCGCTTTGCGCCAAGCGCGCGGCGGACCCCGATTTCGCGGGTGCGTTCGGTGACGGTGGCGAGCATGATGTTCATGATACCGATGCCGCCGACAAGAAGAGAGATGGCCGCGATGGATCCCAGAACGATGTTGAACATACGCTTGGTTGCTTCGGCCTCGCGGAGGAGCTGAAGGGGGACGATCAGTTCGAAGTCCTTTTTCTCGTGGAAGTGATTCAAGAGATGTTGAATTTGCTGTTCACCTGAGATCACGGCCTTGGGATTGGTCATGCGGACGATGAGGCGGTGGAGCTCGACACGCTCGGCGCTGATGCTGCCGGAGCTTCGCTTGACGAGCGTTTCGCCGAAGCGGGAGCGCGCGGTGGAGAGGGGGATGTAGATGTTGTTGTCGACCGCTTCACCTTGGCTGTCGCCCATTTGGGGGCGTTGTTCGGCGGTCCCGGTTTCATCGACGATTCCGACGACATTGTAGTAGCTGTCCTTCACGCGGACGGCCGATTGCAGGGGGTCTTGATAGGGGAAGAGTTTGCGGACGAGATCCTCGGTGATCACGCAGACGTTACGTTGGAATCGTTCATCGGTCGGGGTGAGAAAGCGGCCCGCGACGAGGTCGACATTTTGGACGAGGGCATAAGCTGGAAGGGTGCCAATGACCTGCCCCGATTCCTGGCTACGATCGAAGCGGATGTTCTCGCGGATGATGCGCATCGGGACGACGCGTTCGACGCCGGGGATGGTGTCTTGAATGCGGGTGACGTCCTTATAGGTGATGCCGTATTCGACCGAGAATGATCGGCCGCCCGAGTTTTGTTGGTTATCCTCGGGTGGCTTGATGCTGTTGACGATGATGTTCTCGCTGCCGAGGCGCTTGATACGTTCCTGGGCTTCGTAGGAAGCTCCTTCGCCAATCGCGAGCATGGCGATGACGGAGCAGACCCCGAAGATGATGCCCAGCATGGTGAGCCCCGAGCGGAGCTTGTGCAGCAGGAGGCTCTTAATACCGAGCTGGACGGTATTGATGAGATGGGAGGAGATCACGGCTTTTGGTTGATGACCTCACGCGCTATGACACCGTCCCTCATGTGGATGACGCGGTGCGCGTGCTGAGCCACGCTGTCGTCGTGTGTCACGAGGACGATGGTGCGGCCCTGCCTGTTGAGGTCGTCGATGATGTCGAGGACTTCGATTTCGGTTTGTGAATCGAGGTTGCCGGTCGGTTCGTCGGCTAGAATCATGAGGGGCTCGTTGACGAGTGAGCGAGCGATCGCAACGCGTTGTTGTTGTCCCCCTGAGAGTTGGTTGGGCCGGTGGTCGAGGCGATCGTTGAGGCCGACGAGGTTTCCAAGTTCGATACAGCGTTCCTTGTGTTCTTCGAGATCCTCCCGCTGGTAGATCAAGGGGACTTGGATGTTTTCGAGAACGGTGAGTTGGGCGATGAGATTGTAGGACTGGAAGATGAAGCCGAGTCGCTTTCCCCGGACCGCCGAAAGGGTGTCGTCATCCATGCGGGCGACATCTCTGCCACCGAGCAAATAGTCACCGGTGGTGGGGCGATCGAGGCAGCCAAGAATATTGAGCAAGGTTGATTTCCCGGAACCGGATGGCCCCATGATGGCCACGAATTCGCCTTGTTGAATCGTGATGTTGATACCGCGGAGAGCGTGGACCTGGACTTCGCCGACTTGAAAAATCTTTTCGACATTCTGGATGCGAATGACTTCGGTCGTTTCAATTGCTGGGGCGGAGTGGGACATATGCGTTACTCCGGGGATTTGTCATCGGTGGTTTCGCCGGTGAGGTTGATCCGGTTGTCAAGGGGCGGGTTGAGGATGATGGCTTGCCCTTCTTCGAGGCCGGATTTGATCTCGATGTATTTGGTGTTGAACTTGCCAACTGCCACTTCGAGGGGTTCGAGCTCACTTCCGTTGTAGTGGTAGCAGAGTTGCTTGCCATCGACTGTGGTGACGGCCTGGATGGGGACGGTGAGAACATCGGTGAGTTCCTCGATCACGATTTCAACCTTGGCGGAGACGCCTGGTTTGATGTCCTTGATGGTGTCGGCGATTGTGATTTCGGTGGCGTAAACCTTGAGGTCGGGGTTGGACCAATTTCGGTCACTGTCGGGGAGGATGGCGACCTTGGTGACTTCGCCGTCGAAGCGTTTGTCGGGGAGGGAGTCCAGAATGATGTAAGCTTTTTGGCCTTTTTTAATCTGGCTGATCATGGATTCGTGAATCTTGACCGAGACCTTCATCGAGGTGACATCGGGAATCGAGATCAGGGTGGCGCGGTTGCGGACGGTTGAGCCCTCGGCGATCTGGGCATCGTCGCCCCAGCGGCTGCGAGGTTTGGCGTAGATGACAAGACCTTCCTGAGGGGCTTTGACCTCGGTGGCCTCGAGTTGCTCGATGCGTTTGGCGAGACTGTCCTCGGTGAGTTTGAGGGTTATTTTGGCAGAATTTACGGCGGCTTCGTCCTGGGCAATTTTGCTTTCGCTTTGTTTTTTAACGCGCTCGAGGTTGGCGATCGCTTCCTTTTTTGCGGAAGAATATTCGGTGTATTCTTTTTGAAGATCGAAGGTCTCAAGCATTTGATAGGTGCTTTTGGCGGTTTCGAATTCCTTTGATTTCAGGCTGACCTCGAGCTTATCGCGATCGACCTGGGACTTTGTTTCGTAACCTTTTTCGGAGAGCTTCAAGGACCAATCGTAGCGTTGCTGGGCGAGCTTGAGGGCTTCCTCGGCGGTATCGATTTTAAGCTCGGCCTCCCGGGTTTTGTGAACGCGCTCGAGCTGCTCGAATTTTTTCAGGTCCATGGTGGCGAAGTCGACGGTTTGTGTGGCTGCGCTGAGGTCACTTTCTGCGGTGCTTTTGGTGATGATGAGATCGTTTTCGGTCTTTACGAGAAGGGCCTGTCGGGATTCAAATTCGACGCGTTGTTCTTCGACATTTTTTTCAGCTTCGCCACGATCGAACCGCACGAGGAGTTCGTCTTTTTTGACGTAAGTCCCTTCGGGAATGAGCCAGATGATGCGTGAATCTCCGTCGATGGTGTTTTTGACAACGACCTCGTTCACCGCTTCAAGCGTTCCGCCTTCCACGATGGAGATCACGAAGTCTCCCCGTATGACGTTGTGATTGAGAGAGTTATCGGTAGCATCGTCTCCGGTGCCAACGATGACCGCGATGATCAGGATGACTGCGGCAAGAGGAATGAGAATTCGTTTTTGGAGGAGTGCTTTCATTGGAACAGTCGGTCGGGTGGGATGACAACATCGCCCACTTCAAGGGGGAGACTTTCTTCGAGGGAAGGGGGTGCTTGCTTGAACGTGATGTCGGAGGGGTTTTCCTTGAGCCAGTAGCGCTTTTGGTCTGATTGCAGGACGCCGAGATCGATGAGAAGATTGAGGCGGGCCCCGAGGTAATCGACGAGGGCCCGGGTCTCGGCGTTCTGAGCTGCGATGAGGGCGTCCTGTGATTCACTGAGTCGACGAAAGATGACGGTGCCGGCCTTGAGGCGAAGTTGGTTGCCCTCGACCCGTTGTTTGGCGATGACGACCGCATTTTGTTGAATGGCGTAGGACTGCCGGAATTGCTCAAGCTCACGGATGCGGCGGTCGAGGAGGTTTCGGAGTTCGTCAAAGTTTTGCCCGAGAGTGCGGGTGGCGGATTCGAAGTTGATGAGGGTGGCGCGGTAGTCGTTACGCTCGCGCAGTCGGTTGAGGGGGAGATTGAGCTGGAGACCGACGGAGGTGCGGACATTTTTGAAGTCGAAGTTCGCGTAATCGGTGGGTCCACCATCGCTGTTCAGGGAGCCGCTGCCGATGAGGTTGAGATCGGCTTTGAGCTGGTTGGCGGCGATGGCGATCTGGCGTTTGTTGTCCTCGAAACGGTCGATCTGGTTGAAGAGGGGAAGACGGTGGTCGAGAGCAACGCGGAAGGCTTCCTGGCTGCCGAGGTAGATCGTCTTGGCACCGGCGGCGCGGATCAGGTCGATCTCTTGATCGTCGAGTCGCAGGTCGGTGGTTTGCGGGAGGCCGAGGGTGATTTTGAAGCGATCGAGTGCGTTGCGATAGCTTGTGATGGAGCTGATGTAGCGATTTTTGGCCTGGAGTTCATCTTGCTGGGCATTGATCTGGGCCTCGGGTGATTCGCGGTCTACGCGTGCGGTGAGGTATTCCTTGTTGTCCCGGCGTGATTCGTAGTTGTTGTATTCGTTGAAGATGACGTTCTTCTGTTGGAGGAGGTCGAAGTAGTCGTTGACGATGCTCACCGAAAAGGTGTTTTGGAAGAAGGTGAAATCCCGGACGGCATAGATGACGTTTCGGTTTGCCTGGGTGAGCCGTTCGGCGGCGATCTTACGGCCGGCTCCCCGGAGGAGTGGCTGGGCGATGTTGAGATTGAGAACGGAGGCGGCGGAGCGTCGGGGATCTCCGCTGAAGTATCTCAGAAGGTCATTGGCGATATTGATGCCGAGGGTTCCGCCGGTGAGGAGAGCCTGATTGAGGCCGAGAGTGCTGGAGGCGCTGCCGGTGCGTTCGCCATCGCTGAGGCGGTTTTTCTCGGCTCGGGTGCGCCCGAAGAAATCGGGGCGGAAATTCTGGCGTTCGCCGGTGAGCGTGAGGGCGGTGAGGTAGAGGCTTTCCTTCTCCGATTGGTATTCCCGGCTATTTTCAATGGCGTAGCCGAGGGCTTGGTCGAGCGAGAGGGTGATTTTTCCGCCCTTATCGCGGGACTTGAGAACCTTTGCGGGGGTGACGCTTTTGTTCTTTTCGCCGGAGGTGGGGGTGTCGATGGAAAATTTCGAGGATTCCCCGAAGATATCAGTTTCGACTTTTTTGAGGATCGCGTAGACGTCCTTATCGGCCCGTTTCTCGTAATGCCCTGTGCTGCAGCCAGCAAGAAGAAGGGTTATGAGACAACCGCTAATGAGAGGAGCGAAGGTAGGCATTCGTGGAAGTGATCTGATGAAGCGATGTCCCTTTGTAGGAGAAGGCTGGTTAAAGGGTAAACGTATCGGAGATCTCGATTTGTCACCGAAATGACAAAAAACGCCCGTTGCGAGGGGCAACGGGCGCTTTGAGAGTGGTTGATGGAGGGGGCGGAATGTCCGTTCTCCCTACTACGCTTCCGCCTTGTCGAGGATTTGGTTGAGGACGTAGGGGAGGATGCCGCCGCTGAGATAGTAGTCGAGTTCTGCGGGGGTATCGATGCGGACGATGACGGGGAAGCTGAGGCCACAGCTTGTCGTCAGGGTGGCTTCTTGCATGGGCTTCAGTTCACGAGCGAGGCCGGTGATGCTGAAGGTGCAGGAGTGCATGTCCTTGATCTTATCGTAGTCGGCCGCGTCCTTGAAGTTGAGCGGAAGGACGCCCATTCCGATGAGGTTACTGCGGTGGATACGCTCGAAGCTCTTGGTGATGACGGCCTGGACTCCGAGGAGGGCGGTCCCTTTGGCGGCCCAGTCACGGGACGATCCCATGCCGTAGTCTTCGCCGCCGATGATGATGAGCCTACGTCCACTCTGCTTATAGGCCATGGCGGCGTCGTAGATGAAGGTGGCTTGGGCCCCTGCGATGGCGGCGATCTCTTGATCGGGCGCGGAGACGGGGGCATCACCAAAATACTGGGTATAGCCGCCTTCGATCCCGGGGGTCATGAGGTTTTTGATGCGCACATTGCCGAAGGTTCCGCGGGTCATGATGCGGTCATTACCGCGACGTGATCCGAAGGAGTTGAACTTGGGCTTCTCGACTCCATTCTCGAGGAGATACTTGCCGGCCGGGCTACTCGGGGTGATCGCTCCGGCGGGAGAGATGTGGTCGGTGGTGACAGAGTCTCCGAAGATTCCAAGTGGGCGGGCGTCGAGGATGTCCTTCCCTTCGGTCTCCGGGGTGCGGGAGAAGTTCTCGAAGAAAGGAGGAAGCTGGACGTAGGTGGAGTCGTCGTTCCACTCGTAGGTCGCTCCGGTGGAGGTTTCAACCTCGACCCATTTTTGACTGGCGGTCTCGAGGTTGGAGTAGAGCGTGTTGAAGACTTCGGGCTTAAGCGCGGAGCCGATGACGGCCTGGAGTTCTTCGGTGGAGGGCCAGAGGTCTTTCAAGTAAACGTCGTTGCCATCCTGATCCTGACCGAGGGGATCATTGGTGAGGTCGAGGTCAACGCGGCCGGCGAGAGCGTAGGCGACGACGAGGGGGGGCGACATGAGGAAGTTGGCGCGGATGGAGCCGTGGATACGGGCTTCAAAGTTACGGTTTCCAGAGAGGACGGAGGCGCAGATGAGGTCACCTTTTTTAATGGCATCTTCGATGGCGGGGTGGAGTGGTCCTGAGTTTCCGATGCAGGTGGTGCAGCCGTAGCCGACGGTTTGGAAGCCGAGTTGGTCGAGTTCTTTTTGGAGGTGGGTGGCGTTGAGGTAGTCGGTGACGACGCGGGAGCCCGGTCCCAGGGAGGTCTTGATGTAAGGGGCGATGGTGAGGCCTCGTTCGTTTGCTTTTTTGGCGACGAGTCCGGCGGCCAGCATGACGGAAGGGTTGCTGGTGTTGGTGCAACTGGTGATGGCTGCGATGAGGATGCTGCCGTGTTGGAGCTGGGTATCGATGGGGTCGAAGGCTTCGGCTGCCGGGACTTCGGAAGGGGTGGGGCGGTTGGTGATCATTTCCGCTTTGTCCTGGGGCGCGCCGGGGGTGGGATCATCGAGAAGGGAGCCGACGGCGACGCCTGCGGGTTCGGGCATGTGGACCTTGACAACGAGATTACGCGTGTCGGCGGAGCGACCGAAGCCGCCGTCGGAGGTGGGGGCGGTGAAGAGGTCGTTGAATTTTGCGCCGAGGGCGGGGACATCGATGCGGTCTTGCGGACGTTTGGGTCCGGAGACGGCGGGGACCACGGTGGCGAGGTCAAGCTCAAGGTCATCGGTGTAGTCAATGTCGCCTTTTTGCGGGATGCCCCACATTTCCTGGGCTTTGAAGTAGTTCTCGACGGTGCCGCAGAGTTCCTCGGAACGGCCGGTGCCGCGGAGGTAGTTGATGGTCTCGGCATCGATGGGGAAGAAGCCCATGGTGGCCCCGTATTCGGGAGCCATGTTGGCGATGGTGGCGCGATCAGGGAGGCTGAGGGCCTCGGCTCCAGGGCCGTAGAATTCCACGAACTTGCCGACGACACCGTGGGCGCGGAGGATTTCGGTGATGCGGAGAGTGAGGTCGGTGGCGGTGACGCCTTCGCCGAGTTTGCGGTGGAGATAGACGCCGACGACTTCCGGCACGAGGAAGGTGACGGGTTGGCCGAGCATTCCGGCTTCCGCTTCGATGCCGCCCACGCCCCAACCGACGACACCGAGGCCGTTGATCATGGTGGTGTGGGAGTCGGTGCCGACGAGAGTGTCGGGGTAGTAAACGTTGTCTTTAGCGAGGACGCTTTTGGCGAGATACTCGAGGTTGACCTGGTGGACGATGCCGATGCCGGGTGGGACGACGTTGAAGGTCTCGAAGGCTTGTTGTCCCCATTTCAGGAATTCGTAGCGCTCCTGATTGCGAATAAATTCGATGGAAAGGTTGCGGTCCAGAGCGGACTGGGAGCCCGCGAAGTCAACTTGGACGGAGTGATCGATGACGAGATCGACGGGGACGAGGGGTTCGACGATGGCGGGATCTGCGCCAGCGGTCTTGGCAGCGTCGCGCATCGCAGCGAGATCGACGACGAGGGGGACGCCAGTGAAGTCTTGCAGGACGACGCGCGCCACGGTGAAGGGGACCTCGTAGTTGCCGGGCGACTTGGCGTTCCAGTTCGCGAGGTTTTTGACATCGGACTCGGTGACTTTGCGCCCGTCGAGGTTGCGGAGGAGGGACTCGAGGACGATGCGGATGGAGATGGGAAGGCGGGAGACGTCAGCGATGCCGAGGGCTTTGAGGGCGGGGAGGGAGTGGTAGGTGGCGTCTGAGCCGGAGCCGGTTTTGAAGGATCTTACGGTGTTCATGTTCATCTTTAGAAAATGTTTTCGTGCCAATACTAGCGGAGAGTCAAACTGGGGCAAGGTATCAGGCGTGAATTGTTAGGGGCCAAAAGTGTCTTTTTTAGGTGATTTGGCCACTAATAGGAATGAGAGAAAGAGCCGCTTGGTGGTGATTTGACTCTGCACGAGTTCTTGTGAGTAGGCGTTTTCAGCGAGGCCATGGGGGTGGTGAGGAATGTGACAAAGAGGTTTTTTCGAGTGCCGGTGACGCCGCGGAAAGTGCCCGTTTTGTGGCAGAGTTTTTCGGCGTAGCTTTTGGTGATGGCGAGGGGGTCGTTTGAGAATTTGATCTCGTAGGGGGTGAGTTTGACCTGGCGCGATTTCAGGAAGGTGGAGCTCTCGGCAAGAGTGAAGGGCTCGAGCCGGATGGGAGGGGCGGTGACCTGGTTGTTGAGGCCGCCTTTATCGTTCAAGTTCAGCTCCAGTGATGCGTGGTCCACCGGAGATGAGTTTCGAGGAGCGGATGTCCCGGTTGCGTTGGCGAAGTTCCTCGAAGTAGCGTCCGCCGCCAGCTTCCTTCAGGCGCTGGTCATCCATCGTGAAGCCTTCATGCTGGGCCTCATAGATTAGGATTTGTGAGGGTGGGGGTTTTCCTCTTGCCAGGGATGGCCTAGGCTTGCCGAGGCGGGCGGGATTTTCTTTTTGGGAGGGGGGCGCTTTGCAATCCTGTTTAGAGGATCGGAGAGGGGAGGTCATGCGGAAAGGGACATCCTCGCAAGCCGGGCTTCAAGAATACGATCTCGATCGATCAAGTGGGTTCGAAGAAGGTTAGTGTCCGAGCGGCCCGATCTGGATGGCCGTTCTGAAAAAAGCACAAAAAGAAGTCGCGGGTTCACTCGGTTCTTTTTAGGCTGGAAAATAAGAAAGTGACCATGCGTGCCCTCATCATCTCTCTGGCTCCTCCCATCTTGGTATCTGCCGGCTTAGGAACAATGGCCGCTATCGCTAGCAAAGACTGGGTTTACGTGTTCATCCTTGTGCTCATTCTCCCCATCCCTCTGACGGTCATCAATGCGATCGATGGAATCTGGGATGACAGTATTGGCAAAAGATGGTGGATCAGCCTTTCTGTTGTCGTTGGAGTTTCACTGTTCTTCACATGGATCTCTCAAGAACTCATCGTTTTTGGTTCTTTTCTCATCCTGATCGGCGCTCCCGTTTTCCTCATGGGGCTTCTTCGTCGTTATGTCTTTGAAAAATATCGAGAAGAAAGCACCCTCTCTAAATTACAGGTGCGGTCACTCTTCCATGGTGAATCACCTCAACTTAGAATAAGCGGTGCTCCCAGAGGAAAGCATGAGGAGATGAGTGAAATCTAAGTGGTATCCCTCTTACTGAACGGCTCAAAACGGGTGAGGAAGTCCCCCCCGCAAATCGTCTCGCTTATAAAATGTGCCCCCGTATAACAGAGGTTGCCTATGTGAGTTGAGCTTGATCGGGGTTAGGACGTTGGAGGTCTCGAATCTCAAGGCGCTCTGAAGGCACGCAGGTCAATAGCCACGGGCCTCGGCCCGTGGCCCGTGGCATAGGGCATGGGGCAGTGGAGAAGAGAAGCTCCGAAGGTGCGTAGGCACAGTCACGGCCAGATCAGATCCTCGATAAACTCAGGTGAGAGGAGAGATCGGTGACTGTTCCGGCCATGGCGAGAGTGGGTTGACGGTTCGCAAGATGCCGAGGCACCTTCGGGGCTTACCGATGTTGCGGTTCTGAAACCCCGAGCCAAGGCTCGGGGCGATTGACTTGCGGCCCCCCGGAGCTGGAGAAGCGAGTCCCATTCATTCTCTCCAACAGGAAAGACCTTTTCGGGATGCTAGGCGTATTTTTCATAACAACACTTTTTCCCTGGCAACACTATTACTCTGGGAAACTGAATATGTCTCGATCCCGAGGGAGCCGCTGCCTTCGCAAGCGCACACGGTTTCTAGAGTAAACCAAGCAAGAGTTATCGACGACCATATCGATAAACGATCGCCTCACCCGCCGTAATCTCGTTCAAATCGAACCTCATTTTCGACACCTTCTTTCCCGGCGCTCCCCAGTTTTGATGGTAAACTGTCATCTGCCCTTTCTTTTCGCCTCTCTTCATCACAATCGCCGTGTGCTCCGCCGCCGACTTCTGACCATTGGAAAACCTCGTAGCTTTCAATTCGAGAATATCTCCTGGCAAGAAATCTTCGGTCTTCCAATCCACAACTCTCCCCCAAACCCGAAGGTCGGATCCGGGACGCGAAAGTCCAGAATCCTTGTAGGCCTCATTTGCCAGAGTCCAGCACTCTCCATCGCCGATTTTCTTGCCCTCGTTCTCCTCCACAAATTCAACGACTTTTTTCGCACCACGACTCATTGCTTTTAGAATCGCCTTCCTTTCGGCCTCTTCGGCTTCTTTTTCAGCTTCCAGCGCCAGCTCTTTGCGTTTCTCTACAATGAATTCCACATCGTCCTTGGATAATTTTTCAATCTTGAACGAGTATGTCCTCGAGTTCTTTTTCAGCTTCAGGACGACCTCGGTCGCGGTCGCGCTGACAAACTCAGCCTCAATCTTTTTCCCCTCAACGTTCGTGAAAACCCTTCCCAATGAAGACACCCCCGTGACAAGAAACAACAGACTAGATAGAGTGATCACTTCGAAGTTCATAGCTAAAGGTGGATCCTTAACCAACTCCCCCCTTCAAACAAGTAAGAATATTGTGGAATACCTATCTGCTTTGTTCATGATCGGCGTTTCTACTCTCTTTGACGAGAGAGTGTCTGTTGATCGTTTACTTTTAAGTGGATCTTAGGTCCGAAGAGCCTTCGCGTAAAAGACCTCTGAGAACTCATCTCAACGAGCATCAGCCCCGGAGGTTCCCAATCCGTTATCGAACTTCTCTACACCGATCACACCGGTAACTGAACACCTGGTATAGCGGTGTGCTGAGGATCGACCGGCAGTCCACGACCGAACTCACGAACCACAACGAGCGAGCGGTCGTTTGTCGGACGAAGGTCACTACCGACTCATCGACACCAAAGAATGAAAACTTATTCCCATCCATCAATGAGACTTGAGTGATGCCATTTCCGGTTTCCAATTCGCCTAATTCAATTCCAAAATCTGTTGAAACGGGGAGCCTGACACTGTTTGTCCGCATCGGGAGGTAGGTGTTCCCTGAGGGGAAGAAGGTGACTTGCGTGCCATCCAGATCAAATTGATCCACATTGCCTTCGAAATCCTCCCAAATGACCTGGGCGGTGACGAAATTTGAGAGAAAGAAAAAAAGGGGAAAAAACGGGTGCTTGAAGGACATAGTCCTTATGTTTAATTAGTTCCGCCGACGCGTTAGGCAAGTCTCGTAATCCGTAAGTTCTTCTTTTTTGATGAGATTCAGCTTTCCCTAAAGTTAGAATTATTTTGGCAAGATATCGCTCTCAGAGCTAGTATTGAAAAATTTAGGACATATGAAAGTCTACTGCTAGGAATGTGCTTTTGGCGGGAGGGCCTTGAAGCCGCCCTTGGACCGGAGCTGCGGGGGAAAGAGGGGCTGAGGTGGTGGTTTGGTTTGGCGGTTGTCGGGATTTCGGCAGGAAAAGTCCCCGGTCCACGCCGTATTTTGCGGAAACTAGGAGGCTTAGAGGCGATTTTCATTGCATGAGATCCTAGACTCCCAGCCCGCATTGCCACGATCATTTTTGGCAGCGGTTTTTTCGTTGGTTTCTGAGGCACCTGCCTGTCAGCTGCCGTCGAGGACGAGAGTCCGGCCGTCGCCGAGCGGAATCTCTTTGGGCTGCCAGGCGGGGCTTACTCCTTCGCTATGGCTTCCTCCTACGCAAGGCTCTGGCGGACAAGACGGCTACGGCGCACAAGTTGGTTGAAGCACTCGGGCTCTGCGCCGGTGAGGTCCCTTTTCTGCTGGCCTCTTGCATTCCCCACGTCAGCACTAAGGGGCCTCTGGCTTCAGATCGCGCAGCGACCAAATTGTGCCTGCTACTTCTCCGAGGGACCCACGCGGCTTGTGCCTGCGGTGTTTAATGTGGAAAATTGTTAGGAATCCAAGAAGCGAGCGGTTCATCATGATTCCCCAATTAGGAAGGGGTGAATTTTTCGCGGCAGCTCCCCCGGTGGTCATCAGCCGTCTTTCAAATCCCGGAGGCTCCAGATCTCGCCCGCCAGCTCCATCAATGATCCCTTGGCCCGCCTCGCTCCGTCTTTTCTCTTCTTTCCAAAGGCCTCGCGAT
>Ga0222650_1001208_pt1 | contig 14001 bp, 10 predicted proteins | sample AntAcemetagen367_FD_179820 | JGI IMG/M metagenome (GOLD analysis project Ga0222650, IMG submission 179820) | Saline water microbial communities from Ace Lake, Antarctica - #367 | ecosystem: Environmental > Aquatic > Non-marine Saline and Alkaline > Saline | place: Antarctica: Ace Lake...
TTAGCTCGGGTGGTGAAATTGGCAGACACGCCAGATTTAGGTTCTGGTGCCGTAAGGCGTGAGGGTTCAAGTCCCTCCCCGAGTATTTTTCGCTTCACTCATCATGGAGGGACTTTCACCCTACGGGTGGTCCGGTTTCCTGCTCTAGCTGGAACCGGTCTTGTCTCTACGCTCGGAACAAGTCCCTCCCCGAGTATTTTTATTAACGACCATTCCATCTCATTATGAAATATATCCCATTATTATTCCTCACCTGCCTGGTGACTATCTCCTGTGTGGCCACTGCCGAAAAGGGCTTTGTTTCTCTCTTCGATGGCAAGTCCCTTGAAAATTGGGAAAATCCTTACGACTGGGGCGAAGTTAAAATCGTCGATGGAGAGATTCATCTGACGGCCAACCGTAAATTCTTTTTTTGCACAAAAGAGAAATTCGCTGACTTCATTTTTGAAGTGGAGATTCACCTCCCTGAGGGCAAAGCGAATTCCGGCGTCATGTTTCGCGCCAACAAGCAACCGAACAAGGTCTTTGGCTACCAAGCTGAGTGTGATGGATCCGAGCGCAAGTGGTCCGGCGGTTTATACGACGAAGGTCGCCGCGGGTGGCTCAATCCCAAGAAACCGAATGACTCTGTGTCCGGAAAGGCTTTCACCAACGGCCCAGGGCAGGCCTTTAAGCGCAATGACTGGAACCTCTACCGCATCGAGTGCCGCGGCAATAACCTGAAAATCTTTGTCAACGGCACCCTCTGCACTGATTATGAGGATGACGTCGATGCCGAAGGCTATATCGGCCTGCAGCACCACGGCGAGAAGGGCCAAACCTACCGCTTCCGTAACCCGCGGATCAAGGTCTTGAACTGATCACAGGAGAGTGATGCGGATCGCTTGAATCGTTAATCCGAAGAAGGTTAAAGTGGTTCTAATGAAAATCACAATGAAGCAGCTCATACACCTTCTGCTTGTTGCCGTGTTTATTCTTCCCGCGCATTTATCGGCGGACGACAAGGAGCAGCCGTATCGGACCTGGGATTCCTTGGTCGGAACGAGCATCCAGGCCCAGCTGATCAAAGTAAATTCGGATGATTCGGTCACACTTCAAGGAAAAGACGGTTCCACGCTTCGGGTAAAGCAGGGTCAACTCAGTATTAAGGACCAGCGCTATCTGGAGGAACTGGCTGCCCTGGAAGGCCGCCCGGATCGAATTTTGTTTATTGGCAACAGCTACACCGGACAAATCCGGGGCATGGTCACGAAATTTGTAGCCGCTTCACCCTATAAGGAGTGCCGCATCGATTTCATCAGTCCGGGCGGTAGAACGCTCGAAAAGCACTTTGAAAATGATGCGACAATGGCAAAAATCCGGGATGTAAACTGGGATGTCGTTGTGTTGCAGGATCAAAGCCAGACGCCAGCGATCTTCCCCGAAAAATTCATGGATGCGGCCCGGAAAATTGACCGCATCATTGATGATGTGGGGGCCAAGACCGTCTTCTATGAAACCTGGGGACGACGCGATGGCGACAAGCAGAACGCGCACCTCTTTCCGACCTACAAGTCGATGCAGAAGGCGTTGAGCAATTCCTATAAAATAGCGGCTCGGAAATGTGATGCGCAAGTTGCTCCGGTCGGACAGGCTTGGGCCGTCCTACGGAAAGATAATCCGGAACTCGGCGAAAAGCTTTATAAAGGTGACGGCAGCCATCCAGCCGCTCCGGGCGCGTATCTCGCCGCCTGTGTTTTGTATGCTACCCTCTTTGATGCCGATCCGACAACTGTCGAATTTGACGGTGGCTTGCCCGAAGAGCAGGTGCGCGCTATTCACGTGGCAGTGCTCAAGGTAGTAGAATAACTGCATCAAAGGCCGAACTGCTTGAAATAAACTCTCCATCGCGCGACTTTCAAAGAATATCGACTAGACTCTAACGCGTTTCTTCGGCTTGCTCGCTTATAGCGAATGGCAATCAAGAAATCTGAACTCTACTCCTCGCTTTGGGCGAGCTGCGATGAACTCCGGGGCGGGATGGATGCCTCTCAGTATAAGGACTACGTTCTGGTCTTCCTTTTCCTGAAATACATCAGCGATAAATACGCGGGCCAGCCCTTTGCCCCCATCACCATCCCCGCCGGTGCGGGCTTCAAGGACATGGCCGCGCTCAAGGGCAGCAAAGACATTGGCGACCAAATCAATAAGGCCATCATCGCGCCTCCCCGCCAATCTGTTTTACGGCACCGGCATCCCCGCCTGTATTATCGTGCTCGATAAGTCCGAGGCCCACGCCCGCAAAGGCATCTTCATGATCGATGCCTCCAATGGCTTCCTCAAGGACGGCAACAAGAACCGCCTCCGCTCCCGCGACATCCACCAGATCGTCGATGCCTACAGCAAAGGCGTGGCCGTCGCTGGTTACGCCCGCTCGGTCAGCTTTGAAGAAATCGAGAAAAACGATTTCAACCTCAACCTCCCCCGCTACATCGACAACCGCGCCGCCGAAGACATTCAGGACATCGCCGCCCACCTCGAAGGCGGCATCCCGCAGCGCGACGTCGACGCGCTTCAGAAGTATTGGGTCGTTTGCCCGAATTTACGCGCCAGCTTGTTTAAGCCGCTTCGTGAAGGCTACGTCGCGCTTACGAATGACGAAGGACGGATGGCGAATAGCGGAGCAAACAATCCGTCCTCAGCCATCAGTCCTTCGCAATCGATACAGGCGCATCCCGACTTCGTAAACTTTACCAAACAGCTCGAAACCCACTTTGAAGTGTGGTCCGCCCGACAAAGCCTCGACCTCAAGCGCCTGTGTCTGGGCTTTAATCCCAAGGACTTCATCCACGGCTTTTCCGAAGGACTTTTCGCCCACTACCACGGCCAGCCGCTCATCGACCCCTACGCCGTCTATCAGCACCTCATGGACTACTGGTCCGAGACGCTCCAGGACGACACCTACCAGATCGCCATCGATGGCTGGGTCGCCAAGACCAGCCGCATCCTCGAAACCAAGAAAGGCGCCAAAGGCAAGCCCGACAAAACCATCGACCGGGGCTGGACCTGCGACCTCGTGCCCAAGGAGCTGATCATCGCCCGCTACTTCGCCAAAGAGCAAGCCGCGCTCGACACCCAAGTGACAAAGCTTGAAAGCCTCACCGCCCAACACACCGAACTCGAAGAAGAACACAGCAGCGAAGACGGCGCCTTCGCCGAACTCGACAAGATCAACAAGGCCAACATCACCACCCGCCTCAAAGAGCTCAAAGCGGAACGCCCCGGGAACGCGTTCCGAGCGAAGCGACAAGACCGGGCGCAAAGCGAACCGGAACATCTCCCGATTCGCACCACGTCACCAAAGCCCGATCCCGAATCTCGCATGGTCGCCGAAGATCCCGCCACCTACAACCAACCGAAAACTGCTGAACTGAGCGAGTTCGAGGTTTTGCAACAATGGCTACAAATTAATAAGGACGAGTCCACCCTCAAAAAGGACATTAAAACTGCCGAAGCCCACCTCGACACCCTCGCCCACGATCAATACCCGCAACTCAGCCCTTCCGAGATCCAAACCCTCGTCGTCGACGACAAATGGCTGGCCACATTACAGCAACGCACCCACAGCGAACTCGACCGCATCACGCAGGGACTCACTCAACGCGTCAAGCAACTCGCCGAACGCTACGATGCGCCGCTTGCGTCATTGACCCTGCGAACTGCTGACTTGGAATCTAAAGTCTCAGGCCATTTGAAGCGCATGGGGTTTGTGGCGGCGCAAATTGATAATGGATAAAGGACAATTGATAATGACTTTAAACCAGCCATACATTCGTCCGACGCTGTCGGACAAATCTATTGAGATTTCGCAGACAGCGCGTGCGAAATCCAGCAGAGCCTCAGCCGTAGCGGTGTGCTTTAGCCACCGTCCGTCCATCGCAGACTGTTTCAACGCCGTAGCTTCCACAGGAACAACGCAATTTAACCACCCGCTATCCGTCTTCGTCTCATCACGCTCTGACGTGTCGCTTGAGACACTGAGACGCAGAGAAGGCTTAAATTCGGCAAAAAACCACAAACGACATTTATTACTGATTGGCTCCGTGTCTCAATGCCTCCCTCCTAAGCTCTTCGAGCTACGGCGGACATGCCGTGGTGAAAACCCCAAGTTTCCAGCACTAGAGCGGACCAAAGTAGTTCAAAGAAGCGAAGAGCCTACCGGAGCGTTGAAGACCGTTCAACGTCAGCCAAAGATTGGTCAGACACTGTCGGACGAATCTTTTGGAATTCGGCAGACAATGTCTGCCGAATTCACCACCAACCGAAATTCCGAGACACCGTCTCGGATTTCTAGCCAAACCGCTCCAATTTTGCAGACACCGTCTGTTAAATCTAGCAGAGCCCCAGCCGTAGCGGTGTGCTTCAGCCACCGTCCATTCGTAGCGTGCCGCTTCAGCAAACGTTCAATCGCAATGCGCAGAGCCCCAGCCGTAGCGGTCCGCCGTTTCGTCCGCCAAAGCCCAACGGGCGTAGGAGGAAGCCGACGTCCAGTAAGCAAGCCACAAAGGAAGGAAGCACACGCATGAGCACAGCAAACAACTCTCCATTATCCACGCTCAATGATCCATTACCAACGGGCTACAAGCAGACGGAAGTTGGGATTATTCCGGAGGACTGGGATGATACATTTTTGGGCGAAATAACCAAACTCATGACAAACGGCTTTGTCGGAACTGCAACAAGCCAATACACTGAAGACGATACTGGAGTGCTTTATATCCAAGGCTATAATGTAGAGGAGAACTCTTTCAACTTTAGAGGTGTTAAATTTGTAAACCAAACATTCCACAAAGCGCATTCAAAGTCATGCCTAAGAGAAGGCGACCTCCTCACTGTTCAAACTGGCGACGTCGGCCTTACCACCATTGTTCCCAAAACAATGGTAGGGGCAAACTGTCATGCATTGATAATTTCTAGATTCCAGAAAGGTCGCTCGAACTCTCGCTTCATTTCATACTACCTAAATAGCATGCCGGGACGTGCACGTTTGAAGCTGATCGAGGTCGGCACTACAATGAAGCACTTGAATGTGGGTGACATGCTTCAATTTAAGGTTCCCCTCCCGCCCACCGTCGCCGAACAAGAAGCAATCGCGGGGGCCTTGAGCGATGCGGATGCCTTGATCGAATCGCTGGAGCAACTCATCGCCAAAAAACGCCGCATCAAAGAAGGCGCCATGCAGACCCTCCTCTCCGGCAAAAAACGCCTCCCCGGGTTTTCTGGTGAGTGGGGAGTGAAGACACTGGGGGAAGTATTAAGAATTGGACACGGACGTAGCCAGCAAGCTGTTATTCAAGAGAACGGGCAATATCCAATACTTGCAACTGGAGGCCAGATCGGAAGGTCGAAAGATTATATTTATAATAAACCAACCGTTTTGATTGGACGAAAAGGAACTATAAATAAGCCTCAATACATGGATACTCCATTTTGGTCGGTTGATACTTTATTCTATACAATCATCAACGAACCTAACTCTGCTAAATTTTTATATTATCGTTTCTGCCTGATTGACTGGATGAAGCACAATGAGGCATCAGGCGTCCCCAGCTTAAACGCAAAAACCATAGAATCTTTAGAAGTCAAAATCCCCGAACCAGCCGAACAAACCGCCATCGCCGAAATCCTCTCGGACATGGACAGCGAGATCGACGCCTTAGAAGCCAAGCTCCGCAAAGCCCGCCAAATCAAACAAGGCATGATGCAGGAACTCTTAACCGGAAAGACGCGATTGGTATGAGTGAAGAAATGATACAAGTAGAGGTGAACTGGATGGAACTATTCTTCCCTGAGTATTTACAGCGAAAGAAGATTATTCAGGAGGCGGAGGGACGCTTCGCCTATTATACAAGCGCTGATACCGCTATGCAGGTTCTTAAAAAGAAAGAAGTCTGGCTGCGTAATGCGAGAAGCATGAACGATTTTTCTGAGGTCGAGCATGGATTTAACTGCTTTCGCGATGTATTTTTGAATTCAGAAGACGGTAAAGCTTTGCAGTTTTTCTTGGAAGAAAACTACCCGGGAATTGTAGCGGAGTTGGCTAGGCGAATAGATGGATGGATGCCTGTTCTTCGTGCGCAGACGTATATTCTTTGCGTGTCGGAACATGCTGATAAAGAGGATGACCACGGACGTCTATCAATGTGGCGCGCTTACGGTGGGAAGACTTCAGTAGCTATTATTTTAAAGAATGGGCCTTTTTTGCAGGAAACGGATGCGTTTAAAGCCTATGCATTTCCCGTGCAGTATGGCGATAAATTCTATGTTGAGGGGCGCGTCAGAGACCTACTGGAAAGGCTTCGTTTAAATTTAAGCTTTTTCAAAAAACTCAATCAAGAAGATGCGATTAACTGGCTTTTCTATATTTTTAAAGTGATGTTTATTTGCACGAAGCACGAAGGTTTTGCAGAAGAGCGAGAGTGGCGTGTTGTCTATCATCCAGACATGGAAAGCTCGGAATATGTGCAGTCTGAGGTTGTATCCCTGAACGGCATCCCACAGCAGGTTTATAAGATACCTCTTCAGAACATTCCTGAAGAAAACTTCACGGGAGCAACGATCCCAGAGTTTGTAGATCGCGTGATCATTGGGCCTAGCGACGAAGCACCTGTCCTACTCGATGCGTTTCGTAAACTTCTGACTGAAGCTGGATGCGAAGACGCAAACAATAAAGTCCACTACTCAGGAATACCTTTAAGGTAATATCCACTTGCATTTCCATGAATAAAATAAAATTTGCTCCAAAGAAAGACTTCCTCGAACGCCTATCAAATGCGGGATCAATCAAAGCCCTTTCCGAACTAATCTGGAACGGCCTTGATGCAGGATCAGATACCGTAGATATCTCACTAGAATTGAATAACATGGAGGGCCTTGAGTGCATCCGTGTAGTCGATCAAGGAACAGGCATTTTCTATCCGCATCTCGATTCATTGTTTGGAGACTTAGGCGCGTCATGGAAAAAAGATAAGCCAAAGCTGCATGGCCGCTCCATCCACGGTAAAAAAGGGCAAGGTCGCCTGAAAGCCTTTTCTTTGGGCAATGAAGTTAGATGGAAAACCGTGTTTGCAGACGAAGACTCCAAGAAAAAGACCTACACGATCCACGGAAGAGCCAACGAGCTAGAGAGCATGTCGTATACAGAGCCGATGCAACTTGATGATTCATCACAAGTCGGCACGGAAGTCATCGTATCTTCAATTGAAAAAAGTCATGGCGCATTACTTTCGGAATCAGCTCATACTGAATTAGCCAAGACATTTGCACCCTATCTAAGTCAATACCCTGACGTTAGCATTATTTTCGATGGTGCTAAAGTTGATCCATCAGCTCATCAGATTTGCACAAAAGAGATAACTTTGGATCCAATCCTACTCCCTGACGGAAAAACCATCCAGGTAGAAGTGTCCATCATCGAGTGGAACCTCGAAACGAAGCGTGAAATTCATCTCTGCGATGCCAACGGTGTTTCACTCCACGAAACGACAGCGCTCGGTCGCTTTAGAGCCCCTGGTTTTCATTTCACAGCTTACATTAAGACCGATCATTTCGTAAATCTAGCACAAGAAGGAAAACTCGAACTACTAGAAGACTCTCTTCCTGATGTTAGTCTCATTTTCGAGAAATCTCGCAAGGCCATCAGTAAATACTTCCGAAGACGTCTGGCTGAGAAGCAAAGCGGTGCAGTTGAAAGATGGAAAAAAGAAGAAATTTATCCTTTTGAGGAGAAGGAGCACATTGACCCTGTTGAAGAGGCCGAACGGCAAGTATTCGACATCCTTGCGATCAATGTAGAGTCCTATCTACCTCACTTTGACGACTCTGATAAGAAGACAAGGCAGTTCACCTTCAGACTGATTGCTCAAGCTCTGAAGCAAAACCCCGAGTCACTTCAAGAGATCATCAGCGGGGTTCTCGACCTAGGCAAAGACGCCCAAGAAGAGCTAGCAGAGCTCATGAAACAAACCTCGCTCGCCGCGATCATAAGCACTGCCAAGACAGTCTCGAACCGCCTCAACTTTCTCGTTGGCCTTGAAAACCTACTCTTTGATAAAGACTCGAAAGAAAAATTACTCGAACGCGACCAGCTCCATAAGATACTCGACAATGAAGCATGGCTTTTTGATGAATCATTTGGTTTAGCCGGGACTGAGCAACGCCTCGAAGAGGTCTTGGAAAAGCATATCGGCGAGCTTGGAGAAAGGGAGGACGGCGAAACCTCCGTTGAAGTTGGAGACGGTAAAACAGGGCGAGTCGACTTACTACTGAGCAAAGCCAACGAACCAAGAACTGGGAGCTACGACTATCTTGTTATTGAGTTGAAAAGACCAAAGCAGAAAATTAACGGCGATGTCGTCAGGCAGGTCAAAAACTACGCAAAAGCAGTCGCAGGTGATGAGCGCTTCAAAGGCATTCCAGCACAGTGGAAATTTCTAGCTGTGTCTAACGAATTAAATAGTGAGGCAGAAGATGACGCAAACCAGCAAGGACAGCCTCGGGGAAGAGTTTGGATCAACAAGGAAGGTAACATTTCTGTTTGGATTATTACTTGGGCAGAACTAATAAATAACGCGCGATCAAAGCTAGCATTTATAAATAAAGACCTGAACTACAAATCGACGCGAGAGTCTGCCAAAACATACCTAAAAAAGGCACACGCGAAGTTCATTCCCGAAATGGAAGAAGACGACGAGACCGCAACTGAAACAAACGACTCAGATTAAAAATACTACCCGATCATGATTCACAATAACAGCCTTCTTGCTCGGGACTACCACGCGGTTAACTTCATCACCGGAATATTTGATTTTCAATTATGAGCAATACATCCAACTGGGGAGGAGAGCTCTCTCGAACCTACAATGCCCATTTCACAGATGATGCTATTCATTTGCTTAAAACGGCAAGTGAGAGAGTTGCACAACTCAGCCAGGGATTAAATGTTAAATTCACCGTCAGGACATTAGATGTTTTTCATTTACTCACAGAGCCAGAGGCTCCACTTGGTAATTTAGAGTTACTGGCATCCAAAAAGAATTACAAAATTTTAAGCAAACACGAGGAGCCTGACGCGGTTAGATTCGACCGGAAGGGATTCAATCCATCAGTCGAACTACATGCCTGTATAGAGCATGCCGTTGATCGAGCACACACTGTGGGTCCTGTGGGTAAGGAACAGCCAGGCACAGGTGAAGTAAGTAGCTGGCACCTCGCTTACACCTTACTTGCAGCGGATGTTCCAATTATCAGTAAATACTTGGAAAACTGCGGATCATCGCTAGACCTAGCATCTTATCAATTTCTAAATGATTTTCCAAAAGTAAATCCACAACTATACAAGCAAGACAATTGGGCTGAAGGACTAAAAACACCGCATACTCCACCGGAAAGGAGTAGCAAACATATTGATACGTTCCCTAAAGTTCAAGACCAGTTATGGGAGAATTTCCTAGGACGATTTTCGTTCGAATACAATTTCCAGGAAGTCCTGGCGCGAATAAAAAAACATCAGTTCGACTTTATAAAATCGCTCAAACAACGCAATAGGCATGCTGCAATTGAAGAAATTCCAAGTCAGATTACAAAAGAAACAATTCTTTATGCGCTCTTACTTTCAAGCATTGAGCAACAGGACCTAACGAAAAGCTTGGTCAGGCCTATTAATTTACTCTGGGCTAAACGTGTAATCGAGCGCACAAACACCCGAAGCGATGACCTTAAGCTGTTGCTAATCCACTCAATGCAGCCTTCAGGAGCCAGCTTAAATACAAAGAAAACCGACCTCCGTCTTATATCAATAGAGCTACTAAACTTTTTTGAATCCGTAAAGCGGCTAGCAAAAAAACTCTCTAATCAGCCTGAAATCAGTGAGCGTCATTTTATCGCAACTTGGCTTAGAGGTGAAAATGGAAAAGTTCAGCCGCGCGGCATTGACGGCGATGCCGCTCAAGTCTTCTACACTAGCCTACTTGAACATGTGAGGGAAGATCACGAAACGAAGCTCGACGACGCTGAAACCTGGGGAACGATATTCAATGACATCGAAGCTTACTTAGATCAGAACAAATATATTGGTGTTACAGATTCATTTAAGTTCGAGGATAAATCCTCTGCGTGGACCAATGGCAACGACCCCGAATATAGGCGTAATAGTAATCCAGAAGAACTAGGAGGCACCACGAAGGACTATGCCGAGGCCATTGCGGATGCATTTGAAAGATCGAATGACAGCGACTTTTGCTTTGCACTCTTTGGACCTTGGGGCAGTGGTAAAACCACCCTAATGGGTCTGGTCGCAGAAAAGCTCAAAGGTTCCTTTACCACTGTGACCTTTAACGCATGGAAGTATCCGACTCGACCGGAGATATGGGTATCACTTTATGAAAAGATATGCGAAGAAGCGGGTCTTGATCCAGGAGATGGGAAGAAATCATGGTTCAAACGATTGAAGCTCTCGATTAGTGAATGGATTGATATAGTAATGCGCAGCAAGCGCGATTCCGAGGAGCCGACAGGTAATTTTGCTGAGCAAAGCTGTTGGTGGAATCGATTAAAACTCTCACTTCAAACAAACCTGAAAAGGGACAAAGGACTGCCACTCACGTTTGCTGGCATTCTGCTGCTGTTTTCAGCTATACCTAAAGGAGAGATACTCAATGCCACGTTTGTAGTTAATACGCTACCGGCAGCTATTACGATGGTCATTCTAGGTCTTTACTTTTTACGGCTATGGAAGGGCTACGGGCAGGCGTTGAAAACTTACTTCCTTCTACCCAGCCACAAAAAGCATCTCGGGCTACAGTCTGTCATCGGTGACGATCTGAAAGATTTGCTGATAACCTGGACGGACCAAGAGCAGCCTAGCAAATTAGAAGAGTTGAGACGCTATTGGGGGTATCTGTTAGGTTACTTCAGCATTATTGGGTCTTTAGTCATTATCCAGTGCCGTTTTTATGATTTATTCTCTATTTGGTTAATAATTGCATTTGCTCTGGTTCTCATCTCCAGCGTGGGGTTGCTGTGCCTTTTGAGACCTATCCATCACGCTAAAAAGGTGCTTCTCGTAGTAGACGATCTAGATCGTTGCCAACCAGATGAAATGTTGGCCGTCGTTGAATCTCTGAGAGTTCTACTGGATGATAAGAAAGTAAGTGAACGCCTGAAGATAGCAATGCTCATCGACAGCAGAATACTCGGTCATGCAATCGCCAGAAAATATAAGCATCTGGCAGACCTTGAGAACTCAACCTTCAAAACCAAGTCAGCCATCAGGGCAATTTGCCCTAAGCAATTAATCGAAGAGCAGATTGAAAAGTTATTCTTACTCTCATTTCAGATACCTCCTCTCAGCGAGGATGAAGTCGAAAGTATCGCCAAGAAATTGGTAGCGGAGGATGAAGATGGTCAAGATGATGATCTTAAAGAAGCTCAAGAAGACCGGAAAATTGAATCTGATAGTAAAAACATTGAAGACGCGGAAGGTCTTAAAATTAAAAGAAATCTAGGAACGCATGTTGTTTTAACCGACGAAGAAAAACGCCAATCTGTTGTGAAGAACAAGAAGGCATTCCGCAAAAAATATGCTACTGCTTCGAACCGGGTTTCCAACAAAGAAGAAGATGGTGAATTTGATGGTGATGATAGAGAAATCTACGTTTTGTCTCGGACAGAAAAAGACGCTTTGAAAGCTGCTTTCAAATATCTGCACAAAAATAAACCGAATGAACTGACCCCTCGGAGAATGCGGATGTTGCAGATGCGCTTTTATCTAGCGCGTGATCTTTGCAATCGACTCGATTGCCAGATCCACCCCGACAAAGTTCTTCAACTCATCGAAGCGGACGATGAACAACTAAAGAGAGAAGAAAACAAACTTCTACAACACATCATACGGATGGTGCGCAGTGCACCCGAAATCCAGGATGAGGATCCAGAGGAGCCTAAGAAGAAAGAGATTTCGAGATATGATACCGCCGAACCTGCTGAAATGAAACCTAGGGAAAGATGAGAAACTTTGCAAAGCTATACGAAGACCTAGGAAGTTCATTCTCAGAAGAATGGAAACCCAACAAAGATAAAGATGGAGTCACCTTTTCTCCGAGACACCGCATACTATCCAAAAGGCTATCTCAGTTGCACGGGAAGCGTGTAAGGCTTCAATTGTGGATTCACAAGGAGGTGGCCCCAAATCAACTAGACCTAGAGTTTGCAGGTCAATTTCAAGGCAGAGGCGACCAGACTTCTGAGCTGCGAAAGTTACTGGCAAACAAAGAACAACACCCCAAATTCGAAGAGCCTGATGGAGAGACCATAATCATCCGACTACCTTTGGACGGAAATCATAAAGAGCAGACCACACAAATCCGTGCATTCGTTGAATATGTCAGCGCAAAGCTCAGGGGGTATGATCTACCATCTGCAACTACTTCGACTTTTAGCAACTCACGGCCCAATGCAGTGAATCGCATGGTATCGACTGCCCTACAAACGATCAAACAATCGGGCGAATCGGTTGCCACCGTCAAGAAGGTCAAAGACACCGGCTTCGACTCCGAAGAAGCATTCAAAGCCTATGTCCAAGACTTAGTCGACCAGCAACAAGGCCTTTGCAAACTATCAGACCTCCCCTTCGTAGACGACAACGACCAAGAGAAGTCAGACTACCGCATGTCCCTAGACCGCATCGACAGCGACGGCCGCTACGAGCCCGACAATCTGCAAATCGTCTGCCGCTTCATCAACCGCTGGAAGAGCGACAGCGACAACGAACGGTTCAAAAAACTACTCGCGTCCGTTCAAACACAACCCACGGCAGAGGATAGAACCAAAAGCTAGTCACATTCTCAATTATCCATTCTCAACTATCAATTAACCATTCGTGAATCATGCCTAAGAACGAAATCACCCCCTTTGAAGCGATCCGCCAAACAGACTCGGAAGGCAGTGATTATTGGTCGAGCCGCGACTTCGCCAAAGTGCTCGGATACGCGAATTATCGCCATTTTTTAGCGGTTATCGAAAAGGCCAAAATCGCCTGTGAGAACAGTGGTCAAGCGGTTTCTGATCATATGGTCGAAGCCGACCATATGATCGAAATCGGCAAAGGTGGAAAGCGCTCAGTGAAGGCCGTAATGTTGTCGCGCTACGCGTGTTATCTGGTCATACAAAATGCGGATCCCAACAAACCAATCGTTGCCGAGGGGCAGACTTACTTTGCAATCCAAACCCGTCGTCAGGAACTCAGTGACGCGGAACTCGAAGCAGAGCGACGCCTAGCAATTCGCACCGAACTGAGGCAGCACAACAGTCAACTTGCAGATGCGGCAAAGGAGGCAGGTGTGATTAAGCCAATTGATTATGCAATCTTTCAGAATCACGGTTACATGGGGCTCTACGATGGCTTGACCGCACAAGACATCCACAAACATAAAGGATTGAAAAAGAGTCAGCAAATACTCGACCACATGGGTAGCACTGAGCTTGCCGCCAATTTATTCCGAGCGACACAGGCAGAAGACAAACTGCGTCGTGAAAAGATCACGGGGAAGGCGCAGGCCAATCAAGCGCACAAAGAAGTCGGTGCGAAGGTTCGCCAAACGATAAAAGAACTGGGAGGCACCATGCCCGAATCCTTGCCGCCCGCGGAGAGCATCAAGAAACTCGAATCACAAAAGAAGAAATCGCTAAAAGACACTCCCAATATCAAGTGACAAAGGAAAACCGAAGAGGGCGAACGCAAGATATAAAGATTTGTCCAACAAAACCAGAACCCAACGAATCAAATCATCATCAAATGAGCGAAATTAAAACTCTCACAAAAGTAAACTCTAGCATGCTATTAACCCGCGCACTAATTAGATTGCATATTTAATGGATTCAGCTTTGAAGTAGGAAGCGATCCGATCAGGAGAACTGACGAGGTCTTGCATTGTCTTTTCAACTGTCGGTCGCCACTGGCCTTTC
>Ga0222650_1001212_pt1 | contig 13969 bp, 4 predicted proteins | sample AntAcemetagen367_FD_179820 | JGI IMG/M metagenome (GOLD analysis project Ga0222650, IMG submission 179820) | Saline water microbial communities from Ace Lake, Antarctica - #367 | ecosystem: Environmental > Aquatic > Non-marine Saline and Alkaline > Saline | place: Antarctica: Ace Lake | collected...
TGTGTCCCGCGTCATCAACGGCGTCACCAAGACCTTCATCGAGCGGCTGGACACAGGGGACTTCGAAGATCTGCAGGACGCCTTTTGTGTGGACTGCGGGCTGAGCTTAGACGCACCGATCACGATCACGCACATGACGTCTAGCAATCCGGTGGTGGTCACTGCGCCCAGCCACGGGCTGAGCGCCGGGGCCATTGTCGACATATCTGGCGTGCTCGAGGTCACCTCGAGTGGGACCACGCGCAAGGCGCTGTCTTCCGTTTACAACGGCACAGGATTTACGGTTGCCAACCCCACTGCAGATACCTTTGAGATCTACAGGCAGGGGACGCCGTACACGGGCTCGAGCTTCGCCGTTTACTCTTCCGGCGGCGCGGCGAGAGAGGCGGTCACCACTTTGTCCGGGCTCGCTCATCTTGAGGGAGAAGAGGTGGTGGCCGCCGCCAACGGGCGCGTCGAGCGGGGGCTGGTTGTCACCGACGGGTCGGTGACCCTCAGCGCGCCAGCCAGCCGGGTCCACATCGGCTTGCCGTACACCTGCCAACTGATCACGCTGCCGCTGTCCACCTACGGTGCCCGCAACACGATCGACAACCGGGCGCTTAACTACAGCCGCCTAGCGGTCGAGGTTGAGCGCAGCCGTGGCATGTGGACTGGACCGTCAGAGGACCAGCTCCGAGAGGTGGCCTTTGCTCAACCCCGTGCGGAAAACACGCCTTTGCAGATGGTCACCGAGAACATCGACGTGACGGTAAAAAGTGGTTGGGGCAAGAAAAAGCAGGTGGTGATCGAGCAGCGCGACCCGCTGCCTCTGACCATCTTGTCTGTCACGCCTGACGCTATTGTCGGTGGCAACTGATGATCCGTGACCTCCGCCCAGCCGACCTGCCGCAGCTGCTAGAGCTGGCGCGCGAGATGCACCGCACTGGCGTCTATGCCGCCTACCCCATGGACGAGGCCCGCGTGGAGTTCATCCTGACGCGGCTGATCGAGGTGCCAGAAGTGCTGTCGATTGGCTACGCGACCAAGGGCGAGCTGGTGGGCGCGTTCGTCGGCGAAGTGGTGCAGGATCTGTGGATCGATGTGCAAGTCGCCGTCGATCACGCCTTCTACGTTCGCGAAGCAGATCGGGGGTCACGCGCTGGCGTTATGCTGCTGCGTGCGTTTGAAAAGTGGGCACACGAGAATGCCGCTGACGTCCTGCGTCCCGTCGTGTATGCTGGCGTCGACAACCAGACTGCCAGCAACGTATTGCAGCGCATGGGTTACGAGACCGCAGGCACTGTGCATAAGAAGGAAGCCGCATAATGTGTATTACCTTGGCGACCGCAGCGGTCTTGGCGTCTACCGCGGTTGCAACAGTCAGCGCCGTGCAGCAGGCCAATGCTCAAAAGGCGCAGGCAGAATACAGCTCCGCCGTCGCGCGCAATAATTCGATCATCTCTGCCCAGAATGAAGCCGACATCATCCAACGAGGTGAGGTCGCTCGCGACATCCAGCGCAGTCGGGTCAACCAGACCATCGGTGCGGCCCGCGCGGCGATCGCGGGTGGCGGCCTTTTGCTAGAGGGCGGTGGGGAGACCACGGCGGGCGCGCTGATGGGCGACCTGCAGACCGCGGGGCAATTTGATATTATGACGTTGAAAGGCAACATTGACCGAGAGGCGCGCAGAGCAAGCATCGAGGGCGGGCAATTCCGGGCTCAGGCAGGGCTCTTTGATCTTCAGGCCTCCTCGATCAACCCAATGCTTGCTGGCGCCGCTGCGGGGCTCTCGCAGGCAAGCTCCATATTTAATACGCTCCCCTCGGATAGCCCGGTGTTTGGGGGCTCTAGCCGATCCCGTGGCCGCTCCCCGGATCTCCTTAGTTAAGGACAGCAGCGCATGGTTATCCGCATCCCCACCCCCGAGATTCAAGGCGCACAGCAACTGGGCGGCATGCAGGCGCAGGCTGCTGCAACGCCAATTCAGCAACTGCGTTTGCCAGACACGACCTTCAACTCTCGCATGCTACAGCAACTTGGTGAAAGTGGGGTGCAGTTTGCCAATTACTTGCAGGAGCAGCAGGACGAACGTCTGCTGCTGGAGCTGCAGGCAGGCGTTGGGGACTGGGAGCGCAACACTCTTTTTGGCGAAGACGTCACTGGGGCACCCACTGGAAACGGCGGCGCGCTTGCTCTTCAAGAGCGGGACGCCTTCGGTTTAACGCAGCGCATTGAGACTGATTTTGACGAGCACCTGACGCAATACAACGATAGCCTGAACAGCTTGTCCCGCAACGGTAGGCAGGCAGCACAAGAGTTTGCCCAGCGCCGACGCGAGGCCCTGCTCGATCAGACCGCCAGATACGAGTTCCAGCAGCGAGAGGCGTACAACAACCGCCTGCGCCGCGAGGCCGAGGCTGCGGCAAAAAAGGCCGCTGCGACCGCTTGGGCGTCCCCAGAAGCCATGGCCGCCGCCGAGGCCCGGCTGGTGTCTGCCACCACCAACCGAGCGGCCTATGACTTTGCTGCCGTGCCTGACGGGGGTGAGCGCCAGCGACTGATCGACGAAGCGGTCGCCACTGAGCTGGAGCAGTTCCAGCGCACTGCCATTATGCGCGCGGTCGGTCAGGGCGAACCCAAGATAGGCCGCGCGCTTTACGATCAGGCCGTCGAGCGCGGCAGCATCACGCTTGCAGAGGATGATCTGCTGACGCGCACCGTGCAGTACGGTGAGCAGATCGACGTCGTCATCAACGGCGCAAGCATGATCTTCCAGCAATACCCAGACGACTTGGCTGGGGCGACGCAGGCCGCACGCAGCATGGGGCTCGACGGGGACACCGAACGGGATCTGGTGGCGGAGATTGAGCGCCGGTTCTCAAGCGCCGCCGCTGTCGATGCGCAGCAACGCGAGCAGACCTTTGACGGCGCACGGCAGGCCGCGCTGAACGGCACGCTGTTTGCGGAGTATGACGCAGGGCAGCTTGCGCAGTTCACCCCGGGTCAACGATCGGATCTTGAAGCGCTTAACGGCGGGTCTCGGGTCATCGGGGACAACGATCTGTACAGAAGCATTCGCCTGCTGTCCGCTGAACAGCTGGCCTATTACGACCTCGCGGCAGTAGTTGGTCGGCTCAACACCAGTCAATGGGAGACGCTGCTCTCAGATCAGCGCTCCGCCCGCAACGCGATGTCCGGCGTCGATGATTACAAATGGCAGGGCATACGCACTGAGCAGAGCACGATTGATACGACCATCACTGCCATGGGCGTTCGCGCCGGTGGAGACGCCAAGGACGCAGACATTGCCGACCGCAACCAGCTGTATCTTTTGATGGAGAGCGAAAAGCAGCGCACACTTGCCGCCGGTGAGGCATGGGACGCGCAGGCTATTGCGCGCTACGCCGACTTCCTTAACACGCCTGTCGTGACGTCTGAGGGCGTGATATACGGCGTGAACACGGCTCCTAGATGGCAGGTCTTGCTGGGTCAGGAGGCGGTCGAGTTTGTGCCGGGGGTTCCTTCTGGTAGCATCCCGTTGATCAGGCAGGCCATTGAAGCTCGCGGGTTACAGCCGACGCCAGAACTGATACAACAGGTGTACACGCAGTCCCAAGCGGCAAGTGAATAGGATGAAGCATGGCTGACGAACTGGACTTTTCTGGCGCACTTGATCGTGTTCTGCAGCAGCAGGCCACAGGTGCTCCTGCAGCAGCGCCAGCGATACCGACAACGCCGCTTGCCCCCACCACAAATCTGTTGACTGGTGCAGCCCCTACGCCGTCACCCTTTGCTTCCGCGTTGGATCGAGTGATCCGAGGCGACACTGCGCCCCTTGCGCCCGCGCCATCCGCTGCGCCAACCATGGGGGTTGACGACACGGCCCGCGTTGCGCAGGAAGCTGCGTCAGGTGTGGCTGCGGCAAACGGCCTGCTCAGCGAAGGTGTGCGGCCAGAGGTCGTCGCCGAAATCCGTCGGATGGCTCGGGATCAGGGCATCCCCCTACCGCTCGCCGCGCAGACCTACATCGAACGCTCTCGGGCTGCGCCCAACGATGCGTACCGCGCGCTGCTGCAGCAGAACCCGGGGCTTCGTCGGCTCGCCACGCAAGGTGCCGGGTACGCTGATTTTCGAGACGATGCCGCAGAACTCGCCACAACAGAGCAGGCGTTTACAGAGGCGCAAAAAGAGTGGTCGGTAGGTGCCGTTGCAGGCAGTGTTGAGGCGCTGGGTGATCGGCTGGAGGATACGCTTGTCGGTCGCGCCATCACGCGCGGCACTCTACAAACCATTGCCGCTCTACCCACCCTCGGGGCGTCTCTTGAGCTTGGGGTCGCACTCGATATTGGGTCTACCGAAGAGCAGATCATTGAGCGCCTAGCCGCCCAGTACGGCGGCTGGGCCGCGATGGAGAATTATCCGGCGTCCATGCGCATGTCGGTTTTAGCTGCGGCCCGCCAGCAATACAATCTGGTGCAGGGGCTGACCGAAGAACACCGATCCGCAGCTCTGCAGCGCGCCGGGGAATACTTCTTCAGCGCCGGTGAACTTGTCGCCCAGGCGGAAGGCTTGGTGCGAAACCCCGGCAGCCAGAGCTTTATTACGAACACCCTAAGTCAAGCCCCCAATACCGTTATTGGGACACTGGATGCGTTCGCGTCTGACCCCGTAAATGGGGGCCTGTTCCTTGCAGAGACCATTCTCGAGAGCGCGCCAAACATTGCCGCGACCATTGTTGTGTCTCGGGTCACGGGGTCTCTGCCGTTCGGTGCTGCCGTTGGCGCGACAACCGGCGGTGGCCGAGAATACGTCCTGTCTACCACGGGATTCTTGGCGGAGCGTGGGTACACGATCAACTCCGTCGAGGATGCTGTCGCCATCCTGCAGAACGCCGATCTCATGCAAGAGGCCGCAGACTTTGGCTTCGCCCGCGCGATGCCCATTGCGATCCTTGACGGGCTCGCTGGCGTCGCGTCTGGGGTGCGCCTCGGGCGTACTGTTCTTGGTGACGTGTCGGCGCAGACAGTGGTGCAGGCCACTGCAGGCGGTACGGGTGAGGCCCTCGCCCAGCTCGCCAGCGAGGGCGAAATCAGCAGCCCCAGAGACATCACAATCGAAGCGCTTGCCGAGCTCCCGACCGCGCTGATCGAAGTGCCGCTGGCTGCTGGCCGGTCGTTCGGCGCGGACCGACTGCCCCCAGAGATCAAGCAGTTGCTGGCCCCCGGTGCCCTGCAAAGCGCAGCTGATCAGGCTACGGCTGCGCAGCAGGCCCTCGAAACCACGCGCGCGGCCATCGAAGAAACAGCGACTTTTGCCCGCGATCCCGAAGCGGTGCGCGAGCTTCTGGTCGCGTCCGGGGATCAAGAGGTGTCGATCCCTGTGCAGGAGATCGAGCGCCTGTATCAGGAGGGCGCGCTGACCGACGACGACATCGCCTACCTAAACGTCGAGGACGAGCTGACGCAGCAGGGCGAACTGTCTGGCGATGTGGTCACCACAGCCAGCCGCGTGCTGACGCTGCAGGGCGACGCCTTTGCCCGCCTGTCTGAACATGTGCGTACGCAAGCTGGGGCACCTACGGCAGCCGAGGCGCGTGCAGACCTTGCCAACCGCGAGGCGGATATCGCGCGGTTGCAGGGTGTGTTAGAGCAAGCACAGAACGTGGCAGGCGAGATCAACACGCTGGCCGACACGATCACCGAGCAGCTGCGCACCACCACCGGCTTGACCAAGGGCCAGTCGCGCGCAGCCGGTCGGCTGATGGCAGAGCGGTACGCCGCCCGTGCTGCGCTGTTCGAGCCCGGCACGACGGCGCAGAGCCTGTATGATCGCGACCGGGTCACCTTCGAAACTGAAGGCCGTGCCGCCGTTGCGCCTGCCCTAGAGCAGCCTGCGCTCACTGATGCGGATGTGGCGTACAACGAGCAGGTCCGCACCCCCGCTGGGCTGCTGGACCGAGACAGGGTTTTGCCAGAGGACAACATCCTTTACCGCCCAGACCGGGCGTACCGATTTATCGGTGAGGCGGGGTACGCCGACTTTTTAGAAAGCGGTGAGATCAGGGCAGCGCAGGGCACAAAAAAGGGCTACCAGATGCCCTATTTTATGCGCGGCAAAACCTCTTCTCGCTACGGGCGCGGGGACAGCGGAACGTATCTTGTCGAGGCTGTTCCGAGCGAGCAGGGCTGGACCCCGTCGGATAAGTACACTGGTCCCCTCGAGGCACTGACAACAGCCGACAGCATCAGGGTGTATCGCCGTCTCGATGACGGTACATTCGAGGTCATTCTCGACAACATTGGAGACCGAGCGCTTCTGTCTGGGCCGCAGGCTGCGCCTACGGTGCTGGAGCAGACTGCCACGATCCGCCGGGGCGAAGAAGCTCTGGAGGTTCCCTCCGAAGGCCGCGCGCCCAGCACCCGCGAAGTGGCTGCCGCCCTCGAGGGCCGCCAGCGCGAGCAGTTCGGCACCATCGAGCGCGGTGATTATAGCGCCGAGGCTGCCGACCGGATCTCGGACTGGGCCGTCGAGGAGGTCATGTTCGAGGTCGAGCAGGCTCGCGCCAATCCTGAGCGCTCGGCTGTCGGCTGGTATTCCGAAAAGTTCCAGCGAGCGCTCGACGTCTTTGGTGGCGCGTTCCCCGAGCTCATTGGCGATCTGGACATGAACCTGCCGGGCGTCGCTGCCCTTGGTTCGCAGCAGGCCGCCCGCGACTTCTTCACCGCGCTGATCGCCATCACCTCGGATGGTGCCAAGGTCGCCGACAATTTCCGCTTCGCTTCGCGCGTCATGGAACAGTTCCGGCGCGACGGGCGCATCGACCCGAATGTCACGTTCGGCGGCGAACGCAACAAGTCGATGAAGATCAACCTGCAAAACATCCAAGCTGCGCTCGAGACGTTTGGCCCTGATCAGATGGCCGACCAGCTGCTGAAGAAAGACACGATCAGCAACCTCAAAAAGCAGGCCAAGGCAGAAGGTAAAAACTTTAGCACAGCCTACAAGGCGACCATGGAGCTGCCTTACGCGGCGCTCGTGTTCGGCCCCAAGCTCGGCGCGTTCTACGCCAACCTGATGGGCGACACCGGCTACCTGACCATGGATCGCTGGTGGTCGCGCACGTTCAACCGCTATCGGGGCACGCTGCTGGCCGCCCCGACCGAAGCCGGGATGGGCCGCGTCAAAGAGCTCATCATCGCCGACCGACGCTTGAATGTCACAACTGATCAGCTGTCAGATGATGAGGCGCTTGTGTACGCTGCTGATTATGTGGCAAGCTACAAGGCGAAGGAATACAAGAGCGGCACCGAGATCGAAAAGGCGGCCAACACGGTCTACAAAGCCGCGTTCGACCAGCTGGAGGACCAGCCGTTCAATGCTTCTGACCGTGAGTTCATGGTCAACACCACACTGCAGATGCAGGACAAACTGGCTCAACAAGGCGTCGACCTCACGGTCGCCGACATTCAGGCTGTTCTGTGGTATTATGAAAAGCGGCTCTATGCCGAACTGGGGGCGCGGGCGACCGCGGATGTGAGCTATGAAGAGATCGCAAGACAGATCATCGAAGGTCGTGCAGATCCTGCCGCAGGAGAAGGAGTGGCCGGGTCTGAGCTCAACCTCGATGCAATCGGTGATGAAAGCGGCGCAAGAGAACCCGCAGACGACTACTTTGAACAGGAGCCGGAAAGTGGTGTCGACGAACGAGGACGAGGAACAGGCGGGTATTCGAGCGGAGGCCTTGCGCCGCTCGAAGGTGCGCCAACTGTCGTCGGGGCAGCTGGCCCCGACGCAGAGCTCGTCGCCGTCGCAGAGCAATACGCCGCCGCAAACGGAATAGATCTTCGCCGTCAGGCGGAGTTCGTCGAGATCGATCCTGAGCGGGCCACGCGCATCGCTCAGGCCTACGACCAAATGGTGCACGCGCCGCAAGATCCTGCGGTGCAAGCAGCCTACGCAGACCTGATCCAGCAGACGATCGCGCAGTACCAAGCGCTGGTCGACGCCGGTTACACCTTCACCTTCTTTGACAGCGAGACCGACCCGTACGCGGGCAACCCGTGGAACGCCATGCGCGAGCTGCGTGCCAACAAAACGATGGCGGTCTATGGCACCTATGACGGCTACGGCACCGAAGGCCTGACGCAGGCTGCCATCGAGGACAACCCGATGCTGCAAGACACCGGGCTGGTCTGGATGGACCAGAGCGGGGCCGAGCGCCCGGTCACCGCCAACGATCTGTTCCGCGCTGTGCACGACGCCTTCGGTCATGGGATCGAGGGCGCGGGCTTCCGCGCCCGCGGTGAAGAGAACGCATGGCAGGCGCACATTCGCCTGTTCACCGGCCCCGCCATTGGCGTGCTGACCAGCGAGACCCGAGGCCAGAACAGCTGGCTGAACTACGGCCCGTTCGGCGAGCAGAACCGCACCGCCAGCGTCGAGGGCACGGTGTTCGCCCCGCAGAAGGCGGGCGTCATGCCGGAGTTCACATGGAACGAAGGCCGGTCTGCAGATGAGGCGGCTACCGCGCCTGCGCTGGAGCAACCCGGACCAACGCCGGGGCAACCAGCGCCAACACCCGAGACACCGCAGCAAGGCACAGTCGGCGCGCCGCGCGGGGCGTACCGGCTGCCCACCACAGATGACCCACGCAACCTGATCAGGTTGTCTGCCAATGCAGACCCGTCGACCTTTGTGCACGAGGTCGGGCACATGTTCCTGTTTCAGATGCTGCGGGACATTGCAGACCCGCGCATCACGCCGGAAGGCAAGACCCAGCTGGAGGCGCAGATCACCGCCACCCGCGCGTGGTTTTCCAGCAATGCGGCGCAGGGGCTGACTGATCTCAAGGCGCTGGCCAAAAGCATAAACAAGCGCGCAGTCGCTGCACCGGATGACGCCGAGCTGCAGTTGCGCGCGTCGCGCCTGACCGCCGCCGTGCAGCGTGCGGAAGCTGGTGGTGGGGCCGCCTATATGCAGCAGGTCGCGCAAGCGTTCATGGACCCGGCAGCCCCGGGCCGCGATCAGGCCGCCGAGGTCGTGTACCACGAGCTCTGGGCCCGTGGGTTCGAGAGCTACCTCGGCACCGGCAGCGCACCCAGCGCCGAGCTGCGCAGTGTGTTTGCCAAGTTCGCGCAATACATCAGCAACGTGTACAAGAGCCTGCGTCGCCTGAACGTGACGGTATCCCCCGAGGTCGCCGACGTCTTTGATCGCCTGTTGGCCACCGAAGAGGCGATCACGCAGGAGCGCCGTGGCGCGATGTATCAGCTTTCTCCGGGCGTCCTCGAGGGCGCGACACCAGCTGAAGCCAACCAGCTGCGCAAGCTGGCGTCGGAGGCCGAGGATCAGGCCCGGACGGAGATGGCCGCCCGCGTCGGAAACAGCCTGCGGGCCGAAGACAGAGCCAAGCGCCGAGCACGTCGCGAGACGCTGGCCAACGAGCTTTCAGAGCAGGTCGCGGCAGAGCCGGTTTACGCAGCGACGAACATCGCCAAGCGCGGGGTCATGCCAGACGGGACCAAGACCGGCACAGGCAAGATCGACCGCGCTGAGCTGGTTGCGATCGCGGGTGAGGAGGCTGTGGGGCGCATGCCGTCCGGCATGGTCTCGGGCCGGGTGCGCCCAGACAACGCCATCCCTCTCGGGGATCTGGCCACCCTGTCTGGCTTCCCCGACATCTACAGCATGATCGAGGCCCTGACTAACCCGACCCCGACGCCGGAAGCCACGGCAGTTAAAGAGCGCACAGACGCCGCCATGCTGCAGGAGTTCGGCGCGGATCTGGATGCCCAAGCGCTCCAGATTAAGGCAGTCGAGGTCGTACAAAACGACAAGTTCCAGCAGCTGCAACAGCTGCAGATCCGCATCCTGCGGCGGCTCGCGGCGCAGCCCATGGCTCGGGTCGCCCAGCGTCAGGCTGAGCAGGAGGGCGCGCCTGCCGCTGCAGTGGATCGCGCAGCCACCCAGGCTGCGCAGGCGGAGCAGGCTGCAGCGAGCACGCCCCGTGAGGGCGTACAGGCCTCGCTTGCTCGGATCAGGGCAGACGTCCAGAGAACGGCAAACGCCAGCCAGCGCCGCGCGCAGGTCGCCGCACGTCGGCAGACCGCGTCGATCCGGCTGGGCATGGACCCCGCTGCGATCACTGCAGCAGCTCAGCGGTACGTCAGGACGATCAAGGTCAAGGACGCCACGCCCGCCCGGTATCGGCAGGCGGCGGCACGCCTGACCGCTAAGATCGAGCGCGCCATCGCAGATCGCGATTACACGCAAGCGGCGACGCTCATGGAGCAGCGCGCACTTAATCTGGCGGTCGCCAAAGAGGCGTCGATCATCCAGACCAAGGTCGAGACGCAGCGCACCCGGTGGCGTGAGGTCACGGCCCGCTCTGACAAGCGGCTGGCGCAGCGGTACTCAATCGATTGGATCAACGCGATCCGGGTGGTGCTCGAGCCCTTTGGCATGGCGCGCAACACGCCGCGCAATTATGATCCTGCCCGGTCTTTGGCGGATCTGCAGGCCGTCGAGCCCACGCTCTACACCGAGATCCAGCTAGCAATCAGCACCTATGCAGCGCGGTCACAGGCAGCGGCACAAGCCAACCCGAACAACCCGTACAAAGATCTCACTGTGCAAGAGGCGCTCGACTTACTCGAGACCGCCGACACGATGTTGGCAAACGCCCGCGACAGCCATGGCATTCTGGTCGAGGGCCGCAGGGTGGAGTTTGGCTTTATTGCTGACGAGGTCGCGGTCAATGTGGGGCAGCGGCGCAAGGTGCAGAAGCAGGCGGGCCGTATCGGTCGAGGCCGAGGCAGCCGCACGTTCCGCGAGACCCGCCGTCAGCTCGGCGCGTTCAAAGCCAGCCTGCGCCGGATCGAGCAGTGGGCCCGCGACTTTGACAACGGCAAGCCCCGAGGCCCGCTGACCCGGTACCTTGTGCGCCCAGTCATGGCTGCTGTCGACGCATACACCGTGGCTCGCAGGGGGCCGCAAGAGGCGCTGGCTGCGCTGCTGCGCAATCGCGCTGACCTGATGGCGCGCAGGCCAATCCGCGCGACTGAGCTGGACGGCTATGTCTTCCAGACCAAGGGTGAGCTGATCATGGCGCTCCTGCATACCGGCAACGACAGCAACAAGCGCAAGCTGCTGCTGGGCGGCGCGACGGATGTGGAGACCAACCGACGTTATGTGTGGGGCAGCCAAGACGCCGACAGCAACCTCGACACCTCCCGCTGGGACACGTTTGTCGATCGGCTGTTTGCTGACGGCACCCTGACGCAAGCCGACATGGAGCTGGTGCAGGGGATCTGGGACATCTTCGAGCAGACCAAGCAGGCGGCGCAGGCGGCGCACAAGCAGATGTACGGCTACTATTTTGCCGAGGTGCAGGCTGACCCGGTGGTCACGCCGGTCGGCAGCTACCCCGGCGGCTACGCGCCCGCCATCACCGACAGCATGATGAACCCAGACGGCGCACGCTTCGAGGCTGAGGAGGTCATGTCGCAGCAGTCGAGCGCGTCGATGTTCCCCGGTGCAGAGAAGGGCTTTACGCAATCGCGCGTCGAGTACAACCAGCCGCTGGATCTGGACCTGACCCGCATCCCCGCGCACTTTGACCGGGTGATGAAGTTTGCCTACCTCGGCCCGGCTGTGCGGCAGGCCGCGCGACTGGTCACCAACAAGGCCTTTCGCGAGGCGGTGCGCCCGGGCAGCCCCGACGTGATCGACGTCGCGGTTATCCCGTGGCTGCAGCGCACCGTGCAGCAGCGCGTGACAACACCGCCAACCGACCGAGGCTGGTCAGGCCTGTCTCGGGTTGCTGCGGCGGTCGACCGCCGGGTCGGCCTGCACATTATGGCAGGCAACATGGTCAACGCGGCACAGCAGATCACGGGTTTTCCGGTCGCTGCAGCGCGCATCCCTGCGCGGCATTTGGCTGTTGCGGCCACTCGGTGGCGCGTCAACACCCAGTCCGCGCGGTCGTACATCATCGCGCAGTCACCTTTCATGCAGGACCGCCTGACGGGTGGGATGAACGAGGCCAGCACCACGCTACAAAATATCCTGACCGAGCCCGGGCTGCTGAACAGGACAAGAAACGCCGCACAGCAGTACGGGTATTTTGCTCAGCAGATCGCACAGAACTTGGTCGACCCGACGGTGTGGCTGGCGGCAGAACGGCACGGCATGGAGGTCGCTTACCCTGCCGCTTATGCAGAAGCCCTTGACCGCACAGGAGACGAGGCTGCTGCGGACACGGCGGCTCGCGCCGAAGTCGTTGCCTATGCGGACAGCGTCGTACGCGACACGCAGGCCCCGCTCCAGCCCAGTGACGTCTCTGGCATCGAGGCCTCTTCGCCGCTCGCCCGCCTGTTCCTCAAGTTCTATTCGTACTTCAACGCGATGGGGAACTTGTTGGTGACCGAGAAAAACATCGCGATGAACAGCGACATGAACTGGGCAGGTCGGTATGGGCGGTCGTTCTACGCCTACCTGATGATCGTGACGATCCCGACCATTGTTGCGGAAAGCATTGCCCAACTGGCGCGCAGTGGCTTCGATGATCTGGAAGACGAGGACGAGCGCGATCAGCTGATGTTCGAGCTGCTGATCGGGTCGCAGCTCAAAACCATGGCTGCGATGGTGCCGTTTGCTGGTGCCGTTGCCAGCACCGCCTACGGGATTGCGGTGACCGATCAGGTTTACGATGACCGCATCAGCCTATCCGCTGGCATCGGGGTCACCGAGAGCACGCTGCAGGGCGTTATCCGCTTGATCGCAGCTGCGGCAGACCCCGACACCGACATCGAGACCCGGCGTGCAGTCAAGACCACCCTCGACGCCCTGGGCCTCGCGTTAGGCCTGCCGATCAACTGGGCGTCCAAGCCGATCAGCTACGCAATCAGCGTCAATGAGGGGGACAGCCGCCCAGAAGGTATGCTCGACATCCTCCAGGGCGCGCTGACAGGCAGGGATGGAACGGATAGATGAATGATGCTATAAGGGCAGCCAAGGAGACCTCGACATGACGACAGCGGCAACAGGTCCATACAACGGCAATGGAAACACCGTCGTGTTTTCCTTTACGTTTATGGTTCACGACGAAGCAGACTTGACCGTTAGCTTGACCACGACCCGTGGTGTAGCGCTGATCCAGCGGCTGGGGGTTGACTACACCGTCACCGGGGTCGGGTCTCCATCTGGAGGGCAGGTCACCATGATCGTGCCGCCGCCGTCTGGTACGCAGCTGCTGATCTTTCTGGGCCGGGTCATCCCCGCGCCAGACAACACGCCACTGATCTCCGACATATTTCGAGAGTTCCGCCCCGGCGACGCGCCACAGTATTTCGACCTGACTGGCGGCGAACTGACTGCTGGGTTGAACGGCGGGGTCTATCGCTTCACTGGCGCCGGTCGTGCGGCGATGAAGTACTCGGTTCCGCTGGAGCCCGGGCAAGCCTACACATTCCGCATCGGCTACCAACGCTTCAAGGACAGCGGCGACCCGGCGAACGATGGGATCACCGCGGGCGTCGATTGGTACAATGGGTTCGATCATAAGCTCGGCGAGCAGATCATCCATTCGGACAACACCCTGCTCGTCAGCTCCCTGCGCCGGCGCTTTTCGTATTCGATCGGGTTCGCCGGTGGCGAGGCGTATGATGTTTACGCTCCCTCTGGGGCGCGCTACGCCATCCCGTGGTACAGGACGTTCGGGTCAGACCACGAGACGGATCTCGACACGCTGTACTTGGCGCGCACAGATCTGCCGACCCCGCTTGAGGTCAGCGCGGACGAGCTCGTCATCCCCAGCGATTTCCAGTGGCCTGCGGGCACGATCCCTGCTGGGGCTGGGGGGGCTGCTCCCGTGCCGGTGGCCCGCACATTCTACGTGACGATGGGCGGCAGCGATGCAAACACGGGGACTAGCCTCGGCGCCTCATTGGCGACTATTGGCGCGGCGCTTGCAAAAGCCGCGGCGCT
>Ga0222650_1001220_pt1 | contig 13891 bp, 14 predicted proteins | sample AntAcemetagen367_FD_179820 | JGI IMG/M metagenome (GOLD analysis project Ga0222650, IMG submission 179820) | Saline water microbial communities from Ace Lake, Antarctica - #367 | ecosystem: Environmental > Aquatic > Non-marine Saline and Alkaline > Saline | place: Antarctica: Ace Lake...
AAATGCTGTTGGTGCCATGGATGCCCTGACCCGTTTGTTCCATGGCAATCCGTTTATTCCGGAGTTCGATTCCTGATAATCGTAGGGCGGAGTAATGGTGGCCAATGTTTAAACTCCAACACTCCAACACTCCAATACTCCAACACTCCAAAGCGCACGGCTATGTCCCGGACGTCCAGTTAATCCTGGCTGCAATGGACCTGAGTAGTTACGAAACTTTTTAAAAGAGCTTAGCGAAGCGATGTAGGACGGCTTGGTTGAACAAGCTTAATGAATAGATTAACCCATCTATACTCTACATCTGTCTTTTTTCTACGTCTGCTTTAATCTTGGAATGCTGCAAGTTGTGCAAGAAGTCGTTCGCTTGCACAGGCCAAAGACTGGCCTGATTCACATGGTAAAGCGCGCGATTGCTCACAAGCGTCAGTCAAGCAAAGAAATCCAATTTGGACTGTTTCTGCGACCGCTTCGTGAGTATCTTTTTTGTCCATGGCGAGTGCCAGTGCTATGTTGGAACCCTTTCCACTAGCTTTGTCTGCGACACGGTCTTTTAGATCGTCAATGATCTGGTAGCCTAGTCCAAACTGGCAAGCAGCTTGGTGGGCAAAAGGGAGGTATTTTGCGAGATTCGCAAAAATTAGCGGTATTTCGAAAGCGAGTGCAAATAATGGGCCGGACTTATTTTTGGCCGATTCTAGACGCATTTCAAGCGTGGCATTCGAACGGTTAGCACTCAGATCGTAAGTTTGCCCTTCAATCGTGTCGGCGATTGATTTATTAATAAGTTTAATGATAGGGCCTAGTTGTTCTAGACTGCTTAGCTCCGTAAGACATTCAAATGATGTCGTAACCAGCCGATGAGCCAATCCAATCGCGACATTGTCGCCATATTGTGAGGCCACGGAAGCATGTCCTCGACGTTTGTCCGAACCATCCTGCACATCGTCAAGGACGAGTGATGCATTGTGCAAGGCTTCAACCGAAGCGGCAATGATCTCAGCATCGCCAAAACTAATACCCAACTTCTCTGAACATTCGAATGCAAAGCGTGCACGAGTCTGGCCGCCAAGGACTTTAAAGTGATGCTCAAACGCATCTTCTAAAGGGGATAGGCCAAGAGCGTTGCCCTGTCGAAAGGACTCCCAAATAAGCGTCTTGATCGCTACTGGTGACACAGTATCGCCGTAGCGATCAAGACTGCTTGGGAGATGCATAGAAAGCTCGCGGATTAGGCGACTAATGGTTCTTCAACTTGAGACTTTTTCAGCGCAATTGCGAAGATCAATATACCAAAGACTGCTTTGGCAACAACGTCTGCAATTGTGTAACCGACTTGGACAAAAGTTTCAGCTGTTGGGCCATCGAATCCAAGCATGGGAAAGATAAATACGATTGGATAGAATAGCCATGAACCGATCACTAGGTAACGGGCACCGCTAACAAGACCACGAGCGGCCAAAGGTTGGACATCGATTGCCTTTTTGAGTCCGATAAAGAGTTCGTAAACGATCCAAAGGAAAGGAATCATTGAGAGCGACCACCAAAGCCAACGGGTTCCGGAAACGTCTGAAACTTCGCCGGGGTAACCAAGTAAAATCATAATGACGGCAAGAACCGACAAGCGAATCGATTTGGACACAGTCTCCGAAGATGTGAGTCGCATGACCAAGATCAGCTCAATCAAGAGAAGCGGTACAGTTAAAACCCAATCGACGTAGCGGTAAGCATCATTGAAAGCTTTGTCAGTGGCTTGAAGTGTGCCGTCGACGACCATGTAGGCATCTTGCCAGCTCCCATAGATACGCACGTAATGGTAGAGAGCAATGAAGGTAACTAGACCACTTACCGTGACTGCCATCCGATAGGGAGCAGCTACCAATGAACGGTTCAGCCACAAGAAAATCGTAGCAGCGCCCATTGCGGCAATAGTAAAGGAGAAGAAATTCAGAACAATTTGATATTGTCCCACGGATAATTCTGTCATTTTTGTTTTGGTTGAGGTTAGTTGTGTAGTGTGGTGTTAAATCCACTTCATAAAACGCGCAGATTTTTGTAAACTTACAAGTACTTTTCGTTAAAATTGAAAAATTTGGAACTCCTAATAAATGAATTAATTAGCCTATTTATATTCGACGTTTGCCCCCTCTTTTTCTCATCGGTATCAAAATAAAATAACAATATTGGGAGATTTCAAAGATGTAAATATGCATAAATATCCATAAAACAAGTTCTTTTTGGTATCAGTCTTTTGCGTGGTCGCCACAATTTTAACCGGTTGTGCTTTAACGCCCACGGACAACGGCTTTAAGAAGGCAAACCACGCTGGCGATCTGCAAATCGTGGCGTGCCTTGATCAGGCACCGGGTAATCTCACTGTCACGTCCGAGGGGCGCATTATTGCAAGTCTGCATCAGCACTTCAGTCCTGAGCTAAGAGTCGTTGAAATTGTTGGCGACGGTGAATTAAAGCTATTTCCCAACCCCGCTTGGAGCGCTCTAGATGCAGACTCAAGATGATGCGCTCCTTAAGTGGGCAGATGCCTTTTCATTCGGGCCTGATGATTGGTGCTACGTCGTGATTAACCAATTGCACCTCGACCCCGTCTTAAATGCGGGAGCCGATATGGCGCAACCTCCATTCTTAATCGCTCGATTTAAGGGGTGCAATTTTAAACGTTCAACTCTCAAGAATGAGCTTCTTTTTAACTTGGACGTTCGTAGCCGAAGCGGTAACGCTTTGGATCGCTCGACACACGCGGCTCAGACCGTCCAGAATCTTACGATTTCGGCTACAATCACCGCGCACACAAAATTGCGCCCCGATTTAAGCAGGACGCCGGCGGCCAGATCGGGCGGTGAGCTAGAACATCCGCGCTTGATGTGGTCAACAGGTGCCCTCATCTCAGTCTCATGAAACGACGTCCACCATTTTTTGTCCGAGCTGCGAGCTGCTTCGCGGCTCTCCTCGCGCAACCCTGCGCAACCCTCGCGCAACCCTTTGCTAGGCAAGCGTGGGGATCTTTGCCCCAGCCAGCCAGATACTAATCAATGTCTATTTTAATTCTCACAGATATCCCAGAATGGGTTCGCCCCCTCGTTGATCTTTTAGAATCGAGGGGCATCAAAGTACAAGTCGCCGATGATCCGGAAGAGATCGTAGCGAATGGGTTGATCGTCAACCGCGTATCCTCCCTTCTTGCGGAGCGGGACAAGGCTCGGGCGGATCGGATCACCCATTCTTTGCGAAGCTGGGAGGCCGAGGGTAGATTTGTGATCAACGGATCACTCTGCTTCCAGATCGGTTATAGTAAACTGGCTCAAGCCAAGCTTTTTACCGAGTGCGGAGTGCGGACGCCGCAAACCTACCCCGCCATTCCCGCCGGACGCGCCCTACATGGAAAAGCTGTCCTGCTCAAGCCACCCGCAGGTGGTTTTGGTAAAGGGATTCGGAGGCTTGAAGACGGCGAACCCGCCCCAGATGGACTTTTCAGTCGAGAGGAAGGCTGGATTGAGCAAGAGATGCTAACTGCCGCAGACGGCTGCGTCCACCGGGTCGAAGTCCTCGGCTCCGACATCCTTTACGAAGCTCGCTCACCGCTTCAAGCTGACGAGTTCAACTACTGCCTGGCTCACCCGGAATCGGATGTTACCCTCTGGCCTCCTCGCAAAATTGCCCCAAAGGTGACTGAGTCAGTCAAAAAAATCCTACGGGGCGCAAGGATGGAGCTCGGCGCAGTCGAATACCTTCTAGATGAAAAGGGCGATCCCGTTTTTATCGACCTGAACCCAGTTTCCAGCTTTCATCCCGGAGCAACAGCCGTCCTTGGTCGCGATCCCCTCGACGCCACCGCCTCCTATTTGATTCATAGATCTACGGGTCTTAAAAAAAAGGGTCAAAGGTAGGCCTAGACATGATTTTGCCTTCAATGATTTTGCCTGATGCTACGGTGGCTACGGGCGCTGAAATTTTTCATACTTATTTTGGAGTAGAGTGATTAACCCTACATATGATACGATTGACGATTGGCTTTGCCTAGAGTGACTTTTTGTTAGTGTGTATTCAAAGCATGGCTGATTCTAATCAATTTAACGTCCCGATCCAATTTTATAACCGTGCCACCAATCAGGTGGAGACGGAAGTCGTCTATGGCGAGGGCTTCTTGCGCTGGGCCTATGGTAATCCGCTGGGGCGGTTGAGCGTGGCGGTAGCGGTCAAGCGGTTGTGGTTTTCGCGTTGGTATGGCTGGCGCATGGATCAGCCGAAGAGCCGTGCCAAGGTGCAGTCTTTTCTGGATACCTACGGGGTCGATCCAGAGGAGTTCGCAGATCCGGTGGAGAGCTATGGCTCCTTTAACGAGTTTTTTTACCGGCATTTAAAGCCGGAGGCTCGGCCGATTGCTGCCGATACAAATGCGGCGGTTTTTCCGGCAGATGGGCGCCACCTAGCAATCGAGAATGTCGATGTGGCGGATCAGTTTTATATCAAGGGGCAGTCGTTTGATTTGGCCAAGTTTGTGGGGGATGCAGATCTGGCCAAAGATTTTGCTGGTGGCTCGATGCTGATCTCGCGGCTGTGCCCAGTGGATTACCACCGCTACCATTTTCCGGTGTCGGGCGAAGCGGGTGCGGTGGAGATTCTGGATGGCACCTTGCGCTCGGTAAGTCCGCTGGCTCTGCGGCGGCAGCTGTCGATTCTATGGGAGAACCGTCGTGCGCGGACGGTGGTAAATACCCCGCAGTTTGGCAAAGTGCTGGTAATGGAAGTGGGCGCGACTTGCGTGGGTGGGATGCATGCGACTTTTGAGCCTGGCACGGTCGAAAAGGGGGGACATAAGGGGTATTTTTCGTTTGGCGGCTCCTGTGTGAGCACGATCTTTCAACGCGGCGCGATTCGGCTGGATACGGATCTGCTGGAGCAAGCTGCGCAAGGGCGCGAGGTTTATGCAAAGATGGGTGAGCGGTGTGGGGAGGCTAATTAAAGACCCCAGAGGTAGCTTTGTTTTTCGCCAAGTAGTTTGCCATTGGCATCCTTGATTGCGAAGCGCCATGCGGCAGGCACAGCGTTTTCTTCTGGCCAATCCTCGCCGGTGAGGCCTATGAAGATTTCCTTGGTGCTGATACGCTTGCTGGGCAGTGTAAACTCGTGTGTTTGTGGTTCGAGTGATTTTGGTGTGTAAAACTCGCCGATGATGACTGTGCCTTTGGGCAGGCGGCGCACATCTTCGTCGAGAATTAAAGTGAAGTAGTAGCCAGCGCGTTGTTCGGGAGTGGTGCGAAGGATAATTCGGTCGCCGCTATATTCTTTGCCCGACATATACTCGCTGATGCGCTTAAATTGTTCCGTTTCGATGTAGCGGGGCTTAATCTCCTCGATTTTAACGGAGCTGACAGCTTGTTTCGGGGTGGAGGCACAGCCCGCGAGAAGCGAGCAAATGATGAGAGTGGTGATGAGAAAGCGCATGGTAGGCAGATTCGCGAGTGTGCCGGGCTTGTCAATAGTGTGCTAGTCGAGTTCGCCTTCGGCTAAGCCTGTGGGGAGTGCGGCGGGGCGGTCAGGCTTGCTCTCGATCTCAATCGCCCGTCCAGATTCGGAGGACAGATCGAAGGCGTGCATGACTTCGAGCACGTGGCAAGCGAGTGCGCCACTGGCGCGGTGGGGACGGCCATGTAAGATGGCGCCAGCCATGTCGGCGACACCGATGCTGCGCATGTTCTCGGAGTAGGGGCGGGTGAGCTCTACCTCCTTCCATTCGCGCAGCTCGGCTTTGGCGATGAATTGTGCGACGGGGCCACCGAAGGTGTTGGGATCGGGCATCTTGATGGAGCCTTCGGTGCCATAGAGCTGAATCGGGCTGTGGTCGGCGGCATGTATATCGAAGGAGAAAACGGCGGTGATGATAGCGCCACTGTGGAACTGAAGGGTGCCGGAGGCATGAGTGTTGACCTCCACAGGGAGCACTTCGCCGTTGCGCTCTTTGCAGGTAGCGACGCGGCTTTGGTGCGCTTTGCTCGTAATGGCGCTGACGCGCTTGACGGGGCCAATTAAGTTGACCAGTGCGGTCAAATAGTAGGGAGCCATGTCGAGGACGGGGCCGCCGCCGACGAGGTAGTAAAAGCCGGGGTTAGGGTGCCAAGACTCGTGGCCGTGGCAGAGCATGAAGGCCGTGCCACTGGTGATGATGCCGATGGCTCCGGAGTCGACAATCTCGCGGGCGGTTTGAATGCCAGCGCCGAAGAAGGTGTCCGGCGCACAGCCGACGAGGAGGCCTTTGGACTCGGCTAGAGCGAGCACCTGGCGGGCGTCTTCGAGTTCGGCGGTGAGTGGCTTTTCGCAGTAAACGTGTTTGCCGGCGTTGAGGATGTCGCAGCTGACGGCGGCGTGGGCGGCGGGGATCGTGAGATTGATCACGATCTGGATGTCGGGGTGGGCGAGGAGGTCAGCGATGCTGAGTGCTTGGCAGCCGTTTTCTTTGGCCTTGGCCTGAGCGGTGTCCGCATTCAGGTCAGCGCAGGCGACCATGTGGAGCACTTCGAAGGTCTTTGCACCGTTGAAGTAGGCTTGTGAGATTTTGCCGCAGCCAATGATGCCGATGCCGATTTTTGTTTGGGTGGTGGTCATATTGAAATTTACGAGATTATGGAGGGATTGTTTCCCTTTAGTTTGTAGCCGAAACTGTAAAGTTTTGGTAGGTGGGAGAAGTTGAAAGGTCGTCCAAAAGCTTACGCTTTCGGCTACTTGAAGTGTTATTTTGAGGAACGGACCAAAAGCTTACGCTTTCGGCTACTTAGGAGTGTTAAACTCAGGGGGTGCGTGCTGTCCACTTGAGGCCTTTGATTGTCATTTGAGCGACGGCGGGATATTTCATGAACTCTTCGGCTTTGTGGCCGAGTGCGGAGTAGAAAACGCGGCCTTTACCCCATTGCTTTGTCCAGATGACGGGCATGGTGACTTGTTGGCCTTCGTGTTTATAAACAGTGTCAGCTAGGATCGTGATGCTGGGGTCGATCATCATGTAGTATTGTTCGGAGTCGTAAGTGAAGGACTCGGGGAGTCCAGCAGTGACCGTGTGCGCGGTGTCTTTAACATCGACGGTGTATTCGCCCACGTAGGGGTGCCCGACGAAGTGGCCGCCTACCATCCATTCGTAGTCGAGGTCGCCGCGAAAGGCGTCGCCCATGCCGCCGTGAAAACCGCCCAGGCCGACGCCATCATGGATGGCTGCGCGGAGGTTGGCGGATTGCTCGGGGGTGAGCGCGCCCATAGTCCAGCAGGGTGAAATGAGATCGTAAGTTTTGAGAGCCCCAGCGTCGTTCAGGACGTCGAGCGAATCGGCGACGTCCACGGTGAAGCCTTCGGCCTCTAGAGCTTTGGCGAAAAATGCGGCGACGGTCTCAGGCTCGTGTCCGAGCCATCCGCCTTGGATGATGAGTGCTTTCATAAAATGATTACTGGTTAGCGATGGCTTTGACTTGGTCGGTTGCGATATTTGAGCTGTTCATACGCGGCCGCCTAAAGGCGGGACTCCAACCATTTTTAGACTTTTGTCCAAGTGGCGTTATTTGCGGAGCTTTTCACGACCGCTTCAATAAAGGCCATGCCGCGCACGCCGTCTTGGATGGTGGGGTAGTCTTTGGCGTAAGCGGGTGCTGGCTCGCCGCTGAGATCGGCGGCGATGTCGGCTGCGAAGTTGCGATAAATATTGGCGAAGGCTTCGAGGTAACCTTCGGGGTGGCCCGCTGGGATGCGGGCGTGCGCCGTGGCGGCTGCACCGAGGTAGCCGTTGCCAGTGCGGTAGATCTGGGTGGGCTGGTCGAGCTTATGCACTAAGAGGGTGTTCGGCTCCATTTGATGCCATTCGAGGCCGCCTGTTTCGCCGTAGATGCGGATGTTGAGGGAGTTTTCTTCGCCAACGGAAATTTGCGAAGCGTGGAGTATGCCTTTGGCACCCCCCTCGAAGCGGAGCAGGACGTTGCCGTCGTCGTCGAGCAGGCGACCATCGACGAAGGCAGTGAGGTCGGCGGCCAGTTCTTTGATTTGCAAACCAGAGATATACTCGGCGAGGTTTTCGGCGTGGGTGCCGATGTCGCCGATACAGCCGGCGGCACCCGAGCGTTTCGGGTCGGTGCGCCAAGCGGCTTGCTTCTGGCCGGTCTGCTCTAGTGGTGTCGCTAGCCAACCTTGTGGATACTCGACTAAGATTTTGCGCACTTTTCCGATCTCTGCGTTTTGGATCATTTCGCGCGCCTGCTTGACCATGGGGTAGCCAGTGTAGTTGTGGGTGAGGCCATATTTGAGGCCGGTCGATTCGACTATTTGTGCGAGTTCGATGGCTTCGGCTTTATCGAGTGTAGCTGGCTTGTCGGAGAGCACGTGGAAGCCGGCTTCAAGCGCGGCCTTGGCAGCGGGGAAGTGGACGTGGTTGGGGGTGACAATGGCGACGAAGTCCATGCGATCGCCCTCGGGGAGCTTGGCCTCCTCGGCCATCATGGTAGTGTAGTCGGCATAGCAGCGGTTATCAGGCAGGAAGAAGTCCTTACCGGAAGCTTTCGAGCGCTCGGGGTCGGAACTGAAGGCTCCACAGACGAGCTCGACTTGGCCGTCGATGACTGCGGCGATACGGTGGACGGCGCCGATGAAGGCACCTTGGCCGCCGCCGACCATGCCCATGCGGATTTTGCGATTTAATTTCATATTACTGATTTTTTTGATCGAAGGCGGCGTCGAAGGCTAGGGCGTTTGGCTTAAAATCGACCTTGCGGGTAAAGGCAGCGGCTTCGGTGCCGCCGTGGACGCGATCCATACGGCCGTCTTCCCACTCGATGGAGAGGGGACCCGCGTAGCCGATGTCGTTGAGGGCGACGATGATGTCTTCAAATTTTATGTCGCCGTGTCCGAGGGAGCGGAAGTCCCAGTAGCGGCGGGCATCTGTAAAATCGGTATGGCCGCCAAAGACGCCGACGCTGCCGTCGCCGTGTCCCCACCAAGCGTCCTTCATGTGGACGTGATACATGCGGTCGGCAAAGTTGCGGATGAATTTTACGTAATCCACGCCTTGATAGCCGAGGTGGCTGGGGTCGTAGTTGAAGCCGAAGCGTTTGTGCCCCTTGACGGCCACGAGCGCGCGTTCGGACGAGGCGATGTCGAAAGCGATCTCAGTCGGGTGAACTTCGAGTGCAAAGTTAACATCGACCTCCTCAAATACATCGAGGATGGGGAGCCAGCGTTTGGCAAAGTCTTGGTATCCCTTATTCAAATATGCTTGTGAGGTGGGCGGGAAGGCGTAGAGCGCGTGCCAGATGGCGGAACCAGTGAAGCCGTTGACGACTGGGTGAATGACAGTCTCGTCGGGGCGGGCATCGAAGAACTTACGCGCGGCGCGAGCGGTTGCTTTCATCTCTTCGGCGGCGCGTTGGCGGACGCCTTCGGGCTCACCGTCGCCCCAGATCTCGGGGGAGAGGATAGCTTGGTGGCGCTCGTCGATGGGATCGCAGACCGCTTGCCCGACGAGGTGGTTGGAGAGGGCGTAGCAAGTCAGGCCATTGGCTTGAAGCTTTTTCCAGAGATTGCCTACGTAGCTATCTTCGTTAAGCGCACGGCCGACCTCGAAATGGTCACCCCAGCAGGCGAGTTCGACGCCGTCGTAGCCCATCTTTTTGACAAGCGGGAGAAGTTCGTCTAATGGCAGGTCGGCCCACTGGCCGGTAAATAGGGTGACTTTTCGACTCATAGCCGCATAATTTAACAGATTTAGCTTTGATTGACAATGCCCTGAGACTTCCATAATTGTGCAGGATTCGCCATTATGAATGTAGATTTAAATGCTTTTGCAGATCGTAGCCTTTGGGATCAGCTTGATGAGACCGCCTTTTGGGTCAAAGATCTTGAAGGCCGTTTCGTTTGGGTTAATTTAACACTTGCGGAGCAAGCGCAGGCACCGCGCGCAGCCGTTTTGGGAACCCGTGATAGTGACTGGTTTTTGAACGAGCTGGCCTCAGTTTACATGGAGGACGACGCTACTTTGATAAAGGAGCAGCGACCGATGTTGAACAAGGCCGAGCTGGTAATGAGTCCTGATGGGGGAGTGGGTTGGCATGTGACGAGTAAATACCCTCATTATGATCACTCGGGGCAGCTGATAGGGAGCTATGGAATGAGTCGCCCAATGGAGGCGGTGGGAGTGTTGCCGCCGCAATATTCGGATTTATCTCGAATCGTCAGCCATGCGAGACGAGAAATCGCCAGAGGCGTGACGGTCAAAGCACTGGCAAAAGTCGCGCACATGTCGCTATCGACTTTGGAGCGAACGGTGCGGCGGCATCTGCGGATCACGCCACAGGAGCTTCTTCAGCGTATTCGCATGAATCGGGCGAGGCACTTATTGACCGCATCTAGCCTGAAGATAGGCGAGATCGCGCTTGAGTGTGGGTATGAAAGTTTTTCTGCATTCTCGCGTGCTTTCCGAAAAGCGTATGGTTGCGCTCCGGGGAAAATGAGGGGTCTGTCACCTCAGATACTTGACCGAGCAGGGGAAACTACTCAAAAATATGAGGATTCCCTATGATTAAGGCAAAAAATTTAATCGGCCCCTTTTTACCGCGAAGAGTGAGCAATTTGAGGCAAGCTAGGCGCATAGCTTTAATTTCCCTTCTTCCGCTCGGGCTAGCTTACAGTATGTCTCCCGACCAACTCGCTTATGAACTCTCGACACGTTACACGCCCTATGTCGATAGCGAGTGGGTAATGGATGTCGAGCTGCTGGCTAAGCGCGAATCTGAAACTTGGTGGCGCTCGCCTGAGGCGCTACGCGCAGCTCGCTCAAGCAGCGTAGGTCGCGAAGTTGGAAACGGCCTCGCAGATCCGCTGCAAGGAGTGACTTTAGCGCAAGCGGGCACTGCTTTTGATCTGCCGCTGGAGGGGCTGCATCTGGCGCTAGACCCTGGCCACATCGGCGGCGATTGGGCTGAGTGGGAGTGGCGTAATTTTCGTATCTCAGAAGAGGATTTTTGGGTGCGTGAGGGGGAGCTTGTGCTGGAAGTCGCGCAGCGCATTCGGGCGCAACTCACGCGTCTCGGCGCGCAAGTAACGCTCCTGCGCGAGACTTACCAGCCGATCAACCCGAAGACTTTTATCGACTATTGGGCGCCTGCTGTGGCGGCGATGACTGCTGCGGGGCTGGAGTCGCCGTGCGAGGTATCTTTGGCTGCGCAGCTGGAGTACGCGCTCGCGGTGCGTAATCGTGCGATTCGGCTGGCGGTGGTGACGGGCGAAATCCTTGAGCGCGCGCGGGTGGTGAATGAAGTGGTGCGACCAGATGCGCTGATCTCGCTGCACATCAATGCAGCTGCTTGGCCGCAAGTGGAGACGCTGCAACTCGTGGCGAGTGATCATGCACACGTGCTGATTTTCGGCTGCTTAAGTGCGCCGGAGCTGGCCTCGCCGGGTCAGCAGGTGCAATTGATCAAAAAGCTAACTAACGGCAGCGGTGCGATCGAGGCCGAGCTAGGAGCCGCGCTGGGGCACGCGCTGGGGGAGGCCACCGGCCTGCCGCCTTCGGATTACCAAGGTAAAAACGCGATTCGTTTTAAAGCCACTGCGCCGTATCTGTGGGCGCGCAATTTAATGCTACTGCGCCTAGTCGATTGCCCGACTGTTTTGATGGAGCCTTACATCGCGAATAGTGAGACGAGCTATGCACGGATCCAAGCAGCTCTGGGCGCGCGGGCTATTTCCGCGCCGTTGCCAGCGAATGATATTTTGATCGAATACGCCGACGCAGTGGTCGCGGGAGTGTTGCGGGTGTATGGGGGGGAGAGCAATGATTGCCGAGCTAAACTTGAGTCACTAAAAATCGCGAAGAACCCCGACTCGGGTGACCTCGAACAGGGCGTTCACCTTGCGCCTTTTGTTCTGCATGAAATACACATGCCCTGACTGAAGGTAGACGGGGCGGCTTACCTGCTTGGACTTTAACTGCTCCGCACTTAGATCTTCAGGCATGATTCCTTCGAGCTCAATTTTGCCGAGATCGTAGTACTAAAAGTAAGAGTGCTGTCATAATCTTTGTGATTAAGAGTTGAAAAAGCCCGCCGAGCGAAATTGCTGGCGGGCTTTTAAAATGATTCGTAATTAGCGATCCGCGATCCACCATTTTTAAATCAAATCTTTGACGGCTTCGCGCTCTTCGGCGAGCTCTTTGACGGACGCGTCGAACTTGGCGCGGCTGAACTCGTTGAGTGCGACGTCTTGCACGACCTCGATCTTTTGGCCGTCGCTGCGGCAGGGGAAGGAGATGATCAAACCTGCGGGGGTGCTATAGCTGCCGTCGGAGCAGAGGCACATGCTGAAGGTGTCGCCTGCTGCGGTGGCTGTGGTGAGTGCGCGCACGGCATCGACGATGCCGTTCGCTGCGGATGCTGCGGAGGAGGCACCGCGGGCTTTGATGATGGCGGCGCCGCGTGTTTGCACGTCGGGGATGAAGGTCTCCTTGAGCCATGCTTCGTCGCCGATGACTTCGGCTGCGGACTTGCCGCTGATCTTGGCGGAATAGGCGTCGGGATACTGGGTGGCGGAGTGGTTGCCCCAGATCGTCATGTTACTGACTTCGGTGACATCGACGGCGGCCTTTTGGGCGAGCTGTGTTTTAGCGCGGTTTTCGTCGAGCATAGTCATGGCGAAGAAGCGCTCGTTCGGCACGCCTGCGGCATTGTTCATAGCGATCAGGCAGTTGGTGTTGCAAGGATTACCAACGACGAGCACGCGCACATCGGCAGCGGCGTAGGCGGCGATGGCTTTGCCTTGGCCGGTGAATACTTTGCCATTGATGCTGAGGAGATCGCCACGTTCCATGCCCGCTTTGCGGGGGACGGAGCCGACCAGGAGCGCCCAGTTGACGTCCTTAAAGCCTTCTTCGAGATCAGTCGTGGCGACGACGTCTTTAAGGAGTGGGAAGGCGCAATCGTCGAGCTCCATCACGACGCCTTTGAGGGCGTCGAGCGCGGGTGGGATTTCGATGAGGTTCAGCGCGACAGGCTGGTCGGGGCCGAACATCGACCCAGAGGCGATGCGGAAGAGAAGGGCGTAGCCGATATTACCGGCTGCACCGGTGACGGCGATACGAATAGTTTGTTTGCTCATGATATATGTGTGTGTGTTGCGGGATACGTGATACGTGATGCGGGATACGGGATTAGGTGAAAAGCGGTGCCAAGTCGGCGTGGGCTTTACGGAGCATGATTTCGGTGGTCTCCCAGTCGATGCAGCCGTCGGTGATAGAGACGCCGTAATTGAGGTCGGCGACGGGCTGGGGGAAGGACTGGCTGCCGAAGTTTAAATTACTCTCGACCATGGCGCCGATCACGCTGGGGTCGATCAGGCTCTGACGCACGATCTCGGCGAAGACTTCTGGCTGGCGGCCGGGGTCTTTACTGCTGTTGGCGTGGCTGCAATCCGTCATGATGGCGGGTATCAGGCCGGCGCTGGTTAGCTTTTGGCGGGCTTGTGCGACGTCGTCGGCTCCGTAGTTGGGGCCGTGCGAGCCGCCGCGTAGCACGATGTGACAGTGGGGGTTGCCCTTAGTGGTGAGGGCGTTGGCTTGGCCTTGGTTGTCGATGCCGAGAAAAGTTTGTGGCTGGCTGGCGGCTTTAATGGCGTTGATGGCGACGTCGAGCCCCCCGTCGGTGCCGTTTTTGAAGCCGAGTGGCATGGAGAGGCCGGAGGCCATCTGGCGGTGTGTCTGGCTCTCGGTGGTGCGGGCGCCGATGGCAGACCAAGAAATAAGGTCGGCGATGTATTGCGGCGTGATCGGGTCGAGCAGCTCGGTGGCGGTGGGCAGGCCGAGCTCGATGATGTCGAGCAGGAGGCGGCGGGCGATGCGCAGCCCCTCAGGGATGTC
>Ga0222650_1001223_pt1 | contig 13876 bp, 13 predicted proteins | sample AntAcemetagen367_FD_179820 | JGI IMG/M metagenome (GOLD analysis project Ga0222650, IMG submission 179820) | Saline water microbial communities from Ace Lake, Antarctica - #367 | ecosystem: Environmental > Aquatic > Non-marine Saline and Alkaline > Saline | place: Antarctica: Ace Lake...
CCACCATCCACCATCCACCATCCACCATCCACCATCCACCATCCACCATCCACCATCCACCATCCACCATCCAACATCCAACATCCAACATCCAACATCCAACATCCAACATCCAACATCCAACATTCGTCGCTCGACGTTCAGCGATAACGCCCCAAAAACCCCGCGCAGCCCTAGGATTCATGATATGTCGCCACGTCTGGGTTCTCGAAAATCCCCTCGCTTCCTTTGGGAAACGCGCGTCCGCCGCCCTCGCCATTCGTCCTCCCCGGGGAAGCGATCGCGAGGGTGGCAACCTCTCCTCATGAAATCAAAAGACTAACAAAAACCTTCAGAGCAATGACTTATCCTTCCGCGGGGGGGATTGGGAGGGTCCCGGCCGGTGGTCGTCGGCCACGATCAAGCCCCCTCATAGGATCCTCCTTAATGATCACTATGAATCATTTATCTTAGACAAAACTTAAAATCGCTTGACGGCGATCGCTCAGGATGCCATACCACCGCCCATGAAAACGCTTTTCAAATCACTGGCAGCATCGTTCTTGTTCTTCGGCTCAATCACAGTTGCTTCCGCCGACTTCATTGATTTGTCAGCGGGCAATATAAAGGTTATCTTTACCCAAGTCACAATCGATGGCTTCGTGGTCACGAAAGCGACCGCCACGACCTCCGTGACCGACCCCGGCACCGGCGAGATCACCGTCAAGCGTATGACCCAAGTCATCGTCCCCAATGGTTCCGGCGGTTTTGACCTCATCGTCACCGAGGAGACGACCGTTGCAACCGTCACCGGCCCCGATCAATATGACGAGGTTGTCACCGAAGACGTCATGACAACTCCTCTCGATGGCTCGCAGGATCCCACCGGCCCCGAGACCACCACGACCTCATCGGTCACCACGACTGGAGTGACCTTCGATGACCTCGACCTTCCTCCTTCCTCCGAGTTCATTCCAACGGACGGCGAGCTTGACGAGCCCGTCATTGTGAGCCCCGCTTGATCTGAGCGTTTCCTTTCTGATTTCCCCCTCCCCCCAAAAATCTAAAATTTCAAGTCTTTCGAACCTCATGAATTGTACGCTCAGTCTTTCTCAACTTCTTTCCGGCACTGCGGTGGTCCTGATCTCGTCTGCCAGCGCCGCCACCACCTTCACCTACGACTTCAACTCCGAGACCGCCGGAGACCATTTCGAAAGTGATGTTGTCGGTTGGTCCCAAGACACCCCGAATCCCTCGGCTTTCGGTACGACCATCCCTTTCGCCTACATCGCCTCCACCAATTTTGGCGGTGGTGCCACCAACTCCGGCCACTTGGGAACGCAGTTCGCCAACACCGTTGACAATTCTTCCACCACCGTCACCGGCGCTCTCGACACCAGCGGGGCCGTTTCCGTTCCCGGTCGCGTCACCATGAACCTCGGCATCGTCGATAATACCGCCGATCAGTTCGAGGGGCGCGACGCCTTCAGTTTTGCGGTGTTTGACTTGGCGAGTGCCGGTCTCGCGCAGATCAACTTCGTTCCGACCGTGGGGGACGAAGACTTGTGGGATGTTCTTGTTGCCGTCAATGGCGGGTCTGTCACCTCAACCTTGGCCAATGTTGTTGCCCTTTCGGGTTACAAATTCCAAATTGACTTCCAAGCGGCGGCCACTGTTTTTTCCTATGGAAGCTCCGAGAGCGGTAGTGCTGACACCGTCTTCGCGAACTTAGCTCCGGTCACTCCAGGCGGCTTTGGGGAAGTTCAGGTCACCCACAATCCTCTCGCGCCCGCCGGGACCTCGGCCAATACCATCGTCTTCGACGATATTTCCGTCGTCGTCATTCCCGAGCCTTCCTCCCTCCTCTTGAGCCTGCTCGCTTCTTCGCTCTTGTTAAGACGCCGCCGGCCTTAATTGCCTACGGGAGATTCACGAAAATCGAACAGATCGTCATGGGAAGCTTTCCTGCGTGCATCTCCCCCCTTCACCTTCCTATGAAGACCGACTTGTGGGCCTTGGCCATTGTTTCACTGTCGGTCTTTTTTTGCCCTGCGCGCGGGAATGCGCAGGATGTCCTCGGTGGCCTTCCCTCCTTGCCGAGCGGATTTTCCGAGGTTCCGTCGACCGCAACTCCGGTTTCCTCGCCCTCGCGCCCCGGTGACCAGAGTTTCGATGCCTCCTTCGGCCTCTCAATCCTCTCGGACTCGAACGTCCGGCAGGGCAATGATCGCGGAGGATTCCCAGTCGAATCTGACCTCATCATTTCGCCTACCCTGAGTCTGAACTATCTTCGCACCCGGAGCCTCTGGCAGCTCGGCGGTCGCGCCCAAGTGACCCGGCAGCTTTTTCAGAAAAGTTCTGACTTCAATGCCACCAATTATTCCCTGGGAATGTTTGGCGGGTATCAATCCACCAAGTTGGTGACCTCTTTCACCTCCGATCTGTCCTCCATCAGCGGAGTCAACCGACTCTCGGGGGTCTTTATCGAGCAGTTCTCCTATGCCACCGGCGCCCTGGCCCGTTACCACTTGAGTGGCAAGACCTCCTTTTTGGCTTCCTGGAATCAACAAAACACCGAGAGCCAAAGCGCCGGCTTTGGCGACATTTCCTCCACAACCTTGGGCGCGTCGGCCCTTTGGCGGGCCACCCCCCTCATCTCTCTCGGTCCCGGTCTCCGCTACGGAATCCGGAGTGGCGACAACCGCACCGGCGATTTTACGGTGGTGGGCCCCACCCTCCGCCTCGATTATGACCTCGCGTCGAGGGTCAAGCTGCGATCTTCGCTCGGGTATGACTTCAGCGAGTCTCCTGCCACCGATGATCGCACCCTCGTCAACTGGTCCCTCGCCCTGGATTATAGCCCCTCCGATCTCTGGGGACTTGGGGTGACGATGGTCCGCGACACCCAGGCCACCTTTATCACCGGGGGCGGCTTTGATCAGACCTCTTCTTATGGGCTCACTTATCGCCGCAAGGTCCGCAAGGCCCAAGTGGCCTTCAACCTTTCCTACCAAGTTCGCGATCCCCAGGATTCCCTCCGAGCCGTCAATGGCATCCGCGATTCCAATTTCCTTTCCTACGGGGCTTCCCTCGCCCTCCCCGTCTTTGGCGATAAGGCCAATCTCTCGACCAATCTCACCTGGCGGGAGCAAACCTCACAAGATGACAATTTTTCTTGGGAGGGCCTCCAGCTCGGCGCGAACCTCCGCTGGAACTTTTAAACCCAAAAAAGGGGGCCCCATTCCTCCCCGCAATTTTCACCTCTCACCTCCCACCTCCCACCTCCCACCTCCCACCTTCTACCTTCTACCTTCTACCTTCTACCTTCTACCTTCTACCTTCTACCTTCTACCTTCTACCTTCTACCTTCTACCTTCCAAATCCCCCCCAAAAAATGAAAATAATCCTCTCCCGCCTTCTTCTTCTTTTCTTCTTCAGCCTCGCTCCTCCTCTCGCGGCCGAGCCCGAGGCCGGCTTGCGTGAGGCCTACCAGCTCAGAGTGAATGATATCCTTTCGCTCGCGGTCTATCAGGAGCTCGACCTTACCAAGACCGCGACAATCGGGCGCGACGGCAAAGCCTCATTCGGCCTCATCAACATGGTCCCTTTGGAGGGCTTGACCCTTTCCGAGGCCTCCAAGCGTATCCACGACCTCTACGAGAAGGACTACCTCCACTTTCCCCGCATCAGTCTCGCCGTCACCGAATACGCCCAAGATTTTGTGCAAGTGAGCGGGCAGGTCAACACCCCCGGGGGCATCCCCATCCCAGACCATGGCAAGCTCAACCTCCTCGCGGCCTTAACCAATGCCGGCTGGGTCACCGCGCTCGCCGACCCCCGCAATATCGAGGTCAAGACGGCGGGACGGGGCGCAAGCGACACCTATTCCCTCGAGGAGATCCGGGGGCCAAAAGGGGCGAGGCTCCTCGAATCGGGAGATCAGGTCATTGCCCATGTCAGCCCCTTCGCCCTCGCCAAGGTGAGCGTTCAAGGGAAGGTCATCAAACCCGGGAACCTCGCCATCCCCAGCGATGGCAAACTGACCTTGGCAACCGCGCTCGAGGAAGCAGGCGGGCTTTCTCCAGAGGGTGATTCCTCCGCGATCAAGCTCACCCGCGCCAATGGCTCCTCCTCCTCGTATGCCTATGCCGCCATCCGGAGCGGCTCCGCGGGCCGGACCCTTCTCCAGACCGGCGATCGCGTGCACGTGCGCGAAAATCCCTTCGTCAATACCACCGTCTCAGTCATGGGCGCGGTCAATCGCAGGGGGCAGATCGCCTTCCCCTTGGACGGACGTCTTCATCTCATGGGGGCCATCGCCCAGGCCGGGGACTTCAGCGAACTGGCCAATAAGAAAAGGGTCCGCTTGAGCCGTCCCGGCAAGAAACCCTTCGTCTATGATATCACGGAACTCACCGCTCAGGGCAAAGTCGTTTGGCTCTTGCCCAATGACGTTGTCACCGTGATCGAGCGCTGGTTCTAGTGATGTCTCCACGATTTGGGGGCACCTTCGCGAGCGCGCCGAGCCAAGGGCTTAGGCCTCGTAGGGGCGACCGTCTTGTCAGGATTGGGCGCGCGGGCGGAGGAGTGAAATAAGGCGCTTTTTTAGTCGAAGCTACGACAGCTTCTGCTTTAATCAAGGGGCCTCAGGGGGAGTAAAATATATAAGATGGCTCGTACAAAAAGATCGCTTACAAAAGAAGCAAAGATCGATGATTATGATTATGATGACGAAAGAGATGACTCTTCGCGCTTCGGTTCTTCGGGGGGGCAGCTCAAGCTCGTCGCTTTCGATATCTTGGCCCGTTGGCCCTTGCTCGCCTTGGGCTTGGTTCTCGGCGTTCTCGGAGCCTTTTACTACCTTTCGAAAGCTCCTAAAATTTACCAAGCGACGGCCACCTTGTTGGTCGTGCAAAAGAACACCGGGTCCTTTTCGGGAATGACGAACGAGGGCGGACTCGATCCCCGCACCGCCGAAGCTTTCAATACCATCGCGGCCCATGTCAAACGGGCCAGTTTCCTGACAAAGGTCGCGACCTCTGAGGCCGTCACGGGGGCGGAGGGCCTGATCCCACCCCAAGTGAACTGGTTTCCCGCATGGTCCCACCAGTGGCTCGGGGGCGAGGCCGCCCCAGCCCCAGCCCGCGACCCCGCCCAGCTTCCCGCCTCCTCGCTCGGTGGCATCATCGGGGCATGGACCTCGGTCGACATCCGTAGAATGACCCGTCTTTTGGACGTCACCGTCTCTCATCCCGATCCCGAATTGGCCTCCCTTCTCGCCAATACCATCGCCACCGAATACCAAAAAGAGATCGGGGCCGAGCGCACCACCGGCCGGAGTGAGGCCTCCGAGAGTCTCAAACTTCAGGCCACCGCCGCCGAGGGGCGCCTCCAGGCGAAGGAGAATGCCCTCGCCAACTATCTCGTCGCGACCGCGTCCCTCGAAAAACTCGAAGCGAAGGATGCCGAGTTCCAAGAACTCGATCGCCGCTACAAGGCCCTGCACCCCAAGCACATCGATGTCACCGTCGCCCTCAAGGACCTCCGCAGGGAATTTCTCTCGGAGTTTGCTCTGGTGCGGCAGTCCCAGGCGGACGTGACCTACTGGAAGGACAATCGTGAGGAATTGGACAACCCCGATCTTGATGACCTCACGCGCGTGCAAATTGCCCGCCGCCTCCTCACCGCCCGGGCCACCGTGCTCGGGAGTGAGATCGCGAGCCAGCGCGAGGTTTACAATGCCCTCCTCACCCAGATCGATCAACTCATGGCCACTGCCGACAATGAGAAAACCGAGGTCACCGTGAGCAGCCTTTCCACCGTTCCCGGAGAGCCCTCTTCGCCCAAGCGGCCCACCGTTATCGCGGGTGGTTCCTTCCTCGGGCTCTTCGCGGGCGTCGCCCTCGCCTTCCTCTTGGTCAAGCTTGACAACAAGCTCCATACCGTCCCGCAGGCAGAGGCCCTCACCGGCCTCCCGGTCCTCGCTACCATTCGCGACATCGAGATCAAGATCCTTGCCGGGATCATCGCTAAGAAAGGGGAGGGGATCGCCGCTCTTCCCCCCGCCGCTCAGAAGTGGGACCCGCGTTTTGTCTTCCGTCCGGGCTTGTCCGAGACCCACTACGCCGAGATGTTTCGCATCCTCCGGGCCTCCATCACCCTCCTCGGGGATGAGAATAAACGGAGCGTGACCCTCTTCAGCAGCGCCCTTCCGGGCGAGGGCAAAACCTTGGTTTCGTGTAACTTTGCCATCGCCTCGGCCCAGCAGGGCAAGAAGACCCTTCTGATTGATCTCGACCTCCGCAAGCCTGCCGTCCACAAGGCTTTTGGGCTCAAGCGCAATGACCTCAAAGCGGGCGCGACCGAGCTCCTCGCCGGCAAGGTCACCTGGCAAGAAGCGACCACCCGTGACACCGGCCAGGAGAATCTCACCTGCATCTTCTCGGGCGTGAAAGCGCCTAACCCCGGCGAGCTCCTCAGTTCCAATACTGTCGCCGATCTCCTCAAGATGCTCGAAGGGGAGTTTGAGGTCATCGTCATCGACTCGGCCCCTCTCCTCGCCGTCCCCGACACCCGCCTCATCATCCCCGAGGTCGATAACTTTTGCTTCGTCGTGCGCGCCGAGAAAACGCCCAAGAGCGCCATCCGCAAGGCCATTGATCTTTTGGGAGATGATGGCACTGAGCCTGCGGGCATCATCGTCAACGGCTATCAGGAGAAAGCCGGGCTCCTCACCCGAAAATACAACTACGGCTCTGGTTATGGCGGTTACGGGCAGTATGGCAAAGGATATGGCTATGGGAGCTATGGTTCCTATGGCTCGGATGATAATGATTGAGTTCTAACAACGCAAACGGGGGGCTCGCCTCCCAAGGTCCTCCCAATCGTGACCACCCAAATCCTGAAGTCTTCCTGAAAGACGAAGGTCGTTCTTCTTCGGAAGCGTGAAAAATTCCAACTTCCCCAACCCGGTTTCTCCTCCTCAGAGTTCGACCAAGGGCGGGAGCGTTGATAGATCCTAGAAGGCCCTAAGATCGTCTGAGAGATAAGCTTCTCGTCATCCAAAGCCACCTCTTCAAGAGTCTTAATTTTCGCTCTCGTCTGAATTCTAGCCTAACTCATCAAATTCCTTTTCATGACCCTTCTTGGCTAACAAGGAGGCGAGATCGATTACTTCGACCCCCACCTTCCCGAGATCATGCCGACCCGCGAGCATTCCCACTGGGCCGAAAAGAAATCGATTGCATGGAGCCAAAAAACAATTTCTAGCTACGATGGCGTTGTCATCTCGACAAATCATCAAGCTTTCGATCTTCAGGAGCTTGCAGATTGGGCGGACCTGATTGTCGATACAAGAAATGCCATGACCGCCATCGAAGGGGCCGCAACCGTGATCAAAGCCTGAACAAGAGCACCCGACTTCCGACTCTCAGTCCCAAAACGCTGACCTCCAGAACTCCGCCCTCCGAAACTCCGCCCTCAGTTCAAGTTTCCCCATTTCAAATTTCAAATTTTCCCCCAATGCGTATCCTAGTCACCGGCGGAGCCGGCTTTATCGGCTCCAACCTTGTCCAACTACTCATCAAGCGTGGACACCAGGTCCTCAACATTGATGTCCTCACCTATGCGGGCAACCTCTCGTCGCTCTCCAACTGCGAAGGGCATCCCAGTTACCAGTTCCTAAAAGCCGATATCTGCGACGCCTCCGCAATACAGGCCGCCTTTTCCGACTTCCGCCCGGATGCCGTCATGCACCTCGCCGCCGAGTCCCATGTCGATCGCTCCATCGACGGCCCAGGAGCCTTCATCCAAACCAACATCCTAGGCACCTACACCCTCCTCCAGGCGGCTCGCGCCTACTGGCAGGACCTGCCGGAGGCAGGAGGTGAAGTGAACAGTTCAAGTTCGAACACAGCCGACTTAAACTTAAACTCAACAACTTCAACTGCGCGAAGCGCCTTCCGCTTCCTCCACGTCTCCACCGATGAAGTCTACGGCTCGCTCGAAGAAACCGGAGCCTTCACCGAGACCACCCCTTACAATCCCCACTCACCCTACTCCGCCAGCAAGGCCTCCTCCGATCACCTTGCCCGCGCATGGCACGATACCTACGGGCTCCCCGTCATCGTCACAAACTGTTCGAACAACTACGGACCCTACCAGTTCCCCGAAAAACTCATCCCGGTCGTCTTACTGAAAGCTCTACGCGGCGAACCCATCCCAGTTTACGGGAAAGGCGAGAACATCCGCGACTGGCTCTACGTCGAAGACCACGCCGAAGCCCTCCTCGCGGCCCTCGAAAAGGGAACACCCGGAGAAACCTACAACATCGGCGGGAACAACGAGATGCAAAACATCGAAGTCGTCAAAACCCTCTGCGATATCCTCGACGAGCGGCGTCCCCTTAAACTTCAACTCCCAACTTCAACTCTGAGTTCATACCATGACCAGATCACCTTCGTCACTGATCGTCCCGGCCACGACCTCCGCTACGCCATCGATGCCAGCAAGATCAAGAACGACCTAGGCTGGACGCCCAAGCACGACAGCCAATCCGGCTTCCGCAAAACAATCCAATGGTATCTCGACAATGAAACATGGTGGCAGGAGATTCTGGACGGCTCTTACCAGCTTGAACGCCTCGGGGGAGGCGAGTAATCGCCAGTTTAAGTCTCGCTGCGCTCCAGTTTAAGTGACGCTGCGCTCCAGTTTAAGTGACGCTTCGCTCCAGTTTAAGTGACGCTTCGCTCCAGTTTAAGTTTAAGCGAAGCCTGCGACTAGAGTTGAAGCAGCAACCCAAGACTTAAACTTCCCCCACTTAAACTTAAACTAGCCCGAAGGGCATCACCTAGCCCGAAGGGCATCACCTAGCCCGAAGGGCCTCCATGAAGACTTTTGAAGAATTAGGCGTTTGGATACGGTCAAAGACATTGGCCGTTAACATTTGTCGTGCATGCAAAGACTGTAAGGATTGGGGTTTTAGAGATCAAATTACTCGCAGTGCCGTCTCTGTTCCCTCCAATATTGCTGAAGGGGCAGAGCGAAATGGTTCGAAAGAATTTATCCAGTTTCTTGGCTACGCCAAAGGGTCACTTGGCGAATTGAGGACTCAAATCATGATTGGTGGTGAGCTTCACTATTTTGACGACGATGCCGCTAAAAAATGGATTGTTGAGTCGCGTGAGTTATCAAAAATGCTCCACGGTTTGATTAAGTCACTTCGTGACAGTTGAGGTCTCGCTGCGCTCCAGTTGAAGTGGTAGCTCCGCTTCTAGTTTAAGTTCAAGTCTGGGACAGCTACTTCAACTTAAACTACGACAGAGTCGCCCAACTTAAACTGCCACTGTGTGGAATTGCCACTGTGTGGCATACTTAAACTGGCGCTATGCGCCTCAACTGCCGCATAGCGGTCAACTTAAACTAAATTTCAAAGAAATTTCCAATGAAAGGCATCATCCTAGCTGGCGGCGCTGGCTCCCGGCTCCACCCCATCACGCTTGCCGTATCGAAGCAGCTTATGCCGATTTACGACAAGCCGATGATCTATTATCCGCTTTCTGTCCTGATGTTGGCTGGGATCAACGAAATCCTGATCATCACCACGCCGGAGGATCAGGCAGCCTTTAAGCGGCTCCTCGGCGATGGCTCTGAACTCGGTTGCCGTTTTGAATATGTTGTGCAAAAAGTCCCCAACGGCCTCGCGCAGGCCTTTGTCTTAGGCAAAGAGTTCATTGGCGACGACAAAGTCGCGCTGATCTTAGGCGATAACATCTTTTATGGCTCCGGCTTTGGGGAACTCGTTCGTCGCCACACCAACCCCGATGGTGCCGTCGTTTTTGCGGTGCCCGTTCATGATCCCGAGCGCTATGGAGTAGTGGAGTTCGACGACGAGATGAACGCCATCTCGATCGGAGAGAAGCCCACTGAACCGAAATCCAACTTTGCGGTGCCCGGTCTCTATTTTTACGATAATGATGTCGTCAAAATTGCCAAAACCATCGAGCCCTCCGCTCGTGGCGAATATGAGATCACCACAGTCAATCAGGTCTATCTTGAACGTAAAAAGCTCAAAGTCGGCGTGCTTAATCGCGGTATCGCTTGGCTCGATACCGGAACCTTTGCGTCACTTAACGAAGCCTCCACCTTCGTCCGAGTCATCGAAGAGCGCCAAGACATGAAAATCGGGTGTATCGAAGAAGTGGCTTATTATTCTAAGTTTATTACAAAGAGTCAGCTTCTCGGCTTAGCGGAAAAATATGCCAAGTCCGGCTATGGTGATTACTTAAAAAGGGTGGCAAAATAATCTTATGCTAGGAGAATTTATACAGATTGCACAACGCGGAGACGCCCGAGGCTCCCTTTCGGTTCTTGAGTCAGAGCGCTCGTTTCCATTCCCGATTAAAAGGGTCTATTATATTTATGGCACTCAACCAGGGGTGGAGCGTGGTTTTCACGCACACAAGGCGTTGAACCAACTTGCCGTGGCAGTCTGCGGCTCTTGCGATATGGAGCTCGATGATGGGGCCAAAACGGCTACGCTTCACATGGATTCCCCAAGCAAGGGTGTGTTAATCGGCCCGGGGATATGGCGCGAGATGAAAAATTTTACACCGGATTGTGTGCTTTTAGTATTTGCCGATGCATATTACGACGAGAGTGACTACATTCGTGACTATCATGAATTTGTTGGATTAGTTAAAAATAAAAATTTTTTCAGTGAGTGATTTTGATGAGAAGTTTGAAGTCGTGGAGCTTTGTTCGTTAAATACAGAAGTTACCTGCAATGACGGTTCCTTGTTCAACCGCAGCATGTTTTTTCATTTGCATTGTGTCGTTCAGTCGAGACACGACATGTATTTAATACTCCTTGAACGTAGGAAAGGAACTGTGCAAGCCATGTTCTGGTGTAGTGATATTGGAAATGGGCATTATCGTAGTCCCAAGAGAGGGTCTTTTGGTGGTATTGAAGTCCTTTCCCCATTGTCCTTTGAGGCGCGTGAAGGTTTTGTAGATGCGATCGTAGATATTGTGAAAGGTCGTGGAGGGCGGTGTTTAGAAATAATCTTACCGCCATTATCTTACACACCTGCATCAACGTCCCTTACCGTTAATGTGCTGTTGAGGAGTGGCTTTGTTTTAAGTGGGCATGAATTAAATTATTCAATGTCCATTGATCCTGATGTGGGGTTTCGCAGTTTAGTTGATGCGAAGAATCGCAATAAGATGAACAAGTGTATGAAAAGTAGCTTTTTATGCAGGACTCTCAGTTCGCTTGAGGAACTAGAGGAAGCTTATCGTGTTATAGAAATAAACCGTGCGAAAAAGAATATACCCATGACTATGCCTTGGGCGGCATTGTTAGAGATGCATGAATCAATTCCTGATTCAGTATGTTGCTTTGGCTGTTACTCGGATGGGAAGATGGTGGCTTCCAGTATTTGCGTGCGTATTTCAGCCGAAATCCTCTACGTCTTTTATTGGGGAGAAATCGATGGCGTGGAAAGTTTTAGCCCAGTCTCCTATTTAGCAGAACATATTTATAATTTTTGTGTTGAGAACAGTTACCGTAATTTAGACGCTGGAACTGCCAGTATAGAGGGCATTCCGAATGTCGGTCTAGCGAGCTACAAGAAGAAGCTGGGTTTTGGGGAATCGCTAAAACTGACATTACTAAAGACAATCTGCTAAGCATTTAATCATGAAAAAATTCGCATTTTACGTTTCTAATCAGGCGAATATTTTCATCCTACTACTTACTTTCATTAGGAAGTCGAATTTTTCTGATTTTAAACAAGTCAGCTTTGTCTTCATCGACGGAGATCCTAGTCAGGAACTTCAAGATCTTTGCTCAGCTTTCGGACTAAAGATCATCGCTAAGAAGTTGTCTGTTTATCCCCATAAAGAGCGTGGCAGAGTAGCATCCGATTACATTTCTATACTTCTTGATGAATATCACATAGACTTCCTTTTTATTCTTTGCAACAAGATACTGTCAGGTCCTTTATTGTCGAAATACCACAATCGGATAATAAATACACATCCAGCAGTGTTACCCTCTTTTAAGGGAGCAAAGGCGATAGACCAAGCTTTGGCGGCTAAGGCTTTCCTGCTGGGCCTTACGGTGCATTTTATCGATGAAAATTTAGATGCTGGTATTCCCATACTGCAGACAGTACGTCACCACTCCTTCTTTAAAGGTGACTACATGACTGTTCTTGGCGACTCTATTATTGCGATTTTACAAGTTATGAAATGGTTGAGTGATGATAGGATTTCGATGAATTCAGGTTATGCATTCGTTGAGGGTGCAGATTATTCATCAAGCCGGTTTATTCCTGCTCTTGAAGAACTAACATTAATTAGATCAGTTGAAAATTAAAGTATAAATATTTATGAAAGTTTTAGTTATAGGCCAAATGACAATGGAACAAGGGCGTGTAGAATTCGGAAATATCGGGAACTACTATATCTTGGAGACTTTTTTTAGAGAAATACATCGTGTTTTGCCGGGGTGCAGCATTGAGACAACACTACAAGTTTCCGAACGCTTTTGCGCAGATGAGTCAGTAAGGGTGCTTCCAATGAGCCTATATTATGATCTTGAAAGTGCCGATAATGTCTCGAAAGTCCGTCACGAGTTGCGACTTGCAAAGAGCATCGCAAACGGCATAGATGTCCAAGAAAAAACGCCGTTTATTGAGGCAGTGCAGGAGGCAGACCTTGTGGTTGACTTCAGTGGTGATATATGGGGCTCAAATGCGAACCTGCTTGCACCGGACCGTTTTGAAGTCGGGCTCTTGAAAGATAAAATCGTTCAGTTATTGGGAACTAAATGTTGCTTGATGGCCTCATCTCCTGGCCCATTCGACGATGAATTTATAATAGGAGCCAAAGATGTGCTTTCTGGTTTTGATCTGGTAGCTAATCGAGAGCGCATAAGTGCTACTTTGCTTGAGAGGCAGGGTTTTGACATGAGTAATGTGAAGAGCGCAGCATGTCCGGCATTTCTTTTCGATGAAGGAGACAGAGGAAACACTCTTATAATTGATAAGTTAGCGAATAAAGAGCGTCCAACTGTAGGGTTCATTTTGTGCGGGTTTAATTTTGAGGTCGGCCCACACAATCGCTGTCCACGTGACAAATCTGAATACCACAAGTTCGTCGAGGCCGTTAAATACATTGTGAATGATCTTGGCGCAGATGTATGCTTTATGTCGCATTCAAATGGGTTTGAACTGCCGCCACAGCCCTTCAAGCGCAAACGAGGCAGCGATTACAAGCATGCTGAGAGTATGTATAAACTTCTTTGTGAGGCCGGGGCTAGAGAGCATGTAATTTTTATGGATGGTATCTATGATGCGTGGACGACCAAAAAAATAATTAGTAAATTCGATATGTTGGTCAGCGGTCGTATCCATGGTGCGGTTGCAGGGTTTGTCAGCTATGTGCCTACCGTAGTAATTGATTACGGGCATCCGCCAATTGCTCACAAGCTCAGGGGCTTCACTGATGTGATTGGGGCAAGGCAGTTTCTTTGTGACCCTGCATCTGAGAAAGATATGAAATCCAAGATTGCAAGTTGCTGGGGTTCTCGAGGCGTTGAACGCCTTCGCCTCCAATCTCATCTACCATTGGTTCAGCAATCCGTTCACGATGCCTTTGACCAAATGGCCAAGGTTGTCTCCTCGACTGCAATTTAATCACTTTTCAATTAATATGATTAAATTTCTAGATCTTAAAAAATTAAACGGTGCCCACAGAGGGGAAATTACCACAGCAATTCAGCGGGTCTTGGATTCGGGCTGGTATCTCCTTGGCGAGGAAGGTTCGAGCTTCGAGCGAGAGTTCGCCGATTATTGCGGCGCGCAGCACTGTCTCGGCGTCGCCAACGGCTTAG
>Ga0222650_1001232_pt1 | contig 13788 bp, 13 predicted proteins | sample AntAcemetagen367_FD_179820 | JGI IMG/M metagenome (GOLD analysis project Ga0222650, IMG submission 179820) | Saline water microbial communities from Ace Lake, Antarctica - #367 | ecosystem: Environmental > Aquatic > Non-marine Saline and Alkaline > Saline | place: Antarctica: Ace Lake...
GCCAGATTTTGCGGAATTTCGATCGTGTCTTCGGTGATTTCCTGCGCGAAATCCTCGATGCTTTCATAGACACCAGCATAGTGATCTTCGAGGGCGCTCTGGGCGCTTTCAATATCGCCATAGTAACTCACCAACGCTGCGCCCAACTCGCCGCGTTGCTCGATGAAAAGAGCCTTTTCAACCACACTTGTTATGCCTTCGTATTCACTGAGATGAAGCCCCGCAAATCCTTCATAGCCATGAATTGCCCATTCCTCGGCGCGTGGGACGGGTGATGTTCTCAGGATTTCAGAAATAGCTGCTTGTACGTCATCAGTGCCTTGCACCGCATCAATCCACTCACCGTGCAATATGCCGTCATTATAGGCTGCCAAACAGGCCACATAGATTCTAATCTCGCTTCTCATTATAGTGTTCCCCTTCGTTGGGTTTGGGTTTCGCTTTGAAACCCTGCCTCGTGGCGAACAGTGGGTGTGCAAACATCAATGAGAATTGACGGCGGGCGCAAGCCGCTTGCGGCTGAGCCTCGGGAGACCGTCTATTGTCATTGAGGTGCGCTGAGGGCGAAGCCATAAGCCTTTGCGCAAGGGATGGACGCCGGACGGCCAAGACCATCTTGGGCTTGGTTTACGAGAGCCCGGCCTGCCGCTCTAGCGGCAGGTACGCTGTCACTCTCAAACCACGAGATCGAATTGTTTTTAAGCTTATGCCCCGCGAGCCGCCTCTGGGCTGCGCTACCCCTTGTCTCGAGCTAACAAGAAAGGGGCAAACATGCTCAACAATCAAAAACATAAAGCCGCCAGCCAAGCGACCTTCATGTCCTCAGTACAAGGCCTCGCCAATGTTCTGGCGGTGATCATCACCTTTATTGGTGCGCCGCCGTTCTACGGAAAGACCATTGGCTGGGTGCAAAGCTTCACAGCCTCAAATTACGGTTACGGCTTTGAAGACATCACAGCGCTCGCATGGGGCATCGCAACAGGTTGCCTCGTCTTTTTCATTGCCCGGGCCTCTGTGTCCACGGCGCTCGTCATGGGCGGCCTCGCTCTGGCGACACGCATTTTTTAACCCCAACCAAAGGAGCCCTTCATGGCTAAATACAAATCTCAAAAAATCGGTGAGATTCACCGCATAAGCAAAAAGAAATCCAATGTCGGAGATATCTTCGCCGGGATCATCGGCTTTGGCGTCATTGTCATCCTGATGGCGTCCTGCGCTGGATAATCTCGGTTTCTTTTCCAACCACCTCAAAGGGTCGTCATTCGTGGCGACCCTTTTTTCTTTAAGGCATACATCATGAACGCATATGACAATGAGACCAACCGCTTTGGCTCCGCTGAGTTTTGCACCGAAAGCGATATCAAAGCCGCAGGGATGTTCACACAAACACCGGACTCACTTTTAATCGGCTTTATGGGCAAGCGTCCCCTCTGGTATCGCGGCGCAGGCGGTGTGCTGCTGACGGCGGGCGCTCGGGGCGGCAAGCTGACCACCGTATTAGCCTACAATATCTGCGTAGGTATCTATACACCGTCCATGCTCATTCTGGACATGAAGGGCGAACTTGCCGCCATCAGCCAAGATCAAACCCCGGATCGCAAACATTGCTTCTATTGGAATCCCGCCAACCTCCACGGGCTTCCTCAGCACAAAATCAACCCCCTAGATTACATCAAAATTGAGAGTCCCAGCCTTATCTCAGACGTTAAAGTTCTGACTTATAATCTCATCCCGCCGAGCGGGCGCACGAACGGGGACTACTTTGGAGGCCGTGCGAGAGAATTCTTAGAAGCCATCATTCTGACCCTCGTGCGCATGAAAGGCACGCTGACGTTTGCTGATCTCTATGCAGCCGTAAACCTGATCCCCGGCGGCGGCGAGGCGTGGCTCGATTTTGCGTTTGAGATGAATCAAAGCGGGTTTGAACTTTCACGCCGCATTGAAGAAGAGATCGCTCAAAGCGCTGATGATAGCTCAGGCGGATATCGCGGCATTCTGGGCGAAGTATTCAAGGCGCTGTCACCGCTTTCTGATCCGGTCTTACTCGCATCGGTTTCGGGTCCATTTGACTGTTCAATGGAGGATTTATGCGCAGATCAAGCGGTGCAGATGTACCTCATGCCGCCTGCTGAGTTTATTGAGCCTTGGGCTCCGGTCATCAAATCGTTCTTCGTCGCAGGCATGATTTACAAAGCCCGAAAACCCAATGCGCCGCGCCAAACATGGGTGCTGGATGAGTGCGCCCAGCTTGGAGCATTTCCCTTAGTAGAGAAGCTTTTCACCTACGGAGCCGGGATCGGCATACGCCCCATAGCTGTGTTCCAGTCAGCCCTCCAGATGGAACGTCTAGGAAAAAATTCCGCCAACATCATCACCTCTAGTACCCGGAATCACAATTGACTGATACGTCGGTTTTTGAATTTCCGTTGGCGGACCTTGGTCTTTGTCCACATGAACGGAGCGGCGCCTTCGTTGTATGAGGCGATAAATGCATCGATGTGATCGGTAAGTTGGGCGACGGATGTGAAGGAGGCGCCCGCGAGGGATTTTCCCTGCAGGACCGAGAACCAGTTCTCGACCTGATTGAGCCATGAGGCGCTGGTCGGCGTGAAGTGGAAGTGCACTTTTGGATGACGCTTCAGCCAGGCCGCGTTACCTTTGTGGGTGCTGAGATTGTCGAGCACAACATGGATTTCCTTGCGCGGATAAGCGGCCACAATCATCTCCATGAAGTCGAGAAATTCGACCCGTCGCCGGCGCGCCTTGTGCGCGGCGGTGACCTTTCCGGTGGCGACCTCAAACGCGGCGAACAGGGTCGATGTACCATGACGCTTGTAATCATGGCTCTGCCCCGTCAGCGCCCGCCCATTTGGCAGTTTCAAATAGCCTTGCGCCCGTTCCAGCGCCTGGATCGAGGGTTTCTCATCGATGCAAAGCACAATCGCCTTGGCAGGCGGGGCGATATAGAGGCCGACAATATCGGCGGCCTTGGAGGTAAAATCGGGATCGGTGCTTTCGCACCAGGACTTGCGGGCAGCGAGGTCAATCTTGTTGCGGCGCAGGAAGCGCCAGACATATTGCACATCGACGTCACCGAGAGAGGCAGCCAGAAGCGGACCCGTCCAGCGCCCATATCCCGCCGGCGGAGACTTATCCAGCAGTTCCAGGATACGCTTGCCGGTCGTGGCTTCGGTATAAATCGGAGCCTTGCCCGGACGTGGCATGTCGTCCAGGCCCCGCAGGCCATGGTCGGCGTAGCGCGCGCGCCACAAGCTCACGATGCGAGGCTGCACGCCCACTTCCTGGGCAATCGAGCGCGTGCTGCGACCCTGCGCTGCTAACAGAACTATCCGCGCGCGTTTCAGATCTCGCTGAATGATCAGCGGCGATCGGCAGCGGGCTTCAAGCTTCTGGCGGTCACCCCGCCGTAGTCGAACTTCTCGGGCTTCTAAAATCATGTGATCCTTGAATCACGAATCACGTTCCATGGACACCCGGTACTAGTCACCAGATCACGTCACCCATTACCAACCTAGTCCGGGCGCTCCAGAGTCCGAAGTGTGCGTTGAGTCGAATACAGATCGAGCAAATCTAACATCGATTGCTGATAATGGAAAAATCTTTCTTTCCCCATCCAGAGTGTACAAATTGTGTCTCGCTGAAATGTTTGCAACTACAATCCCCAAAAAGAGCGATGCACTGCACAAGCAATGCCGCCCATCATCGATGGCAATTTCACCTCGATCACGAATTGTAAGTTCCCGGCTCAATTTCGCGAAGGGCGGAGATAATCGTCGCGTGCTCACCCCAGGCGCGTTGCGTATGCGGAGCATAGGCGAGTCCAATGCAGCGGCGGAGTTCAAAGCCAGACAGATCCCGCAGAACCAGCCCTTCGCGCGCGTGGCTTTGCGGCGTGATTGTGATGCCGAGACCGGCTGACACCATTTCCATGGCGCGATCGTCATTCGTTGACCGGAACGCGAAGAAGGGCCGGACACCCCGCTCGGTAAAATGGCGGCTTGTCTCTGACAGTGCTTCGCAATGCCGCCGTACAATCATGACATTCTTGGCCAACGCTTCTGCAGAAATAATGGATTCATTTGCCAGCGGGTGATTCACGGACATGGCCACGGCATAACCTTCCTCAAATAAAGGTTCTTCGAAAAATCGGTTTCCACCTCTGTGGACAAGTGTCAGGGCCGCGTCGATCCTGCCGCGCGATAAGAAGTTGGCCAATTCCCGTTCATTGCCTTCCAACATTTCAGTGCGCGCTTCCGGGTTTTGCGTCTGGGATAGACGTACTGCACGGGTAATGATCCGACTGGAAATCGTTGTCAGGACCCCCAATCGGACAACCGGCTGGGTGCGCTGGCCAGATATCTCTCGTTCTGCTCGATTGAATTCTCCTTCGATACGCCGAGCGTGGGCCAGAAGCTGAGCGCCCGCATCGGTCAAGTGAACGCGACGGTTTGTGCGCTCGAAAAGAGGCACCCCTAGGGCCTTTTCCAGTTTCGCTATCCCAACAGACAGTGTTGGCTGGGCGACGTTCACTTGCTGGGCCGCGCGCGAAAAGTTTCCGTTGTCTACGACGGCTAGGAAATAGCGAAGGAGGTAACGTTCAATCATAGCTCACATCTATACTGTGATGCTATTTCTTTCAATTTTTTTTAATGGTCGCGCCCTGATAGGAGTTAGCCCGAATCTTTCAGGAGCTGCTCCATCATGACCCATTTTGATTTCGCGCTGGGTGAAACAGCAGACATGATCCGGGAGACGTGCCAGCGCTTTGCAAGGGACAGGATTGCGCCGCTGGCGGCTGACATTGATAGCTCCAATAGATTCCCCCGGGAACTTTGGTCTGAAATGGGCGAATTGGGCTTGCACGGAATTACGGTTGAAGAAGAATTCGGCGGTCTTGGTCTTGGCTATCTCGAACATGTCATCGCGATGGAAGAAATCTCGCGCGCTTCGGCATCTGTCGGTCTGTCCTACGGCGCGCACTCAAATCTCTGCATCAATCAGATCCGACGATGGGGCAGCCAGGCCCAGAAGACCAAATACCTTCCCAAGCTCATTTCGGGCGAACATGTCGGCGCCCTCGCCATGTCTGAAGCCGGCGCAGGATCCGATGTCATGGGCATGCGCTTGAAAGCAGACAAAGTGGACGGTGGCTATCGCCTGAATGGAACCAAATTCTGGATCACAAACGGGCCTCTGGCTGATACTCTGGTCGTTTATGCAAGGACCACCCCGGACGCCGGGTCCAAAAGCCTGAGCGCTTTCTTGATCGAACGGCATCTTGCAGGCTTCTCGACGGCGCGCAAGCTCGACAAGATGGGCATGCGCGGCTCGGATACAGGTGAGCTTATCTTTGACAATTGTTTCGTCCCGGACAGCAATCTCATGGGCGATCCGGGCTCTGGAGCAAGCGTGCTGATGAGCGGGCTGGACTATGAGCGCGCTGTCTTGTCGGGCGGACCTCTCGGGATCATGCAGGCCTGTCTCGATGTCGTTCTGCCCTATGTCAGGGAGCGCAAGCAGTTTGACCAGCCAATCGGAAACTTCCAGTTGATCCAGGCCAAGATCGCCGACATGTATGTCGCGATGAACTCGGCCAAGGCCTATGTTTACGCAGTTGCGCGAGCTTGTGACGCCGGACGCACGACACGGTTTGATGCAGCTGGCGCAATCCTTCTGGCGAGTGAAAACGCAGTCAAGACATCCCTGGAAGCCATCCAGGCACTCGGCGGAGCTGGCTATACAAAGGAATGGCCTGTCGAGCGTTTTCTGCGCGATGCCAAACTCTACGACATCGGCGCAGGGACCAATGAGATCCGAAGATTTCTGATTGGACGGGAGCTGATCAAAGGATGAGTGCGCCTATCCTGAAATCCAAAACAGTCCGCTCTTCGGATACATATGCCCGCTACTTTTCTCGCAATATGGCCCTTGCAGCAGACTTGCGCCAGCGTGTGGCCGAGAACTTATACGGCGGCACACCAAAAACGCGTGATCGTCATGTATCGCGAGGAAAACTTCTGCCGCGAGATCGCGTGCGACAGCTTCTCGATCCGGGCGCACCTTTCCTCGAGCTTAGTCAGCTTGCTGCCAATGGTCTCTATGAAGGAGACGTCACCGGCGCGGGTCTTATTACGGGCATTGGCCAGGTATCCGGTCGCCGGGTCATGATCGTGGCCAATGATGCCACGGTGAAAGGCGGAACCTATTTCCCTATGACCGTGAAGAAACATTTGCGCGCGCAGGAAATCGCCGAACAAAATCATCTGCCTTGTATATATCTTGTGGACTCTGGCGGCGCGAACCTTCCCCATCAGGATGAGGTTTTTCCTGACAGGGATCATTTTGGTCGCATCTTCTTCAATCAGGCCAATATGTCCTCCAAGGGCATTCCCCAGATTGCCTGCGTCATGGGCAGCTGCACGGCTGGTGGCGCCTATGTCCCGGCCATGTCTGACGAAACAATCATTGTGAGAGATCAGGGCACAATCTTTCTCGCCGGCCCGCCTCTCGTGAAGGCAGCCACAGGCGAAGAAATCTCGGCGGAAGAACTTGGCGGCGCAGACACACACGGTCGCAAGTCAGGCGTTGTCGATCATATCGCCGAAAACGACTCTCACGCCCTGATGATTGTGCGCAACATTATCACTACCCTGCCCCAGAACCGTGTGCCTGACGTGAACTGCGTGCCTGTACGGCCGCCTCTCTGTGATCCTGATGACTTATACGGCTTGGTCCCGGATGATCTGCGCACCCCCTATGATGTGCGAGAGATCATTGCACGTCTCATCGACGCTAGCTCGTTCCAAGAATTCAAGTCAAACTATGGCACAACGCTGGTCTGCGGGTTCGCGCATATCTGGGGCCTCCCCGTCGCCATCATCGCAAACAATGGCGTCCTTTATTCCGAGAGTGCCCAGAAGGGTGCTCACTTCATTGAACTGGCTTGCCAGCGGCGTATCCCGCTCCTCTTTCTCCAAAACATTTCAGGGTTCATGGTCGGAGGCAAATATGAAGCCGAAGGGATTGCCAAGCACGGCGCGAAACTGGTGACAGCCGTCGCTACTGCGCAGGTGCCGAAAATCACGGTCCTGATCGGCGGCAGCTTCGGCGCCGGGAATTACGGCATGTGCGGGCGGGCCTATGCGCCGCGCTTCCTCTTCTCCTGGCCTAACGCCCGCATTTCCGTCATGGGCGGCGAACAGGCCGCTAGCGTCCTGGCTACCATTCACCGCGACGCGGACACATGGACACCCGAACAGACCGAGGCGTTCAAGCAGCCAGTTCGCGACAAGTACGAAGCCCAAGGCAATCCCTGGTACGCGACGGCGCGCCTCTGGGATGATGGCGTCATCGATCCAACCCAGACACGCGACATACTCGGGTTGGCTTTCGCTGCGACCCTTAACGCTCCCATTGCCGAACGCGCTGAGTTCGGCGTGTTCAGGATGTAAGCCCAATGATCACATCCCTTCTTATCGCCAATCGCGGCGAAATCGCCTGCCGCATCATGCGAACCGCCCGCAACCTGGGCATACACACGATTGCAGTCTATTCCGACGCAGACGCTGAGGCGCCGCATGTTAAACTGGCGGATACCAGCATCCATATTGGTCCCTCCCCGGCCGCTGAAAGCTACCTTCGCAGCGACAAAATACTTGCCGCCGCGAAGGAGGCTGGCGCTGAAGCCATTCACCCAGGCTACGGGTTTCTCTCCGAGAATGTGGAATTTGCCCAATCGGTGTTCGATGCCGGTCTTGTCTGGGTCGGCCCCAACCCCGACAGTATCCGGGCCATGGGGCTGAAGGACGCGGCCAAGGACCTCATGATCAGAGCGGGTGTCCCGACCACGCCAGGATATCTCGGTGGGGACCAATCCCCCAAGCGCCTGAAAGCTGAAGCGGACACGATCGGTTATCCTGTCCTCATCAAAGCTATTGCGGGTGGCGGTGGCAAAGGTATGCGCAAGGTAACGGATGCCAAGGACTTCGATGCAGCGCTAACCGCATGCAAGCGGGAGGCAAAAGCATCTTTTGGCGATGACAATGTTCTGCTCGAAAAATGGGTGACCAACCCGCGGCATATCGAAGTCCAGATCTTCGGCGACACACACGGAAACATGGTTCACCTGTTCGAACGGGACTGCACCTTGCAGCGGCGCCACCAGAAAGTTATCGAAGAAGCCCCGGCGCCTGGCATGTCCGCCGAGACCCGTGAGCTGATCTGCGCAACAGCTGTACGCGCTGCGCAAGCCGTGAACTATGTGGGTGCAGGGACAATCGAATTTATCGCTGACGGTTCTGAAGGGCTCGATGCTAAAAAGATCTGGTTCATGGAGATGAACACGCGCCTTCAGGTCGAGCATCCTGTCACAGAGGCCATCACAGGTGTCGACCTCGTGGAATGGCAATTGCGGATCGCGTCAGGCGAGCAACTGCCGCGTACCCAAGATCAATTGTCGATCAATGGCTGGGCCATGGAGGCGAGACTCTATGCTGAAAACCCCTCTACTGGCTTTCTACCTTCGACTGGACGGCTGGACGCATTGCGGATGCCTCAGAATAAATCGGTTCGCATCGATACCGGCGTCGAGCAAGGCGGCGAGGTATCGCCGTTCTATGATCCGATGATCGCCAAGCTGATTGCGTTTGGCCCCAACCGCCAGAAGGCGCGCAGCGATCTCGCCCTTGCATGCGCCAATGTCGCCACCTGGCCTGTCCACAATAATGCAGGGTTTCTGTGCCGGCTTCTGCATGAACAGGCCTTTGTCAACGGGCTGGTGACAACAGGGTTCATTGACGAGAACCTGGACGCGCTCACGTTGCATCAGGCGCCATCAGAGTGCGCGCTTGGGGCTGCTGCCTCTAAATCTGCCGAGCGGTTCCGCTCCGCACCCGGCACAGTGGGGCCAGATGCAGTTTGGTCAAGCCTAAATGGTTTCCGTTCAGGCGGTCCGGCCGATCTTGAAGCCTATGTCATGGTCGACGGCGAGCCGCTCAGTGCCAACTTTGAACACAGGACTTCATATTCGGGGCTCGCGATTGAGCTGGACGATGGCGTACTTGTTGTTGAGGCGGGATGGCCGACCCTCGTGACATTGCCAGTCTATGGCGTGGACGCAGACGGACACGCAGCCTCAGACGGCTCGATCCGGTCACCCATGCCGGGCCGCGTGGTGTCGCTCGATGTTCGGGAGGGCGACACCGTATCGAAAGGCCAGAAGCTTGCCACGCTGGAAGCGATGAAAATGGAGCATGACCTAACTGCACCCTTCGATGGTGTGGTGACGGACCTCAGCGCGGTTGTGAATACTCAGGTAACCGAAGGGGCGCTGCTCATGCGCATCGAAGCACAAGAAGCGAGCACCTGATGGCGGGTAAATATTTCGACGAGTGGCGCGAAGGCGATGAGATCCCGCACGACCTGCGCCGGACTGTGACAGAGACCGACAATCTCCTGATCACGACGCTGACCCATAATCCGCAACCGCTCCACCTCGACCAGGAATATGCTAGCGAATAGGAATTCCGTCATATCCTCGTGAATGGGATATTCACGTTCGGCCTGATGGTCGAGGTCTCTGTCGGTGACACAACGTTCTGCACGCTGGTCGCCAATCTCGGCTATGACAAGGTGACCATTCCAAATCCCGTCTTCGTCGGCGACACACTGCACTGCCAGACGGTCGTCACTGCCCTGCGAGAGAGTAGGTCTCGTCCGGACGCCGGGATAGTGACATTGACTCAACGCATGTACAATCAGCACGACCTGCTCGTCTGCGAATGCCTGCGCATTGCTCTGTTGCAGAAGAGGCCCATATGAGACTGCGCTCCCTCCTGTTCGTACCAGGCGACCGGCCTGACAGGGTCGCCAACGCGGCCCTCAGCGTTGCGGATGCCGTCATCCTGGACCTTGAAGATTCGGTTGTCGCCGGCCACAAGGCGGATCCGCGCAAAGCTGTCGCAGATTATTTGAGTGCTGACCGCGTGAAGCCGGTCTTCATCCGGATTAACCCGCTCGATTCGGGCCTCGCCGAAGCAGATATGGACGCCGTATTACATACCCGACCGGATGGTGTGATGCTGCCAAAGGCGGAAGGCGCTCAGGACATAAAGCGTCTCCTGGCTCTTATGGAAGACTCGTTCGTTCCGATCCTACCCATCGTCACGGAAACACCCCGAGCGATTTTCGAGCTTGGTTCCTATCAGGCGGTTGCGCACTATCTGGCCGGTCTGACCTGGGGCGCAGAAGATCTGCCTGCCGCGATGGGCGCAGCGGCGTCCCGCGACGATGATGGCAGCTACACCCCGCCCTTCGAACTCGCCCGTAGCCTGACCTTGTTTGCTGCACACGCGGCGCATGTTCCCGCCATCGAAACGATCTTGCCCAATATCCGGGACCTTGATACCTTGGCATCATATGCTGCGCGCGGCAGACGCGATGGTTTTACCGGCATGATGGCCATCCACCCTGTTCAAGCCGAAACCATCAATCTCGCATTCACGCCCAGTGCAGAGGAGATTGCTCAGGCGCAAAGTATCATCGCTGCGTTTGCTGCCGATCCGGACGCGGGCGTCCTGAATATCGATGGCCGAATGCTTGACATGCCGCACCTCAAACTGGCGTTGCGCGTACTCGCAAACCTGGACGATATGGGGCCATCATCGAGCCGTTGAGGGGTCAAGGCGGAAGCGCCCTCATGAGGGAAAATGCTCCGCCGCAACGTCGTCGCGAAGGATATGGGCCGGTTCGTCCGTTCCGGAATATCAAGGAAGTCCTATGAGATCAATGAGACCCCTACGCGATGCCATATCAGGCCGCACCGCCTGTCGTGATGCGCGTATATTCCTTGATCATCAAGTGGCAGACCGGACCTGGCGTAAACCTATGAGGTCCGATCTCACTGACGGGTGTGATCTCGGCTGCGGTTCCGGTCAGGAATACTTCATCGGCCAAAGCGAGATCTTCGGGCGTAATATGGCGCTCCACAATGTCGATGCCTGTCTGTTCAGCAATCTCGATGGCCGTCTGGCGTGTGATCCCGTTCAGGAAACAGTCCGGTGTCGGCGTGTGGAGCTTGCCGTCGATGACCAGAAAGATATTCGCGCCTGTCGCTTCCGCGACCAGTCCGCGATAGTCAAGCATCAGAGCGTCGTCATACCCGCGGTCTTCGGCATATTGCTTTGACAGTGTACAGATCTGATAGAGTCCTGAGGCTTTCGCTTGCGTCGGCGCTGTGTCAGGTGCCGGACGCCTCCAGGGTGCCTCGATAAGCCGGACACCGGTCATGCGCTGCTCCACGGAAAAATAGGAGGGCCAGGACCAGGCTGCAATTGCGACATGGACAGCTGTACCGCGAGGCGACAGACCCATCACTTCCGAACCGCGCCACACTGCCGGGCGCAGATATCCGTCCTCCAGATGGTTGGCGGCAAGTACGGCCTGACAGGCCGCATCAATCACATCGCGGGTGAAGGGCATTTTCATGCCCACAATCCCTGCGCCCTCGAACAACCTGTCTGTATGCTGGCGAAGCTTGAAGATGCGGCCGTTATAGGCCCGCACACCTTCGAAGACAGCGCTCGCATAGTGGAGGGAATGGGTCAGGAAATGTGTTTTTGCATCACGCCATGGCACCATTGCGCCATCCAGCCAGATGACACCCTCCCGGTCAGCAAAATCAGTCATTGTCTGATGTCCTTTCTTTTTGTGGTGTGTGTGACGTCACCTGGCTATCCCAAAGCGCGGCAGAGTCGATTTTGTGTGTTCCAGGCCACTCATGACCAGGCTTTCTGCTTGACCGGCAGTTTTCTTGGTTCATTCCGCAGCTGTGCTGGCGACCTGGTCCGTACCAGACGCCTGTATCTGTCAAGCATCAGGGCGGTTATCTCTCCCGGGTGGAACTTACAGTCGCCAATCGCCTCCACAGGTGCGACCCCTGTCGCTGTTCCGGTGATGAAGACCTCACTGGCATAGCCTATCGCACTAGGCAGGATATGCCGTTCGTAGACTGCAATGTTTTCCCACCGCGCGATGTCAATAATTGTCTGGCGCGTGATCCCATTAATGAAGTTCTCGACCTTGGGCGTGTGCAGTGTCCCTGCACAAACAAAGAAAATATTTGCACTGGTCGTTTGCGTGATAATTCCTCTATGGTCCTGCATTAGCGCGTCATCCAATCCACTCTCACGCGCTTCCAGTCTAGGCATAGTATAGCGCTCCAGCAGGTGGGTGTATTTGATGTCTCCCCTCAGATTCTGCGGCATCAACATATGCCAAGGCGCCAGGCTCAACCGCGCGGGCGTAGGTGCCTGCTCAGTCGAACAGGACGCTGGCCAACTCCAGCCTATGATCGCCAAGTGCACGGTTGCATCCATGCTATTGGGATCAATCGACGACGCGCTTCTCCAAATCACCGGCCGCAGATAGGCATTACGCATGCCCGGCATTGCGACCACTTCATTGCAGGCGCCAATTATCTGCTCGGCAGAATACGGACAAGAAAGTCTCAGGATGCGCGCGCTGGCGAGTAGGCGCGCGATGTGAGCTTCAGGTTTGAACAATTGACCATCATATGCCCGCAACCCTTCGAGGGCATAGTTGCCGTTGTCTATTCCATGCCCGCAGGCATCAAACTGAGCTGGGTGATCGAAGAGGCTGCGACCATCTACCCAAAGTATTTTGCCAGTCTCTAGACGCTCAAACATGAGAATACGGCCAACTGGATTCGGGCCGTACGACGCCAATGGGCGACACGAAGCTCGTGTCAGATGTGGATGGCATGACCGAGGGCTTTCAACGCGGCTTCATGGAATGCTTCGCCGAGTGTTGGATGCGCATGGATGATACCGGCGATGTCTTCCAGAACGGCCCCCAATTCGATGGCATGGGTAAAGACAGCCGACAGTTCGGAGACGTGAGATCCGACGGCCTGAACTCCCAGAATCCGATGGGAGCCTTTGCTTGCAATCACACGCACGAATCCCTGCTCCTCCCCGGCATCCATCGTCAGAGCCCGTCCGTTCGCGAAGAACGGAAAAACGCCTTGGATTGTGTCCGGTTCTTCTGGCCCCGCGCCAACCGTCACGATTTCTGGATCAGTGAAACACACCGCTGGAATGGCGCCAAAATCGAACCGGCGCCTGCTGCCCGCAATGATCTCGGCAACCATTTCACCTTGTGTCGCCGCCTTGTGCTCGAGCATCGGCTCTCCCACGAGATCCCCGATCGCCCAGACATTGCGGTTCGAGGTCGCGCATTGGTCATCGATATCGACAAACCGGCCATCCATCTTGACCGCCATATTTTCCAGCCCCCAACCTTGCGTGTTGGGGCCGCGACCGACCGTGACGAGGATTTTGTCAGCGGGGAGCGTCCGCTTTCGTCCGCTATCGGGTTTGACCATCAGGCCTTTGGCATTCTCTTCGACTGCTTCACTGTTGAACAGGAATGTCACCCCCAAAGCCTCCAGGGCTTTCTGGACCGGCGCCACCAGTTTGGCATCATACGACGGCAGGATCCGGTCAGCCATCTCGACCACTGTGACTTTCGAACCAAGCTTCGCAAACGCGCCGCCGAGTTCGAGACCGATATAACCCGCTCCGACGATGACGAGATTTTCTGGAACCGTGGAAAGGCAGAGTACCTCGGTCGAGGAGATCACCTTGTCGCCGGGTCCCAGAGCGGGCAGATTGATGGGTGATGATCCGGTCGCAAGGATGACATGTTCGGGCTGGATCGTAACCACACCCTGGTCGGTCTTGACCTCAC
>Ga0222650_1001238_pt1 | contig 13684 bp, 9 predicted proteins | sample AntAcemetagen367_FD_179820 | JGI IMG/M metagenome (GOLD analysis project Ga0222650, IMG submission 179820) | Saline water microbial communities from Ace Lake, Antarctica - #367 | ecosystem: Environmental > Aquatic > Non-marine Saline and Alkaline > Saline | place: Antarctica: Ace Lake | collected...
CAGCCACTGCATCGGTAACTTGACCGCCACCAGATGCTACGATTTCTTGAGCTGCATCAATAACTGATTGAGCTACTTCTTCATCCATGTTCAAGATTCTTTCGAGAACACGTGTACTAAGCTGTGCAACTTCTGCCGGCGACTTAACACCTTCAGAAACTAGAATTTCAGCACTCATGGGGCCAACACCAGGAATTCCTGCAACCGCAGCTTTAGACCCTGCTTGTTCAGCATCAAGTTTGGCTTCACTCTTAATATCAAGTCTCCAGCCAGTTAGCTGAGCAGCTAGGCGTACATTTTGCCCGCGCTTGCCAATTGCTAATGACAGCTGGTCTTCAGCGACAATGACTTCCATTGATTGGTTTTCATCGTCGACGATTACTTTGCTAACAACAGCTGGCGCCAATGCGTTACAAACCAAACGTGCTGGATCACTATCCCAAGGAATAATATCTATTTTTTCGCCGTTCAATTCTTGAACGACTGCCTGAACACGCGCACCCTTCATACCGACACAAGCACCAACAGGGTCAACAGAACTATCACGCGAAAAAACTGCGATCTTAGATCTATGGCCTGGATCTCTTGCTGCGGATTCTATGGTTACGATACCGTCATAAATTTCAGTAACGTGCTGTTCAAACAAGCGTACTAAGAAACCTGGATGACCACGAGACATAACAATCTGCGGACCTCTAGAAGATCTTTTAATCTCTAGGACAAACGCTGTTATGCGATCTTTTACGCGGTAGCGCTCTGTTGGCATTTGTTCCCTGTAAGGAATCACTGCTTCAGTTCTGCCTAAGTCCACAATAATATCATTGCGCTCAAATCTTCTGACGTTGCCGCTTAGAATCTCACCCGCTCTATCTTTGAATTCTTCATAGATTTGAGCGCGCTCGGCATCACGAACCTTCTGAACAATAATTTGTTTCGCAGATTGTGCGGCAATACGACCAAATGCTGACGTATCTAATTTGATACCAATTGCATCACCTAGCTCAGATTCTGGGTCAAGCTTTGCAGCTTCTGGCACAGAAATTTCGCGAGATAAGTCCTCTACATCATCGACAACAGTGCGAAATTGAAATAATTCAATCTCGTTGTTATCTTCGTTATAGTGAGCCTCAAGATCTGCAGTTATCCCACAGTCTCTTCTTGCAGCATGTAAAACGGCTTGTTCAAGCGCGTCTACAATAACGGCTCTATCAAGATTTTTATCACGGCTTACCGCAGAGATTACACCCTTTAGGTCGCCCTCGATGAAAGTTTCTTCACCCATTGAAAATCCTCAAATCTATAAAGTTAATTATGCTTTATTCCAGTCATATACTAAATTTGCTTTAATCACTAAATCCAGCGGAAAGCTCCACTTGCCCCGACTTGTTTCTAAATTAATTATAGAACCTTCATCGACACTCAAAACCTCTCCTACTCCATGCTTGCGATCCCCTTGAGCTTCTGACAATTTCACTTCTACCTGTGAACCCACAAATTTAGCAAAATGTTCAATTGTCCTCAATGGCCTCTCCAGTCCTGGAGAGCTAACCTCTAATGTAAATGCACCCTCGATCTCTCGTTCGACGACATCAGATTCATTCAAAGCCCTTGTAGCAATCACACAGTCATTCATGTCTATCAACACATTTGCGTCAGCTTCCATTACTCCTGTAGATTCAACACCACACTTCTCTATAAAAACTCTTAAAATTCGCTGGCTTGCGATCCAGTCAACATCTACGCATTCAAACCCCTTAGGCTCTAATTGCTCCTGTACTATCTTTACAAGCTTGTTGCGTCTTTGGCGATCCATCGAAATCTTAAATTTTTCCTATAAAAAAAGGCCCCATAGCATCATCTCTTACCAAGATGTTGCCCAGGCCCGTAATAATCTCTACCCACTAAAGGGTCTAAACATACAGAACTGTAATAACACGAGCTGTGGATATCATATTTAAAGTCCGGACTCAACTATATATCTATCCAATGAGCACTATCTCACTAAAATAACTCCGATTTCAAAGGAACCCCCCTTGAATCTTTAAGTTTTTCTATGGGCAGCCGAATAGTTAGTATCAGAAAACTTCAACATAAAGTTATACAAAATGAAATTTATCGACACCATAATGGAGTTAGTTAATTCCGACAATTTTAGCAACAAACTGTATGCACAAGTTCAAAAAGAACGCCGCTATACAGAACGCTACAGCTTAATGCCGGGTGACCCTATAACTGCCGAAGTCTTAGGGCTCAGCGCCAACGTCGTTGACGTAAGCTATGGCGGCCTAGCACTGCACATTCCAGGAAAGCGCCTTCCACAGGCCGAAGAATTCAAAAATGCTGATACTATAACAGTAACAGCTCTGAACGGCGTGATGACAAGCCAAGTAGTGAACGTTAGGGATGTTCGCATCACCGAAATGGGTGTCTTTGTGGCGTATGAATTCCGCCACCAGTCTCCAGAAACGCTGATTTTCATGAAAGAAATCATAGAGCCTATTCATACTGGCCTATCATTATTCGAACAGTCAGCAGACAAGGGACACACTCCTTACAATACAGAGAACTGGAAAACTTACAAAGGCGAAGGGCCGACCAATATTTTGGCGGAGTTTGCTAGTGATGGCGAAACGTTGCTTCGCACACTTGTGACATTCATATACGAAGGCACCGTTTATCAGCTTTCATTTGAAGGGCATAAAATCCAGACCGCGCAAATCAACCTTAAAGATGGGTTTGATTTCGATACTTTTGCCGATGCAAAAAAACACAAAAATCCCCTGCCAGAGGTTATTCTTGCTTGCCTGAGCATCTTCCTCGGTGCAGAGGCACCAATTAGAAATGACCTAAGTGAATTAATATCCACCCTTCTAGGCTGGGTTTCCAAAGATAAAAAAGTCGCATAACAAAAAAGGCTAGGTGAAAACCTAGCCTTTTAAAATTATACAATTTATCTCAAACCACTATTCTTCTTTACAATGATCACCCTGAATACAAACTAAATCTTCGAATTCACGGCGCTCTTCGTGCTCATGCAACCAAATGGCAAAATCCCTAATGGAATAAACTGGGTTGTAAGTATTATCTTCAGAGAAGTTCTTTGTACCTAGAATCAACTCTCCAGCCATACTGTTCGCTTCTCCCACTCCTTCTCCAATAGTCTCGGAATGCTCTAGAATTCGTACACCTTTGGGAGAAAAGCTTCTGAAAGAATCGGGATTAAGTCTGAATCCTGTTTCTAAGTTATTGCTATTTATACTAGCTAGGTTGTCTTTGTTGACGATCAACATACAGCCTTTAATCACAGAATGACCACCGATGATCGCATGACCGTTGATGATTGCATGACCGTTGATGATTGCATGACCGTTCACCATATCGTGTCGTCCAAAGCTTTCAACAAGTGACTCTTCTTCACGACCCTCTTCTGCAAAACCCAATACTTCTTGAATTGTCCAGCGACCTTTCAAAGCTCTAAAAACTTTGCTGCTACCAAAACTACCGTAGTCGCACTCACCATCGCCTGTGTTTACAATTTTCAATACGCGATCAAATGGATTGAATTCGAGTGAACATTCACCAGTGTTTTGGTTAACCATATTTTCAATTTCATCGAGTTTTGTCAGATCAATAGCTACCAAACTATTGGTATCATTAGGGCGCTCACTTGAAACCCCAACAACACGGCCTTGATGGTCAATAACCGGACCACCAGACATGCCAGATTCAGCTATATTCGATTGATCTGGACCTAATGCTTCAAGCTTAAACTTTGCTAAAGGACCAAAGTTCGATGTGTCGTCTGTGGGATACTCACACCTTGGCAAATGCCCTACACGCTGCACTAGGCACCGAGTAGATCTATAAGGAGCTTCACAGTTTTGTTGTTCTTGTGCAGGATAACCAATCGCAGTGAAGGCCGATTCAGGCTGAAGTTCTTTGGCAATTTCAAGCCCAACAATTTCGTCAACGTTCTTTCTAAGTGCTTTTGCAACTAACGAAACTGCTCTTGAGCGAACAGCCATTAATGCCAAGTCTGATTCGACGTTACGTGCAACGACGATACCGGAGTTTTCGAAACGATAGTTTCTTACCCATAAATCGTATTGGTAATGAGATTCAAATGGTGCACCCGGAGTAATATGTGTTGTCACTGAGTTCTTACCAGGAAATAAATGTCCCGTTGTGACGATAAATATTCGAGGTTCCGGTAGAAAATCGATTAATTGCAACTCTTCAGCAGTAAACATTTTAGAAAGGGCTTCAACATCTGTTGTTATGAATCCCGAGCCCAACGAAAAGTTACCTCCCATTGAGATACTAACGACATGCTTACGCACTTCGTTAATGTCCATGTGAACATCACTTGAAACTGGTTCAGTAGGACCTGGTGCAGGCCACTCTTCACATTGACGGTTTATGGGCCTAGGAGTTGTCGAAAGTTGTTTTTCACTCTCTTCGGGAACAACTACCCAAAATACCGAATTAGGATGAGTATACTCTGTCGCCAGGTCTCTACCAAAAGCGATTGAAACACTAATGACACCCGACGGAATACTCTTATCTAGCTTAAGCTGCGTCTCGCACTTGTAGCCGAAGCTTGCTTCAAGCGTATTACAAGTCGACTCAACATTTGCGTCCAATACTTTTTCGCAAACTGGAGAGGAAACAGACATAAATCTGTTCGCCCATCCACCGTTTCCAATTTCTTTTAGTTTATTGTTCTCACTATTTACCCAAGTACCCTGTACCTTTGGTCTCAACACGCTAGCTGAAATATCTGTTGCAAAGTACTGTTCAATTGTCAGTGTTCGTTGCTCTTGATCCTTTTTAAGAACTGCAGGAATACCGGGCGGATATATATATTTTTCCTCACCACTGAGTTCCTGCCACATTACTGAAGATGTCATTTCAAATTTTTCATTAGCCTGTGCTGTAAAAGAAAATCCGAACAACACAATTGTATTGCATAGAGCTAATAATTTGGTATTCAAACCCGCGTCCATTGCAGCCGTACCTTTCTTGCGTCTTTGTAGTAGATTCAAGAATTAATCTATGTATTTCAACGAAATCATTAAAGCTAAAATATAAACTTTTTAATTGTCTCAATAAATTCAATACTTTATAGCAACAATCAAGAGCGGCATCCTGAAGCCTGATGCTGCTGCAACAAATATAGCTTAAATTACAGTTTGTTATAATTGGTCGTGAGAAAATGCGTCATTTTATACGGGTCATACATAAGGCTTTATTATGGCTAACATAACTAATTAAACACCGGGTTGTTGTTTTTTCTATATTTCCAAATGCCAATTTCTGCTAAGAAAATAGGCATATTAAGGGGTTTTTGTGCAAAACTGGGATACAATTTTAAAGTCTGCGAAAGATTGCCATACCAAGCAAACTTGGGAAGAACTCTTTGAACTCCACTCAAAAGATATAGAATCGGTGACTCATTCTAAGCCTATTCAAGACATCTTTAAATTATTAGAAAATGATTCTCAATCTTTGCAATATGATCCTGCGATCTTCGGGTCTCTCATCAAGGGCTGTTTATCTAGCTGGAACTTATTGCTAGGCAGAAAGATTTCTGAGTTTGCGGACAAGATACCGTCGGTCCAAATTTCTCTGCCCGCTTCTCAGGTCTATCTCGAAGACGGGCAACCGAGCACCGCCCGATCTTTAGCAAACAGAGCTTTGAGACTAAGTGGTCTAAAAGCAACTGAAAAACTACAGTTGGAAATCGTAATTTGCAGCAGCTATGCAGAAGAAAACAAGCATACAAAAGCAATCAAAATATTAAATAAAATTGGCGCTGATGTAAAAAATCCAGATTTGCACGCCAAAGAAAAAGCAGATTTCCTACTACGTATGGGACGCATGCATTTTTTCTTAGGCAATTACTTAGAAGCAGCAAAACTTTTCTATGATGCTTCCGTCCCCTTTAGAGAACTGCAAGAGTGGGAAGCAGTCGCCCGAACAATTTTCAATACCGCAGCGGCCCATATGAACAGTGGATTAGGAGAGACAGAAGCATTTGCCTATGTCGAAGAGGCACGCCGATTAGCCGAAGAATATGATTTGCCGGGTCCTCTTTCTCACTGCGAGGCTTTTTATGGAACCAATGCTTATCAGTATGGCAACTTTGCTGGCGCTAAAGAGCATTTTCGCAAAGCTTTAGATTTCTTGCCCATCTCAGATAAGAGCTATCGTAGGCTACATATTTTATCGATGTTATCTCTTACATATTTAGCGATGGGCAGGTTTCATTTAGCAAAGAAATTTGGCCGCCAAACTATAGACCTCGCTTCGCTGGACAACTCCCAAAGAAACCGCACACGGTACACCACTCTAGAAGCTGAAATTCTCTGGGAAGATGGACTTGTAGAAGAAAGTCAAAAACTGCTTTCCGATTCGGCTTCAAACTTCGAAACCACTGGTGTTCACACACTTGAAGAGCTGTCTGCTTTAACCAGGTTTAATTTACAATCGGCTTTTTTAAATAACTCAAAGCCTTTAACTAAAATCAAAATTGAACCTCAGCTAATGAATAATAAATCGAACTGGTTCGATAGAGATTATTCCCTAGGGCACTTGCTTATTAATCAAAATAATACCTCTCAAGCTGGAAGTCTTTTTTCCACCTTAACCTCAGATGCTCGCAGTGCTGGTTACAGGCTTCATGAGGCTCAAGGTCTCTTGGGTCAAATAATTGTTTTATTAAAGCAAAGGTGTCCCAATGAAATCGACTCTTTAATTAAAGAGTTCGAAATTGCCATTGGCCGTTTAGGGGAAACTCCTTTAAAAACGCATGTTGGTTTCGTAAAAGCCGCAAAAGATTATCAAAATGGTGACTTTGAATCCTTCGAAAGAAGACTGCGCAGTACGGCAAAATATTCTAGGCAGTGTTCTTTCGACAAATTCTGTTTGAATGCGGCCATTTCTACAATCGAAGGCAAGTCTTCTAGACTAACTTCTCAGTGGCAAATAGATGCTATGGCTCGTTTTTCTAGCACCTACTTTTCACCAACAATAGAACAGATTGACGACAGACTTTTTAAAGTCAGCGGCCACTACATTGTTAGCTTGGAAAGGCACCCTGCCCTTGCGGATTTACTAACCTATCTTATCAACAGAAATAATTTCTCGGCAACCTCAGAGGATATACAACAAGAAGTTTGGGGACAAAGCTTAAAAGCTCAAGGCTGGCAGCAAAAAATACGCAACACCATAATGCGTTTGAGAGATTTTTTTCCAAATACCATCGCACCATTAATACTTCATACGGACCAAGTAGCTTTGTTCGGGGATGCCATCCAGATTATTGCTCCCATGAATGATGAGATTAAACCTGAAGATGAGGTAGGACGCCTTCTCAAGGATGGACCTATGACAACAGCCCAACTAAGCAACAGAATGCAAATCTCTAGCTCAACGACAAAGAGAATTCTAAAACGCTTAGTAGAAAACAATCAAATAAAACAACAAAAACAGGGCCGCAATGTTTTCTATACACCCAATTCCGAAATTCATATTTAGGCTTTTCCTATGAATACTACTTTGAATAATCCACAGCTTTTTTGTGGAATTGGACTGCGCTCCGAACACATGAATCAGATCCTTGAAGAGCTCCCCCCTTTGCCATTCCTAGAGATATTGGTCGACAATTATCTTAATTTCTCTCCTGTCGCTTTGGACAAACTCACTAAATTGCGTGAAAGTTATGCCCTTTCATTTCACTGTGTTTCTATGAATCTTGGTTCTACGGATCCTTTGGATATCTCATATTTTGAGAAAATCAAAAAATTGGCTGACATCTTACAGCCGTTTCAAATTTCGGACCATGTTTGCTTTACGGCTATTAACAACACACATCACCATGACCTTCTTCCGGTCCCTTACACCGAAGAAGCACTACAAGTTATGAAAAAAAACATCATTCAAGCTCAGGATCAGTTAAAGAGTTCAATCGCCATTGAAAACCCGTCTTCGTACTTGTCCTTCAATGCCTCTACAATGCCTGAATGGGAGTTCTTTAATAATTTGCCGATTGGAACTGGGTGCGAACTTCTTTTAGATTTAAACAACGTTTACGTATCAGGAAAAAATCATGGTTACGATCCTCGTGAGTTTATTGATAATTTAACCCCGCAAAATATTGCCCAATTCCATTTGGCTGGATTTGAAGATGCTGGCACTCACCTGATTGATTCGCATAGTCGCCCCGTATTCGGTAATGTCTGGAAGATTTTTTCCCATACAGTCAACAAAACAGGACCCAAGTCCACACTAATAGAGTGGGACAATGACATACCTGAATTAAAAATATTATTTGGCGAAGTTGATAAGGCTGAACAAATCTTACAAAGAGCTCTCAAATGAAATTGGCTGAAATACTCACAACTATTAGCTCCGAATTGTACGCAAAATCAGAACGAGGAGATAGTACCAAGCAGTTATTTAATTCTAAAACGCCTACTTCTATTGATGCAGGGCTTTCGACCTACAAGAACAATTTATATTATGGTGTCGCCGACGCATTGAGATCGACTTTTGTGGTTGTGGAAGAAATCTTAACAAGTCAAAACTTCAATTATTTTTCTCGCAAGTATTTACTTGAAAAACATTCTCTGCACCATGACTTAGCAGAGATGTCATATGGATTCCCAGCTTTTTTGCAGGAACAAAAAGAAATTGAAGGGTCTCCATGGTTGTTCGATCTAGCAAAGTTTGAACTTGCCTGGGAAAATCTTGAATTTGGATTTGGAACTCTTAACCATCCAAAAATCAATAGCACATTATCTATTATTCAATTGGACCATCAGATTCTTGATATTTGGAATCAACGACTAGAATTCTTTGTAAAAAGAGACCAACCTATACAAGAAACTCATTCACTCGTTTTATGGGGCCACGACAACTCTAATTTTTGCGAGCCTATACATCCGCAATCGGCAAAAGTGTTGCTATGTATTGCAAACACTCCAGGCTTGTTAACTTTCAAAGGTCTCTTTCAAGATGACTTACAATTTACAGAACAAGAATTCGAAGAAATGATTAATTTTATGGAATCTAAGAAGTGGATTTTCTAGATCAATCCTCAAGGGAAAATCCCTCGACTAAATTTTTTGTTTTTCTTGAAAAATGCAATTACTGCCTTTAAATTCAAGTGGTTAGCGGTCAGAGCGAATTTCGAATTTAAAGCTTCTCCCTTTATTGTCCGATTCTAAAATATGTTATTCAAAGTCAAAAAAACTATCAACCTATCGCTGGCCCTGACTGGCTTACTGACATTCGCAACGCAATCACTTGCTCAAGAGTTTAATGATAATTTCACCGTTCGTCTTTATTTGGCAAATGCACCCCTTTCTTATGAGGTGGCAGCCTCGCCACAGTTTATTGAAAACAATGATCAGGCGACTCCCTCAACTCTTTTATATTCTACGAATACCCTTGCCGAAACGGGAATTTCGATTGGATACAAAGGCTATTCTTTAAGTCTCGGTCAACCGGTAAAACCAAGCGCTTCTAATATTGAATCAAAAGGCACAACTGAGGGAGCTAGCTACAGAATTACATACAACAAGGGACTCTACAATTTAGAAGTGTTTCACAAGGATGAAACAGGTTTCTACATCGCTAACCCAACTCAAGTCGACCCTACCTGGAATTCTACCAAACCTTATCCGCAGATCCCAAACATGAATATGAAGAATTCGGGTTTTCAATCTACATTTGTTTTGCATCCCAAATCATTTTCACTGCCTGCATTACTAGATCAATCTGAAAAGCAAAAACAATCGGGGGGGTCGTTTCTTGGTGCTCTAGGAGCAGAGATTACCAATGTTTCTAACCCAAATGGACCGCTGATTTACGATAGTCATCAACAATTCTATAGTGAAAATGGAAGCATGGACTGGACCAAAGTACAAAGCATGTACGCAAAACTAGGAGGTGGCTACACACTTGTGTGGGAAGAAATATATTTAGGGGGAACTTTGCTTTTCGGAGGAACGTACTACAGTACCTCTAATTCTAATACCTCGAAAAACCGACGAGACGGGCAAGCCATAGCTAGATCTGCCAATCTTGGTTTGGGTTACAATACATCTAGCGGATTCTTCGGGGTCAATTTTAGCAATACTTCTACTGATGTACTATATAAAGAAATAAGAACTACAACAAGTCGTGCAATCCAGGAATTTTTCATGGGTTACCGATTTTAATACGTCGCTGTCGCGACAGCGACTAATTATTATGCTCAGAAATTCTAAAGATCAGCGTGGTTCCTGGTGCAATATCACCTAAAAAGAGACCGCTAGGGACGCCTCCCGATTTAAATAACACATACCCTGGAATGCCTTTACCTTGAATATTAGGGTCACTCGGCTCCCAGCCTTTGTTATCAAATACTTCAACAAAGCGGTATCGAGTTTGAGAATTTTCTATTCCAAGTGCTGATAATGCTCCAATACTGTCCCCGTAATTATTAAGGGTGAAGTGTACCGTAGCTTTATGTGAATTAAAGGGGTCGCTATTCAAAACAACGAGATACTTATCGTTACCTTTGTAACGAATATAAGAGGCGATATATTGAGACTGCTCTTTGTAATAATTGGCGCCGTCCAAATCAATAAAGGTCGGCTTTGCCAACGAGTGCATCGAATTAAAAGGTGCTAAATGTTTGAGATGCAATAGAGTTTTGTATCTATTGCGAAATAACGTCATCCACTCGGGCCTTCCACCATAAAGCCAATAACGGGTGAAAGGCTGATAAACGAAATCGAAAATTGATGTTCTACCATTATCACCTGCATATTCACCGTAGATAGAGGCATCTTCTTGTAACTCTTGCCCCCCATGAATCAGCATGTGTCCAGGCAGAAGCGCAGCATAGGCTGAATACGCTAGGCCAATGTTAGCACGGCGATCACGGTCCGCGATCCAAGGCGCAAACTGTCTTGAGGCCACTCGTTCTTCATCATGATTTTCCATATAATGAGTCAGGCGATAACCCTTTTGCAAAATTTCTCTGCGCATAGCAGGTGAATTATGAGCATTTGCTGCCCGCACGTTTCCAGGGTTTGAAGCTTCGCTATGCAATGCCCAGTAAACACCTGAATTATAAACAGAGTCAAAGCCTGCATTTAGTAATGCTTGGTAGGTAAAACCTGGCACTTTCATTCTTTCATCTTTTTCATATGCTTCCGCCAATAAAAAAACTTCTGGATTAACTTTGCGAAGTTCTCCTACATAAAACTCCCAAAACTCCAGTGGGACCGCGTGGGCATAATCTACACGAAACCCATCAACACCTTTTTTCAACCAATACCTGCTAATATCTACCATTTGATTCCATGTTTTCGGTGCAGGGCTATAGACTCCAACGCGATCTTTGAAATTCCATCCATAATTAAGTTTGACTGTCTCGAACCAGTCATGATTTTGGGGGAAAGAAGAGGCAATATCATTGCCGGTAACTTTTGTAGGAGATTCAAACTGGATACCTGGAGTAAAAATATCTGAATCAAAAATCCCATCTGAGCCATTTGTTAGAATGTTCTTTGGTGGAGTGAATACTCCCTCTAAATAGAAATAATTATTCCGTCCACTGAAAAACTCCGTATCGTCATCATTGCTTCCAAAATCTAACTCTTGCTTGCAAAGAACATCAGTTCTGTGAACTCTGGCTGTATGATTTGCAACAAAATCCATCATCACTCTCAACCCAACTTGATGAGCTCGTTCAATAAAGGATTCAAATTCCCTCAACCCACCGACAAATTGCGATACATCCCAGTTATCATAAATTGCATAATAGCTCCCAGCATCTCCTTTGACTACATCTACGTCCGTTTGATCAACAGATGCATGCTCTTGGATACCTGTGACCCATAGATAATCTACCCCTAAATTCTTGATCTCTCTTAGCCGGTCAATTGTTAAATCGTTAAGTGCACCCGATTTATCTTTACCCATTCCACGTGCCAAATATGTACGCGGAGGTAATTGATAGAAAACGACAGAATTTTCTGGTTTTTTGAGTGTGCTCAATTTATTTATCGCAGGTATTTGGACAATATCTGTATTGGTAAAGGGGTTAGAGCTCATAGTAGAGAAATTTAGGTCAACAGTTGAGTTGATTTTATTGAAGTGAACAGTGTTCTCACCCGACGTCATTCTACCAGAGGCACAAACCCGACCGAGCTGGCTGGTAACTTTCCAGCTTCCTACTAAATTGCTCCTCCATTTAATAGTTAGCTGCGAACCCTCTCTTTCGATAATAGGGTCTGCAAAAAGGGGCGTTGATAGACAAAAACAAAATATAGCAAGTATAGCTTTATAGGTCATAAAATCTCTCAACTTAAATTTTTCAATTATTGATGTGACATTATATAATTTGGCCTAATCTGTCGAAACATTTTATTTATAGTTTGCACGTTGCTGGTAAATTAGAGCTCACAAATCCCTGCACCATTAACTCACTGTAATTAATCAAGTTATGACATTTAAGTGCTTTTGTTTATTGCAAAAATGCTTATAAAAATTCTAGGTCTCGACTATTTGTTTATTCAAATAATGGATGTGAGTATTGAACATCAACTGTGGAAAGCTATATTGATAGAAAGCTGGCTTGGAGCTTTTACCAAATCCAATTGGTTCGGAAATAATTACTCTGTATCCCATACTTAAGAGGTTTGCGGCGATTTTCTCTCAATAAAACCCACCAAAAAATTTGTCCTATAGCAATACAACTATTTTACTTGTTTTAGACTTAAGTCTTAAGTTCCTATAAGAAATTTTAAGATTTTGTTTTTGAAATTAAAATTTGAAATTCTTAGCATCAAAGGGATACGTGTATTCCGCTAGTCGGGCAGTGTACTTAGGAGATTTAACGTCAGCATCTGTAGCTTTAGAAGGTACAATTTAAAAAATACAAATAATTGCAAAGATAAACTTCATGGGCTTCCTAGAATTTCGATTTATATGACACTGCCACAGTCTTGCCTTAAAACACCTTAAAGCGCTGCTTTTTAATACTTTTTAACTAACAACACGGAAATTACTCGAGGTTTTTGGATATTTAACTGAAAAATATGGTAAATATGCAGGATGTTCCATTTTAACAGAGAAAGGAATTCGACTGCGAATGACTGAACTACTAAAAATTCCCAAGAACATCCGCCGCCGATTTGGCATCAAAGAATGGTTACGCTACTTACAAATAAACCAAGACCAAACTACGGCAGAAACCGAATTAAAAGACAAAGGAGTCAATTTTCGTGGTACTGCCGTAGAATCCATAAAGCTAAATTATGGCAAAATGTCTCACAAAGAGTTTGAGAACATTAATTCTAGGCAGCAATGGGTAAATTGGATTCTCATCGGCAAATGCCTGCATAAACAAGTTCCCAATAAACCATTGAATATTCTCGATATCGGATGTGGCACGGGTACTTCTACGACAGTCTTAGCAAGGTACCTCCCACCTAAATCTCATATAATTGCAAACGATTTGATACCATCGCTAATCGAAGTTGCCAGAGAAAAAGACTACCTATGTGCTCATGACCAACAATTAGTGGTGTTGGCGAGCATTTAAAAGCGCGGCTTTTTTAACGAGCCTAGGTTCTACTCACCTAGGTAAATCCTAGAATATCCAGATGCGCATCCATGCGCACCT
>Ga0222650_1001244_pt1 | contig 13603 bp, 7 predicted proteins | sample AntAcemetagen367_FD_179820 | JGI IMG/M metagenome (GOLD analysis project Ga0222650, IMG submission 179820) | Saline water microbial communities from Ace Lake, Antarctica - #367 | ecosystem: Environmental > Aquatic > Non-marine Saline and Alkaline > Saline | place: Antarctica: Ace Lake | collected...
GCCCGAGACCATGCCCGCCCTCGAACTCGGCGATAGCTGTCGTATTCTTGATGCGGTCAACAAGACCTTCCACAGTGCACTGGATACGATGCCCGACGTCGTCTTCTTTGGCCAAGACATTGCCGACCCCAAAGGAGGCGTTTTCAACCTCACTAAAGGTCTTTCGAAAAAAGACCCCATCCGCGCAGTCAATTCCCCGCTGGCCGAATCGACTATCATGGGGGTCTCCGTCGGCCTCGCTTCCTATGGCAAACGCCCCTGCTTTGAGATACAGTTTGTCGATTTTATTTACCCCGGCTGGAACCAGTTAGTCTCCAATATGGCCACGCTACGCTGGCGCAGTTTTGGCCATTGGAAGTGCCCACTCGTGATCTACGCGCCGTGCGGTGGCTACCTGCCTGGCGGTGCGCTTTGGCACAGCCAAGCAGGCGAGGCCTCCTTTGCCCGCGTGCCCGGCATCCGCGTGGTGGTGCCTTCCACGCCCGCAGATGCCGCCGGTCTATTCTGGACAGCGCTGCACGGCGAGGACCCGACCATCATCCTGCTGCCAAAGCATCTAATGTGGGCAGAGCAGAAGGTGAAGGACGTCACACCCGTGCCACTCGGGCAAGCTCGCACGATTCGCGAAGGCTCGTTGCTAACGCTCGTGACATGGGGCAACTGCGTCGAGCTCGTCGAAGAGTCGCTGGCAGCGATGAACGCCGAGCTCGATACCGATCTCGACATCGAGCTGATCGATCTGCGCTCCATCCAGCCATGGGATCGCGAGACGATCACCACTTCTATTTTAAAAACAGGCCGCCTCCTCATCGTGCAGGAGGATAACATCAGCGCCAGCGTCGGCCAGATGATCGTCGCCGAAATGTGCAGCCAGCACGATGTCTTGCAAAGCCTCAAAAGCCCCCCGGTGATCGTCTCGAAAGCAGATGTCCACGTCGGCTTCAATCCCATTTACGAATACGCGGTGCTGCCCGACTGCGAGCGCATAACCGCCGCGCTAGAGCGCCTGCTGGCAAGCACCTTGAAAACAGCGCTCGAAAGAGATACCGCGCCCTGTCCCGAAAGCGCACAGAGCGCACAAACTGCACCCGCCATGATTGCTCCCGAAGACACCGCCCCTTCCATTAAAATGATCACCGTGCCCATCCTCGGCGAGGGCATCCGTTTGGCGCGCGTCGTTTCGATGCTCAAGGAGAGTGGCGAGGCAGTGAAGGCCGACGATCCGCTGTGCGAAGTCGAAACGGATAAAGCTGTTTTCCCCATCGAGTGCGACGAAGACGGTGTGCTGGGCGAATGGCTGATCTCCGAAGAGGACGAAGTGGAAGTCGGGCAAGACTTAATACAGCTAACCATGCCCTGCGCAGCGAAGGCCGTAAAGATTGCCCCCGCATCCTCCGCAGCCCCCGCTGCCGAGTCGATTCCCTACGAGGCGCTCAAGCGTCGCAGCGGCCTCTCGCAAGAAGCTGTCAAATTGCTGCAAGGCATCGTCCCTGCCACCATTGATATGACTTGCCGTTGGGAGACGGTGCGCGATGCCCGCCTGCGCAGTAAAAAGACGCCCGGCGGCACACTCTCGACTGCGACCATGTGCGGCTGGGCTGTCTTGCAAGCCATGAAAAAGCACGAGCGTTTCGCATCCGTCGTGCGTGGTAATGAGCTAGTCTATGATGCCGATCGTTTTGATCTCGGCATGGCCGTCGCTTTGCCGGGCGATGCACTGGAGACAGCAGTGGTCAAAAACGCTGACAAGTTAGAGTGGGGCGAGTTTCCTGATGTATTCAACGAAGCACTACGCCGCACTCGGCATGGCGCGGTCGATTCCAAAAACCGTGTGCCACTTACCATCTCTAGCATGGGTGCGTATAACGTGCGATCGGCGATCCCCATCGTAGTGCCGCCTTCGCTGGCGACGCTCTTTATCGGAGCACCGTATCTGATGCTCGACCCGAAGTCGAAAGACGGCGGCACGATGGAGGTCGCATCATTGGTGCTCACTTTCGATCACCGCTGGATCAACGGAGTCGGCGCCGCCGCTTTCCTTTCAGACGTGCGCAAAGGCATCGAACGGTTTGATTCTAGCGAGTAGCTCTAGTGAAACATCGCTGCCAACACTGCGCCACGCCCTACGCCGAAGGAAGCGGTGTCGATGGCTTTTGCTGTGCAGGTTGCCGCCAAGTGTATGCCTTGATTCAAGATGAAGGGTTGGAGGACTTCTACCGCTGGCAAGACCGCGCCGCGCAACCGCTTAAAGACCGCGCGCTCGCCGAGGTCGACGCCGCGACTTTTCGCTCGGTGCAGCAGCAGGTCGAGCAGCAGAATGAACACCCTAAGGATGCGACACAGCACACGGCAGAGGCCGCGGCACCGGCTGCAGCACGGGCGAGCTTCCATGTCGAGGGCATGTCTTGCATGGGCTGCGCATGGTTGATCGAGCGTCTGTGCGCGAATCAGCCGGGTTTACTGCCAGCAGAGGCGAGCTTGTCGACGTATTCGCTGCGCCTCCAATGGCGTGGCTCAGAGTTCGATTTGGCGGCACTCGCGAGTGAGTTGCTGCGCTTTGGCTATCGCTTAGATGCCAAGCCAGTCAACCAATTTGAGTCAGCGCGCGTGTCGCCGCTCGCGCTGCGGCTGATCCTTACGGCGCTCTTTGCAGGTAATGCGCTCTTGCTGGCGGCTTATCAAGGCTTGGTCGCCTCTGGCGACGGGATTGAGAGCTTGGTCGGCCTGCTGAGTTTGGGCTGCCTTAGTTTCAGCCTCCTACTGGGTGGTGCGCCCTTTTTCATGTCGGGGTATCGTGCGGCACAAATTCGGCGCTGGCATAGCGACTGGCTCGCGGTTGCGCTGATCGGTCTTTTCGGGTTGTTCGCCTTTAGCTTCGGGCTCATCTATGGCGCGGCCTTAACTTCGTGGTTCGTGTTGTTGTTGATCTTCGCGCGTTGGTTGGCGACGAGTCAGTTTAAACGAGTTGGTTAATTAAATCTTACGAATTGCTCCTTTCGTTATTCACAGCACTCTAGTATTATGCTCGAAGGTATCACCGCAGGCTTCATTTTTTCGCTCACGCTCTTTCCTGGCACCGTGTGGCTGGCAAAGGTCGGCGTGGTCGGCACCAAGCAGCAAGTCGCGGCAGTCGGTTTTGCCTTTTGGCTTTCGCATTTCTTTTGGCTCTTTATCGCCGTGCCTGGATTGATGATGATGTATGCACATCTCCCCTTTGTTCGTTTAGGCATGCATCTGTTTGCTGCGTTCGTATTGGTTTACATGGCCTTTAAATTTTTTCGTTCGAAGCGGGTGGAGCGCATCGATGACGCGATCGAGCTTACCCGCCCATGGGTGATGTTTAACACCGCGCTGAATCAATCGCTGGCGATGCCGATGCGCTTACCCGCAGCGATGGCGATCCTGCTAGCCACCGGTGTTTACATCAATAACACGCCCGATTGGGCGACTGTCCCGAGTGTCTTATTGGGGGCGCTGATCGGTGTCACTTGGTGGTGGGGGCAGTTTACTTTGCTCGCCGCTTTCTTCGCCAAGCGAGTGTCGCACCCGATCACGATTAAATCGCTGAACAAGATACGTCCTTTCTGCGCTGCGCTTTGCTTATGCCTCTCTGGTATCGTTCTTTTTCTCGGAGTCTGAGTAGATGAGGGGCACATCGCGCTGCGGGTTGGATGACAATTTAATCTTCGATGCCCGACCACCAGTCCTCGGACTGGCGTAGATCTTCCGGTTGGTGCCCGGCCTCTCTGAGTTCGCGTAGTGTGAGCGAGCGATTGCGTTTGGCGAGCCTTTGGCCGTTGGTATCGCAAAGTAGTGGGGTGTGGTAAAACTCTGGCGGTGCAAGATCGAGCGCTGCATAGAGCAGCAGCTGGCGGGCGGTGGAGATGAGTAGATCTTCGCCGCGCACGACTTCGCTGATCTGCATGGCGGCGTCATCGACGACCACGGCTAGCTCGTAAGCGGGCACGCCGTCGCGCCGCCAGACGAGGAAGTCGCCAAAGTCGCGCAGGCACTCAAAGGTGCAAGGGCCGAGGCGCACATCGTCAAACTCGATCTTACGATCTTCGGGCACGCGGAAGCGCCAATTCGTTTCGCCGGGGCTGGCTGCATTTTTGCCGTGGCCGAAAGGAGGCCGCCAGCTTTCGAGGTAGATCGGCTCGCTGTTTTCTTCGTCTGCATGGGGGGCTTGCGCGGCGCGAGCCACATCCTTGCGCGACTTATCGCAGGGGTAAATGTAGCCGGCGTTTTTGAGGCGCGCCCACGCAGCGAGAAACAGTGCATGGCGCGCGCTCTGGCGATAGGGGGCAAAGGAGCCACCCACATCGGGGCCCTCCTGCCAGTCGCAGCCGAACCAGCGCAGATCCTCAATCGCGCCCCGCGAAAACTCTGGCTGGCAGCGCTGCGGATCGAGATCTTCATCGCGAAAGATCAGCTGCCCGCCCGCTTCCTTCGCTCGCTCCATCGCGATCCAAAACGTACGCGCGTGCCCGAGGTGCAGATAGCCTGTCGGCGTCGGTGCGATACGTCCTCGGTAGTGGGAAGTCATGGCGGCAGTATCGAGGGAGTTGGCGCTTTTCACAAGCTTAGGCTTACTCGGAATGACAAAAATTATCATGAAACTCATTGAGTTGAATGGGTGCCGCTGTATCTTGGCTGACTTGATTAAAATCCTACAACCGCGTGTGCTAGCCCGCGCGCTGATTAGCCTCTTCGTGCTGGCGGGGCTGCTGGCGGGGTTGCTGGTGTGGACGGTGGCTGGGTGGTTGCCGATTGTTTTGCCGTGGGCTTTGCAGCCTTTGGATGTGGAAGTGGGCGAAGTGTCCCGCGCAGCGGCCGGGGGCTGGCAGGTGGATTCCGTTGTGTATTCAGGCGCAGGTGTGGAGGTGCGGGTGGCAGATTTACAGCTGCCGCCGATACGCAGCTATTTGGTAGAGCGCTTGACGGGTGAGTACTCGCCGGCCACGCGCGTGAACGCTGGAGCGCTCGCGGTGGTGCTCGCGGATACGGCGACTGCCGACGAGGGTGCGACTGCCGACGAGGGTGCGGCTGCCGCCAAAGCGGGGGCGGCGCTAGCGATGGCTCGGGTGCGCAAAGTGCTGGCGCGGTTGACGCCTTGGTTGCCGGAGCTGTCCCTTGCTCAGTTTGAAGTAGTCGATGCTGCGGGGGAGCGCTGGGTGCGTTTTGATGACTTGTTGTTGCAGCGGTGGATTCTAACGGGCGCATTTGCCAGCGATGTGGGCGATATTCGGCTGGAGCAAATCCGTGCGCAAATCGATCCCGCATCGGAATGGACGCTGGCAGCCAGCATCGAGCCTTATGCGGCCATGCTGCAAGTGGTGTTGGCGGAAAAAGACGACTCGCTTGCGCTACGAGCCGAGCTAAGTGGCGAGCCCGGACGGGTGGTGGGTGCGGCGACCTTTGCCGGGGCGAGCTGGATGCCTCTGGAGGCTTCGGTGAATAGCGAGCAGCTGAATTTACCGACGGATTGGTTCCCTGCGCTGGCAAAATTTACCGAGCCGGCATTGCGTATCACGGCTCTAGCATGGCAGTGGGATGGGGCGCGTTATGCAGGTAGTTTTGATCTCATGGGCAGCGCCGGGCTGGATGTCGAATCGGCGACGCCCGTCAGTGGCGCAATCGCTTTCGCGGGCGATTGGCAGCAGCTACTACTGGAGCAAGTGGATCTTACCAGCGACTGGGCGAAAGTGCATTTGTCTGCCCCGCTCACCATTAATCTGGCCGACCGCTCGACGCAAAGCGCAGCCAGTTTACTGGTGGAAATTGACTTAAGTCGGCAATCGATGCTAGCGGCAGCAGGGCAAGCGTTTTTGCAAATCAAAGCGCAGCCGCCAAGCGGTGGCCAAGCTGCCTCTTTCGACTTTGATCTACGGCTCGAAGAGTTCGCTTATCAAAAGCATACGCTCGGGCAGCTGAGTGCCGCAGGCCGTTTGCTCGGCGATGCGCTTGAGCTGGATCAGTTGCACTGGTATGGCTTGAGTCCGGCTGTGGAACCTTTGCTGGCCGCCAGTGGCTCTGTAAATCTGGCGACACGCGCCCTTGCAGCGAGCGTGGTGCTCGATGCCGACGCCGCACCGCTCAATGCATTGCTAGGGCAAGCCCTTTTAGTCGGGCGCACCCAGCTGCAAGCGGCGCTTTCTGGGAGTCTAGACGAGCCGCTCGCTAAGCTAGCGATCGCACGGATCGAAGTCGACGCGCCGGGTGTCGAGCCGATTATTGCGAGTGGCACACTCGACTATGGCGCGGGTGAGCGGGTAGCTTTTGCGGGTGAGCTGGCTTGTGCAGGTGCAGTTATCACCACTCAGTTAACGACCGTGTGGGATTCTGCGGAAGTTGTAGTCGAGCTTGAGCGTTTGCAATGGGCCGACCCTGAGCGACCGGAGTTGCAGCTGCTGGCACCGACTACGATCTCGTATCAATACGGCGAGGCTGCGATGCCAATGGAGCGCCGCATATCTGTGGCTCCCTTTCACTTGCAGGGTGCCGATCTGGAAGCGCGTGGTAGTTTGAGTCCGGATGCGGGTGCTCGATTGGTGGTTAAAGGCGTCTCGCTGGCTCGGATCGATCGGTGGTTGGAGGCGGACTTACCTGCTTATTTTATCGAGGCCGTTGATCTGCAAGTGACTCAGTGGCAGCCTTCGATTCAGGGCAAGGCTTACGTTTTGGCCGAAGAAGCGATCTCCGAGCAAGAGCGCCTGCGTCTGGATCTGAATGCCGAGCTGGATGCTGTGGGCGTCAACGTAAGTTCGGTCGAGCTGCGGTTCAACGAAGTGTCGTTGCTCACCGGCGGCTTGCGCGCGCCTGTGCAAGTACAACTACCGAGCGATGAGCGCTCGTCGCCGCTGACTTGGCAGCCAGACGGGCGGTTGGAGGGGAGCTTGGCGGGCGAGACCACGCAAGGATTCGTCCGTTGGCTGGAGCGCAATTTTGAGGTTTTAATCGGTGAGGGAAAAGTAGATTTCGAGGTCGCTGGCACGCTCTCCCAGCCGGAGGGTCGCTTGAGTGTGGCTGTCGAATCGCTGGTATTTCAAGGCGAGGTGGCCGGCCATCTCATTCCGCAGTTGGATGCAATTCGCCTGCAAGCAAGCTTTGCGCGCGAGGTGCTGGCGCTGGATTCTTTTCAGTTTTTGGTCAACGATAGCCAAGTCTCTGGTCAGCTAGATTTGCCCACGCGCGCGCTGACTGATTACTTTGCAGCGCAGATCAAAAATCCCACCGAGTTGCTAACTGAGGCCGCTGGGGAGCTGAAGCTATCTAACTGGCAAGTCGCAGACTGGGAGGCGCTGCTACCGGCGATTTTGCGGCGCAGCGGATCGATCGACGGTCGGCTTAAACTAGAGCACGACTATCAATGGACAGGTGAGTTGACTCTTAAAGACTTGGCACTACGGCCGACTCAGACGATGCCCTCTGTGGATCAAATCGGCGGGCGGCTGCGCTTGCAGAACCGAGTCATGCACTTCGAACAGGCCTCTGCGCGCATGGGGGGCAGCCCCGTTGTTTTTGATGGAAAAATTGACCTAAGTCTATTGGAAGAGCCTGTCTGGTTTTTTTCTGCCACTGGCAGCAATGTGCCGCTGGTGCGCACACCAGATATGATCTTGCGCAGCGATGTCGACTTGAAGATTGCGCAGTCAAGCGATGGGCAGCCGCCGCTGCTGAGTGGTACGCTAGTTCTGCGGTCGAGTACTTTGCTGGTCGAGTTCGATCCGCTCTCGCCTGCTGTGGAGAGTGGCCGTTCTAGCAGGCCGCCGTTTTTCTCGATCAGCGAAGAACCGTTTGCTGGGTGGCGCTTCGATCTTTCCTTGCAGGGCGATTCGTTTATGCGAGTGCGCAGCCCGTATTTTCGGACACAGCTCTCGGCGGACTTCAAACTATCAGGCACATTTGCTGAGCCGCAATTGGTCGGGCAGGCGCGCACGGTGGGTGGTGAGTTGCGCTTCCCGGGCGCGAAGATGCGGCTCAACCAAGGCGAAGCTTTTATCGAAGCAGGGAGGCTGAATGACTTGCAACTGAATGTCTCTGGCATCGCGCAGAAGGCGAACCATGTGATCACGATGGAAGTTTCGCAAACGCTCGCTAGCCCGCACATTCAGTTTGAATCGACTCCTGATCTGTCGAATGCCGCCATCCTGCGGCTGCTCGCTACGGGTAGCACCCAAGGGGGCGGTGTCGGTTCAGTCGGTCTCTACCTCGGGCAAGGTCTGCTGGGTGCGGGCGGAATGGACGAGAGCTTGGCGGATAAGATCACTGTCGATGTCGGCGCGGAGACGACTCGTAGCGGCAAAAACACAGTCGGCGTGCGTTACGATTTGCTTAAAGATGTGTATTTGAGTGGTGAATACGATGTCTTCGATGCCTACAATTTAGATTTAGTCTGGAGCCTATTTAAAAGATGAGTCGCTGCGCTATTTTGACCCTGAAGTGCCTTCTCGCGCTGTGTCTATTCGGCGGTATGGCGGCGCACAGTAGCGCGCAAAGCAATGTCTCGATCAAAGGGATGAGCTTCTTCGAAAACCGTAATCTCGCCAGCCGGCTCAGCTTTCTGCACGGCGTCGAGCCCAGCCAGCCCGCCATGCTCGATGCGGTTTATATCGAGGACAGCGCCTTTCTTTTGATCGAACAAATCAAGCGTAAGGGCTACTTGAAGCCTACGGTAATCGCGCGATTGACTACCGAAAAGGGCGAGCAAGCCGCTCGCTGGGAGAATGAGTATTCGATACAACTAGATGTGGATTTCGTGGCGGAGTCGGTCGTCTTCGAGGTGGAGCCAGGTGTTTTATATTACTACGAAAATGTAATTGTCGCGGGTGTTTCCTTCTTTGAGAAAGAGCGCTTGAGCCGTTTCTTTATACCGGGAGGTGTGCTCTTTCGCGGGAAATCTTCCCGTATATTTACCCACGGAAATTTGGCTCGCCGCACGATGCGGGTTCTCACCACGCTGGATGCGATGGGGTATCGATCCGCCCGCGAAGTGTCGCGCGAGGTCGCGCTGGATGAGGTGACTGGCGCGGTCACGGTTGAGCTAGCCATCGAGACCGGGCGCTTGCACTCCGTCGGGCAGGTCGAGGTGATCGAAGAGTCTGCGCAAGGCGAGTCGACGACGCGAAGCGAGGCGATTGCCGCAGGGACGATCTTTACCCGTGACTGGGAACAGGACATGCGGCGCGAGCTACGCAACGCAGTGTATGTGGCTGGCTATCCTGATGCGAATGTGCAGATGAGGCTGCTGCCGGACGATGATTCGGCGACCGCAGTCTTAGCCACAGAGAAGGTGCGGGACTTGCAGTTTACCGTGAAAAAAGGCAAATTCACGATTTTGAACAGTGTAGTCTTCCGTGGCGACGATGCCACTCAGCGCCACATCTTAGAGCGCCAAGTGAAGCTCAAGCACGGGGAGCCTTTAAACATTCTGCAAGTCGCAGAGGCGCGCCGCCAAATTATGGGCTTAGGGATTTATAAAGAAGTCGGCTACGAATTTGAAACGGCCACTTCGGTCAATAAAGAAGCGGCGGCGAGTCGAGATGTAGTCTTTGATCTAAGCCCCAACCAGCGTAAAGAGCTCAAGCTGCTGGCGGGGTGGGGCAGCTACGAGCGAGTTCGCATCGGCCTCGACTGGGAACATAGCAATCCGTTTGGGCGCGCCCATCGCTACGACTTGGCCGCCAAGCAAAGCCTCAAGGCCAGCCGCTTGGGCGCGAGCTACTCGATCCCGCAGCTTTTTGGCTCAAAAATCACCGGGTATTCAAATGCTGAATACAGCTATCGCGAGGAGCTTTCCTTTGATCGGACTACGGCGGGCGCCTCCGTGGGGGCGTCCACCTATCTACTGCCAGAGCTGCGGTTTTCGGTGGAGTATGGTTTTTTCTTAGAGGAAGCGGATCGAGATAACGACGCCGACTTTGAATCGGAAAACAACGCGAAGGTGGCCAGCATCACTCTACGTTTAGGCTACGATCGGCGGGATAATTTCCTCGCGCCGAGCGCTGGCTATAATCTCTTCACAAGCTTTGAGGTGGCGAGTGAGTGGTTCGGGGGCAGTGTCGAGTTTCAGAAAATAGAAGCGGGCGGGAGTTACCACTTTGCGCTGGGAGAGAGCACACTGGCGCACATTGGCCTGCGTGGCGGCGTGATCTATTCCAGCGGGAGCGCGGAAGAAAATATTCCGTTTAACGAACGTTTCTTCCCCGGCGGCGAAAACTCCGTGCGCGGCTATCGCGAGGGGGGAGCCACGCCGCTCGACGAGGTGGGCGACGAGGTCGGGGCAGAAATGTTTGTCTTAGCCAACTTCGAGCTGGAGCAACGACTGCTGCCAAAATTCTCAATTGTCTGCTTTTTCGATGCCGTCGGTCTCGCGCGCGACGGCTTTTCGGGTAATGAGCAGGATGTGCTCACCTCGGTCGGGCTAGGGCTGCGCTACCAGACCGTGGTCGGCCCCCTACGCCTAGAGTATGGGCATAACTTGAACCCGCGCGAGGAAGATCCCGACGGCATTCTGCATCTTTCCGTAGGCTTCCCTTTTTAGCGGCCAACGTGCCCAGAAGGATGCAGCTTTCTCCTTGATCTTCAAAGAAATGCAGGCAGTGTCTGCGCTTTCCTATCTGTAATTGTCAGCATTTTTGCTTTCAGCGAATCAGATTTTTCACTGGACCCGGATACGTAATGAGTTGGCCGGGCTTTTCACCCACAGCTATACTATTATGACGTTTCACGAATTTGGACTCGATGAGTCTATCCTTAAATCTATCGATGAATTCGGCTTCAAAGAGCCGACTCCTATCCAAGCGGGCTCGATCCCGCATATCCTTGAAGGGCGTGATGTAATCGGCTCTGCGCAGACTGGTACTGGCAAAACGGCCGCCTATGCACTTCCTATTTTGCACCGTCTGGGCGGGCACAAAGAAGGTGCGCCTCCGCGCTGCCTCATCCTCGGCCCTACGCGCGAACTCGCCGCTCAAGTCGAAGATCAATTCAATTCTTATGGTAAATACTGCGCACCTAAGTGCTGCCTGATCCACGGAGGTGTCGGCTATGGTAAACAGCTCGACGAATTAAAAGCGGGTGCCGACGTCGTCATCGCCACGCCAGGGCGCCTGCTCGACCACTTGCAGCAGAAGAACTTTGACCTTAAGTCAATCGAAGTGCTGGTTCTCGACGAGGTGGACCGTATGCTCGACATGGGCTTTATCGACGATGTCACGCGCATTATTAAAATGTGCAGCAAAAACCGCCAGACCCTGCTCTTTTCCGCGACCGTCTCTGAGGACATCAAACGCCTCGTCGCCAAGACCCTGAAAGACCCTGTCGATGTCACCATCGGCATCAAACTCACGCCCGCGGAGACAGTGAAACATGTGATTTACCCCGTCGGTGCGATGCAAAAGTTCGACCTACTGATTGCTCTCATCGATCAGATGGAAATCGATAGTATGATTATTTTCTGCCGGATGAAAGTCGGCGCTGACCGCATCGCTCGCTGGCTCGAAGAGCGTGGCCTGAGTTGCGCCGCCATGCACTCGAACTTACCGCAAAAGACACGCACGAAAGCATTGCAAGATTTCAAAGACGGTAAGGTCAAAATCCTCGTCGCGACTGACATCGCTTCGCGCGGTCTCGACATAGCGAACGTCAACCACGTCATTAACTACGACGTGCCTGAGCACGCGGAAGACTACGTGCACCGCATCGGCCGCACCGGACGCGCCCAGCGCGAAGGCGATGCCGCCACCATCGTTGCCCCCGACGAGCAGGCAAAGTTGGATGCGATTGAAAAATTCATTGATCAACAAATCCCACAGCTCAAGCTCGAAGGCTTCAACTATTTCCACGAGCCGACCATTCGCAGCTCCACCGCTGAGAAGCCACGCCAGCGCAAGCGCAACTCAGCGACCAGTCGTTTCGGTCGCCGCCGCTAGGCTCTGAATGAACTTGATCCTCTTTGACGCCCCCTTTGAGACGCAGCGCCTCGAAGGCAGTGATCCACGAGCAGCGCACATCTTCAAAGTGTTGCGTGCCCGCGTGGGCACGCAAGTCTTCATCGGCTTTGTCAACGGGCTACGTGCCCGCGCCGCTGTCACCTTAGTCGAGGCCGACGGCGCGATCTCGCTCAAAATCATCGGCACCGAGGCTGCGCCTCGACCGCTACCGATTCGCTTACTGCTCGGCCTGCCGCGCCCGCATACCGCTAAGCGCATCCTGTTTGAAGCGGCGAGCATGGGAGTGTGCGATCTGCACTTTGTCGAAGCCGAGCGCGGCGAGCCCTCCTACGCGCAAAGCAGCCTTTGGACGACTGATGAGTGGAAAGATCGTTTGCGCCTCGGCACCGAGCAATCCTTTGGCACCCACGTGCCCGAGGTTTCTATGCACACGGATTTGCAGTCCGCGATTTCTTTTTTGCAAGGCGAGGGGGGCGGCGCTCATATTGTATTGGATAACTACGAGGCCGCCGGCTCCTTATCGCAGATGCTACCCGATGCCGCAAAAAGCGCAGTGCTTGCGCTCGGCCCCGAGCGCGGATGGTCGCCCAGCGAGCGCGACATTTTTCGCAAAAACGGCTGGAAGCTGGCACATTTAGGAGCCCATGTCATGCGCTTAGAGACCGCCTGCACCGCGGCGGTCGCAGCCGTTTCGGCGCGGCTAGAGTATTGGGATTCGCAGACGAGCACGGTGTTGTAGCGCCACATGAGTTTTGAATCGCGAGTGCAGTCGCCAATACGTTTAAGCCGCGCCGGTCTGTTCTTTGAAAAACTTTTCGTCGGCCAAGCTCTCGATTAAGTGCTGTGCGGTCGGGCTGTCGTCGCCGAAGCTGTTGAGCTCTCTCTCGGTCAAGGTATCACGCTCCGTGAGTGCCATCGAATTTCGGATGGTGCGGACGACGCTGCAGTAGCTCATTTCTCCGCATTGCGCTTCGAGATACTCGATCGCCCCGCGGCTCAGCATGCGCGTCATTAGGAATGGGTGCGCCGTGCGTAGCGTGGTGAAAATAGATTGCGCAATCAGGCTAACGTCTTCTAGGCGCTCGGCCATACTTGGCAGCTCGATCACTTCGCCAATTTGACGGAAGCTTTTGATCAAGGCCTTGACCTCTGTTTCCAGATACTCGTCTGAATCGTCGACGTGCCCTAAGATGAAATAGGGGGCAGGCTGCTGCGCTGCGTCTTCGCTCAACTGGAATAAATAGTCCGTGAGCCTAGCCACGGTAAGATTGCCCAACTCATAAGAGAGGCCAAGGTAGCAATAGCGGGTCTGATCTTTACCGCAGAGGTGACGCTTGATTTCGTCGATCTCGACACGCATCGGGTCGGCGATGTGGAGCGGGCTCTGGTCGCCGTTGGTGCGGAAGTTGATCTCCCGCGCGGCGAGTTCAAAATCGGCACCATCCTCGCCGATGATAAAGACAAATTTGGGCTCCTTTGCCAGTTCAGTAATTTTAACGAGTAGCCGCTGCATACTCTCGCTCTTCGCGGTAAGATAGCGAGACAGCGTGATCGGCGGCGGGAACTGCGTGTTGCGTGCGCGCGAGGTGGCGGTGACTTTTTGCACGCTGTCTTTTTTGCGGAGACTCTTTTTTTTAACAGCCAGCGCA
>Ga0222650_1001246_pt1 | contig 13572 bp, 9 predicted proteins | sample AntAcemetagen367_FD_179820 | JGI IMG/M metagenome (GOLD analysis project Ga0222650, IMG submission 179820) | Saline water microbial communities from Ace Lake, Antarctica - #367 | ecosystem: Environmental > Aquatic > Non-marine Saline and Alkaline > Saline | place: Antarctica: Ace Lake | collected...
CAATGCGAAGCCATCAGCCTCCGTAAAGGAGTAAAACACTAACTGGAGAGCCGGATGCGGGAAATCCGCAAGTCCGGTTCGGAGGGAGGGGTGGGGTTCAATCCCCCATTCCTACCCCTATCTGTAGTGGGAGCATCCTGCTCCCGTATTGCGCTGGATGCTGTGGAGCTGGAAGCTCCGGCTACGGTAGTGGGAGCATCCTGCTCCCGGGTGGCGTTGGGTGCCTTGGAGCTGGAAGCTCCGGCTACGGTAGTGGGAGCATTCTGCTCCCGTGTCGCGTTGGGTGCCATGGAGCTGGAAGCTCCGGCTACGGTAGTGGGAGCATCCTGCTCCCATCTCGAGTTTGGTCATTCAGAGATCAGCCAGTAGCGGCAAACAGTGAGCTACAGAGGTCTGGCTCGTATTTAACCGACTTCTTGTTTCGATGGGTTTTGTCCATGAAGTGGTCTAAAACCTCTGGTCTGATTGCTAGAGACCAGAGTTCTCTACGCAATTCGTTGATAAGGTCTTGAGTCGAGGGTCTTTGTTTTTTGGATGTCTTCCTCCATTTGGTTTCGGGGATGGCGGTGGGCTTGCCTCCTTGCCCATAAGCTTTGATGGCCGCCAGATGTAACATAGCAAATGCAGCGACTGCGGTGGCGGGGATATTTTGGACTGAGTTCTCGTTGCATACCTGGGCTTGTCCGGCTCCGAGGATTGTCTTCTCGTCGCGGTGGTCCACTTCGATGTCCCAGCGCCAGACGAGGCGAAAAAGATGTCATGTCATTACCTTTGTAGTGGGCTCTCATTTAATATTTGTGTGCGGCTGGTTATACGGTGCTTGCTCCTCGGCTGGGGCTAGCGGTTTGATGTCTTCAGGGTCGATGCGCACGATCTGATCATTCTTCCAGACAACTGCATATTGGCTCAAGCGTCGCTTGCGATCGAGTGCTTTAGCCACAGAGGCGCGCATACTTTTAATAAGCGCTTCTGTACCTGTAGTGGATTGGCTCATAATTTGGTGGATTTATATAGTCCTGAGAAAAGTATATTGTTTTCGATTTTGCGACCTTCAAATGTCTCACTGAAGACTAAGGTTAAGTTTTCATCATGATTCATAAAACAGCGTGAGCGGTCGACAATGGGACTGAAATCGACCATGAGGTTGCGCAGACTTTTCGAGAAACGTCGTTCAATTGCTGGCGGAGGAATCGAATGCCCGCCTGATAATACGCGTTCTCTAACTCGCTCGTGGGACATCTCAACGCAAGGAAGAGCCAGATACACTAGCTCTACGCGCCAACCCGATGCTTTTAACTTTTTGATCAACGCGAGGTAGCTGCGGCCAGAGAGGGTGGTCTCGAATGCGAAATCTTGCTCTCCTTTAACCGCTTATTTCTATCGCTCTAAATATCCTAAAAGTGGTTCGGTGTGCGTTTGAGGAAACGTCCGTGGCCGAGTTGGCCGGTGAAGCTGCCGTTTTTGGCTACGGTGCTTCCGCGAACCAAAACGCGTGCGGGGCGCCCTTTGATCGTTTTGCCTTCATAGGGATTGTAATCGACATTCATGTGGTGGGTGCGGGCGGAAATTTTACCGCGATATTTGGGATCCCAGATTACGATATCGGCATCGGCGCCGACGCTGATGGTGCCTTTGCGTGGGAAGAGGCCGAAGACTTTGGCGGTTTCGGTGCTGGCGCAGTCAACGAAGCGATGGATGTCGAGCTTCCCGGTGCAAACGCCCTCTGTCCATAACATGGTGACGCGGTCTTCGAGTGAGGGGATGCCGTTGGGGATTTTTGTAAAGTCGTCGCGACCCATATCCTTTTGGCCTTTGAAGTCGAAGGGGGCGTGGTCGGTGGCGAGGGTATTGATGAGCCCTTGTTGGAGGGCGTTCCACAAATACTCCTGATTGGCGCGATCGCGCAGGGGCGGGGACATGACGTATTTGGCGCCTTGGAAGCGGGGCTTCTCGGCGTCGGTCATGTCGTGGGTGAGGTATTGGATGAGCGTTTCGATCCAGATGTGGACGCCTTTTTCGCGGGCTTTGAGTGCCACTTCCACCGACTCGCGGCAACTGGTATGGACGGTGTAGATGTGGGTGCCGTGGAGGGCGGCGAAGGTGGCCAAGTGATGGACGCCTTCGGCTTCAACGATCGGTGGGCGGCTATGGTAGTGCCACTTGGGGCTCGTCTTGCCCTCGCTCAGTAGTTTTTGCTGGAGCTGGGCGATGAGATCGGCGTTTTCGCAGTGTGCGGTGACGATGACACCCAGTTCCTTGGCCAGGCCGAGGGCTTTGTAGAGGCCTTCGTCGTCCAGGCCGAGGGCACCTTTGTAGGCGAGAAATACTTTAAAACTGGAGATGCCGTCGGCCACGATTTCGCGTAGGTCGGCTTCGGCCTGCGCGTCGTAGCGGGGCACGCCCATGTGGAAGGAAAAGTCGCAGGCGCTGAGGCCTTCGGCTTTGCTTTTCCAAAGTTTGTAAGCGTCGAGCAGGGAATCGTCCGGGCCCGGGCAGCACATTTCGATCAGGGTGGTGGTGCCGCCGACGACGGCCGCCCGACTGGCGGAGTCGTAGTCGTCCTTGGCTGAAGTGCCCATGAAGGGCAGGTGGATGTGGACGTGCGGATCGATGAAGCCGGGGAAAATATATTTCCCGCGCGCGTCGATCACCTCGCACCCTTCGGGCACGACCAGATCTTTACCGATCTGGGTGAGGACGCCGTCCTCGACCAGGATGTCCGCTTTTTGGCGACTGTCCGCGTTGATGATTTCTCCGTTTTTGATGAACTGGGTGCTTTGCATAGCGATTTAATCTTTGTGCCAAATGTCGCCTTCGCCGTGGCTGAACCAGCGCGAGGTGGTGACTTTATGACGGGTGTAGAAGAGCACGCCTTCGCGGCCCTGGAGGTGAAGGTCGCCGAAGAAGGAGTAGTCCCAACCAGCGAAGGGGAAGTAGGCGAGGGGTGCAGGCACGCCGACATTGATGCCGACCATGCCCGCTTTGATCCGGTGTTTGAATTCCCGAGCGGCACTACCGGACTGCGTGTAGATGCAGGCTCCGTTGCCGAAGGGTGTGTTATTAGCGAGTTCGATGGCGGCTTCCAAATCGTCAATCCGCATGAGATTGAGGACTGGGCCAAAGACTTCTTCGCGGGCAATTTCCATGCTAGGTTCCACACGGTCGACGATCGAAGGCCCCATATAGAAACCATTTGGTTCTTCTGGGACGACGACGCCGCGTCCGTCGATAAGGAGATCCGCGCCTTCTTTCACACTGCCCGCAAGCAGTTGGCTAACTCGGTCACGGTGCGCGGGGCTGATGACTGCACCCATGGTGCCACCGGTGCCTCGATCGGTCGGGCCGACTTGAATTTTGGATACGATATCGCTGAGTGGAGTCATTAATCGGTCGGCCGCCTTACCGATTAAGATGGCAGTCGAGCCGGCCATGCAGCGTTGACCCGCGCAGCCGAATGCGGCGTCGTTGAGACCACCCGCAGTGTTGGCCATATCGGCATCGGGCAGCACGAAAACGTAGTTTTTGGCACCACCTGCGGCTTGCACGCGCTTGCCATTCTGAATGCCTTTTTCGTAAACGTATTTCGCTACCGGGGACGAGCCGACAAAGGAAATGGCACGGACGAGCGGGTGTTCGAGGAGTGCGTCGACGCACTCGCGGCCACCATGAATGATATTGAGAACGCCATCGGGCAAGCCGGCTTGCTGGAGCAGCTCGATCAGGCGAATAGCGGTCAGTGGAACTTTTTCACTGGGTTTGAAAACGAATGAATTACCCGTCGCAATGGCCATAGGATACATCCACATAGGCGCGAGTGCGGGGAAGTTGTAAGGGCAAATACCGACGCAGACGCCGAGCGGTTGTTTGACCATCTCGCAGTCGATCCCACGGGCGACGTTTTCGAGAATTTCGCCTTTCATTAGCTCTGGAATACTACAGGCGTATTCCACCACTTCGATGCCGCGTCGGAGATCGCCACGAGCCTCGGCTAGGTTCTTGCCATGTTCGCGGGTGATGAGTGCGGCGATGGCTTCGAAATTGTCTTCGAGCAGCATTTTGTAGCGGAAGAGCACGCGAATCCGCTCAACCGGTGGGGTCTCTGACCAAGCGGCGAAGGCCTCGTGGGCATTGCGCACGCATACGTCGACAAGCTCGGAACCACACATCGGGGTCTCGGCAATTTTCTGGCCGGTCGATGGATTGAAAACAGGCGAGGTTTCAGCGGTATCAGGAACAGACCATTCGCCGCCGATGAAGTTGGGCAAGGGGTGTAGCGTATCGATTGTCATAATATAGGATTAGTGGTGAGCGGGGATTTGTGGGAGGGTGCCGGCAGCGAGACCGTCTTGGTAGTTTTTCCAAGACATGGGCTCTTTGCCAGTTTCAATGTCGACCATTGTGATACAATCGTCGACGGGGCAGACGATGGCGCAGAGGTTGCAGCCGACGCATTCCTCTTCTATAATTTCTGGAATAGGTTTACCGGGCAGACGCCCTGGGCCGAGTCCACGATCGCCCGGCTGGTTCAGAGCGATGGCTTGGTGGGCGCCGTCTTCACAGGAGACGTAGCAAAGATTGCATCCGATACAGGTATCGTAATCGATTTGAGCGATGCGCTTGTAGTTGAGGTTCAAATTCTCCCAACGATCAACTGTTTTGAGAGCCTTGCCCTGTAGTTCCGCGATGGACTGCATGCCCTTGCTATCAAGATAGCCGCTGAGCCCATCGATCATATCTTCGACGATGCGGAAGCCGTAGTGCATGATGGCGGTGCAGACTTGAACGCTACCGGCGCCGAGCGCAATGAACTCGGCGGCATCACGCCAATTACCGATGCCGCCAATGCCTGAGATCGGAAGGTTAATTTGCGGGTCTGAAGCGCAGCGCTCTAGCATGTTCAGCGCGATGGGTTTGACTGCGGGGCCGCAGTAGCCGCCGTGCGCTGATTTGCCGTCGACGTAGGGCTCGGGAATAAGGCGGTCGAGATCGACTTTGGTGATACTGTTGATCGTGTTGATCAGAGAAATGGCGTCGGCACCAGCGCGCATGGCCGCACGTGCCGGAATGGTGACGTCCGTGATGTTGGGCGTCAGTTTAACGATCACAGGGATCTGGGCGACCTCCATGACCCAGCCGACGATCGTTTCCATGACATCGGGGTTCTGGCCAACGGCCGAGCCCATACCACGCTCGCACATACCATGCGGGCAGCCGAAATTAAGCTCTACGCCAGCGGCTCCTGCATCGACCGAGCGCTGCATCATCTCGTGCCAGTTTGCGCGGGTATCTGTCATCAATGATGCGATCACAGCGCGATCCGGCCAGGCTTCGGCGCACTCCTTGATCTCTCGGAAATTTGTCACGATCGAGCGGTCACTGATCAGTTCGATATTGTTAAAGCCTGCCATCTGCGCCCCACCGATATTGTGGGATGAGTAGCGAGAGCTAACGTTGACGATGGGATCGCCAATTGTTTTCCAGACCACGCCGCCCCATCCGGCCTCGAAGGCGCGGTTGCATTGGTAAGCCGTGTTGGAAGGTGGGGCAGAAGCCACCCAAAATGGGTTGGGAGACTTGATGCCTGCGAAGTTGATCGAGAGATCGGCCATGGTTATTTTCCTGTTTGATTAGCGTGGTAGGCGGCTTCGAGTTCGCTGACTCGAACGGGGTTATCGAATCCTGATCCGATTGGGCTGCCAATGGCGCCCAGTCGAGAGGGCTGCACGGGGCCTTCTGTTGATTCACCGGTAAAGGATTCGTGCATGGCGTGTGCGGCTTTTTTGCCTTCGGCTACAGCGTTGACCACTTCGCGGCCACCGTTGGTGGCATCCCCGCCCGCGTAGACTTTCGGGTTTGAGGTGCGGCCTGTCTTCGAGTCGATTTTAATACGCCCGGCGGAATCAAGAGACAGATCGGGTAAAAGTTTTTGCAGAAGGGCGATCTGTTTGCTTTGCCCGGATGCCTTTAGAACCATATCGCAAGGGAGCTCGAACTCGGAGCCTGCGATTTGAATGAGATTCCCTTCGCCGTCGATATCGGTGCGTATTAGACGAATGCCGGAGACGGCGCCATCGCTTTCAAGTATTTCGAGGGGCGCTGCGTTGAAGACGAATTCGCAGGCGTCTTTTTTCGCGAGATCGTATTCGAAATCGTAGGCGGGCATTTGGGCTTCGCCTCGGCGATAGACGATGGTGGAGGCCTCTGCGCCCAGGCGCTTGGCCTGACTGACTGCATCGATCGCGGTATTGCCCGCGCCGATGACGACTGCGTGTTTGCCGACCGCCACCTCGTGCAGAGGATTGGTATGGAATTTTTCAATAAACTGGAGGGCTTCGAAAACCTCGGGCAGGTCCTCGCCGGGGATGCCCAGTGAGCGCGCTTTACCGAGACCCGGGCCGAGAAAGACGGCGTCGTAAGTTTCGAGGATTTCTTCCATCGAAATATCTTTCCCGACTTCGATGCCGCAGCGAAATTCAACGCCGAGCTCTTTGACCATTTCGATTTCATCGAGGCTGATCTGGGGAGTCAATTTGTAGTAGGCGATACCGTAGGTATTGAGCCCGCCTGCCTGCGGCTTCTTCTCAAAGACCACGGCTTCGTGGCCGAGCTGCACGAGTTCCGCCGCGCAGCTGACACTGGAAGGGCCACCACCGATCAGCGCGACTTTCTTACCGCTCTTTGATTTACCAGGTTTGAGCACCTTCAGTTTGTTATCAAAAATGAAGTCGGTGGCCGTGCGTTGAAGGCGTCCGATTTTGATCGGCTGTTCATCGCGGTCGAGCAGCACACAGGCACCCTCGCAGAGTTCTTTGGTCGGACAGACGCGGGCGCAACTTCCGCCGAGGACGTTGGCTTCGAGAATGATTCGGCCAGCTCCGGTGAGATTGTCGCTGGAAATTTTCTTAATAAATGCAGGCACATCAATGCCTGTCGGGCAGGCCGTGATGCAGGGAGCATCAAAACAAAAGAGGCATCGGTTCGCCTCCACTTTGGCTTGTTGCTTGGTGTAGGCGGGTTCGAGTTCTGCCATGTTGGCAGCCGCGGTGCTTGAGTCGATTCGTGATTGAAGTGGCATCGTTTATGTAGGTTGTAGGTTTGTTAAGTTTAGCTCTCTTCGGTCTGTTGGAAGGAGCAATCGAGCACTTCGAGCAGGAAATCAATGTCGGCCTCGTGGATACACATAGGCGGAGTGATACGGAGGATATTGCCATCTAAGCCGCCTTTGCCGATCAGGGCTCCGAGGTCTTTCGCGGTTTCGAAGACAGCTGCGGTGCGCGCCTTCGCGGGCTTTTTGCTTTCGCGATCGGTCACGAGTTCTATGGCGACCATCAGGCCTTTGCCGCGGACGTCGCCGATGACAGAGTATTTCTCCATCAGTTTGTGAAGCCCTTTAAGCAGACGCTTGCCGAGCACTGCGCAGCGCTCTTGAAGCCCGTCGCGCTCGATTACTTCGAGGACGGTTTTACCGATGATACATGAGACGGGATTACCACCAAAAGTGTTGAAGTGAATACGCTGCTGCAAAGTGGCGGCGATCTCCGGCGTGGTGACGACGGCGGCGAGCGGGGCACCGTTACCGATGCTCTTAGCCATGGTGACGATATCGGGAACGACGTCTTGTGTTTCAAATCCCCAGAAGGCTTCGCCTGTGCGCCCGAAACCAGCCTGCACTTCGTCGGCGATACAAACGCCGCCCGCCTCGCGAATAATACGGTAAGATTCTTTTAGATAACCATCTGGGAAAACGACGACGCCGCCGACGCCTTGGATGGATTCTGCAAAAAAGCCGGCGACTTTCCCGGAAGTGCCGAAGCGTATGAGATCGTTGATTTCTTCAGCGTATTTGACACCGGCATCGGGGTCATCATGTCCCCAGGGGCCGCGGTAGGGGTCGGCGTGCTTGGCATGGTGGATGCCGAAAGAGTGCGGAAAGTTAAACTTCCAAGTGCTATGAGAAGTCAGCCCCATAGTGGACGCGACGCCGCCGTGGTAGGAGTTACGCAAAGCGATGACATCGTAGTTCCCCGTGTAGAGCCGCGCCATGAGGAGGGCGAGGTCGTTGGCCTCCGAGCCGGAGTTGACGAAGTAGCAGACCTTCAAGTCACCTGGCATGGTGCTGGCCAACTTTTCGGCGTACTCGGCGATCACATTGTTCAGGTAGATCGTGGTGGTGTGGGAAATTTTTGCCATTTGCTCCGACGCCGCCTTGACGACGTCTGGTTGCGCGTGGCCGACGCTGGTGGTGACGATCCCGCCGAAGGCATCGAGATAGCGCTGCCCATTTTGATCGTAAACGTATTGCATCGAACCCTCCACAATCATAATAGGATCCTTATAATAGAGGAAGAGGCCAGGGTTGATATACTCCTTACGCAGTTTCATCGTCTCCTCGAAGGATGGACCCTGGTAGGGCTGCGGTGTGTGATCGAAGGCAGGTAGTTTTGGAGCTTTCATGTTGCGGTTGTTTTGGAGGGGAGGCACTTCATCAGAATACAATAGATGAGACCCGATAGGATGAACCCGGTGAACCAGGCGTAGTTATAAAGATCTGCGAAAAACGCAGGGACGTTGAGCGGAGTGACTTGTGCGAGGAAGCCGGGGATGTTGGGAAGAATTCCGAGCGCCAGCGCAATCATCGCGGCAGGGTTGTAGCCCTTCGTGAAATTGTAGATGCCACCTTCCCGATAGAGAGCCGCTAAGTCATAGCGCGTGCGGTTGATGATAAAGTAGTCGCAGATGAGGATGCCACCAATCGGCCCGAGGAGGGCGGAATAGCCGATCAGCCACGTGAAGATATAGCCACTGGGGTCGGCGATGAGCTTCCATGGCATGACCGCGATCCCAATCACGCCTGTAATAATGCCGCCGACTCGGAAGCTTATCCGCTTCGGCATGAAGTTCGAAAACGCGGTGGAGGGTGCGACTAGATTGGCTGCCAGGTTGGTGGTCAGCGTGGCAAGCGCGAGCGCGAGCATGGCGACGGTGATGAGCAACGGACTATCGAAACGGGAGAGTAACTGGACGGGGTCCCAAATAGTTTCGCCGAAGATCACGATGGTCGCGCTAGTCACGGCCACACCTATAAATGCGTATAAGGGCATCGTGGCGTTGAGCCCGATAAACTGGCCAAGTATCTGGTCTTTTTGCGACTTAGCCTCCCGTGTGAAGTCGGGAATGTTGAGCGAAAGAGTCGCCCAGAAACCGACCATCGCGGTCAGGCCAGGCAAGAAGACGGCGCGGAAATCCGCCATCGTATCGAACTTATCCGGTTGCGAAAGCATGGGGCCGAAGCCGTCGGCTTTAACGTAGGCCCAAGCGAGTAGGGCGAACCCTAGAATCAGGAGAAGTGGAGCGCCGAGATTTTCAATAAAGCGAATGCTCTCCATCCCTTTCCAAAACAGTGCGATGTTCAGCGCCCAGAAGGCGAGGAAACAGAGAAATTGCCCAAGGTTGACTTGAATCTGTTCGTTACTGAAAAATCCGATGACTGGTGAATCGACCAGACTTGGAGCGGCCAGACAGGCGATCGCATAGATCGCGGTGCCTCCGATCCAAGCTTGAATGCCGAACCAGCCGCAACCAACAATCGCCCGAAGGACCGAGGCGATATGGGTGCCACGCAAACCGAACGCGGCCCGCGCAAAAACTGGGAAAGTGATGCCGTATTTGGTGCCCGCATGGCCATTTAAGATCATCGGAAACAAGACAATCAGATTGCCCAAAGCGACCGTTAGAATCGCTTGCCACCAATTCATTCCGTCAGAAATTAAGCTGCTGGCCAGCATGTAGGTAGGAATGCAGACCGACATGCCGACCCAAAGAAAGGCAATATCCTTGGTGCCCCATTTACGGTCTGTCGATGAGATCGGAGCCAGATCGTCGCTGTAAAGAGAGCTGTTTTTAACCTCGTTAAGTTCCTCGACGGTTAGATCTGACTGAAGTTCCCCGCTCATGCTAGGAATTGGCGAGCCAGTTGATGGTTTTCTCGGCGAGTTTATCGAAGGCGATGACCGACTGCTCGATGTGTGCTTCCTTAGTATCTTCGATCTTATTATGGCTGATGCCGTGAAGACTTTGGACAAACATCATGATCGTGGGAATGCCTACACGCGCCGGTTCCGCAGCGTCGTGGAGCGGCCCAGAGGGTAAGCGATGCGTCACGCCACAGGTTTCAGTAATCGCTTCGTCGCACAGTTCGATCAGCTTATCGTTGAAGAGTATCGGCTCGATCTGCCATATCCGGCTCCAGTCGACAGTGACATCGGCAGCCTTAGCAAATTCAGCGCTCGCTCCCTTTGCTTCAGTTAACATTTTTGCCAGGGAATCTGCTTTCAGATGTCGCTGATCCAAAGTGATCGTACAGTCTTCCACCACACTAGTCACGATGCCTGGTTTTGTGACGCAGGATCCGATCGTGCAAACCCCGCCATTACGATCCGTGATCTTGTAGATTTCCGGACTCATTTGTGCAGCCGCGAGGAAGGCGTCTTTTCGACGGTTCATCGGAGTGCTTCCGGAGTGCGCTGCTTGGCCATGAAAGGTGATCGCATGTCGCTCGACTCCAAAAGTGCCAAGGACGGTTCCCAAAGGTAAATCCAAATCCAGTAATACGGGGCCTTGCTCGATGTGCAGCTCCAAATAAGCAGCCGCATTTTCCAGCTCCACGCCTGAATCTTTGACTCTTTCAAAGTCGATTCCGCAGTCGCGAATCGCATCTACCAGATTGATGCCATCAGCGTCGGTCAGGCCACGAGCCTCTTCCATGTCAAGCGTGCCTGAGCAGGCCGATGAGCCAAAGAGACTTTTACCGAAACGCGCACCTTCTTCGTCGGCCCAGTCGACTAGGCGAATCGTGACGGGAGGTTCGGCGCCGTATTGTTCAATGATGCGGCGGAGAGATTCGAGGCCAGCTAAGGTGTTTAGGCAACCATCGAGCCATCCTCCGTTCGGGACTGAATCAACGTGCCCCCCCATGATCAGCGCCTGATCGGACTTACCCTTTAAAGTGGCCCATAGATTTCCGGCCGCATCAGTGTGGACTTCGACTGGTAGCGCTTTGAGCTTTTCCTTTAACCAAGTCCGTGCGGTCGTCCATTTCTCAGTAAATGCGACCCGCTGTGCTCCATTTTCATCACCAGTCAGTACCCTAAGGTCTTTTAATTCCTCAACAGTTCGCTTGGGGTTTGGGGTGGCACTCATTGTAACAACCTAGCAAAGACCGAGCCAGATTCAAGCAATCGGGGCGATTTTTTGCCTAATTCACACATTAATAGGCGAGTTTTTGCATTAATGATACTTTTTGATGACTGTTACTTGCTAATATAACCTAAGCTTCGGAGTTGTTTTAGTCATTTTTTACCTTCCTACCTGATCTGAGAAAAAATAAACTACCCATACACCCAGAATTTCTACTACGAAAAACCCGAAAGGACGCGAAAAAATGAACCCCACGCGTCAGGAGATACTGAAGGTGTCGAGATACCGAAGGTGTCAGTCCAATTTGCTTTGTTTTTGTGTGTAAAGGAGGTAAATATTAGCGGCGGATTTAGGCATCTAGGCATGAGTTTTGTCTGTGGAGCCACACCTTTTGCGTTCGATCACTTTACGAAAGTAGCCCCGCAGACCATAACCTGTGGGAAGCCATAGACGCTTGATTTGTTGAGGCATTGTCCTGCCGCAGCGGATGCATCCTGCTCCCGGGTGGCGTTGGGACTGCCATGGAGCTGGAAGCTCCGGCTACTGTAGTGGGAGCATCCTGCTCCCGTCTTGCGCTGGGTGCAATGGAGCTGGAAGCTCCGGCTACTGTAGTGTATTGGGAGCATCCTGCTCCCGTATTGCGTTGGGTGCCATGGAGCTGGAAGCTCCGGCTACTGTAGTGGGAGCATCCTGCTCCCGTATTGCGTTGGATGCCATGGAGCTGGAAGCTCCGGCTACTGTAGTGGGAGCATCCTGCTCCCGTGTGGCGTTGGGACTGCCTTGGAGCTGGAAGCTCCGGCTACGGTAGTGTAGTGGGAGCATCCTGCTCCCGTATTGACCGATTGATTTGTTGAGACATTGTCCTGCTGCAGCGGATGGGACATCCGCCCTCCCTTACTTTTGGCTGAGTCGTTCGAGGGCTTCGCGGTATTTTGGTTTTAGAATGGGTTTTCCTAGTTTGGCTTCCCAGTTGTTGATCGTGGGCATGGGAGCGCCGACTGCTTTGGCGAAGGCGCTTCTGCTCAGGCCGAGCCGAGCGCGTAGCTTGCGAATGTCGGCTGCGCTGGGGCTGAATGTCGATAACCGCTTTGGGGGCGTTTCGGTTTGTGCGGTGGCGCTGAGCACGGGCGCTTGCGCCGCAGCCTTTTTAGCTTTTACGCTGGGTGCTTTCTTTAGGGCGCGCTTTTTGACCGCTTTTTTAACCGCGATTTTTGTTGCGCCATCGGGGGCTTGCTTGTCCCGTTTGGCGGGTGCCATTGGAAAAGCGCGTTTCTTGGCGGCTTTTTTGACTGTGGGGGTTGGCTCGGGCGTTGCTGTCTCTTCTGCTTCTACTTCGATGCCGAAGACGTTGTTGACGGCGTCGTCGGAGAGGGTGCGGCGGCGGGAGCGGCGGCTGCCGGCGGTGATGGTCTGCTGGGTGGTGTCGAGGCTGATGAGCTCGTTTTGGTCGACGCCTCTTAACGTGAAGAGTAACTCGGGGCTGTCGTCTAGGCGGGCGCCGACGCCGTAGAGGACGGCGGCGATGTGTTTGCACATGTCCGCCCAGTCGGGGCAGTTGCAGTTGAAGTGGATCTGCTTGGGCTTGGGGAAGAGGCCGTCGGTGGGGTCGGTCACGACGGTCATGATCTCGTCGGAAATCTTGCCTTGCAGTAGCTCGATCAGGGTGGCGATCTTGCCTTGGCAGGCTTGCTTGACGGCTTGCCATTGTTTGGGTGGCAGGGGGTCGATGTTGATCGTGAGCTCGTAGAGCTCGGAGCCTTGCACCATGGCGGTGATGGTGCCGGGGGTAATCCCGAGGTGGAGGATGGAGCCGTTGCGCACGTAGGTGCGGCCGCGAGGGAGGCGGTTGTCGTAGTCGCTAAAAGATTCTAGGTGGCGGCACCAGCTGCGACCCCAGAAGCTGGTGGCGATTTTTGTCCGGTTTTTGAGCTCGCCGAGTGGCTCTAGCTGGTAGCCTTGCTTTTCGAGGGCTTTGGCCTTTTTGAGCGCCTGCTGTTTGCGTTGGCCGACGGTGACGTATGGTTTGTAAAAGCCCCAGCTCATAATTATAGGGTGGTTGTGGATTGGTTGAGGTCGAGGCGGATGAAGTTAAGCAGCTCGTCGTTATTCATAGCGGTTAATTCTTTTTCTGCGCCGCCGCCGGTCAAGATCTGATTGGCGGTGTCTTGCTTTTCAGAGATGAGGGCGTCGATCTTTTCTTCGAGGGTGCCGGAGGTGATGAATTTGTGCACGAGGACGTTGCGCTTTTGCCCGATGCGGTAGGCGCGGTCGGTGGCTTGGTTTTCGATGGCGGGGTTCCACCAGCGGTCGAAGTGGATGACGTGGGAGGCGGCGGTGAGGTTGAGCCCGGTGCCGCCGGCTTTGAGCGAGAGGATG
>Ga0222650_1001247_pt1 | contig 13570 bp, 21 predicted proteins | sample AntAcemetagen367_FD_179820 | JGI IMG/M metagenome (GOLD analysis project Ga0222650, IMG submission 179820) | Saline water microbial communities from Ace Lake, Antarctica - #367 | ecosystem: Environmental > Aquatic > Non-marine Saline and Alkaline > Saline | place: Antarctica: Ace Lake...
GCTTTCGCCTTCGCATTTTTGATCCCGGCCTTGCGGATCTTGGACATTGCGGCGGATTTTTGTTCCGCAGTTTTCCCGGCCCATCGCTTGATGGCGGATCGTTTTTGCATTTCGGTCGCGGTCATTGGGCGAAAAGGTAATAGCTCCGGAAATAGTAACGTGAGCTTTTCCAGCATGGGGCCAGGTGGACGTATCCGGAGCCAAATCTGCCTTTGTATGGTGCCACTGATCCGGGTCCCTTGCGACTCACGTATCCGCGGGCCAGGCTGGTGTGGGATTCGATGAGTTGACCGCTTGCGACGGCTTTTCCGATGTCTGATGGTGTAGTGATGTTTTTCATTTTTTTGGTTGGTTGGTTGGGTGCAGTTAATATCCTCGGCGGGCGACGGACGCTGCGCGGACGCCAATGCGGCGCATGATGATCTCGCGGGCCTTGTCCTCGTTGGCAGCGATCCAAGCGAATGCGGCCTTGTCGGCCTTGGCGTTGTTGGCCGGGGTTGGGCAATCCTCGGCCTTGGCGAGCGCATTGTAGGCGTCGTTGGCTTCGGAGGTGCAATCTTTGGAGTCGATTTGCTCGGCCACCATAACGGCGGACATTTGAGCTTCGGCGAGGAGTTCGGTGATGTTTTTCATTTTCGTGATTGGTTGCGGTTCCGGTCAGGCGTAGCGGGCGGTTTCTTCGGCGATCAATTGGGCCTCTACAACGTGTATCAACTCCCACAATGGCGCTTGCTGGATCAGGAAACACATTGCATCACCGTCCCCTATTGCTGGAATCATGAGGTACCATTTAACGAGCCGGGCGGAGTCCACTCGAATGATTGCCTTCATGCCGGGTAGAGTGGCGACGGTGACGGGGTTTTTGTAGCGGAGTTTTGCGAGTGGTATTCTTTTCATGAGATACATATAAACGTGACGTTGCGCCAAGTCAACGTTTATTTTTCATTTATTTTTCGGGACCGATAACCGGAGGGTGCCGCGTTGTTTCCGTGCTGATTTGTAGCGGGGGTCGTTGCCAGAATTCGCTCTGAGAAGTGAGAAAGAAGAAGAGAGCTAAAAAACGCAATCCCCCGCCCCCCTTACGTGGATTGTTAAAAAACCGCAGCCCGATCCGTGGATTTAGGGCTGATCGTTTTTCAACTATCTGTGACCGGGGCCGTGGTGTTTACCTCCGCGCCGAGAGTTCTTGCCCGCGTCCGCCCTCCCAACGGAGAGTTGACCGGCTCAGTCCTGCTGGGATCTTTGTCCGCCCTGTAGGTAACAGGAAAGAAAAGCCCCGCGCTGGTAGGAAAAGTACTCAGGCGGGGCAATTTCAAGAAAGTGACTCGTCGTATGATTCTTTTCCAATCATCGAACGTCGCCAATCTGCGCGATTGACCTAAATTTGTCAAATCTTTTTTTCAGTGGCAGCAATCTCCTTGGCTTTGCGCTTCGCCTCTCTTGCCGCCAACATGGCCTGCGATTGCCCGGTGGTTAATGTCCTGCGGCTCTTGGTGCCGCCTTGTGAGCCCCATTTTTTGAAGTCGTTCGTGGTGTAGGTTTTCATGATATTTTGGTTATTGCTGAATACGTTTCTTCCATTGCCATTATGATTTCCGAGGCTGGCACAAATACGGCCTGTGACTGCCAACCGCCGCTTGTTTGCACGTCCACTTTGAAGCGCCCCATCCAATCATTAATCATTCTGCGGGCGGCCATCCTGAGTGACTGGAACGGAATCAAGAACGCCAACTCACTGTCCGAAGGGTCGAATGTGTAAAGAATCATGTGGCACAGCTTCGCCTCGTCTAGCGACCATCCGGCCTTCCCCGTCCGCGTCTCAAACTTCCCCCCCGGCATGACTGACCATTTCTCGATTGCTAGTTCCGGCTGCCCCTGCCAGTATTTTGAACAACCTTTTGACCGCGTTTTTGCGTCCACAAATACATTTGCCCCGCCCCTGAGCCGGGCGATATAATCAACGCCCCGCTTGTCCATCTCAGTTGTCGCAGAATCTACGGAAGCGCACCCATCCAAAAGTTGCATTATTGTGGCAGCATCGGTTGTTTGGCGTGATCCCTTCGAGAATTCTAGGCGCTCTTGGAAGTCGTAGGTCATGCTCCCTCCCCCCACGTTTGCCAGTCCTGCCGATCTGATCGGCTGAACATCTCGAGGTACGGGCCAGGGGAGCAACTTTCCACAAGGTCGTAAAACTCGACGGGCTTTGAACTGTGTCCGTTGGGTCCACGCGACGCGCTAAACACGGTCCCCACGTCCTTTCTTTTTAACGGCTGGCTTCCCCGCACACCGAAAAGGACGTGCTCGGTTTGGCCCCGGAAGTAGTTGCCCATTCCGAAATGTGGCTTGACCCAGGTTAGCGCAGTGACGTAGCGGAATCCCCATTTTTCTATGAGTGAAAATCCTTTGGGCAGGCTACGGTTCGTGATCCAGAGATACAGGTGGCAATCGTCATCGGCCAACGGTTCAACGGGAAGGTCCATAAGTTGCGAAAAACTCATGGTGGCGTAATCAGCCTTTGCTCGTCCGAGTTGGTCGTTGTCGCCTTCGTCGCCCCAATCCCACGGCGGGTCAATGACGATGGTGGAAAACTTCGCACCCGATTCCGCAACGTCGGCAGGGGATTCAACCATTGCGACCTTTGCCCGGTTCTCTTCGCGGCGAGCTTCACGCTTGGCTTCTTTTATTTCGCGAAGGGCTTGGGTCATTGTTACAGTTCCCGCCTTCACTTTCGCAAGTGTTTCCGGTGACGTTGCCTTGAGCTTTGCGGCTTGGTTTATGTAGGTGCGGTTTGTGCCGAACATCTCGGCGGCTTTGGCTGGCGTTGAAACGGCGTTGGGATCGCGTTTATCTATTTGTAACAATTTATTGTTACAAACACCTTCGGCTTTCATCGCGTGCGTCTTGGTTAGTTCCGCTGCCTGTTTCTCCCGGCGCTCCTTATCCACGGCGTCCGCAATCACCTTCAGCAGGTCTTCTGCTTCGGTTGCCACGGCTGCACGCTGTCCCGAGTTCAGGTTCCGTCGCTTACCCATTCGCAAAACAAAAAACACGGCGTCTGCATCTGTGCCGGTAAATGTGACAATAGTAGGCGACACGCCAGCCGCAACCGCTGCGCAATGCCTATTCCATCCGTCGAGAATATCGCCCTGATAGACTGTGATCGGCTGCTTGGCGTCGTAACCGTGCGCGGTCATGTCGGCAATAAGCTCGGCCAGTTCGTCGGGTTGCGCTTCGGGGAGAATGTTGTATTTATGCTTTTTCATGCGGGATCAATTTTTGGGGTCATTTGCGAGAATCATACCTTAACCGCGTTAAGAGTCAAAACTTTTTTCGCGTGGATGAGTTTGATTCCTAGCGAGTTATGAAGAACGCGTAAAAAATAATAAGAAATATCTTGATCTATTATTCCGCCATGGTATTGTTTCGCTTGTGAAACAAAAAGCATCGCCCAAAAAGACGCGAACCAGCGTGAGCGTCTCCATCCCGTCACCGCTCCTGAAAAAGGGGCAAACAACTGCAGCCAATTTAGATCAATCGTTCAGCCATTTTGTGACGCGGTTGCTCCGAAAAGAACTCGAATCGAAATGATCCCGGCAACCCACACCTCATGGAAACACAAAGACGGCGAGACCCACCGGGTCGTTTCCTCATCTCCGCGCCGGGTCGTCACCTGGGGCACGAAACATTCTTGGCTCGGGACTCCCTCTCAATTCTTCATGGCTTTTTCGGCCCACAAACAATCATGAAACGCATGAATGGGCGTGACCTCACCCTGAGCCCTGACGGCCATGAGGGAATGGGCCGTGAAACCTTGTCAGACGTTGGGGCTGCCTGCACACGCTGGCTTGAGAAAAATGAAGACGGATACGAAAAAGGCAGAAACTTTAATTTTGGCAAGGGCTGGCGTCCTAAAATCACCAACAAAATCACCAACAAAACTAAAATATCATGATCGAACTCTTATCACTTATCTGCCTGATCGTTGCATCATTTGCGGCCTCCTGCAAAATCACCGAACTCGCCACCAAAAAGCAGCAGGACCTCAAATGGCGCGAATGGTGCGAAAATTTGCGGCATGGAGCCGGGCCAGACGGGCTGGACCGCGACGGCAACAGACCCTGACCCCGAGAATCCAAATCAAACCCATAAAAAAATGACGAAAAGAACAACAATCGAAATCGAAGTCGAAATCGAATACGACTACGACCCAGGCACGGAACCATATATCTCAGGGGCTCCTGAGGACTGCTACCCCGGCGAGGACCCAGGGGTTGAGATCCAGAGTATCGAGTTAGTCCACCAGACCCGAGATGTCACTGGCCAGTTCTCGACCGCTCGGCTCGACATCGTGGACTATATAGACCCGGACATCCTCAGCTCAATTGAGGACAATCTCATCCAAGACGGCCCCAGAGAATAAACCACCAACTAAAACCAAAATCATGAATACAACAACACCGGCGGAAACGCCAAAAGACATCATTGCCGAAATGAAAGCTGCGACAGACCGCGAGGGGATTGAATCAGTCTGCCTCCTCATCACGAAAGGGTCGGGGGGGCCATTCTGGAATGTTTTCACACGCACCGGAAATGCGAGTGGCACGACGCTGGAAAAGGCTATCGACGCCTCAAAGCTGATTGAGGGGACGCGCATCAAAAACCTGAGGGCAGAAGCTGCTCTTATCGGAATGACACTCGTTAAGGAGGAATCGAAATGAGCGCAACCGAGACCCAAATCACTAACGTGCAATTTCAAATCTCCCGCGAGTCGGAGGCGTTTGAACTGGTCCAACGCCAAGCGAAAATGCTGGCAGCATCAACCCTCATCCCGAAGGAATTCCAGGGCAATATGTCTAACTGCGCCATCGGCCTTAATATCGCCAAGCGTCTTGGGGCTGACCCGTTCATGGTCCTTCAGAATATCGACATCATCCACGGTCGCCCAGGATTCAGAGCGTCGTTCCTCATTGCGATGGTCAACGCTAGTGGCCGATTCACCCCGCTGAAATTTAAGATGACGGGCGAGGGCATGACGAAAACTTGCGTTGCGGTCACGACAGACAAGGAAAGCGGCGAGATCGTAGAGGGGCCGGAAGTCTCAATGCAGATGGCTAAGGCAGAAGGCTGGTCGGAAAAGGCGGGCAGCAAATGGAAGACCATGCCTGACTTGATGCTTCGCTATCGAGCAGGAGCTTTCTTCGCGCGAATCTATGCACCGGACATTACGTTGGGAATGCAAACGGCGGAAGAGTTGCGCGACGTGAAAGGCTTCGAGACGGCAAAGCAAGTGCAAGCGATTTCCGAACCGCTTGACCCGTTTACTCCGCCTGAGTTGCCAGAAAACAGCGTCGATATGGAGGACGGAGAATGAATGTAATTTGGGATATAATTCAAGGTGGAGATGATTGGATTGGTATAAGGAAAGGGAAAATTACTGCCTCAAATCTCGATAAGATCATCACCGCCAAAACCTGCGCAATCTCCAAGCAGTCCGACGACTTTATAAACGAATTAATTGAGGAATGCTTTTTTAAGAACCTCCCGTCATGGTCTGGAAACTTTTGGATGGAGTGGGGGAAGGAGTATGAGGCAGAGGCAAGGTTAGAGTTCTCAAAGCATACTGGCCTAGCGGTGAGGGAAGCGGGCTTCGTGATAGGCGACGATCCAACTGTCGGATGCTCTCCTGATGGATTAATTATGGCGGGAGAGGAAATTATTTCCGGTGTAGAGATCAAGTGTCCACGCCCAAAGACTCACATTGGATATATTAGAGATGGCGTTCTTCCTGATGCATATATTCAGCAAGTTCACGGGTCTATGGCAATCACCGGTTTGGATACATGGCACTTCTGGAGCTACGCAAAAGGCCTGATGCCGTTGCATATCATCGTTAAACGAAACGACTACACCGCAAAACTCGGAACCGCTCTAGCGCAATTTGTGGCGAGCTATAAGGCGGCTTATGCCGACGCTCTCCCACGGCTCAAAATTCCCAATCAGTAACCAACACCAAAAACCAAACATAAAAACATCATGAGAAAAGCACAAATCGACGTTACAAAAATCATCAAAGAAAAACTCTATAAGGGTAAAAAAGGGACTTACCTGGACCTGACCTTTTTCGAGAACAAAGACGGGGAAGACGAGTGGGGGAACATGGGATTCATCGTGCAAGACCTTGGAAAAGAAGCGCGGGAAGCTGGCGAGAAAGGGCCGATCCTTGGCAACTGGAAAGAGATCGCAACTAAGAAAGCTCCCGCTGCCAGTCATGAACCTACCACCGAACAAGACGACTCAAAGGCACTCCCGTTTTGAGCAATCTCCGGTTGGGCATCAACACCCAGCCGGGACCCCTTTTTAATTATGACTGAGCGTGATCTAATAATCCTTCAGCTTTACAAAATCCACGGAACCAAAACCAAATCAGAACTTATGCACGAACTTTATTACCGCAACCTTTGCAGCGACCTTTGCCTATGCCTTGACGACATCGCGACTCTGGATTTGTTGCGAGCTTACAACGCTGGACTGCGGGAGGCTAAATGAATATCCGAGATTTGACCGACAAGCAAAAGCTCATGATGTCCACCAAGGACCGGAAATCCTTTGGTAAATCTGGAGTGACATACGACGAGGCTGAAGCGGGTGCCGTTGCCAAGTCCGAAATGGAATTGCAGGGGCAGCTTTACAGTCTGGCATACCGTCGCGGGCACCGGCCCCGAATGCAGCCCACCCGAAAACGCAGCCAAATTGCGCCAGGGATGCCCGACATCGCCTTTGAAATTCACGGCCTGAGCGTCCACTGGGAAGTGAAATTGCCGGGGAAGAATCCGACTCCGCAGCAATACAAATGCCACCGGGAACTGGCGGCGGCTCCGAACGGGGCTATCGTCCGGGTCATTCGCTCTTACCGGGAAGGGCTGGACCACCTGGCTGAATTGGAAGACAGCACCCTAACCGTGACGGCGACCCTAGCGCAGCAACTCGCCGCAGCCAGAGGACTTTTATCCAAGATCCGAGACCCGTTTTGTCGCATGACTCGCGGACAGGTCTGCGAGGAAATCAACCAGGTTCTCGCCGACACCGACGGGAAGAAAACGCTTGCCATATCCGGCCGGACTTGCAAATGATACACGGTGTATATTTTTATACACAAAACTTTGACAAAATGCACTTTACAAAACTTTTTTCTTCAATTTTAGATTCCACGATCTGGCAGGAACCCGCCCACACTAAACTTACCTGGATTACGATGCTGGCCATGGTTGACCGTCATGGTGAGGTCCACGCATCCATTCCCGGCCTCGCCGCTAGAACCGGGGTTTCGATTCCACAATGCGAGGAAGCTTTGACCAGTTTTCAGACGCCCGACCCCTATAGTCGGACGAAAGACCACGAAGGAAAGCGTGTGAAAGTGATAGATGGCGGCTGGGCTTTGCTCAATCATGGGAAGTATTGCGCTCTCCTAAGTGCCGAAGAGAGAAGAGAATACAACCGCCGTAAACAAGCGGAGTATCGGGCAAAAGACAAAGCAAATGCCTTGTCAATGACTGTCAATGACACAAATACACAGGCAGCTACAAATGTATCAAATGCACACATAGTAGATGTAGATGTAGATGTAGATGTAGATGTAGATGTAGATGTAGATGTAGATGTAGATGTAGATGTAGAAAAAGAATTACCGGAACCTACGGTTCCTCCCATCATTGCTGCGTGGAATTTGTGCGGATGTTTCCCCAAAGTCTCGAACCTGGGGGCAAAGCGCAAAGCGATATTTTCAGCAAGGATGCGCGACCCATTTTTTAAATGTCACGCATTGCAGGCAATTCAACTCATTTCCAAGAGCGATTTCTGCACCGGTAAGAATGACCGTGGATGGGTGGCAACTATCAATTGGTTTTTGCGACCCGGCAAGGTTGAGGAAATCATCGAGGGCGCATTCACCAACCGTCGAGGAAACCAAAAAACCGCCACGGACAACGCAATCAAACCCGGTGAATACAAGAACCTTGTATTTGACCCCAACACACCTGAAAACCAATGACAACAGATTTACAACTCCCTGAAATTTTAAGCAGGCTCAGCGCAATCCCGGTGCGCTCCGACGCCGAGATCCGCGAATGGACCTGGCGCAATGAGATACGCCCGATTCTTGCCGATGCCGGGTTTGATGGACGATTCCGAGAACGGGCCGATTGGAATCTGGAGCCGAATCAGAAAAAGGTGTTCCGGGTGGTAAGATCCAAACTTCTTGGCGAAGGGGCTATCATCGCCTTAGTAGGAATCCGTGGTACCGGGAAAACTACCATCTCAGCGCAAATTGCAATCCAGATTGCTGAGGAGTGGGTTGCCTACTGGAATCAGTCGCAACGGCGCGAGAATGCCCCGATTGGCCTCCCGATATACCGCAAGATGCTTTCTATCGTTGAGATTCTTAAACCACTTTATTCTGATCACGGGTCAACTCGGACCGATTCGCTGGTGGCAATGCGGGACGCGCTATGCTCAATTGGACTCCTGATAATTGATGAAAAACACGACGCAAACGCCCTTAATGTCGCTCCGAGGATTCTGACTGACATCATTGATCGGAGATATTCCGCCAAAAAAGACACTATCATCATCAGCAATGAGTCTGCTGTAGAGTTCGAGCAAAACACCGACGACTCTATCATCTCACGTTTATCGGAGCACGGAATGATCGTCCCCTGCAACTGGCCGTCGATGAGAGCGCGACCATAAAAATAAATTGCTTTACAAATGCACCGCAATCGCGCATTTCGGACAAATGGAAATCAAATGCAGCGTTCCACGGCCAGGCACTCCAACACAATGAGCCAATACGACGACGACCGCATTGACGACCGCTGCCAGGATGGCCGTGAATCACAGGACGAGGACCGGGAGGAGACCCGCGAAGAGTGGGAACACCGCCGCGAACTCGCAATTTTTCGCGACGCCTTTATCTGGATGCAGTCAGTAATCGGATTCTTGCGGGAATCGAATAACAACTCAGAACTGGCAACCAGGGCACTCTCAGTGGCGTCGGCACTCAGTCACGTATCATGTGCAGGCCAATCAGACTCAGACCTGGCAAAGTCCCTAGCCACAAAACATAGCTGCAAGGAATGCGGAAAGGTCACTCACCACAACGTCACCAGAGCCAACTTCTCAGCGCACAAGCTGGCCTTCCAACGCCAAAACAACCTACCAGCCATCGGTGCTCAAAAGAGTGTCGAGGCCCGCAACGCTTATTCGGACAATCGCAAATCTCAACTTTCTGAAGGATGAGAGAGAATAATGAAGCTACCGCTCGTAAAAAAGCACGCAAGAAAGAATGGGATCTAGAAAATAGGAATGCGGTAAATGACTACGCGAAGAGATATAGAATAAAAAACAAAAAAGAAATTCTAGCGAAGGAAATGGCTAGTCGTTTGAAAAACAAAGAAAAATTTAGGGCTTGGTTTAAGGAGTATCGTCTCAAAAATAGAGACAAGCTCCGCGCTAATAGAAAGAAAAATTACCTTAAACGTAAAAGCGAGATACTTTACGCAAATAAGGAATGGGCCATCAAAAACAAGGTTAAAGTTAAAGTGAGTCAGTTTAACTACAGGAGAAAAAACAAAGATGAAATCAAAACTCGGGCCGCAGAGTGGCGGCTTAAAAACAAGGATAAAATCAAAGCCAGAAGCATAGAGTATCGCAGTAAAAATAAGAATAGAATTTACAAAAAGGAACGTGAATTAAGATCAAATCTATCGTACAGCTATGTATCATTCTTGATTGTCGGCAAGTCCAAGATTGATAAAGGATACGTTTCTGAGGATATGATTAAATTAAAGCGGGCTCACATTATACTTTTAAGAGAACTTAGAAAAACCAAACCAACAAACCAAAAATGAAAACACCATCGAACCTAAAAGAACTCCGCGAAGACCTACTTGAAGCATACGCAATGCTGAAAGCCGATCCTCGCCGTCACAATCAAGTCAAGGAACTCAGCAACACAGCCGGGAAGGTTCTCGGCTCGTTAAAGCTTGAATTGGAATATGCAGCCATCAGAGGTGAGCGCCCGACAATTCCATTCATCGGGGAAAGTTTGCAACTTGAAGGCAAGAATCCATTGAAAATCAAAGGGTAAGTATCATGGAAAATCAACTGCAACTATCTCTCTGCTCACAAATCTCCACCGCCTTTACTGAGGCAATGACCCTAGCCGGACAGGCAAATGACCACGCCAAAGCCGCATTTCTTAAGGCGCGTGAGTGCGGACAATTCCTGAAAACCGCAAAAGAAAACCTGCCCGCCGGCAAATTTGTCGTCTGGATCGCTGACAACACCGAAGCTCTAGGCAACATCAAACCAAGTCGGGCCGCTGACTGGATACGGCTGGCAGCTATACCTGAGGACGCTCTTGACTCTATCACCAGCACCAAGCAGGCATTCCTTGCTCTCGACCTGTTGCCAACTCAAGAGCGGGAGCCAGGTAGCCAGACCGCGCACAAAGACGCTCAACGCTGGCTTGCTGCTCTGAGTAAATCATGGGAAGAAATCTCGAAGGCGAAGGAACGGCTGGCTATCCAAGAGTGGCCAGAGGTTCAGCGCCTGACCCTGAAAGCGCGGCTGAAACCAATGGCGGAACTTTACCAGACGCTTTGATCGGAACTTTCTGGAAAAAGGGTAACGTCAACTTTTCCAACTCGTCAAGAATAATCCTCTAGGAATTCTATTTCTCCATGACAAGAGCCTTCTATCACCCTGCAATCAAAGCCATTCGTCGGGCAACGTCGGGCCACTCCTACCCGAACCGGAGCGATGCCAGACCCCACCCCCCACACGGGAACCCTACGCCACAGCCGCCCCAGCTAGGTATACTCGGCACCCCCTTCAAAACGAGCGCGCAACCCAAAAATAAGATGTCCCAGTAAATGGCTGGAAAATAATTTATGAAAATCGAAACGCTGAAAACTGAAAAGCTGGTGCCGTATGCCAGAAATGCAAAGAAACACGACGCTGGCCAAGTGGCGAAGATTGCCGGGAGCATCAGGGAGTTCGGTTTTTGCAACCCGGTGCTCGTTGACAAAGACAACGGCATCATCGCGGGTCATGGGCGGGTGCTGGCCGCGCAGTCTCTCGGGCTGGCGGACGTGCCGTGCATCAGGCTCGGCCACCTTACCGACACGCAGCGGCGGGCGTATATCCTGGCTGACAATCGGCTTTCGGAAATTGGCGGGGGGTGGGATGACGAGATGCTTAAAATCGAAATCACTGAATTAAAGTCTATCGACTTAACGAGCTTGACGTTCAGCGGATGGACGGACGAAGAACTGGAAAACATCATCACGCCGGGCGATTTTGTAGAAAATCCAGAACAGGAATGGGAAGATATGCCCGAATATAAAAACCAGCCAAAAGGAGTCCGAACAATAATTGTACATTTTCCAAGCGAGGCCGCGGTGATTGCATTTGGAAAATGTATCGGTCAATTGCTCCCGGACTCCGCTAAATTTATTTGGTATCCATCGCGACCAAAGGGCAACGAAAAAGACTCTCAATTTATTGGGCAACCAGAATGAATCCTAAATTCCCGATTTATATAATCAGCAAGGGACGGTGGAAAACTCGCTATACAAGCATCGCGCTAGAATCAATTGGAGTTGATTATCGAATTGTAATTGAGCCGCATGAATTTGCGCAATATGCATCGGTGATTGATCCACAAAAGATTCTTGTTTTACCTTTCTCGAATTTAGGTCAGGGCGGCATACCTGCGAGAAATTGGGTTTGGGAACATTCGATAAGCGAAGGCCACGGTCGACATTGGATTATGGATGACAACCTGAGAGGGTTTGTCCGGCTGTATAAAGGAGACAAGATTAAAGTTTCTGACGGGTCTGTTTTTGCGATAGCCGAGGGATTTGTTGAGAGGTACATGAATGTTCATATGGCGGGGTTTCAATATGGATCATTCGCGGTGGTCGAATCATCAACGGCTAAAGGCACGGTCAAGACTCCATTTTGCCTGAATGCAAGAATTTATTCATGCATACTTCTTTCAAATAAAATCAGCTATCGTTGGCGGGGAAGATACAATGAAGATACCGACCTGAGTTTGAGAATTCTGAAAGATGGACATTGCACCATTTTGTTTAACGGTTTTTTGTGTAACAAGCAGGCAACACTAAAGATGAAAGGCGGGAACACCGATCTACTTTACAAGCAGGACGCAGGGTTTGATGGGCGTCTTGAAATGGCAAAATCCTTGCAGCGGCAACATCCCGACGTATGCACAATAAGGCGACGCTGGGGCCGTTGGCAGCATCATGTGAATTATAAGCCGTTTAAAAAAAACAGGCTTATCAGAAAGCCTGGTATTGTCATACCGAAGGGAATAAACAACTACGGAATGAAGTTAGTGAGACTAAACGATCATCCGCCTTCCGATCTATGACCTCGCCCGCAGCCCTTCGCCGATGAGCTTTTCCATTGACATTGACGCAATTGCATGGCGATAAAAAAAAAGCAGGTACCAGCGACGGCAGAGAAGTCGTCAAAATCTCAGATTGCCGAAAAGGTACGGATAGCAAACGAGAGGATCACGCTCAATCGAGCACTCGAAAAAGTAAAGGCTGGGAAGTCGCTGTCGGCGCGGGAAGAGAAAGCCGTTGAACTGGCCGAGAAGGAACAGGATGCTTCGATGGATGAGATGTCTGGAATGCCTGAGGTTATCAAGACAGCCCCGAAATGGTTCCAGTCAATATCAGAGACGGCAAAACATATTGGGTGCGACCGGCGGACTTTAGGCCGATGGAAGAAAGAGGGATGCTCGGCATTTCGTGACGACGGGCGGATCAACGCGCTGGAGCTTGGCAGGTGGGCTATTCAAAACTCCAAAGATTTCGCGGATGAGGTTGACGATATTCTCGAAGAAAAGCGCGGGTTGGTCCGGGCGCAAAGGATGCTTGCAGAGCTTCGTTTTTCTCGGGAAAGCGACGCCGTGGTTTTAAAGTCGGCAATCAAAGAGGAGTGCGAATCAATCATGGCAAAGTTTGATTCTTTAATTGAAAAAGAATTCGGAGATCATCCATTAATTTATTCTGACCGATCCCTTCCTGAAATTGAATCGCTTGCGCAACCCCGCAAGAAAAAGTTTAAAAACGATTTCAAGAATATGTTGAAAACCATTTAGTCATGAGCTTCGTTTCTAAATCCCTGCTCGCTTCAATTCCCGAAGATGACGATTTGCCGTTGGATGAGTGGGCGGAAAAGTACGTGCGCTTCCCAGGTTCGCCGATTGCTGAGGACTTTAGGCGGGATAATATCCCGATGCTCATTGAACCAATGCGGGCATGGGACGATCCGAAGATATGGGGCGTATCGGTGCTGGCTGGGGTGCAAGGCGGCAAGACAGGCTTCGAGCAAATCGCGGTTGCCAGGGCGCTAAAGAAGAGGCCGGGGAATATGATGATTACAACGCAGACGGATTCTGAGTCCGCGTTTTTCGCAAAGACGAAGCTTCTTCCGTGCCTGCGTGAGTCTCCAGGCACGCGGGACATCGTGGCAGGGC
>Ga0222650_1001251_pt1 | contig 13555 bp, 17 predicted proteins | sample AntAcemetagen367_FD_179820 | JGI IMG/M metagenome (GOLD analysis project Ga0222650, IMG submission 179820) | Saline water microbial communities from Ace Lake, Antarctica - #367 | ecosystem: Environmental > Aquatic > Non-marine Saline and Alkaline > Saline | place: Antarctica: Ace Lake...
TTGCGAGGAATTGAACCATCTTGAGAGTCTATATCCGGGGACAGACTTGCGTATCGTCTTTGAAACAATCCGGGATTGAGGGCCAAAAAACGCAATGCTGGAATAGGCCTATGTCAGGAGGTCTGAAATTGATAGTTTTCTCTGATATTCTTGTATTGCATAAGAACGGATCCAAGGGAGTTAGAATCACGGTCGATCTGGCCCACGTGTGTGTTCGAGGACATCTTCCCAAAGCAGAAGATTCGAAAAATCGCTAAGCGTGTCGTGAAAAACCACCTCATTTTACGGTCGTCAAATCCAGACAAATCGCCTCACCTTGGTTAGTCCTCGCGAAGAGCTTTCCTTCGCTGATCGCGAGAGGGGCCCAGCAAAGTTTTTTGAGGACTTGGTGACGGCCAACTTCCGTAAATTCTTTTTCATCCGCTTTGCCGAAGACAACGAGACCCGTTTCGGTGAGAACAACCGTCGTTTCGCCAATCTTGGCGGTGGATCCACGAGTACCGGGGAGGGGATGTTTCCACAAGATATTCCCAGTCTTGAAATCCATCCGGTAAAGTTCAGTAGTGTATCTCTTATCGCCAAAACAGCCAATGAGGTCGTCGCCTTCGACATAGCTGTTCTGGAAGATCATCGGGAGGTCGCGGTTCCGGTAGACGATTTCAGGCTTGGATTTTGAAAGATCGATGATGGCGTATCCCATGTTGTAACCGGATGAAAGGTGAAGAAGGTTGCCGAGAACCTGAGGATTTGACGTCGTAGGGGGTGCGCCATTCGAATTCGTAGAGCACCTCGCCCTTCGCCGAAAGATCGTATCCCACCAGTGAACGCCCATGGAAAACGACAGCAGCATCCTTGCCCTTATGTTGGTAAAGAACGGGGGCGGAATACCCGGGGCGAGCAGAGTTGGAAGATTGCCAAACAAGCTTGCCCGTTTTTTTGTCCAAGGTCACTAAAGCACCTTCCTTTGAGCACGGGAGACAGATCAGGGTGTCGCCATAGACAACGGGTGAAGAGGAATATCCCCAAGTCGGCATGTTTCCAGAAAGATCATCTTGGAAGGCTACTACCCACTCTTCGTCGCCACTTTTCGAATCATGACAGGACAGGCGTCCCGATTTGGAAAGATTGTAGACCCTACCGTTATCCACGATGGGGGTCGCTCCCGGGCCACCATCGTAAAATTTAGGAGCCAACTTCTCGTCGTAAGTCTTTTTCCAGATCACTTTTCCGCTTTCGGCATCAAAACACCAGAGAGTGTCGCGGTCGTTGCTATTTCCTAAGGTGAAAGCACGCCCATCAGCAACGGTGAAGCTGGAGCAGCCTTTGCCAATTTTAGCCGTCCAGAGCGTCCTGGGGCCCTTTCTCTGGACTTCGGCAGGAATCTTACCCTCGGCAGTGCCATTGCCGTTAGGACCCAAATAGGACGACCAAGTCGATGCCATGACCGTTCCACTTAATAAAAGAAAGAGGAGGAAAATTTTCACTCGCCCGTAATATCGTAGATCTCCACGTGTGCCAATCATTGGTCGCTGGTTCCACTGATTGTTTTTCACATTGGTAGAGGGGATGAATAGATTATTTTTAATTTCGTCTTCTTCTTCTTAGTGGGAATAACTCGTCAAAAGCGCTGTTCCACCATACAGGGGTAAGGGTTCCACGGGTGGAATAACTCGTGAGTAGACCAGTGATCAAGGGCTGAGAAATAGGACAACTTTGGGAATTTCTAAAATTGATCACTCCTGCCAAGATCTTGTTCACACCATTACTGGGCATTATTTGTAGATCCTGATTATGAAGACTTCTGAAGATGAAAAGTGGATGCGCATTGCGTTGGCCGAGGCTCTTCGGGGCGCCGGTTTGACGGCACCGAACCCTCCTGTTGGGGCCGTGATTGTAAAGGAGGGTGTCGAACTCTCACGGGGGTGGCATCGTAAGGCGGGTAGTCCACATGCCGAACGAGAGGCCTTGTCAAAGCTTGAAATCGGAGGGGCGCGGGGGGCAACCGCGTATGTCACACTTGAACCTTGTAGCACGTCAGGTCGCACCGGAGCCTGCACAGATGCCTTGATCCAGGCCGGCGTGTCTCGCGTCGTCTATGGCGCGCGCGATCCGAACCCCAACCATGTTGGCCGTGCCAATAATCTTCTCAAAGATGCGGGTGTTGAAGTGGGGTCAGGGGTTCTTGTGCGCGAGTGTGAGAAGGTCGTGAGGGGATTTGCGATGGTGCAAACCGAGGGTCGTCCGTGGGTCATAGCGAAGACTGCGATGTCGCTCGATGGGAGAATTACGCGTCCTCCCGGTGAAGGACAGTGGCTGAGTGGGGGAGAAGCAAGAGAAGAGGTGCAATTGCTGCGGGCCGGGGTCGATGCCATCATCACTTCTGGTGAAACCTTACGACGTGATGATCCCGCTCTCACCCTCCGTAGTGAGAAGGTTTCGAAAGAGAAAGGACAACCGAAGCGGGTTGTTTTGACCCGGGGCCCAATTGACCGTTCAAAATACCAAATCTTTAATGATAAGCATGGCAAGGAGTCGCTCGTTTATGAGAACATACCAATGTACGATGTTCTTCGTAGATTAGCCCAAGAACAGAGTATCACCATGGTTTTACTGGAAGCAGGTGGTTCACTTCTCGGCTCTTTCCTCGATCAAGACCTGATTGATGAGTGGATCATCTACCTTGCTCCGATAGTCTCCGGGGGGCCAACCTCGGCGGTTGGAGGGGAGGGCGCTTTCAATCTCGCGGATCGTATGAGTCTGATCGATATTGAAATTGACGAAATTGGCAATGATCTCCGGGCACGTGGTTTCACGAACCGTGAAGGAGTGTTACGTCTTGAGCGATAGGGGATTAACCAAACATTTGCGTCCAGTGGCTTCCGTATCGGCCCAGACCAATTCGTTGGTGGCCGGCCTTGAACATATTCTTGTGATGGCCGGGGGAGTAAAACCATCCTTTGTTTGCGGACGCGGGTGCTGTTGATCCCATGTAGATATTTTCTCCGCTCGCTTTCGTTCCTTCGTTCGCGGCCCGGTCCCAAGGAGTCTTCTTTCCCGCGAGAGGGGACTCATGGGCAAAGAAATTATTTTTGTTCATATCCTCGGAATGAGCGCGACTTGCGGCACAGAGTTTCGCATCAATCGCGAGGGCATTGAGGCCGAGGAGGAGACGCCATTCGTTGACTTCCCGAATGCCTTTTCTTTCGTCTTCAGGGATGTTTTCTTGTTCGGCAATCTTATCGTTATCTTTCATGATGCGGAGACCATCACGAGGAAAACCTGCCAAGGATGAAATGGCCTCCTTTTCGGCTTGCATGATTCCAATCTCAGATTTTTCTTCGTCATGAAGAACGGCGGTATCCACGATGGCGTCACGAAATTTCGCGAGCATCAAAACGAGGTTTCGTTGCTTATCGAGCGAAACGGGCGAGGTCGCCATGACGTCTTTGGCTGAGGGCATAATGAGTTTCTTGAGCCCTTCGATGGTGGGCATGCTTTTAGACTTGAGAAGGGGCTTCATCGCGGCGTCACCAAGGCGGTAAACCTCCATAAAGTCTTTGCGGTATTTACGAATCGCGCGGGCTGCTTCATTCTTCGCGTCGCCGCTAAATTGATTACGAACGAATTCTTGATGATCCTTGAGGTAGCGGTCTCTCAATTGTGGCCAAGTTTGATCAAACTCCTTGAGAAGAGCAACGAGCTCTTTATTATCGAGCTTATCGAGGTCGGCGGCCAATTCCTGAAAACCCTTCCCGTTTTCGATAGTGGCCTGCAGTCTTACAAAGATTTCGTTGGTGGTGAGGGTCGCGGCCTTGACTGAGAAGAGAGCGAGGAGGAGGAAAAGTGAGAGAAAAGATTTCATCGAGTCGAAGAGGGTCCCTAGAATAACGGTTCAGGATGCATTTCTCGTTGAAAAAAAGACCCTCTCCATGGGTGAGGGGGTCTTGAGGGCTCATTGCAGATCGTCGTTTAGCGACAACGACGGTGATTCCGGTAGGCATAGCGTGAACGGTAATAGCGTTCCTGGGCAATTCTGCGCTCTCGTTCCCGTTGAGCTTGGACGCGACGTCGGCGGTCGAGATAGCGGTGGAGTTCGTGTCCGGTCAAACGTTCGTTGTGATGGTGTTGCCCATGTCTTACTCGCTTTGAGTAGATCGGGCTGCCGCAGGGAAGGTATCCGCTGATGAAGATCTCGATGGCTTGACTTTGGCAGTGGCGGGATTGCGCTGAAACAGGAAGGGCGAAACCACCGGTCAAGAGGGCTGTGGTGAGGATTAGTAGTTTTTTCATTTTTTGAGTTTCCGAGTGGTTTATTGGTGTTGTCGGGTGTGACGAAAAAAATCGGAAGGGAATTCAAACAAAATAGGTGAAGGGGTGTCCTAGGTGAGCGGAAAGTGCTTCCAAAAAAGGGATCCCTTTATAATGAGTAAAATCTCAAGAGTGTGGTTTAATCATCCCCTAAGAAAGAATCATCATGAACGAAGACTCTAATAACGAACCTGAAAAATCTCCCAATACCGACGACCCGGGGCGTCAATTTAAAAGCTTGAGTGACGCCCTCAAAGCGGGAACAGTCGAGGGAGCTGCTAAGGCCCGTGAGAAAGCCCCTGAACTCAAATCTGGTGTGGCCGACGCCATACACGACGTCGCCTATGGACTTGCTTATGGCTCGGTCTTTGCCGGAGCGTTTATGAATGAGTTCATTCCAGAGGTAATCCGTGAGGGGTTATCCAAAGGGGCAAATGCCGGGAAAACAGCAGGAACGAAAGCTTGTGAGAAGGTTCAGGAAACCTTTTCTCCTGAGGACAAGCAGGTTGGAGAAAATGATACTAAAAACCCTTCTTTTTCTTAAAATTTTAGACAGAAGTGCTCTTTATTAGCGTTACTGTTGTTGTAACAATGATTGTTGTTGCGTGTGTGCTCAACAGCGGTTCATCTTTTAGATGGGCCGCTGTTGTTACGTACTCAGGAGAGGGTTTTTGGGGGAGCTTCCGCCTCGGCTTGTCATCGGGTAAAATCTTGCTAGGTTCCTGTCCCTCTCATGTATCGCTACCCTAAAGAATACGACGTTTTGGTCATCGGCGCTGGTCACGCCGGAATTGAAGCAGCTCTAGCCGCCGCTCGCCTCGGTGTCTCGGTGGCGATGCTTACCCAGAATCTTGATACCATCGGCCAGATGAGCTGTAACCCGGCGATCGGAGGATTAGCGAAGGGCCATATGGTCCGCGAGATCGATGCTCTCGGAGGAATCATGGGTGAGAATACCGATGCCACCGCAATCCAATGGCGTATGTTGAATGCAGGGAAGGGACCATCAGTGCGTGCGCCAAGAGCTCAGTGCGATAAGAAGGCCTACCAGTTTCGCACGAAGCGAATCATCGAAGGAATGCCAGGCCTTGATCTGCACCAAGGGAACGTCGCCACGATCCTAGTCGAGAATGACGAGGTGAAAGGAGTGCAGACCTCGCTTCAGATGGAGATTCGCGCAAAATCTGTCATTCTCTCTGCTGGAACATTCATGCGGGGCTTGATGCATGTTGGTCTTAAGAATGAGAAGGGCGGGAGGATGGGGGATGCTAGTTCAACGGTGTCCGACTCGCTCAAGGAACTTGGATTTGAAGTCGATCGCTTTAAAACGGGGACTCCTTGCCGGCTCAATGGGCGCAGCCTTGATCTTTCGAAGTGCGAGAAACAAGAGGGTGACACCCCGCCTTCCTTATTTAGTTACCACCCGGAATTCATTTCAAAAGGGGACGATGACATCTTTACCCTCAATCATTGGGGCGATCCGAAGTTCCACGTGGAACAAATTCCTTGCTGGATCACTTGGACGACTCCCCAAACCCATGATATCATCCGTGAAAATCTGCATCAGTCGCCCATGTATACCGGGAAGATCGAAGGTGTTGGTCCTCGCTACTGTCCATCGATTGAAGACAAGGTGGTTCGCTTTGCCGAGAAAGAGCGCCATCAGGTCTTCCTAGAGCCTGAAGGACGCCACACGCTGGAATATTACGTCAATGGTGTCTCGACCTCTTTACCTTATGACGTCCAGCTGGACTTCCTCCGGGCGATTCCTGGCTTGGAGAATTGCGAGATCATACGACCGGGTTACGCGGTTGAGTATGACTACTGCCCCCCCACCCAACTTAAACCGACGCTTGAAACCAAGAAGATTTCCGGCCTCTATTTCGCTGGTCAGATCAATGGCACTTCGGGATACGAGGAAGCTGCTGGTCAGGGCCTTCTTGCTGGCACAAATGCCGCCCTAAAGGTGAAAGGGGAAGGGGACCTAATTCTCGGTCGCGAAGAGGCCTATCTCGGGGTGATGATTGATGATTTGGTCACCAAGGGCTGCACCGAGCCTTATCGGATGTTTACGAGCCGAGCGGAGTATCGTCTTCTTTTGCGTCAGGATAATGCTGACGAGCGTCTCAGTCCCATTGCGGCAAAGTTAGGGCTTATCAAGGGAGAGCGTATCGCGAAGTTCACCGCTAAGCTGGCGGGATTGACGGAAGCGCGCTCCTTCATCAGAGGGGCCACTCACAAGGAGATTAAGCTGGATCACTGGTTTCGACAGGGAGGCCATGGCTGGCAGGATTTGCCCGCCGAAATTCTAAATAAGTTCCACGTGGAACTTTGGCCCATTTTGGAGGCTGATTTCAAATACGAGGGCCACATCAACCGCCAGCAACAAGAGGTGAATCGCTTTAGGAAACAGGAATCCGCGCTTATCCCGGAAGATATGGACTATGAAGTCCTCACCGGCCTCAAAGCCGAAGCTCGCCACCGTTTTGGAACGATTCGACCACGCACCTTGGGACAAGCTGCCCGCATCTCAGGGATTACTCCTGCAGATATCACGCTTTTGATGATTTTTCTCGAAAGGTTGAGAAAGGCCAAGAAGCTGGAGGCTTGATTTTTTAAGCATCGAGTTCCAAGATGGGTCTTTCGCGACAAGAACTCGTCTCCAATTGGAGATGATGACATCACTTCCTCGATCATGAGATAGAGTTCCATCTCCTCCTGTGAGCCTCTTCATCAAAGTCCTTGCAGGAGACTGCCCACTCGACTGCTTAGCTTGACAGCGGTCCTTAGAAAGGGTTTCGATTTCCTGTTCCCGAAGCGGAAGGTGGGCCACTGATCGTGCAGCCCTAGAACATGACGTCATTGCAGTATGAAACCGGCTCAAGATAAATTGATGAGCTGATTAAGACTCTGAATCCGCTCAGTCTAATTCTCCGACCTGTCGCTGAGCTTCATAAAGAACGATAGCAACAGAGGTTGCGAGATTCAGAGAGCGGGTGGAGCCCACTTTCATTGGGATCCGGATGGCGCGTTCATCAAGCCAATCTTCCGGGAGACCTTTCGTTTCTCGGCCGAAGACTAAAAAATCATCCTGTTGAAACTCCACTGACCAAGCTGATTTTTTGGCTTTGGTGCTGAGAAACCAGATTCGGGCTTTGGGATGTGCGACGAGGAGTTCATCAAAATTTTCCCAGATCTTGAGATCAACATCTTTCCAGTAGTCCAATCCGGCGCGGCGCACTGATTTCTCATCAAGCGAGAAGCCTAGCGGTTTGACGAGATGGAGGGTTGCGCCGGTTGCGAGTGCGAGCCGACCGGCAGCGCCGGTATTGTGAGGAATTTCCGGCTCGACGAGAACGATGTTCATTTTTCTAAGGTTCTGATGGTCAAATTATTAGAAAGAAAAAGGCGAACCAAACGGCTCGCCTTTCCCCTGAAAATTATGTGCGGCACCCGAAATTAATCGGCGAGTGCTACGTTGATGCGGCGGCCTTTCTTATCGAAGAAGACATTGCCATCAGTGAGGGCGAAAAGAGTATGGTCTCTTCCCATGCCAACATTCGCACCGGGATGCCACTTGGTGCCGCGCTGGCGAATGAGGATGTTGCCAGCGATGACAACCTCACCGCCGAATTTCTTTACGCCAAGGCGCTTGCTGTTGGAGTCGCGTCCGTTTTTGACGGAACCCTGTCCTTTTTTATGGGCCATAAGTAAAAGTGGTTAGGTAAGTGTAAAATTTAGCTGCTGATCGAAGTGATCTCGAGCTTGGTGAGGTGATGACGGAAGCCGATGGTCTTGTGAAAACCCTTACGGCGTTTGAATTTGAAGGCAACGCCCTTTTTTCCACGATGCTGCTCGATGACCTTGGCGGTGACGCCGGCGCCTTCGATGGTCGGAGCACCAACGGTGGTGTTCTCACCATCGTTGACGAGGAGGACCTCGGGGAATTTGATTTCGTCGTTAGCCTCCACGGGAAGCTTGTCGACACTAATGGTGTCACCTTCTTGCACGCGGTATTGTTTACCGCCGGTTTTGAAAATTGCGTAGGCCATGGTTGTTTCGGCTAAAGTTAGGAACGAAAGGAGGCAAGACATGATCTTTCACGGCCTGCACGAGGCGGGAATTCATCATAGTGAGACGAAACGGGCAAGGTTTTTTTGAAAATAAACCGATTTATTGGTCCTTAGGCCCTGATTTCCCAAAACTTGCCTTTTTGGGATCGGTTCGATATCTCCTTTGAACATGAGCGTGTCATTTCCCATTCTTCTCGTCGATGCAGAAGCGACTTTAGCTCTGGGGCGGGATTTGGGTCGGTTGGCGGGGGCCGGAGATGTTATCGCGCTTGTTGGCGACCTAGGCGCGGGTAAGACGACTCTCACCCAGGGCCTGATGCAAGGTCTCGGGTATCAAGAAGAGGTGACGAGCCCGACCTTTCCCTTGGTGCAGGAGTATCGGGGTGGACGCCTGGAAGTTTTTCATTTTGATTTTTACCGGGTTGAAGACGGAGACGAACTCCTCGACCTTGGCTGGGATGATTACCTTGATCGCAAGGGTGTCATGATTGTCGAGTGGCCCAACCTCCATCCGGATCTCCTTCCAAAAAACACTCGTTGGCTGAAACTGAGTCATCTTGAGAAGGGGAGAATGGTCGAGACCGTGCGCTGATGGAGAATGAAATGATTTCGACGGGTCAATGGCGGAGAAAGAACCGGCCCCTGAGGAGAAAAGGCAAGAAGCACCCTCCTTCGTCACTAAAAGGATCTTCCCAGATCAAAGACCCCGGTAATCGGTGGAGGCAAGTCGAGGAAGTGAAATTCACTCAGCTAATGAATTCGCGCCATGAAGGTGGAGTTATCTTTGGACTTGAAGGACCATCTTCACGAAGGGGAGTCTAGGACGTTGCTCCTCAAAGAAGGCTAAGGAAGAATCCTGCTCGCCTGTGCGGATCTGGGCCTCAAGAAGAATGGGCTTGTGAGAGAGGGCAGAAAATCCCTCCTTCTAGGGACAAAAAAGAGAGCTACGCAATCCAACAACGGCAAATGTTGCAGAAATTCTGAGTCAGGGGGCTCCTTCGCATCTGGGGGAAGTCCCGTTTTCATAAGGTTGCCCGATGAGAGAACAGTGGCCGAAAGTTGGATTTTCGGTCGTGCGCTGTTTTTAGTTGAAGCAGGACCTTGAATTAAGACGAACCAGAAAGAAGACGTTTGGCTGCGGAATGATTTGGTTTACCGCCCACTCTCTGTGCTGTGAAGTGGCAGGAATCAAAAGTGCAATTTTCGACACCCGTTGCTTCTCGTTCGCAGCGGCTGCCAATGCGCCCTTTTCTTCCGCGAAATTCGAGACGACCGCGACCATGAAGTTACGCGAGCGCTTTGATCAATTCCCGCGCCATTTCTTATCGTTCTTTTACAATGGGCTGATTTCCTTCAGAAAGTCTAAGATATCTCGCACTTCTTCATCATTCACCGAATGGCCGAGGCCTGCATAGTTTTTGAAACTTGGAAGATAGCCCGCTTTCTCAAGTGATTGTAGTGCCGTCCGAGCGGCCTCGATCGGGATCACTTCGTCGGCAGTTCCGTGAAGGATCCCTATCGGGAGAGTTGCTTGCGAAGCTGGCACGGGATGCTCCTCGGACTCTAAAAGATAACCTGACATCAGAAGAATCCCGGCAATCTTGGGCTGATATCTCAAGCCAACCTGTAGCGCCATCGCTGCTCCCTGGGAAAAACCTGCGAGGATAATTTTTTCGCTCGTCTCGGACGCGATCAACGCTTCGATTTGCTTTTGGCTGGTGGAGACTGTGTCCCAGTTGACATCGCGGGGATGGCTCAAACTGATGATGTCGTACCAAGCAGGCATTGGCATGCCCATATTCATCGTCACGGGGATCGTCGGAGCGTGGGGGAGCAGGAAACGCCAACGCTTTGGCAGAGCCGCCTCGCACAGCATCGTGGCTACGTCTTTAAAGTCATATCCGTCCGCTCCGAGCCCATGCATGAGGATCACGGAGAGCTCCGCTTCCTCTTTCGTCGCGCCAATTTCGAGATAGGGGAGTGTCGCTGAATTTTCCATCGCCATACCCGGAATCTATCTGCCATCTCTGCGGTAGCAATCCCGGGAAAGGGAATACTTACTTCCCCAGATCGAAGACGCCGCCGATGCGCTCCGCCAAATCGAGGTCATGAGTTACGACGACGAGGGTGACGCCGTCTTCTTTCTGAATTTCGAGTAAGAGGTCCGCGACCTTGCTGCCGGTTTTGCCATCGAGGGAGCCGGTGGGTTCGTCTGCCAAAACGAGGCGGGGTTGGTTGATGAGGGCGCGGGCCACGGCGGTGCGTTGTTTTTCGCCGCCGGACAATTTCCCGGGCCGGTGATCGAGGCGGTGATTGAGGCCTACCCGTTTCAAGAGGGCAATGGCACGCTTGCGGGTCTCTTCCTCGCTCTCTTGCCAACCGCCGGCGAGGCGGGGCGTAAGGACATTTTCCAAAACGGTCAGTTGTGGGAGCAAGTGGTGTTGTTGAAAAACAAAACCCAGTTCGCGGTTCCGAAAGCGCGCGGCTTCCTTCTCGTTAAATTTCCCAATATCTTCACCACCAATTTCCACCGAGCCACTGGTTGGCGGGAGAAGGGCTCCCAAGACATTGAGCAAGGTGGTCTTACCACTTCCCGAAGGACCCACCACGGCGGCGGCGGACCCTTTTTGGACTGAAAAATCGAGACCCTTGAGAACCTCGACAACCTCGCCGGGGGTCTCGAAATTGACTTCCAAATTGCTAACCTTGATCACGGGGGTAAGTTAACGAGTTTCCTCTCGTCTCAAAGTCCTCATTCGATGAATCTCTGACCAAGAGGATTTTTTGGGCGATGTTTGGAAGAAGTTCAGCCCATGCTTGAATTTGAGGCCTCTCGCAATGCCGCAAATGAGATCGTGGTCTCGTGGGAGGGTTCGGCGGGCCGAGAGTATGAACTCCAGAGTGCGCCGAATATGATTGCTTGGCAGAAAGCGGGGATTTGGACTACCAGCGGCTCTTTCTCAGTCACGGTCGCGCTGGGGGCTCAGGGAGGCGGAGGTGCCGGGGGCCCGGACTTGCCTCGCTCCCAATTTGAGATTTCTGCGTATTCGAATGGAAATTCCCTCGTGAGCTGGATCGGGGCGGATGGAAAGCCGTATCAGGTTTATGATGATCTCGATTTCTATGATCCGGTCCTAGACCTCTCCGTGCTTGCTCCTTTGTATAGCTATCAAGCGAGCGATCAGACAAGCGAACCGGATAAGTTTATCTTCCCCGGATCTCGAAGCCCCAATGCTGCCGACTCGAATAAGGTCCTTCTCGATCGAGGCGAGAGCCTCTTGATCTTTGCAACTGGAGACATCCCTGCCCGGCGGCTTATACGCTGGACGGTTCAGATCCAGACCCGTCCTCTCTCCCGTGGGATGGCGACCTCACCATTTCGAGAACCACAACGCTTCGAGTGGTGGCCCAATTGCCGAGCTGTCCAATCGCGCCCATTGTGACCCGGAGTTATCTTTTCACCGAGGATCTCCTGGGGACCGCTGCATTAGGGATCGAACCGACCGATCATCAGGTCAAGCCCGCGAACTCCCCCGGACTGGTGCGCACATCCTCAAGCGGGAATCCTAGCGGGATATTGGACTATGAGATGGACCCGGAAATTATTGCTGCGGAGAAGGCCGAGATGATCGCGGGTTTAACGAGTGCCCCGACCCTTGCGATCACTCTCCCGGTCGAGAGCTTCTTTGGGGTTGTGGATGGCATTTGTGCGAATTCTTCGCTCTCAAATAATGACAGTTTAGACCCCCTCGGTCTCGAGTGGCGACGTCTAGCATCTTTCGATCCTACGATGGAGAATAGCGACACTCAGGAGAACGGTGAAATCACCATCAGCGGCGGAGTGAGCCGTAACTACCGATACAACTCCAAGCATAATTTCCGCTTGATCTTCAATGCGAGGAATTCCGTTTTGGGGAAAAATGACTGGTTGATGCCAGCCGCTCCGTTTTCTTCCAGCCTACCACGAATGTTTAAACAACTTCAACTCCGGAACTCCACCCAAGACCGCTGGACCATCCGCGACCTGAATGCGTCGCCTAAGAGCACTGTTGCCAGCGGTTACACGAATCGCCGGGACCGCGCGGCCTACATTCGTGAAGCCTGGGCGAGGAAGGTCTTTCGTGAGATGAACCCACTTCCGCCTCCAGCGTTGAACGGGGTTGATCTGGAGGGTGGCGCAGAACCTGAGGGGAATCTGATCGCCCATCGCCGTTGGATCCACGTTTTTATCAACGGTCTCTACTGGGGAATCTATGACATGACCGAAAGGGTTGGTGAGGATTTTGCCCGAACCTATCTGGATCGAGGGGAGGATTATGATGTCTTCAAAAGTGATGGTTCTGGAACGATCACCAATGTTGATGGGAGTATCGCTCAATGGAACACTCTCCTTACAATTTGCAGCACCGCAGGATTCTCAACGAGTGATACGACGGCTTGGGAAGAGGTTCTTAAAATTCTCGATCTCGACTCTTACCTCGATTATCTGATCGTCAATTTTTACATGAACAATCGGGACTGGGGGTCCAATGGAACAATATTAAAGGTGGTTTGGCCGTGCATAGTCGCCTCAAGAATCATCCCCAGTATAAATTTGCATTTCAGCGACGACTTGATGACCACTATGAGTATCTTTCCGGAGTTTTCGCCATGAATGGCTTGTCGCTGCGTTCGCTACAAATTTTCCAGGAAGCGAGGGACGAAATTTCCCCGTTGATGTCGCTTGAGTCTGCGCGGTGGGGAGATGCTGCGAGCGAGCCAGGAGCAGCAGGTTACTCTTACCGTAAGGCTGATCCCGGGAATACTCCGAATGCCGGAGTGGGTGGTGATTTCCTGAATGCTGCAGATTTTCTTGGGACCGAATACCTTCCGCAGAGAAAGCCTCTTTTTCGCACAACCATTGAAGGTTTCCTGAACCCTCCTGCCCAATAATTCATGAAAGCCATTTTACTTACATCCATTTGCCTTATTCCAGGATCTGGGACCGCAGCTTCGATCTTTCAATGGGACCCGCTCCCTTACTTTAGTGAAGCCGATAGTCCTTTTTATGGATCTTCGACAGTTGAGCATGACGGATTTTCTCTCTGGGCGTCAGGATCGTGTTCCCGAGTGATGACGTAATTTGAGTTCGAGATACTCTAAGTCCCGTATGCCGCATGCTTTGTGAATGATTC
>Ga0222650_1001258_pt1 | contig 13482 bp, 15 predicted proteins | sample AntAcemetagen367_FD_179820 | JGI IMG/M metagenome (GOLD analysis project Ga0222650, IMG submission 179820) | Saline water microbial communities from Ace Lake, Antarctica - #367 | ecosystem: Environmental > Aquatic > Non-marine Saline and Alkaline > Saline | place: Antarctica: Ace Lake...
CAGATGGTTTTATCAATCTGCTGGCTAGCAACCCTAAGTTGGAACATGCCAAGCTTGAACCGATTACGGAAATAACGGATGAAGTTGAAGCGGTCTTTTCTGAATACTCAAAATCATTTCAGAATCATTTGGTCAGAGATAAGGCTTGGCTAAACTGGCGGTATTTGAAATCTGTTCGGGGTAAGCATCACGTTCTCGGAGTTCGCGAAGCTGGAAGACTAACAGCTGTTTTGGTTTTGAAAGAAGATGAAATGCTTGGCAATCCATCGTTACTCATTATGGATTTTGCATTTACAAACGGAAACGAAAACGCATTACTCTACATAATAAATCAAGTTCGAAAGCAACCTGAACACGTTGGCACACAATTCAATCTATTGTTTGTTTCAGGTATTGCCCCTGCCCTCACCTCTTTTAAGAAAATTGGATTCTATCAAATTCCTAAAAAAGTGAATCCTCGAGTTTTGAATCTATTAAGTAGAAGTTCAAGTGATATGAAAGCCGAATCTATTCTGGTAGAAAAGAACTGGTTGCTTACACTTGGCGATTGGGATGTTTTTTAAGTAGTGGGTAAAAGATAGTCCGTAAAGTTGCCATCAGCTCATCGCGGTATTTGTGAATTGACCACCCCGTCCCGATAAATTGGGACACCCCTCCTTTGCAGGGTGATTGCCTAGAAAGTGGCTGCCAACTTTAATCTTTCTCGTTTTACTGTGCTCTGCACAGGCCGTACCACAGGGAAACAAGTGGTTTTTGCAGTATCCGTTTGTCACCCTGCCTGTCCTGAGTTTTTATCGAAGGAACTGAAGGGTCTCACATAGTATTGAGTGGAAGCTAACTGGTGAAGGTTTAATAACGAGATTCCTCGTGCCTCGGAATGACAGACGGGGTGCTCCGGTTTGCTTTACCAGTTACCATTGCCACTTGCTAGGCAATCACCCTTTCGAGAGCCTCAAGGTTTGAATCACCCTTTCGAGAGCCTCGAGGTTTGAATCACCCTCGAAGCACTAGGGCTGAGGTTCTCGAAGCACTAGGGCTGAGGTTCTCGAAGCCTGTGTATAAACTTGCCTACGGCCTCAGTCTTCTGAAAACTCCACCAGCAATTTACGGTACTCGGTAAACAGTTTGGAGCGACTCAAGTAACCCTTGTACTTACCATTTTCGAGCACAGGCAAGTTCCAAGCACTGGAATCTTTGAACGTGTTCACCACCTTTTCCATGTTGTCGGTTATCTCAACCTTGCCGCGTGGTGCACGCATCAATTCCTGCACCTTTACAAAGTTGTACTTGGAGGTGTCGAACATGATATCTCGCACATCATCTAAAAAGATAATGCCGAGAAAATTCTCTTCGGTATCCACAACTGGAAAAATATTACGCGATGATGATTTGATGACCTGCACTAATTGCCCTAAAGTCATTTTGGGCTGAATGCAAACGAGGTTTCGTTCAAGCAATTGATCCATACGCATAAGGGTGAGCACGTTTTTGTCCTTGTCGTGGGTAAGCAGCTCACCACGGTTGGCCAGCCGATAGTTATAAACGGAATGTGGGAAGAAGAACTTGGATGTGAGAAACGCTACCGAAACAGCAATCATCAATGGAACAAAAAGTGAATAGCCATTAGTGATTTCTGCAATGAGGAAAATGGCAGTAAGTGGCGCACGCATATTACCGCCCATTAGTGCAGCCATGCCTACCAGTGTAAAATTGACCACCGAAATATCTTCCACTCCAAGCATGATTAGAGTCTTTGCAACCACAAATCCCAGTGTGCTTCCCATAACAAGTGTGGGTGCGAAAATTCCTCCTACACCACCAATACCGATGGTTACGGAGGTGGCGATGGTTTTAAAAATGACAACCCCAGTAAGAAAAAGAAGCATCCAAGGTAAATGAGCTTCAAGACCTACAAAAAGCGTGTTGTTGAATATGGAGGCGTAATTTCCATCAATTAGCGAGTTTATCAGGTCGAAACCCTCACCGTAAAGAGGAGGAAAAACAAAAAGTAACAGTCCAAGAATACCTCCGCCCACTGCAATCCTGTACAAGGGATTCGTGATTTTGCCACACAACTTTCCAATAGACAGAAAACTAATGGTGAAATAAACGGAGAATAGCCCGGCAATTACTCCCATTAGAATGTAAAATGGCACTTCAGAAAGTTGTAAGACTTCGGTAAGCGGAAAGTGGAAGAGAGTGTCATTTCCTAAAAACAAGCGTGAGGTGACCGAAGCCGAAGCTGATGCCATCAAAAGAGGAATGAGCGAAGCAGTAGTAAGGTCAATCATAATCACCTCAACGGCAAATACAATCCCTGCGATGGGTGCGTTGAAGATGGAGGAAACAGTGCCAGCAGCAGCGCAAGCAATTAATAAAGTACGTTGCTTATAGTCGAGATGAAAAATACGCCCCAAATTGGAACCAATGGCTGAGCCTGTTATAACTGTAGGGGCCTCTAGCCCTACCGAACCACCAAAAGCCACAGTAAAAGGAGCTGTGATAAGTGACGCAAATGTGTGGTAGAAAGGAATAAAACCACGCTCTTTACTGAGTGAATACAGAATAAGAGGAACACCTTCTGACACCGGTTTTCTTATCACACGATGAATGATAAAGTAGGTGATTAGAATGCCTATTGTGGGAAGTACGAAGTATAAATACTGTTGAATTGGTCTTATGTATTCGCTCAGAAGGCCAGAGTGCAGCAGGTGTACTGCATTTTTAATGGTAACCGCCACAAGGCCAGACGTAAAGCCGATAAATACACTCAATATCAACACAAAATTGCGATGCGAAATATTGCGTAAGCGCCATTTCACCAATACACGAAACCACTTTTTAAGTGTTGGGAGAAGTTGCCTGATGAAGGTTTGAACCACCTTCATCAATTAGCTGTCAAGCAAATGCTCATCTACGAATTCACGTACACATCCATCTCCACCATTTCTATTCAGTACCACATTTGCTTTTAGCTTGATTGCATCCATTGCATCGGCTGGACAGCCAGAAAAGCCGACAGCATCCATCACTTCCAAGTCGTTGATGTCATCGCCAATATATGCTACATTTTCAGTGGTAATTCCAAGCTCTTGACACCATTCTTTCAAGACTTCAATCTTTGGTCGTGGCCCAACATAAACGCGTTCTACATCTAGTGTTTTAGCACGATTTTGAATAATATGTTCCGTGCTTCCTGAACTCAGAAATGCAACATGCATTCCTTTTTTTCGAACGACTTTGATAGCCATTCCATCCTTGGTATTGAACTTCTTGAACTGGTCGCCACTTTCGGTGTAATACATCCCTCCGTCAGTCATTACACCATCTACATCAAGCACCAAGAATTTGATGTTGCTAGTGGCTAAAGATTCAAATGCGTCTGACATGATTTTAATAGTGATTAGTAATCAATCTAAGCTACATATTCAGATTCCTCAGCTCTTGGGAAATCAATTTGCTTTTTTCGTTTCGATTTGGTCATTACCACCGTAGAGGTCAGCATTGGTTTAATGAGTAAAAACCAAAGAAACGGAATCAACCAAGTCATAATGGTATTCACTCGTTTCTGCGGGAGTTTGAATCTTGGTGACTGATAAATTTGTTTTGTGAATCGAAGAGCAAAGAAACTATGAGCAAGTAAAAAAACACCTAGGAATATGATTGAGTACAGGCTCATATGACAAATCTAGTCGCTTTTCGCTGGTCGCTAATCACTACACTATATTCCTCCCAACTGCCTTGGCAATTGGATGAAGGGTTTCGAGTAAATCTCGGAATTGCTCATGATTCAATTGCTGAGAAGCGTCACTTTTTGCAACAGCTGGGTTTGGATGAACCTCAACGATAAGGCCGTCAACTCCCATAGCAACACATGCACGGCTCAAATCGGCAACTCCATAGGCGTAACCCATAGCGTGAGATGGGTCGAGAACGATTGGCAGATTTGTGTGCTCTTTCAAATACGAAACACCGCAAAGATCAAGTGTAAATCGTGTCTTGGTTTCAAACGTTCTTATACCACGTTCGCAAAGCATCACGTTCTGATTTCCACCAGCAAGAATGAATTCAGAAGCCTGAACAAATTCCTGTAACGTTGTTCCAAAACCTCGTTTCAAAAGCACAGGCTGTTTTGCTTTGCCACATTTTTTTAGGATACCGTGGTCGTACATGGATTTCGCTCCAATCTGGATAATGTCGGCATATTCGATGATGTCATCAATTTGAGTTGCATCACGTACTTCTGTAATGATATTCAAACCAAATTCATCGCGCATTTTGGCAAGGAGTTTCAGGCCATCCAATCCCATTCCTTGGAATGAGTAAGGAGAAGTCCGTGGTTTGTATGAACCAGCTCTAAGCGTGCTGATTCCTAATTCCTTCATTAGCGTAGCTGAAGAGCGAATTTGTTTTTCGCTTTCTACGGAACAGGGTCCGCCAATAACCATTGTGTTTCCTGATTTTCCGCCAATTTGAACTTTACCCAACTGAATTGAGCGTGTTTCGCTTTTGTACTTACGACTTCCTAATTGAAGGTCATTTTCAAACACGAAGAATTTATCTGTTGAGCCTTCTAGCGCTACAGGAATTTCCTTCTGCGATGAACTGTTAATGAGTACAAATCGAGTTCCGTCATAAATGCAAAATGCCTTGGCGGTTTTCGCCAATTCGTGTGCGCGTTCTTCGCCTACTTTTTTGTTCAGTTCTATTATCATTCTCCTTTAATAAGGTCGTTAAATGTAAGTGAGCCAGATAGTTTTCCTTCAGAATTTACTATTGGCAAAAAGTTAATTGAAATAGACTGATGACGAACAAACCGTAGCAGCTCAGTCACTGTCATTTCTTCGTTCACAACAATGGGTTTCAAATTGATAAGTGATTCGGCTTGTAGTGATGCGAGGTCGCTAATGCTTTTCAGCAATCCTTTTCTAACATCCGCATTGCTAATAATACCTTTCAAAAATCCAGCTTTATCAATCACGGCAGTAAAAGCCATTCTTGAATCTTCTATTGATTGGAGCACACTTTTTAGTGTTATATCTGCAAGACTTACTGTGGGAGTTTCATCCAAGCCAAGCATGAAATCTGCTACGCGATAATGCGAATCAGCTTGTCCGTTTTTAAGATTAAGCATGGCACCACCAACAGATTGCTGTTTGAAAAGATAAGATCCAGATACAGCGCAATGCACACCCAAGTTTCTTAGAATAAAGGATACTTCAGCATTCACACCTCCATCTACATGAATCCGTTTATTCGGAAACTTTCGTTTGAATTCTCGAATTCGTTTGAAATTATCCTTGTTGAATGAACCGCCACTTACTCCAGGTTCTGTTGCCATTAGCAATACGAAATCACAGCTTTCGGCAAACTCCTCAAACACGTCTAAAGGTGTATTTGAGGTTAATGCTAATCCCAATTTGTTGAAGCCTGCTGTAGGTAGTTCGCGGCTTCCGTTCAAATCCTCGTACTGAATAGTAAGAAAATCAACAGGAGTCGATTCCAAAACCGAAGCAAAATCCATTGGTTTGGAAGTAATCAGATGTAAATCGAGTGGGAGTGAGGTTTCTTTCTTCACCCGCACTAAATCATCGAAAACAGAAAAATCGTTCTTACAATCGATGTGCAGCATGTCCGCATGGTGGGCTTCCAGTTCTTTTACGGTTTCGAGAATATCCTTCTCTCCGTTGGCGTATATGGAGGCTGAAATGCGCATTTGTCGGAGCGCAAATGTAGGGCTTTGATGCTGCAAACCCGTGTTGCATTTTCCATTGTAGGGGCTTTTGGAAATACGCCCGAAACGAACGGGAAACGGGCGTATTTCTATACGCCCCTACGATTAAAAATTGAAAAGGTCAGAACTTAGGTAGCGATCGCCACGGTCGCAGGTGATGCAAACGATGGTTCCGCTTTCCAGTTCTGAAGCCACTTTTAGCGCAGCGAAAAGTGATCCACCACTACTCATTCCAGCTAGGATTCCTTCTTCACGAGCCATTCTACGTGTGAGTTCAGTTGCTTCATCTTGGCTCACATCAATTGTTCGGTCTACACGATGTGCTTCAAAAATCTTAGGTAGAAATTCGGGTGACCATCTTCTGATTCCAGGAATTTTGGATCCGTCTGTAGGTTGCGTCCCCACAATTTGAACATTAGGGTTCTGCTCTTTCAGGTAGCGAGAAACCCCCATAATTGTACCAGTTGTTCCCATGGCAGAAACGAAATGCGTGATTTCGCCATTTGTGTCTTTCCAAATTTCCGGACCAGTGGTTTTGTAATGCATTCCCGAGTTATCAGGATTGTCAAATTGGTTGAACGTGAAATATTCTCCCGTGGAGGTCATTTCCTCCGCTAATTGGCGTGAATATTCAATTGTTTTAGCAGCTGGCGTTAGAATGAGTTTTGCACCATAAGCACGCATGGTCTGCTTGCGTTCTTCTGTAGCGCTATCGGGCATGATGAGGTGCATTTCAACACCTTTCAACTGTGCTACCATGGCTAGGGCAATTCCCGTGTTTCCGCTGGTGGCCTCCACGACTTTATCCCCCTTCTTGATGTCGCCACGCTTTAAAGCTTCGGTAATCATTCCGTAGGCTGCGCGGTCTTTCACACTTCCGCCAGGGTTGTTGCCTTCTAGCTTACAGAAAATACGAACGTTTGGGTTCGGATTTAGATGCTGAATTTCAACGAGTGGCGTGTTACCAATTAGGCTTTCAATTCCCATGTTGCTCAATTATGAATTAGTAGCCATGAATTAAAAATGAGATTGCCACGTTCGTTCCTCACTCGCAATGACGTGCAACCGACCAACTTCATTTCTTCATCCCTTCATCATGACTTGATCGTAATTCGGTCGGTTTCTCCACTTTCATCGCTCATGCTTGCACTGTAATAGACCTTGCTGCCAGCAGGAACGCTTCGAGTAAGCCACACATTTCCACCTACAATCGAGCCTTTTCCAACGGTTGTGTTTCCGCCCAAGATTGTAGCACCAGCATAGATAACCACCTCATCTTCAATGGTTGGGTGACGTTTAGTTGTGGCATCCTTCTTATCCACACTTAATGCACCTAGCGTTACGCCTTGGTATAGCTTTACGTGATTGCCGATAATTATCGTTTCTCCAATTACAACACCCGTTCCGTGGTCAATACAGAAACACTCTCCAATAATTGCGGATGGGTGAATATCAATTCCTGTTTGAGTATGTGCGGTTTCTGTAATAGCCCGTGGAACAAGTTGTGTTCCCATTCGGTCTAATTCGTTTGCAATTCGGTAGGCTGCAATGGCGTAGAACCCAGGGTAAGACCGTGCTACCACTTGCTTGTTCTTAGCAGCTGGATCACCGAGGAAAGTTGCTTCTAAATCAAGGTCTAGCGCAGCTTTTATAGTAGGTAGTTGATTAAAGAACGTATCCACTTGTTGTTTTGGTTCAAGCTCTGAACATGAGCAGAGAATATCTCCTAAAAGTGTTTTTAATCCTTCGTAGTGAAGAGTGAAATCTGCTTCGTTTTCAAATTTGGACGTGCTTCTTTCTGGATAAAGAATTCCCAAAAGCTCGTTCAGCCATTTGGCCACAACTTCTGGAGAAAGACATTCACCCACCTTTTGATGTTGTTCAAACAGTTTATGTACGAATTCAGATTCCATTAGGGGGCGCGAATTTAACATAGGAAATAATGTTTCGTTGTTGGAATTAACCCTTTAAACGAACTATTTCTTTCTTCAATTCAGGAACGTGTTTAACGGCAATTGACCAAATGACTGAAGTTTCGATACTGTCATAAGCATGAGCGAGGTAATTCCGAAGAGAGATAATGCTCGCTGCATGTTCGATTTTGACAGAGGGATTAACCTTCTTTATTTTGCTTATGGCTTCGCCAATAATCTCTAAATTTCGTTCGAGGGTACGAATGGCCATGAAGTTTTGCGTGAACAAATCATAATTATTCTCACATGTAGAAACTACCTGCTCAATTTCGAGAATGACGGACTCAATATCTAGTATGTATTTGAGAACGAGATTACGCGGCATAAAGCTGAACCTTGGTGGAATTCAGTTCCTCAATGAAAATTGGGTTTTTCAATGCTGGGATAGAAACCAAATCAATCTTTTTGTCAAATAGTTTTTCCAATGCGTTGATGAGTCCGAAGAAATGGTCGGCCATGTCAAGAACAGGTATTTTTTCTGAAAACTTTACCGCGAAGTCAAGGTCGCTGTCAACCGTATCGAAAGAACTATTTGTAGCCGAACCGAAGAGATATAGTTCTTCTACCGCGTATTTTTTACACAACGACAAGAGTGGTTCACGGTTAAGTTCAATCAGTTTAAGCATCATTCAAAGATAACGACTTGTGATAACAAGTGTTGCGCTTATTTCTTCCCTCGCTTTTGTGGCACAAGCTCCTCTTTTGTCTCTTCTTGATCAAGGAATTTCAGAGCAACCCTCACTGGAACGCGCTTACGTTTGTTGAAGGCGGTTACAAATGCATCTGCTAGTCCTTGCTGTTGTAGCATGTCGCGGTGCTTTTGTGCTTCTGCGTATGTATCAAATTTACCTGCGGTGAGAATGGTCAGATCGTTTTCGCGAATCTCTTTTAGCTTATCTATTTCAAAGTAAAACTTGCGCAAATCTTTTGGTAATGTTTCTGCAAATGCTCCAATTTGAATACGAAATTCAATCTTTCCCTTCAAGTTGGGAGCGATATTCATGCTGTTCAGGCTCATCACTTCCTCACCATATGTTTCTGGTTGGTTAATATCCACGATAAAAGCATCTGGGTAGCCATTTGTTCGGACTTCCTCCAGTAATTCTTCCGCCTGAGAACGGAAACTCAGATTACCGATTACATAGCGGTAAACCTTATTTTCATCCACGTAAACGCCTACGTTTTTTAAACCTTTGAATTCAATAGTGTAGGTTGGTGTGATGGATGCGCTAACCTGAACACCATAAAGCATAGAAGCCGTTGTATAGTTGACTTCTCGTGTTACTACTTCTGGGAATTCTGGTTGTGTGCTAACTAGTCTGTCTTTTAGGTAGTTAGTCGGTTGTTTATTGATGAAGTTTCGTGTTTTGATTTCCTGAGCCATGCGCATTGGTTCATGGCAGAGTTCAATCCATTTCATTGCCTCTTTCGTGTAAAACGGATCACCTTGCGAATAAACCTGAACGAACTTGTTGTACGTTTCCATTGCCTTGTCGCATTGCTTCAAACGACTATAGCCGATAACGAGGTAATACCAGGAAAACTCTGGTTCGCCCATTCCAGGGTCAAGGTCAGTTTTGGCGTATTCATCTCCAGCTTTCTCAAGATATTTTACCGCCTCTTCAATACGAATACCTTCTTTTATCAGGCACATGCCCAGAAAATAATTGTGAGGTGCAGGACTAGCATCGAGCTTAATCAACTCTTCCAAAAGCGGAATAGCCTCTTTCGTCTTGTTCGAAGCAATCAAGACTTTTGCCTTGTCGAGTTGAGGTTCTACCGCAGTAGCGAAGTTTGATAGAGTTAACGCTGTACATACGAGAAATGCGATTCTATTTATCATCTGAGATCATGTGTTTGTTCAGTGTAACCTTGTTTTTTCCTTTTCTCATTTTCAAATTAACCATCTCTACAAGTAGCGAGAACGCTACAGCGAAGTAGATGTATCCTTTAGGAACGTGTTGCCCCATGGCGTCTAAAATAAGCATGAAGCCGATGAGAATTAGGAAGGCCAAAGCCAGAATTTGAAGTGTTGGATGCTTATTGATAAAGCGGCTAATGGCACCCGCAAACAGCATCATCACAATCATGGAAATGATAACGGCCGCAATCATAATTATTACATGTTCCGTTAGGCCGATGGCAGTTAGGATAGAATCGAAACTGAAAACCATGTCTAACGCTATAATTTGCACTAAAGCAGTCGCCATTGTCATAGAACCTTTGCCGCCTTTGGTTTCTTTATCGGCATTTTCGCCTTCCATTTTATGATGGATTTCAGAGACACTTTTTCCGAGCAAGAACAATCCGCCAGCAAAAAGTATAAGGTCTCGTCCGCTTATCAATGGATCTAAAAAATGTACATCAGGATTGTAGCCGTCTGGGCCTGGGTCGAAAAGCTCAAATAAGGTTGTGTCAAAGCCAATGATCCACGTAATGCCGAGTAGTAATCCAATTCGAAAAATCAGAGCAAGAGCCAAACCAATTGTCCTTCCTTTTCCTTGTTGACTTTCCGGAAGCTTGTCTGTGACAATGGAGATGAAGATGATGTTGTCAATTCCAAGAACGATTTCAAGAAATGTGAGCGTGAGAAGCGCGATCCACGTTTCGGAGTACATGAAGATTTCCATGAAGTGAAGATATTTCAGGAATTGGCTGAAATTCTGCGTGATTTCAGGTGTTGCCCACAGTCGGTTGTTAATTGCTTTTGGTTAGGAAAAGAAAGTTGATAGTCCATAGACCACGGTCGATAATCAATTCTCATTCTAAAATCTTAATTCGTCAACCGTACTTCTAAAATCGTCAATCATACTTCTAAAATCGTCAATCGTGCTTCTAAAATCGTCAATCATACTTCTAAAATCGTCAATCGTACTTCTAAAATCGTCAACCGTACTTCTAAAATCGTCAATCGTACTTCTAAAATCGTTAATCGTGCTTCTAAAATCGTCAATCGTACTTCTAAAATCGTCAACCGTGCTTCTAAAATCGTCAATCGTACTTCTAAAATCCCAATTCATCCTTCATTACATTTGCCATTCATGTACCTCAAACAGCTTTCTCTCGTCAACTTTAAGAACTTTTCAGGTGCCGAGATGGTGCTTGGAAAGAAATTCAACTGCTTTGTGGGTAATAATGGTTCTGGAAAGACCACTGTGCTAGATGCTGTTCATTATCTCAGCATGTGTAAGAGTTTTTTGAACTCAATTGATAGTCAGAATATCCAACGGGATCAGCCATTTATGGTTATTAGCGGGGAATTTGAGAAAGATGAGGAAGAAGAGAAAATTCATTGTGCGCTAAAACGCGATGGTAAAAAGCAGTTTAAGCGGAATAAGAAAGATTATACCCGTTTAATAGACCATGTGGGACTATTCCCTTCTGTAATTATTGCGCCAACCGATGCGGATATTATTAATGGCGGCAGCGATTTAAGACGGAAGTTTTTGGATAGCGTCATTTCGCAACTAGACAGGGAATATCTTCAAAACCTTGTTCAGTATAATAAGGCGCTGCTGCAACGAAATGCACTACTAAAGTATTTCCGTGAAAACCGAACGTTTCAAGCAGATTCGTTGGAAATGTGGGACGTTCAGCTTTCTCAGCGTGGTCAATTAATTCATGAAAGACGAAAAGCATTTCTTGCGGATTTCATTGAAGCTTTTAGCTCTTTGTATCAGACCATTTCAGGTTCTGTAGAAGAGATAGGATTGGAATACGTTAGTCAGTTAAATGATGGTGAAATGCTCGGTCTGCTCGCAGCCAATGTGGCTCAGGATAGCGCAGCAACATACACTACTATAGGCATCCATAAAGATGATTTGGGACTGACAATAAACGGTTTCTCATTGAAGAAATTCGGGTCTCAAGGACAGCAGAAATCAGCCCTTGTTGCACTCAAGTTAGCACAGTTCAAAGTGATGCATGAAAAGTCGGGAATTACCCCTCTTCTTTTGCTCGATGATATCTTCGATAAATTGGATGATGATAGGGTAGGGCAGTTGCTTAAATTAGTGAGTGGAAAAGACTTTGGGCAGATCTTTATTACCGACACACATCCGGCTCGCGTTGCTGAGCTTTTGAAAGACGAAAAAGACGTTCATGTCTTTCCTATTTCGCAGGGCGAAGTAGTCGTTGATTAACTCCTTTTTATTACAATCGTAACCCGTTTTCGCTAGTAAATTAGGCGATTCTTTGCCTATGTTTACAATTGTATTCATGTGTATTATTAATGCTTGATAATCAAGCAGTTGAGATGTATAATTAGAATTGATAATTTAGTATAAATGGTGTTTGTTTACACTTGATTTATTTGGATGAGGTAGTGGTTTGATAGTAATTGGTTTACATTTGTAACGCAATGGAGTCTATTACCGAAAGAGTCAGAAAAATAATGGAAGATAATGGTCTTTCATCGTCTCAAATGGCGGATAGAATTGGAGTGCAAAGAAGTGCTATTAGCCATATTTTATCGGGAAGAAACAAGCCAAGCTTGGATTTCATTATCAAGGTTTTGGAAGCGTTTGAAAACGTGTCTTCAGACTGGCTTTTGAAGGGTAAAAATGAGGCTGAAAAAACGACTGTTTCCATGCCCCGAAATCAGTCCAAAAGCGAGCCTGATAATACGGGTGAAAAGACCATCGAAAAGGTGTTGATTCTTTACACCGATAAAACGGTGGAGGAGTATCGCGCATAGATTTTTTAGAGTCGTCAACTTTTCAAAAGTTGACGACTCTGATTTATCATCCATGTCATTTAGTTTTACAGCATGACAAAAAAGGAACGCTACGAGAAAGTCATAGCTTATTTTCAGGAACACATGCCGGTTGCAGAAACCGAATTGGCATATGGCAACCCTTATGAGTTGCTGGTGGCGGTTATTCTATCTGCGCAATGCACAGATAAACGAGTGAATATGGTTACTCCCGCATTATTCAATCGGTTTCCTGAAGCCGATTCGCTAGCAGAGGCTTCCTCAGATGAGGTGTTTCAGTACATCCGCAGTATTAGTTACCCCAACAATAAAGCGAAGCACTTGGTGGGAATGGCCAAAATACTGATGGAAGATTTCAATAATGTTGTGCCATCTGATATTGTTGATTTGCAAACGATGCCTGGCGTTGGGCGTAAGACGGCCAATGTGATTGCTTCTGTGGTTTACAATAAGCCCGCTATGGCAGTTGATACGCATGTTTTTCGAGTTTCGGAACGACTAGGACTAACCACAAACGCCAAAACCCCATTAGCGGCAGAACTGCAATTGGTAAAAAACATACCTGAAGAGCACATCGCTACGGCACACCATTGGCTCATATTGCACGGGCGTTACACGTGCTTGGCACGAACACCAAAATGTGATAAGTGCGGACTTACGGAGTGGTGTAAGTATTACCAGAATATTTTTTCATAACATTATGGGCTGTTTTAATAAAACCTTAGAATGAGAATCTTGAAAATTATACCCGCAATCTTTCTTGTCTGTTTATCTCTGCATGCGTATCCGCAGACGGCAACTAATGAAAATGTGCAATCGGACAAACCTGCTACTGCGAAAATCAACGAAGGAATACTATCCTTGTCTTATGCTGGCGGAGGAATAAATTTTGGTCTGCTTTACAAAAGGCAGGTTGCTGAAAAGCGATTTTTCAGAATGTCATTGGCAGATATAAGTTTTTAGGGTTACCCCTTTAGGTCGCACTGCATCTTATTGATTCATAGGTAATTGATTTTGTTTTCACCATTCTGTGCAGTAATTTTTCAAACATTAACTCTCTG
>Ga0222650_1001259_pt1 | contig 13475 bp, 11 predicted proteins | sample AntAcemetagen367_FD_179820 | JGI IMG/M metagenome (GOLD analysis project Ga0222650, IMG submission 179820) | Saline water microbial communities from Ace Lake, Antarctica - #367 | ecosystem: Environmental > Aquatic > Non-marine Saline and Alkaline > Saline | place: Antarctica: Ace Lake...
GGTATTTTCGTAAGTGTCCCAGTTGGCAATGATTTCATCGGCGACGACTTTAGTGATGCTGTAAGCGGCTTCGAGTGCGGGGCTTCCTTTGGCAGGGTAGGGAGCGTTGAGGCTCCAAGCGACATCTTTGCCGATCGGTGGTGTTGAAAAGTTACTCGCTGTGCGGAGCACTAAGAGGCGCTGGAAATCTACCTGCCCCGTCTTGGCGACGCGTTGGAGGGCGGTGGCGGTGCCGCTGTCTTCCATGTTGCTCATGACAAAATTGCTTTTGCCGCCCGTGTGTAGAGCGACCCAGTCGTTAGCCCAAGCATTCAGGGCGAATCCGTGCCAATAAGTCGAGGCAGAGAGGGAGCCACCGATCAAGACGAAGGGGTCCCTTATGGCGTTTGGGTAGCCGGCGTAGATCTCGCTAAACTCTTGGACTTCGGCGTTCGTAGGGAGGGGGAAGTCTTTTGTTAATTGGTAGGCCCAGTCGACCAGGCCCTCGTTGAGCTGAAACTTAACCGTTTCGACCTGCCAACCGCCGTCTAGCGTGTTGGGCTCTTTCGCACCTAGGGCGATATAGCCATAAGGCCAGCCTTCGGGTATCTCGCGCCCGTCGATTTCTTTCGCGAGGTCGCCATCGACAATCCACTTCGCCCAAGCGGCACTGCCGAGAGGGGCGTCTTCTGGGTCGACCCCTGCGATGCCAGCGACGAGCCAATAGGCTTTAGTTAAGTCGAAGCGCTCATCCATAGCTAGGGCGGCGACGGAAGTCGCCGCATTGATGACGCCCCCTCCCGTGCACATGATGAGTAGCCCATCTTCGCGTAGATAGTAATCTCTCCAGCCGAGGGGGGCTTCGATTTTTTCAACCTCGTTGCGCTCGATCCAGAATTGGAATTCGCCCGGTATGTCGCCGGTATCTTCCCCAATTTCGAACATGCTGACCACGACCACCTTGATCGGGATAGCGGCTTGTATGTAAACGCTGGATAGGCAGAGCGAGGCGATGAGTGTGAGTAGAGTTTTCATATTTTCTACATAAGCATGATGTTTGCCAATATTGGTATATGACCTGCTTATTTGTTTAAAATTCAACTCTACCCTATGAAACGTCTAACTTCTACCACTATAACTTCGATTAACTTAAGCCGTCGTCGCTTACTTAAGGGAGGTCTTGCCAGTATCATGGCGGCCCCACTGCTGGCCACGAAAGGAATTGCCCAAAGTAGCCCAGGCAGCCCAGGCACCCAAAGCACCCCAAGCACCCCAAGCACCCCAGGCACCCCAGGTAATGGTGCCATGCGTTTGACGGAGCCGAAGCTCGTGCAGGCGATGGCTGCGGCAGCCAATCCGGCAGACATGTCGGCGCTTTTTGAGGTGATTAAGCGTGAGTCGACTGCGGAGCAGCTTTATCGTTTTCTCTACGCCCTGCCCAAAGGGGGGGACATACACCACCACTTGGGCGGTGGTTTCTTACCCTATATGTGGTATGCGGTGGGGACAGATCCGAAGCGTAATGGTGGGCAACGTTTTTACACGCGTTACCGTGTTTCTAATTTAGCCAGGCACCCGCTCTTAAACTCTCCGGGGGTGAGCTATATTTTTCAATGGCGCACTTTAAATGAGAAGAACTTCGATAGTCTGCCGATTGAATTTAAGTCTGATTTTAAGGCGCTCGAGGATCTAGACGAAGCTGAGCGCAAGGCTTGGATGTCTTCCGTGGTTTTGGATGAGAAAGGTGAGGGGCGCGACGAGTTTTTCGAGTATCATTGGACCCGGCTTGGTGACCTGATGGCGAGCATCCATGTGATGACAGAGCTCTTTGTCGAGAACATGAAGATGTTTGGAGCCGAGGGGACGAGCTACTTGGAGATTCAGCGTGGGGCCTTTCATTACAAAGACGGCAAAGGTGAACTATTGCCGGTAAAAGACGCAGAAGCGTTTTGGACGAATCGGCTCGCCCAAAAAGATGCAATAGAGACCGGTGTAAAGGTGCGCTGGCAAGGGGTGGTGCTTCGCTTCGCGCCCAACGCCGAAGAGACGGTACGCTCATGGTATGAGTTTATTGATGCGAACCGAGAGGTCTGGGTGGGGCTCAATATGGCAGGTCGTGAAGACGATAACCGTGGCTATCCTGCACGCTTCAAAGGCGTGTATGATGAAGTGCTACGGAAGTATCCTGGCATAGGGCTTTCGATACACGCGGGCGAAGCAGAGAAACCGGATAGCTATATTCGCGATACGCTTCGGCTCGGTGCGACACGTATTGGGCACGGTATTAATCTGCTTTCAGATGAGGATACGCTGCTACGCATGCGCGACTCGAAATTCATGGTGGAGATTAATTTGATCAGCAACGAACTGCTCGGGTATGTGCCGCAGATCGAGAAACATCCATTCCCTATTTATCTACGACAGGGCGTGCCTTGTTGCTTGAATACCGATGACAGAGGCATGTGGGACTCAAACTTTACGGATGAGTATTTTGTTGGGGTTAAGAATTTCAACCTCTCATGGTCGGAACTATTGATGCTTGGTCGAAACAGTTATCAACATAGTTTTGCTGATGCTGGCTTGAAGCATAGCTTGAGCGCTCGATACGAGGAGAGCGTCGCAGCGTTTGCCGCTCAGTTTAACGATAAAAATTGGAAGTCGATTGTGGACAAGGTTCCTGCGATCACTCACGGCTACGGTGAGAGTGTACTTGCTCTCAAACTATAGCCTTATCTTGGAGACAGTGAATGTGCGCTAATGACGCTGGCATCAGTGGGGGTGCCTGTTTCGGCACCTTCTTTTTGATTCAGGAGATTCCCCTCACTGTCCCAGTATTTGATAATCATCTTACGGTCTTCTAGCGAGCCGGTGAAGTCGAGCGTGACGAAATTGTTCTGTCCGATGCGGTCAGCTTCGCCATCGAATATATCAAAGCGGGCGTCGTTTGATTGCGAGCCGGGCCATGCGCCGGCGGTCAGAGGCGAGCTGGTGATTTCAAGTAGCGTCACACTTTGGTTGCCCCATTGGTGCTGTATCTTATTGACCTCTCCGAAGTGAACGTCGCCGCTGAGGAAGACAACGCCCCGGATTCCCTCGGCTACGATTCGATCCATCAAATATTTCCACTCCTCAGGATAGTTTCGATAATTATCAGGATGCTTGGATTGGGTTAGCACCTGATTGCCTAAGACGATAAGATTAAATCGAGCGGGGTAGCTCTTGCCATCGGTGGCACTTTGGCTTTGTGCCCAAGCTAAATGGTCGATGAGCCAGTCGACTTGTTCTTGCCCGAGCATTGCCTTGGCTTGGCCGAAGAGCTCGGGATGGCTCTCACTGGGCGTCAGGTAGGTACGATTGTCCATAAGGTAGATGTTGACGTCTCCCCAATTGATAAAAGTGAAAATCCCGGGTGTCTCGGGTAGGCCGGCGCTGGGATTCCCCCACATGAGTTGAAAAACCTCACTAGCCTGCTCTTTGAGCCAATAATTGCGCCCAATATTATTGGGGCCATAGTCGTGGTCATCCCAAGTTGCATAGTGTATGCTATTAGCAAAAAGTGGCCCAAGCTCCGGTGTTTGCCGATCATGCGTCCATCGGGCGATCATGCCTCCCCGGCTCTCGTACTCGTTTTCGCGGTAGTAAACATTATCACCCATCCAGAGCATCATGTCGGGCTTTTTTTCGTAAATAGACTCAAAGATTTGATAGCCTCGACCATAGGGTTCACCTCCTTCGCGGTCAGTTCCAGGCTGGTTGATGTAGCTGCACGAACCCAGAGCGATCCGAAAGTCGAAGATGCTGTGTTTGGATCCTGCGGACTCATCCGGAATCCATCGCCAGCGAGGCTTTGATTGAAAGCTTAGAGGGATTTTGCCCGTTTCCGTATATCCGTCTCGAAATTCTGGATAAACGGGTGCCTTCTCTTCGCCTATCAGCAAACGATACCCATAGCGCTGACCTGGCATAATACCTTTTTGGGCGACGAGCTTTACGACATGACCTTGTTCGAGCACTGCGCGCTCAGGCAGACTGAGCCATGTTTGTTGCGGATTTCCTTCAAGCCAATATTCTAGTTGGGCAGTGCCTTCCTCGTCTAGTTGCGCCCATACTTGCACGCTGTGCATTGTGGTGTGGGTCACTAAGGGGCCGTTTAAAAGAGATTGCCCGGGCAGGCTTTGTATTAGAAAGACTGCAAGCAAGGAACTGGCTGTTTTGATTGAAAACCAGTTGAGCCAATTTTTGTGTGCAAGTTTCATTCTTTAGATTATTTTAATCAAACGCATAAAATGCTATAAAAATGGCTCCGATGACGTAAGTCAGCCAGTTGACTTGTTTTGCCTTACCCGTAGCGACCTGCATCACAAGATACAACAACAAGCCAATAGCGAGGCCGTGGGTGATGCTGAAGAAAAGCGGGATAGCCAGGGCAGTCAGAATTGCAGTGAGCGTCTCGGTGAAATCATCGTAAGGGATATCGCGGAGGCTCTGGCCCATTAGCAGGCCTACAAAAATAAGCGCAGGTGCGGTCGCAATGGCAGGCACGGCGATGATCAGAGGATAGAAGAAGAGCGAAAGCAGGAAGAGCATGCCGACTACAAGACTGGTGAAGCCCGTGCGGCCGCCTGCCTCGACCCCTGCGGCAGACTCGATAAAAGAAGTCGTGGTCGATGTGCCGAAGATGGCGCCGCCGACCGTGGCGAGCGCATCGGCGGTGAGGGCTCGATCCATCTTTGGGAGCTTACCCTCGGCATCGACTAATTTAGCACGGCGCGAGACCCCGATAATGGTGCCAAGCGAGTCAAACAAATCGAGAATCAAGAGCACAAACATGATCTTGAGCGAAGCGGGATTCACGAACGGGTAAAACCAATCGAGCTGCATGAAGGTCGCCCCCAAGCCTGAAGGCACGCCGACGATACCATCGGGCTTTGATGTAAGCGTGGCACCATCGGCACCTGCGACGAAGAAGCCGCCGATCGCGAGGGCGACCATACTCAGTAAAATGGCACCCGGCACTTTCTTGGCGGACAGGATGCACATTAAAAACAACCCACCGATGGCGAGCAGAATTGGGGGACTCGTCATGTTGCCGTGCGTGATAATCGTGGCAGGGCTGGACGTGACGATGCCGGCTGCTTTCAACCCGAGTAGAGCGATGAAAAAGCCAATGCCCGCTTGGATGCCGACTTGGAGGCCGAGCGGGATCGCTTCGGCCAGTTTCTTACGAAAGCCGGAGAGCGAAAGGATTAAAAAAACGATACCATTCCAAAATGTTAAACTCAGTGCGGCTTGCCAGCTCAGTCCCATGCCGAGCACTATGATGAAAGCAAAGTAGGCGTTTGTCCCCATCCCCGGGGCGAGTGCGATCGGGTAGTTCGTCAGGAAGGCCATGAGGAAACAGCCGAGAGCGGCGGCCAAGCCCGTCGCTATGATGACGGCCTGCGTATCCATGCCCGCATTACTGAGGATGAGTGGGTTGACCACTAAAATGTAGGCCATCGCCGCGAAGGTTGTCACCCCCGCCATGGTCTCTCGGGCGAGGGTGGTGCCGTGCGCTTCGAATTGGAAGAATTTTAACATAATTGAGTACGCGTCGGGTTGTGCGCGGCTCCTATTTGGAGAGTCGTCACGCCTTATTAAAAATCGCTTCGGGTAGCGCCTCTAGTTGATAAACTTTTCTAGCGTATTGATGTATTGCGCAATGAAGGCTTGTTCCTTGACCATTTGAGCTTCTTTCAGGCGATTAATTGCTTCTTGGAATTTGCTTTGCTTGACTAAGACCCGCGCGGTGCCGAGGAGCGCCTCGATCTTTACTTCCTCCACTTTTGTGGCGCGTTCGTAGTAGTCGAGCGACTTTACAAGTGAATCTTCGCGTAAGTAGTAGCTGCCGAGTGTGAGGAGTGCGCTACCATTGAGCGGATCTTTAGCGACGACCTGCGAGAGCAAACCCATAGCGGTGACTCGGTCATCCATCGAGAGGGCGTTACCCGCTTTAAGGGTGAGGAGCGACAGCTCATTTTTTTGGTTGAGCGTGGTGCCGAAAGTCGAAGTGATCGTCGATAAAAAGTCTTTAAGCGCTTCGGGAGGAAGGCGGCGGCTCAATACTTTTGCAAGCATCAAAGCATCTTCGGGCGCCACCTCACCGGTGGCGAGCGCTTGCTCGTAGGGCTCTAGCGCGAGAAGAGGCGCGTTTAGACTGACGTAGATATCGCCGAGTAAGACATACATCTTGCGGTCAGCGGCTCCGAGCATCTTAACGATTTCAAAATTAGCAGCGGCCTGTGAATATTCACGCTGAGCGATAAATGCATTGGCTTGTTGGAGCCAGAACTCGGGCTCTTCGGGGCGTTCTTCAATATAGCGATAGATGATGTTTTCGACCTCGCCGTATTGACGTAAATTTTGGAGAGCTTTGAGCTGTCCGAGTCTCCAGTCGCGGCTGGCTGGCTCGAAAACCAGTGCGAGCTTGTAAGCATCGAGCGCGGGGCCGAAGTCTTTGTTGTTTAAGTGGCAAAAGCCGATCAGTCCGAAGAGTCCGCCATCGCCGCCCAAAATCTCGAGGGACTTGGTGAGGTTAGGAAGCGCGTTGCGGTAGTCATTCTGTTGAATGTAAGCCAGGCCTAGGTTTTTATAAGCACGCCCGAAGTTTGGGAATTTACGGATGGCGTTATTGTAGGAGCTGATAGCCGACCCGATATTGCCCTGTTGGAGCAGGAAATTTGCGAGAGCGAAATCAAATGCGCCGCTGGACTCCGTCGTGGTGGCGGCGCGAAGAATGTTGATCGCAGCGGAGGGGTTTGAGCCAACTTGAGAGACTTGGCGAAAGATGATGCCTTCCTCCGGTGAGACGGAGGGCGACTTTTCAGTGTCCACACCGAAAGTCCCCATGAAGCGATCCACGAACTGTGGGTTCGACCAAGTATTCTCACTGAGAGGATAGGACTGTGCACTGGCACAGTGAGCGAGGAGGAGGGCGAGGGAGAGCGTGATATATTTCATGATCATTTAAAATTTGATTGGGATCTCGACGACTGCTTTGACGCGCTGGCCGTTCTTTTTTGGTTCTGTCATTTTCCACTGATTGAAGACAGCGCGGACTGCGTCTTCTAGGATTTGATGCGTGGTCTCTGAGAATTGGACGATGCGCAGCATGTTGCCGTTTTCGTCGATCTGAAAGCGCACACGAGTGTAGCCGCTAATCCGGTCTTGACGCATTTGGAAAGGTTTCTCTGGCGTCACAAAGTTAATCATACGGGGCTTTTCATCCAGTTCGCTGACCGAGAAAAACTCTTTCATTTCTGCCATCGCATCTGGCCGTGTGTCGAAGCCTCCGAAACCGAAAGCACCAGCCATGGCGTCGCCAATCCCAGGGTCGAGCGCGAGGTCTAGCTGCGCTAACGAGAGCTGCGGCGGTGGGGGCGGCGGTGGTGGGGGCGGAGGTGTTTCCTCCACTTCCTCCTCTTCCTCTTCAGGTGGGTCGGGCGGAGGGGGTGGGGGCGGCGGTGCAATATCGACGGGCACAGTGATGGTATCTTTTTTGCCCACAGATTCCAGTAACTGGGTGAAAGGAATCAACATAAAGATACCCGCAGTGACGACGAGCGCAGCGAGGCCTACCATCGGCAGCGATTGGTTGATGGCTGGGATGTGAAAGTCGATGACCCCCGCAGATGCCTTTTCTGATTCTTTAGTTGCCACGTTTAGTTTTCAGTCGAAATATTCACCGAGGGAGCACCGCCGATCTTAGCCTCGTCGATGACTCGCACGAGAAGACTCGTCGGCACTGTCTTATCGGCTTGGATGATGACCGGCATCGGGTCTTTTTGATTGAGCCGCTTCACAATCGAGCGCACGCCCGGTGCTCCGATCTCGCGACCGCCATAGATCACTTTGCCAGTGTCGGTGATGGCGATCAAGATACTGTTCTTCTCCAGATCGATCGCGGAAGAAGCCTGCGGTTTAGTCACGTCGACACCTGTCTCTTCAACGAAGACGGTGGTGACGATAAAGAAGATCAAAAGAATGAAGACGACGTCGATCAGGGGAGAGATGTTAATCTCCTCATTACCTGCTGCGTCACCGCCTCTGCGTTTTCCTAATGCCATAATAAAGTGTGGGTTGAGCGGTTATTTGAGCCCTCTGCTGTCAAACTCCCTGAGGGTGTTAGCTTCGAGTTGGGTGAGGAAATGCTGTAGCCCCCTGCGCTGGGAGCGGGCTACGGTTAAAAAAAACATGGCGGGCACGGCGAGCATAAGCCCGGTCTGCGTCGTAATGAGTGCTTCGGAAATGCCGCCAGCGACAAGATCAAGAGAGTTGCCTCCGTAACTGACGGAAAGCCCGAGAAAAGTGGCGAGCATGCCAACGACTGTGCCCAGCAGGCCGAGTAAGGGCGCCGCTGATACGATCGTGGTCGCGAAGCGGAGTTGGCGATCAAGAGGCTGAATGATCCGGCGATGAAGCATCAGGAAACGAAAGCTCAAGTCTTGCCGTGAGAGCACATCTCTCTGAGTGTAGTGAATCACTTCGCCAATCAGCCCCTTGGCATCTTGTGGGCGTTCGATCCAGTGACCCCATTCGTCTTCATCGCGGCTGAGCTCCTTGAGTCGACGCAAATAGAAGAGCACTTGAAGCACAGAACCATAGATGACTAAGGCGAGCAGAGCCAGCGCGATCATAAGCGGGCCGCCTGATACCCAGGTGCTGATGACGGTCTCGTTAAAAGTTTTCCACATAATAGTGAGAAGGTTGATTACGGTCTATTTCTTTTCGGCGCGGAGGATGCCATTAAGAAGAGTCATGGCATCACCTTCAAATTCGTTTTCGATCGCTTTGGCTCGGCGCTGTAAGAAAGCGTGCAGAATCAAAGAGGGAATCGCCACGATGAGGCCAAACTCGGTTGTGATGAGTGCTTCCGAAATACCGCCACCGAGTGCCTTGGGATCTCCAGAGCCGAAGATCGTCAATAACTTAAAGGTGGTGATGATACCGGTGACGGTGCCGAGTAGCCCGAGCAGCGGAGCGGTCGCCGCGGTGATCCAGACGATGGAGATGAGGCGCTCCAACTTGGGCTGGAGGCGCATCAGCACTTCTTCCATGGATTGTTCGATCAAGTCGCGCCCGTGCCCGATATTTTTCACGCCGGCCACGACGATGTCTTGTGCGGCTCCTGACATAGAGTTGGCTTTTTCAAGTGCTTTTTTCTGATCGCCCTCTTGGATGGCGTTGAGGACTTCGATTAAGGTGCCCTTTGGTATGCGCTTCACACCGCTGAGCTCGAACAGCTTAAAGATACCGATGATGAGTGAGATAAAGGCGATAGTCAGAATGGGGTAAATCCAGAAACCACCCTTTTTGATGTGCTCGATTAAACTATCCTTGGTTGTTTCGAGTGCGAGTGCCTTACCTAAGGTCGGGTCGAGTGGAAGCATGCCGCCGCCCGCAAGGATTGCTTCAGGCATGCCACTGAAGCTCTTATTTAGACTAATCAAGGCAGGTTCCCCAGAGTCACCTTGGAGTGTGATGCCGGCATCCGACTGGTTGTCGGCGCTGAAAAAGACGACCGGGCCGAAGATTAAGAATTTACCAGTCTCGAAGTTACCAGTAGGCATCACTGCCTTGCCCTCGAAGCTGTGGCCACCGACCAATGTATTCAAACGAGTGACACCGAGCTCGACGCCTTTTATCAGCGATTCGATCGCGGCGACGGCGCCTGCATCGCCCTCGGAGGGCGCATCGGCTGCGTTGAGCACTTCAAGGAATTCAGCTTCGTAGAGTTGCCTTTCGGAAGCATCCGCGCTCGCGCTCTGGTTGTTTACAAATTCGACCAAAAGGTTTTTCGCGTAGTCCATCTCATCGCGGCGAGCTTTTACTTCTGCTTCGAGAGCGCTTAAATTAAGGTCGCGCGAATCGCGGAGGCGCTCTAGGCGCTTTAGCTCATCTTTCAGTTCGGTCACTTCAGATTCGAGGCCGTTGAGCTTCGTTGCCAGTGGCACCTTCTCGGTTGAAATCGATTCTTGAAGCGCGCCAAACTCTGCGAGCGCGTTTTCAAGCTTCTCGCTGGCTTGTGTTTGGACACTGCTGAAAGACTGAGCCTGAGTCGAGAGCGCGGCGAGTGAGAGCGCAGCGCCAAGAGTCAACGCCGTCCGAGTTGTTTTCGTGTAAGTTCGCATAGTTTGCATAGTTTGCATAGGAAAGGTGTTTATATATTAAAGCGTGGTTACGGGAAGTTTGACGAAGGTTGCCTCGCGGGCGCCTTGGTAGGTTCTGATTAAATCCACGACGCCTTTGCTGATGTCGGCGTTTTCAGACCAGTTCCAGCCGTCAGAGCCTGAGGCGCCCGGAGTGCCTGTGCCTGCATATTTACCATCGTCGCTCGCGAAATAAGCACCCGCGAGGCCGTAGTAGAGCGTCTTCACTTCAACGCTGTTATCACCGATACTGCGAATTTCTGAAGTAATGGTGATCCCTGTATTAAACTTATCAATTTTGTTGAGGATACCAACGACAGTGAGTAGGCGCTGTGAAATAGGTAGGCGTGAGTTCTCTTCGGCGTCAGGGAGGCGGCGCACGAGAGGGGCGATCTCTTCGAGCAGTGGCGCCGAGAGCCTCGCAAGTAAGGCGCGAACGTTGGATTCGAGACTAGGAATCACTTCCTCAAGTGCTTTGTTGGAAGCGAGGAGCTTTTCCCTATCCGCGTTCAGTTCGGTGCGCAGCTTGTCGGTCGCGTCGCCAGAGTCGTCCAGCTTTTCAATGCGGTCGCTCACTTTCTCTTTCTCTTGTTCTAGCAAACTGATGAGATCTTCGACGATTTCCTTTTCGGTCGACCATTGGACTCTGGTTTCGGCAATTGCCTTTTGGGTGTCTACCCAGGCAATGAGCTCATCTTGAGTCTGGCGAATCGTCGCTGACTGCGCATCGACTTTAGAAGGCATCAAAAACGCCGACGCGATGGCCAAGGCAATGCAGGATGTGGTTGCGCTTGCGATGGTTGCCAGTTTTAATGAAAGCGCTGGCGAAAGCGCTGACGAAAGCGCTGACGGCTGAGCTGACGAAAGCGCTGACGGCTGAAAACGCGCAGTTTGATTATAAGTATTTTTTGCAGACATGGCACAGATTAAGCTTTTTCTGTGCCATAGCTCCAAAGAACTTATTTTTTTAGTCCTATTTTTCGAAAACTCTAAAATCTCTTACCAAATGAAACGAATTCTAATAAGATCACCCATTCTCCGTTCACTGAGTGATCATGCGGCTGAGTTTATTGCGGATGGTTTAATTCTGACCGAGGGGGAGGGTGTTGACGCGGGGCGCATTCTTGCGGTCGGCGATGCGGGGGTGCTCGCGGGGACTCACGGTATTGATCTCACGAAGGTCGAGAAGGGGAGTGGATTGCTCCTCCCGGCATTTTTTGACACTCACTTCCATTGGGTGCAGGACGACGTCCGGGAGATGCCAAAGGCTTCGTTGATTGAATGGTTGCAGATGTACACCTTTCCAGAAGAAGCGAAATATGGCTGTCGTGATTTTGCGCAGGCTAAGGCGGATTACTTTTGGAAGCGGATACTTGCGGTGGGTACGGTGGGTGGGCTTTGTTATAGTTCGATCCACGAAGTGGCTCTTGAGGTGGCGATGGAGGCGGCACCGGAGGATTTCAAAATTGGCAACGTGTTGATGACGATGAATTGCCCCGAGAGTGTGCGTCAGACGCCCAGCGCAGCGATCGCCTCGGTCAAGGCCGGCGCGCAGCTCTATGGCGATCGCTATCTTTGCTCGCCTCGCTTTGCGCCGACGACTCTTCCCGATGTGATGAAGGCCTCGGCTCTCGTGGCGGGCGATCATGGATGTTTTCAGCAAACCCATCTCGGCGAAACGTTGAATGAGGTCGAGTGGGTGCTCGCTATTTATAAGGAGTTGCCTGGATTTGAAGATGTCAGTTCGTATACCGACATTTATCAGCGCTGCGGAATGCTGGGGCTGAAAACAATCTTCGGGCATTGCATCTATCTGGATGACTCAGAATGGGAGCTCATGGCGCAATCGGGCAGCCGGATCGCGAGCTGCCCAACTTCAAATGCTCCGATTGATCAGTTGGGCTTGGGCTCCGGGCTATTCGATTTTCAAAAAGCAGAGGACTACGGCGTGCCGTGGGCACTGGCTTCGGACATCGGTGGCGGACCGTTTCTATCGATGTTTGATGTGATGCGTTCTTTTGTAATGCAGAATGAGGCTGCGGGTCGTCGCGGTGCGGGGGCGAATTATACAAAAGCGCTCCACCGCAGCAGCGCAAAGGGTGCCGAGCTGATGGATATCGGGGCTGACCGAGGGATGATCGCTGAAGGTTACTTTCTGGATGCGATCAAAGTGAAAATGCCCGAGGGCAGGTTCGACCCTCAAGATGCAGACGCCGCAGAGGCACTCCTGAGGGCAGTGGTCGAGGCCCTGCCTAGCCGCGAAGCAAGCGACCACTATGTCGAGGCTACTTATATAAAGGGGCAGCTGCGCTTTGCCAAGGAGGGGACGCCGTGCGTCTAGGTGATATCTGGCAGCAGGCGCTCAGTGAACTTGAAGCTGGGCGAGTGGTCTACGTGTCCTTCGTCGTCGCGCAGAAAAAAGGGACGCCCGGCACGACGGCTGCTCGTATGCTTCTAACCCAAGATGGCCAGCAGCAGGGGACGATCGGCGGTGGCATCATGGAAAGTGAATTGTTGAAGAAAGCGCAGCGAACGCTCGCAAAGGGAGAGCGGATGCTTCCGAGTCTGCGCCGGTTGAGGCACCGTAGAGATGCGGAAGCCGCAGCGTCTGGGCTGATATGTGGAGGTGAACAGACTAACTTAGAGATGATTCTATGCCCCGCCACCGATTTGGTTGCGGTTCAGGAGATTGTTGTGGCGATCCGTGAAGAATCGTCTGCCTATTTGGAAATTAGTAGCGAAGGCTTGCGCCTAGTCGATTGTGTCGAGCCGATGGATACACGGGCGGAGTTGAAAAATGAGGCAAAGGACTGGCGAGTTCGGATTGGTTTTCGAAGCGTGCGGCGGATCGCGATTTATGGAGGCGGGCACTGTGGTGAGGCGCTGGCCGAGCTCATGCACCGCCTCGACTACGACGTGACAATCATCGACTCGCGCGAGGCAGTCCTCTCGCAAGCGAAGTTGCCGGGCGCAGTTCACAAGCTAGTTTCGCCCTTTGAGGGGGCGGCGGCAAAGGTCTCTTTTCCCGAAAGAACCATTGCCGTCGTTATGACTTATTCGATGCCGACCGATGTCGAGGCGCTCTGCGGAATCCTCGGCGCGGGCTTCGCACAGGTTGGATTGATGGGGAGTCCTGTGAAGATCGCTTTTATCCGGGAACAATTAAAAATTAAGGGCTTCAGCGATTTGCAAATTGATTTAGTTCGTGCACCCATTGGTTTGAAATTTGATAGCGACACGCCCGCCGAGATCGCTGTCAGCATTGCGGCGCAGATCTTGCTAGAAAGGTAAATAAGGAAAAATATGGTT
>Ga0222650_1001266_pt1 | contig 13383 bp, 9 predicted proteins | sample AntAcemetagen367_FD_179820 | JGI IMG/M metagenome (GOLD analysis project Ga0222650, IMG submission 179820) | Saline water microbial communities from Ace Lake, Antarctica - #367 | ecosystem: Environmental > Aquatic > Non-marine Saline and Alkaline > Saline | place: Antarctica: Ace Lake | collected...
TTCTCGTTTGCGTTTACAAAGGAAGAAAGGTGGAGAGGAGCGAACTGACTGACATGGCTGACATTATGGTGCTCCCTAGAAGCGTTATCCATGTTACCATTATTATTCGATTCCCCTTTTAGAGCACAACATTGGCTGCGCACCTTAATGCGCGAAGCAAAGCAACAAGACGGCTACGCAAAGAAGGCAGCCTAATCGAATCATAAGCATCTTCTTGAGTTAGTCCAACTGATTGAATTCGTTTTAAACCCTAGTCTTCTTCTCAGCATGTTTAATTAATAGGATTCTGAGTCTGTAAACAACCGAATCGGAACTACGATGCAGTTTCGCAAACCGTTTGCCGAGCAACTCTTACTCTAACCTATTTTGTGAAATCAGATTGGTGCAAGTCGCAACATTTCAGCAACTTGGCGGCTAAATTGAAAATACATGAGGTTTATAGTTGTTTCGTTCCTTTTAAGCTTATTCATTTCCAGTCTTTCGGCACAAGAGTACCTGATAAAATCGCCTGATGGCGAATTGAAGGTTGAAGTGATTGTAAGTGCAAATACCATTTACCGCGTTTATCACAGAGGTAAACTGCTTTTGCATGGCAAGCCAATTGGGCTACGTATTGGCAAGGAAAATCATCTTGGCAAGAAGGAATTTAGACCTGAGGAAACAACTACATCCGTAAATCGTACGGTAAATCCGATTGTACCATATCGTTCGGCAGAAATTAAGGAGCATTACAACCAACTCAGTTTGGATTTTGAAAGTGGTTTAGTGCTGGAGTTTCGCTGCTTTAATGAGGGATTTGCCTATCGCCTTAAAACCACGTTTGACAGAGAGGTAAAAATAGAAGAGGAGAATATGGGCTTTGAGTTGACCGGAAATCCGAATGTTTGGTTTCCTAAAGAATCGAGCTTTAATTCTCACAACGAGCGTAAATATACTGCTACCACAAGCATGGACTTGGGAAAAGGAACCAAAGGCAGCTTACCAATTCTATGGCAACGGCAAAATGGGCCATTTATCTTGTTTACAGAAACCGACCTGAGAGATTACCCAGGAATGTATCTTCAATCAGACGGTAACGGTGGCTATGCAGGCATTCACCCAAAGTATCCTGCCACCACAGCTAAGCTATTTGACCGCTACGAACCTGTGGTTTTTACAAAGTCATATATTGCTAAAACGAAGGGGAACCGAAGCTATCCGTGGCGTGTTTTCACAATTGCTGATGATGAAGCAGAGTTGATTGGTTCGCACCTTCCATGGCTGCTAGCTGCTGAAACAAATCTTGCCACTACCGATTGGATTATACCAGGAAAAGTGGCTTGGGACTGGTGGAATGCACTTCAGCTTGAGGGTGTAGATTTCAAACCGGGAGTAAATACCCAGACGTACAAATACTACATAGACTTTGCAGTCGCCAACGGTTTGGAATACATCGTAATGGATGAAGGTTGGTATAAGCTAGGCAACCTTACACATGTGAAATCAGCTGTAGACATGCAGGAAATTATTACCTATGCCAGCAGCAAAAATGTTGGGGTAATTCTGTGGGTTGTATGGCGTACGCTAGAGAAGCAGTTTGATGTGGCTTTTCAGCAGTTTTCCGATTGGGGAGTTGCCGGAATTAAGATGGATTTTATGATGCGTAACGATCAGGTGATGATTGCATTTTACGAGAAAGTAGCCCAAGAAGCTGCTAATCGTTTGATGCTTGTTGATTTTCATGGAAGTCATTCGCCAAAAGGACTACAGCGCACATATCCTAACGTGCTCACATTTGAAGGTCTTAGAGGTTTAGAGTGGAACAAATGGAGTTCTGCGCTTACCGTTGACCACGATGTAATTCTACCCTTTACAAGGATGATGGCTGGGCCGATGGATTATACTCCGGGTGCTATGGAAAACATCAGCAATAGGAAGAAGCATAATATGAATTTCAAGCATCCTAAAAGCCAAGGCACGCGCTGCCATGAGTTGGCTAAGTATGTAGTTTTTGAAAGTCCGTTGCAGATGCTGGCTGATGAACCTACTGCGTACGAAAAGGAAACTGAATGCATGAAGTTTTTAAGTGCCGTTCCTACAGTGTGGGATGAAACCATTGTGCTTGATGCAACAGTTGCTGAACATATTCTTCTTGCACGAAGAAATGGCAATACGTGGTTTATTGGCGGCATAACGGGTTCTCTAGGGCAAACCCTAAGCATAGATTTTTCTTTCTTGGGCGAAGGGCAATTTGAAATGGAACTTTGGCGTGATGGCGAGAACACACGTACAGACGGAACGAACTACGAATACTTCAAGGAAGAAAGCATCAATTCAGAAATGAAGTACATTATTTCGATGGCTGAAGGTGGTGGTTGGGCAGGTATCGTAACTAAGAAATAACTAATCGCATAAATTTGACTGAATGAAAAAAGCGTGGCTTATTGCATTCAATATAATTACGCTACTAGCGTGGAGCCTTTTCTTTGGCTATGTGCTTTTTCATGGTTTGAAATTCGATGAATTTGGACTCGTTCTATTGTCCGTTGCGCAGGGTTTAGCGGTATTCGAAATAATGAACGCTATTCTTGGGTTGGCTGGTGCCAATTGGCTCCTTACTGCCATGCAGGTTTTCTCCCGATTTTTAATCGTCTCGCTCTTTTTCTGGATTCCTACTGAGCGGTGGGTTGAGATAAGCACACATTCAGCAGTTACAGGTTTTATGCTGATTGCGATTGCTTGGAGCATTACAGAAATCGTAAGAGCGCTTTATTATCTCTCCGAGATTGGAAAAGCGAATATCGAGGCAATTACATTCTCCAGATATACCTTTTTCATAGCACTTTATCCGATAGGAGTTCTCGGAGAATTCATGATAATGTTTACGTTTTGGGAGCATCGCCAATTTGAACTTAACATTATCAATCTCGCTTTGGCTGGTGTTGCTCTCTCCTACTTTGTATTTTTCCCCAAGCTGTATGGGCATATGTGGAAACAAAGGAAGAAGAAGTTAGCCGATTAGCTCGTTAGATGATCAGAAAATTAGGACGAATGCTGCGGGATAGAAATAGAGAGGGCTAAAAGCGTCATTCCGACCGAGGTACGAGCGGAGGAATCTGTAAAAGAAGTAACAGATGTTTCGACTCCGCAAGCTTCGCTCAACATGACGTAAATAGCAGTAGAACAACACAACCATGGAATACGTAATAATAGCTTTAGTAGCAGCCTTTGCTTCCCTCCTCACCTTTTTTTCAGGTTTTGGATTAGGGACAATTCTCACCCCAGCATTTATGCTCTTTTTTCCAATTGAAGTTGCGATTGCTTTAACTGGAATCGTTCACTTACTGAACAACCTTTTTAAAATGGGACTGGTAGGCATGAAAGCCAACTGGGGCGTGGTTTTACGCTTTGGTGCACCAGCCGTAGTTGGAGCTTTTATTGGTGCTTCTCTCCTACTCCGTTTCTCTGTTAGCGAACCAATTTACGTCTATCAGCTTTTCGGACATCAATTAGAGGTTTTCACAGTCAATTTAATCGTTGCTGGATTGATGGCATTCTTCGCCATTTTTGAGCTTGTTCCTGCTTTAAAGAAGTTGGAATTTGATAAGAACAAGCTCTTTGTAGGAGGTGCTATTAGCGGTTTCTTCGGAGGTTTGAGCGGACACCAAGGAGCATTGAGAAGCGCATTCCTAATACGCTATGGACTTAGCAAGGATGTGTTTATTGCTACAGGCATCACCATCGCCAGTTTTATAGACATAACCAGACTGGGTCTTTATTTCTCTCGGATGGAGGAGATAAATATTCAGGATAATCTTCCGATTCTGATTACTGCTGTTCTTTCCGCTTTTCTAGGTGCCTATTTTGGTAGGAAACTTCTAAAGAAAGTGACGCTCGGTTTTGTGCAGTGGACGGTGGCAATTATGATTCTTATCCTTTCCGTTCTGTTGGGAATGGGTGTTATCTAATCTTCCTTATCGTAATTATGATTTGCATTGGATGCAATGAGCAACCCAAGACGAAAAGCAACAGGCCCATCAATCCGAATGGAGATTCTGAATTAGCATTACGTGTTGACTCCCTGTTCTTAAGCTCACAAATCGATGGGCAATCCGTATTCTAAATTGCTCAAAAAAACAATCACTCATCGATTTGTGAGCTAAATAACGGCTTGGCAACATCTTCAGAAAGAAGCGTTTAAAACATACTGTAACTAAACAATTTTAGACGAACGGGATGTCCTAACTCTAGCTACGACACCTACTTCACGTCCTTAATCCAAATTGAATACTCGGTTCTCAAGGCCAATAGGTTCAGATGACCAACCATCGAATTGCCCAGCAAAAAGCCAAGCTATTGGACCGACCTGATACGGTGTGAACATTTCGCTCAATTCTGCCAAATTATTCTTCAATGGCACTAGCAAGGTGCCGGTATTGACAGCGCTTGTTTTGCTTCATTTAATTTTTGTTGGGAAATCAACTGGGAAAATTCGCAACCGAATCCCTTTTCTTTAAAAAAGTCAATCTCCTATACCCACCATCGCAATGGGTTTAGCAACTTCAAACTCGATTCGGGGTCTACAGGGGGAGAGGACATCATCACCATGCTAATCTCGTTATCGATCTTGATTTTTTTGGCTTCTGGTTTTTTGTAGCTTTTCTTTTTCATTTCTTTTAGTAATTAGTAGTTAACGGCACACGCTCTTAAAATATGACTTTGTGCGTATTTATTCCTTGGAAAGTCTCAACACGAATGAGGTAAATACCTGCTTTCACGTTCATTTGAACTAAGGTAATAGTTGAGTTCAGGTTAAAGGAATGTACAATCCTTCCTGTCATATCCATCACATCCACCTTACCATTTTCGATATTCTCTGAAAGAGTGATGTTCAAACCTTGTAAGTTGGTTGTGTAAACTCGCGAACTCATGGCAGTTACATCCTCTAGACCTGTTATACTCATCCCGAAGTGCAAGACAAAACGGTCGGAGATGTTGCCAGCAACCGAAGTGAAATTGTAGCTCGATTCAACATTCAGATCTTGGAAAATGCTGAGCATTCTGTCTTCCAAGTGAATTGTTTCTCCAACTACGGTTATCTCATTGGCATTGAGCGAGTAGTTTCCTGATACCGGCAGCTTCATACCTAGGTCAACAACCGGATTATTCTCGGTGCTGGTCAGTCCATTGATAACCAGCGTGTCATTAGCCACGTTCATATACAACTGCGAAAGGCCGTTTGCCCAGTATTTACGTGAATCGTAATCGTCAAATCCGTCTTGCGCTGCAGCATCGAACACAAGAATTGCTTCATCTGAGTTTGTCCCATTGCTCAGCACCATTCTAACCGTTCCCTCTTCTACAGCTACCTTGTAAATCCCAGCCAAGGTGCCGTGGCTTCTATTCGCATTTTCGAAGGTGAGTATGCCCGTATTGCTATTAGCATTCACACGTGCCCAAACTGCCTGTCCTGGTGAGATATCACCAGTTACTGCGCCATTGAGATTATTGTTTGTCCCCAACTCGCTGCTCCCGTTGTATACGTCATAAAGCATGGTGCCGTTTTGGTTGGCACGATAAACAATAGTGGTTTCTAGGTTGATACGGGTGGCATCGTTCCAACTCACGGTACTCGGATATGGATTGGCCACTAGATTGTAACCACGAGCCGAATTGCTTGTTCCCGTCCGGCTCAGTCCAATACTTTGGTTACCTGTATTGAAGCTACTTCCTGTGAGTGTTCTGCTTGCATCCGAACCCATGCGTACCACATGCCCAGCCATGGCCGAAAGCACCGTTGCTCCGTCCGTGACCTGCGAGTAGCTGCCAGCAGCCTCGTTATAGCTCCATAGCTTATTGCCGCTAGCAATATCGAACCCTGACGCTGCTGCGCCCACCACAGGGCTTCCCACATAATGGAACACGCCAGTTGGTGTAGTGCCGCCTGCACCTGTCAAATACTGCTCCATCTGAAAAGTACCTGAACCCGTTATTGTACCATTATTGATGAATGAACCAATGCCCGTGACATCTGCTTTCACCAGCAGGGTTCCGTCATTATTGGTGCTGCCGCTTACCGTGAGTGCCTTTCCTGCCTCAATCGTAAGCGAAGCACCAGTCTGAATTTCAAAATCATTACAAACCGCTGGGCTTCCGGGTGCAGAAGTTATACGCGGCTGGTTGGTTGGTGCTGCCGGAATGTTGACGTTATCTGTGCTTGTAGGTACAGCATCGGAACTCCAGTTTGCCGCTGTATTCCAATCTGAACTCGAACTACCATCCCAGTTTTGAGCATTTACCGACCCGAAAATAAATAAAAGCACAACTGCGAATCCTGCCAAGGTCATGGTAAGACGGATAATTAATTGGGCAAAATAATTCACGAGCTGATGTTTGTAATAAGGTGAGGTCAATTTTATGACGTCTAAGGTATTGTTTTTGACTCAATATGCGAAGGTAGATTCGTGCAGATTACAAGATTTCTGGTACTGAGGAGTTATGGTTTGGTTGATTCAGTTTAAGAGCTACAAATAGAACGTAGATAGCGTTAATCTTTTGCCACTTTATCAACTGGTTTCTTGTTTGCATAAAACCTAACGCCAAAAACTTAAAAAGCGCATTTCCAATACGCTATGGACTCAGAAAAGTGTGACATCTCCACTGGTATCACCATCGCCAGCTCTATAGAAACAACCAGAATGGGGTTTTATTTCTCTCGGATGGAGGAGATAACTATTCAAGATAATCTTCCGATTCTGATTACTGCTGTCCTTTCCGCTTTTCTAGGTGCCTATTTTGGGCGGAAACTTCTAAAGAAAGTGACCCTCGGTTTTGTGCGGTGGACAGTTGCTATTATGATTCTCATCCTCTCCGCTCTGTTGGGAATGGGTGTGATGTAATCTTCCTTAAATTTACCTGTGAAACATTCTCTTTTTTTTCTTTTTGCATTTGTGATTTGTATTGGATGCGAACAGCAACCCAATACGAAAACCAACAGTCCCATCAATCCGAATGGAGATTCTGAATTAGCATTACTGATGCGAAATATGTTCTCAGAATCGGATAGTTTGAAGCAATTGGTAGTGACTGGGAAGTCATTATCTGGCTTAAAGCGATTCGAAGACATTCATACAGCTATTGCTACTGACCCAACTGTGCGTGGACCTGTGTTTGACGCATTTTCTGATGCTTATATAAACGCCATTAAACAGCTGGAATCATCCGATTCAGCCTCTGTTCTGAAATTCAATAACATGGTTACGCAGTGCATGAATTGTCACTCTAAGTTTTGTCCAGGTCCCAAAAAGCGGATTAAGCAGCTTTATATTCAGGAATAAGCCTAACGTTTTTACTCCTTAGTAAAATAGGGCTTTAGCTACTTCCCTAGCTTTATCTTAATCAATACTCCAGCGCGTATTCATTTGTCTTTTTGATTTTTAGCTAGAATTTCACACCACTCATTTCTAGATTCAAATCTTTGAACTGAATGAAAATCGTCAAGGTTTTCTGTTAAGTATGTTTTGGGTTCAATACTGGATACAATAATTAACTCTGGTGTTGAATTAGTTTCATTAACAGCAAAAAATAGCTGGTCTTGTTTTACGTATCGAGGATAATGACTGGTCAAGTTTTTCGACATTAAAAAACCAGTTTTGATTGATTTATTTTGCCACCCCATATTCACACAATAGTTAATTGCACTCATTTGTGTACGAACAGCATCTGCGTAACCTAAAGAACAATCCGAGGAGCAAGATTTGGCAAGCCCTTGAGTTAGACTTACTATAGCCAGCACTAACTGGACTTGCAACAAAAAGCTGGACAAATAGTTAAGTCTCACGGTAAACGAGCTTGCGACTTGCTAATACTTCCCCGATTCTCATCGGGGCGCATAAGGGACTTTCAACCCGTAGGATATAATCCAACGGGTTAAACCCTCTAGACAATTTCAAAGAACTCACTACCTTGCGATAGTGTTTCTGCCCTTGCTGGGCACACACACCACCAACACAAACTAGGGCGAACCCCGTAAAACGGGGCAGGCAGTACGTCAGTCAGTCTTATCACGTTCTGCAAGTTTTGGCATCGGGCGAAAGAGCTTTGTTTAAAGCTAGTTTACCCTGAGTTTTTATCGAAGGGCAGGTATTAAAGCCCTATTTTGCGTAGCTGAAGAACGTTGGGTAAAATCCACCTGCTCCCCCTAAGAGGCTCATCCCGATTTATCGGGATTAAAAGATGCTCAAGGTTGAAGGGTGAAACGCTATTAACCTAACCCGCTAATTCCCTAATTTGCAGACCCAATCCAATGCTATGAGCTCAGTTCAGACAGTTGTATTAAACGCCACACAGGTTAATCAGAAAATTGACCGACTGGCATTTCAAATTCACGAAAATCATTACAACGAGAAAGAGATAATTCTTGCTGGTATTGTAGGAAATGGATTTAAGCTGGCAGAACTGCTTCAAGACCGACTTGCCAATTTTTCGGATGTGAAGGTTACGCTGGTTTCCGTTATAGTAAACAAGCAAGACCCTTTGGCCATCAACGCTTCGGTTGAATTGGAGAAAGCCGATGCCGAGGATAAAGTTGTGATTTTGGTGGATGATGTGCTGAACAGCGGTAAGACGCTGATTTATGGCATTCGTCACTTTCTACAGGTTAGATTAAAAGCGCTTAGAACCGTTGCTCTCATTGACAGAGACCATAAGCGTTTTCCTGTAAAAGCTGACTATGTTGGATTGGTGCTTAGCACCACACTCCAAGAACACATCCGAGTTGAACTAGAAGGGGAAATGGCGGTCTATTTAGAGTGATTTATCATTCCAACCAATTACTCAACATCTAAGTTTACACCGTTTACAGTCCACCGAGCACGACAATAAAATGGCTCATGTTTTTTAAAGCCTGCTCACTTCGAGCAAAGCCTTGCAAATCATTGCCTCAATACGTGTACAATACCGTTGTATACATATCTATCGAGGTCGGCATATTCGCGGAAGGTAATTTGATAGACATACGTGCCGGTTGGGACTAATTTGAGCGTAGACATATGTCTACCATCCCATTTCTTACTGAATTTACCTGTTTGCCACACAATCCCACCCCATCTGTCGTAGATAAACATATCGTAGCTCTCCTCTTCTATTCCTTCTCCCTGCGGATAGAAATAATCGTTGTTTCCGTCTCTAATAATATCGCTTTCAGCAGGCGTAAAGGCATTAGGTATGTAAACCGCTAATAACGGGTCTATATTTACATATTGATACGCGGTATCGTTACAAAACCCGTTTGATCCTAGTAGTTGTACTAAGTAATCTCCAGAACGTTCATAGCTATGTCTTGGGTCTTCATCGTTACTCGAATTTCCATCTCCAAAATTCCATTGCCATTGAATGGTGCCAACAGAATTATTGATGAACTGAACAACTTGATCTAGCACATGCTCTCCTTCAATTATATACTCAAAATCGGCTGATGGATAAGGTAAATCGTCCATTACCTCAGATACCACCGAATCCTTGCAGCCATTAGCATCCGTTACAACCACCTCATAAATTCCAATGCCAAGATCATAATGCGTTCCTAATTCAACGCTATCAGGTTTCCAAAGAAAGGTGTATGGAGGTGTACCGAACGAAACTTCTACTGTAGCTGCTCCTATTCCTTGACCACAGGTATCTGTTAAATATCCGGGTTCTAAAATCATTTGTGGCGGGTTTACCAGTATAAACGATTCTACTAACTCACACCCGTTATCATCAGTAATAGTAGCTGTATAGCTACCAGCGGCAAGGTCTGTTGCGGCACTTCCTACTTGAGAATTGGGGTCATCCCAAACACTAGCTGCATAAGGCGTTGTTCCGCCAGTAGTTTGCGTAATGGCAATAGCTCCATCTGCACCTAAATAACATGATACTGGTGTAACGGTAGATTCTGCCGCTAATAAGTCTGGCTCGAATAATTCCACTGCATCAGTAGTAACACAGCCGTTTGCATCTGTTACTTCAATAAAATAGATTCCAATATCTAATCCTGAGAAGGTAAAATTAGCTGGGTCTGAACCCGAAGCTACAGGAGCACCAAAGGCATCTGTAAGATCGAAAGTATAAGGAGAAAGTCCGTTCTGATCAACAGCCACCGAACCATCAGCACTTTCAAAACAGGTTAAATCTTGAGCCGTTAGGTTCATTACCAAATTAACAGCTGGTTGGGTAACGGTAAATGCTGATACGTTCTGACATCCAGCGGCATCCTGAACTCCAATATTATAGGTTCCAGCACCAAGAGCTGAAAGAGATTCTGTTCCTGCACTATTTGAGTTAACCTGTAATGGGTTTGCAAAGGCATCTGTCCAGACTATATCGTAGGGAGCAATTCCGTTAGATACCGTTAACGCGGCAGAACCATCAGCTCCTCCGAAACAAATATTATCCACTATCACAAAGTCGAAAATGAGTCCTACTCCATCTACAATCGTGTAAGGTTCAACTACTATGCAGCCATTATTATCAGTAATGGTAACATTATAAGTACCAGCGGGCAACGCATTTGGGTCTTCACCTCCCCAATCTGTTGTATACGGTGGTGTTCCGCCAACTGGTGTTGCTGCAGCACTTCCAGTTGCTAGTGCTGGACATGTGGTTTCTGTCACATCAACCACTACGGTCAGTTCTGTTGGTTCCAGAATATCTACCTGACCAATGAGTTCGCAGCCGCTTGCATCTGTCAGAGTTCCAGAAATTGGACCAAGACAGAGGTTAGAAACCGTATTTCCATTTGCTCCATTACTCCACAAAACGGTAACGGGAGCAGCACCACTTTGAACAACAACTTCTGCTGTACCATCACAATCTCCAAAACATGTAATATCTGTAGAACTGAATGTTCCTGTTGGTCCGGGGTTAACCGTTACTTGCTGCGTAACTGTGGCAAAACAACTATCAATTGTAAGCACCCCAAGCGTAACAGAGAATGTTCCTGCACCAGAAAAAGTGTGACTTAAATCTGTAGAAAGAATGGTGTCTCCTTCCACTACCCAAGCGCTGCCCAGAATAACGCCCCCATTTCCATTTGAAGTATTGGTAAGGTCTGTTGCATTCCCCTGACATACCGTAGTAAACGTAAAATCTGCAATTGGCGATGGCAATACCGTAATATTCTCCGTTTCTAAAGGCGATACACAGCCATTCTCGGTTACCTGAAGTGTAATAGCTTGATTACCAGAAGTTGCCCATCCAACTTGATAGGGTCCTTGTCCGCTTCCGCTTGCTACGATACCCGTTCCAAAATCCCAAACATAAGTAGCACCTACGGCTGATGTGCCTGTATATGTTATTGTTGCTGGAGAACCAATACAAACAGATGAGCCAACATCAAAACTTGCATCACCTCCCTGTGCCGTTGTAATGGTTATCGATTCTTGTGCCGAGCAAGAATATCTATCTGTAACAGCAACATCATACGTAGTTGTTTGTGCCGGTGTAACGGTAATCGCAGGTGTTACTTCTGTAGTTGACCATGCGTATTGGTATGGCTGAGAACCAAGCAAAGTTGATGCAGTAAGTGTGGATGGAGTTCCAGCACAAATGTTGTTTGCACTTACTACAACTGTTATCTCAGGACACAAGTTGACTTCGATTACTGAAATACTACTCTCGTTGCACTGTAAATCGTTCCATTGTCCGCCTGGGTATATCTGTACGCATTGCTCTCCATTGGTGCATTCGTAGTCGCAGCTTCCAAATATGCCAGTATTGCCATAACCAGCATTGTTGGGTTCTCCACCTGCCCAATTCTGATAAATACTTGGATTTCCGTTGCTAGGTGCAAAAGGGCCCGTAGTACCATCACTTGCGAAGAAATTACCTGAACCAGCACCAGTCCTTTGTACTCCAATCCAAATTGTAGCTCCATTGTACGGGCTTGCATCTAAGGCAGTAGAAACGTTTGCGTTTTCAGCAGCCTCATTCATCCACACCAAATTTGCACCCAAGTTTGCAGCAGAAGCCTGTGCTTGCGCAGCCTCCTGAGAATTTGGATTCACGAAATACAAACTACAAGGTTGACCTTGAACCGCAAGTGGAACATAACCAGCTCCCGTAAATGCTGTGTTTATAGCAGCAAGATCGCAAGTTGGAGATTGCCCAAATGATGAACCTATTTGAATTAAAATGCAAACAAGCACAAAAAGGGCCTTAATAAGCAACGAAGGCAATGGTAAAGACTGGTAAGTTGGGGTTTTCATTTACAAGGTTCAAGTACGCGATTTGCCACGTAAAAATGCTTCTTATAGGGAAGTAAGTTTTCAACATTGCTAACGCAAGCAACTCATCTCAGTTGCCATCAGACTTACTGGTTGCTCTTAATCACGAAGAACGTGTACAACGCCTGTGTACTCATATCTATCAAGATCAGCAAACTCTCTAAACTTAATCAGATACACGTAGGTTCCCCTAGGAACTGGGTTTGTAGAAAACATGTTTGTACCGTCCCACCTCTTGCTAAAATTACCTGTTTGCCAAATCAGTTTCCCCCAGCGGTCGTAGATAAACATATCGTAACTCTCAAGTTCAATTCCCTCTCCCTGCGGAAAGAAAAAATCGTTTTTACTATTAATTCCGGGGGTAAATGCGTTTGGTATATACACCACTAATAACGGGTCAATATTTACATATCTATAGGTCGTATCAACACAAAATCCATTTGAAGCCAATAGCTGAATAAGGTAGTCCCCTGCTCTATCGTAGGGGTAACGAGGATTTTCTTCGTTAGATGATTCTCCATCACCAAAATTCCAAGTCCACTGCGATGCTCCAATAGAATTATTGAGCATCTGAACCTCTTGGTCTAGCAGGTTTTCCCCCTCAATACGATATTCAAAAGCAGCAGTTGGATACGGAATATCATCACTAACGGGAACGAAAATAGAATCTTTGCATCCATTTAAATCGGTAACCACAACTTCATATAAACCTTCAAACAAATCGTAATTAGTTTGCGTATCAATGCCATCTGGCTTCCACAAAAACGTGTAAGGTGGCGTACCTAAAGAAACGCCAACCGTAGCAGCTCCTTTTCCCAGTCCGCACGTATCTGTGGAATACTGAGGTTCTAAAGTAAGTGGTGGTGGGTTATCGAATTCAAATTCCACTTCAAGTTCACATCCATTATTATCAATCACTGTTGCTATGTATGTGCCTGAGAAAAGGTCAGTAGCGGTATTTCCAACTTGCAACATGGGATCATCCCACGTGGTTTGTAAGTAAGGCGTTGTTCCACCCAAAATTGTGGTAATAGTTGCCACACCTCGGTTTCCATCAAAGCAAAGCACCGGACTTAATGTTGTTTCTACTTCAAGAAGGTCAGGCTCAGTTAATTCAACATCTTCTGTTATTTCGCAACCT
>Ga0222650_1001267_pt1 | contig 13365 bp, 6 predicted proteins | sample AntAcemetagen367_FD_179820 | JGI IMG/M metagenome (GOLD analysis project Ga0222650, IMG submission 179820) | Saline water microbial communities from Ace Lake, Antarctica - #367 | ecosystem: Environmental > Aquatic > Non-marine Saline and Alkaline > Saline | place: Antarctica: Ace Lake | collected...
CGTCTTCAGCCACGCGATGTCGTCCTCCGAGAGCTTGTCCTGGGTAAAGTTCATCCGTTTGCCGTTTGCGAGGGTCACTCTGACTTTTCCGTTGGCGGCGTCATAGGATTGTAATTTGCCTTCGAAGGCCTTGCTGCCGTCGGCGCTGGTCCAAGTGCGAGCCTGAGCGCCAAAGACTAGAAAAAACGCGGCGGCAAGTTGTAATAGGAGTTGGGTTCGCCTTCGTGTCATCATGGTAGTAATTGCTGTGTGTTTTCGGTTGTTGCCAGACGAGTGAACGAGACAAGTGAACGGCTCGGTCGGAAACCTGTATCTTCAGCTCATCTCTTCCCCGTCGCTTTTGCCTCCTCGAGCTTCACGGGTTTCAGTTTGAAATGCTTGATACTGACGCCCTTATTCGGTGCCTTGATTGTGATTTGACATGTGTTCCGGCCCTCTTTCAATTCGAGTTCAACAGGTTCGGCGTCCATCCAGTCGGCTTTGGTGTAGGGAATGTCGACATCCACAAGAGTTCTCCTGTTGACGCGAAGCAGGAATTTTCTGTCGATGGTAACGCTACATACATGTGCAGTGAATTCATACTTGCCGGCCTTGGGAAGTTCTACCATGTAACTGAGCAATTCCGGGCGTTGGCCAGCCAAACCGTAGTGCACTTGCATTCCGCCATCGATGCTTTCCATGAAGAGTACCTTCTCACCGTTCTTCGGTGATTTACATGCCGCTACGGGAATGGTGATGGTGCCATCCTCGGCCACGGTGATCGTCCGAAACTTCTCAGGGATCTCGATCTGCGCGACCTCTTCCTTCTCGGCACTCACATTAGACTCTGCGAGTTCTGCACCCGTGGCCCCTTGGTCTTCTATTTTCTGATCTTCGACGATGGCCTGCCTTCTGTAGAAACCAAGTAATCGCCAGAAACCACCGCTTGATCCGTAGTTAAGCGGGGCATCCTCGCCCAGTGCTTTCCCTAACCGCTCACACATCAGCACCTGTTTGTAAGCCTCGGGATCTTGTTGCGACTGTGATTCCAATAGAAACTCCATGGGGGGCATTCCATTGATGTTCTTGCAGAAACTGATATGTGGTCCCAGGACGGTGGTCCATCCCTCCGGCGTCCAGTGCGCCATGGCACCATGACCCGCGGAGGGTGCACGACGAGAAGGTATCCCAAAAGCATATCCCGATAGTTGCCCGACAAAAGCACGGGGGCCACAGATACCGCCTTCGAGAAAGTACTGCTGAATCCTACTCAGCTCAGCCGGCATAACGCTTCTGTCGACCCCGCAGGTATAGGGGATGTCGCTTCTAACGATACGGCAGTAGCGCCATCTGTATTCTAGGCGCGTGTGATCGGGACGGTAGTTGCGCAGCACCTTTCTCATCCAGTCGATATCTTCAAGCGTGTAGGAGTCTGGAAATACAAAGCGATAGTTCCAACCGGTACCACCCAATTTAGAAAATGCGGGATCCAGGATGCCGTCGTCGTATGCCTTTAGGTAATTTAGGTAGTACTTGACCAAGGACTCGGCTGCGGGAACGTCGGGATAAACATAGGTATCGCCCGTATTCTGAAGGGATGCAGCGAGGGCCCACACTCGAAAGAAACCCTCGTGAGAACGCTTGGTGGCTTTCTGAATGGCGGTGTAGTTTCGCATCGCCGGGCCGTAACGTCCGCCGCTGGCCCCTCCCAGCGTCATGACCTGCACGACGAGTTTGTCGTCCTTGAGGAGCTTATCAATCAGTGCCTTTTCCTCTTCGCCCTGTTGCGCAAATCCGGCCAGGCGCTCAGGCGTGGCATGAGTCAGTAATGCGAATTTGGCCATGATGGCCTGATGTTTCTCGCCGACGAGAAATGCTTCAAGGTCCTTCATGACAACTCTGGCTGCCGTAACGACCTCTTTCTGTTTTTCAGCAAAGGCAGGGTTGCCCGGGCCGTATTTCACGCTGACTTTATTGCCCATGACGGTCTTGGTAACAGGTGTGACATTCTCAAGCGCGCCGAACTGCTTGGTGAATTCAGCCTTCTTCTTTTCATCCACCTTGGGTTCCAAGCGCGTGATCGCTTCCTTGAGATCAGCCAGCATCTTGCTGTAATCTGCCTCGAGCTTTTTTCCTTTGGGGCTCAGGCTGACCGGCGCTGGTTTCGCCGCGGCAAAGACGGATGTCGATAGGACCAGGATCGTCATGATCCATACGCTCTTGATGATGTTGTGCTTCTTCATTTTTGTGTCTCCATTCTGTGCTGCTTTAACCAGTCTTTTAATCTCTCGTGGGTCGACTTGTAGGGGCTCGGAGCATCTGCTCTGCCTAGCACTGCGGCGCGCTTACGCATTTGGGGCGCTTCGGCCAGCTTGGTGCATGTTTCAAAAAGCGCCTCGCGATTACGGTCGGAATTATCCATGCCGAACAGGGACTTGCGGCTATTGAACATGGTCCCCAGCACCTGCCATCGCTTCGGGGCCGCCGGGGAGGCCTCCAGCAGCTTCTCACCGTCCTTAAAGACATTCTTGTAGGCCCGGCGCTTCCCGGCCGTTGATCTGGCCGTGCCCGCCTCGGCCAAGTCTTTCTGCAGGGCGGCAATCGCACTCTCGAGAATACCCGATGGCGTCGCCGCCGGCTCAGCGGCCAGACAGGCGTGAGACCATGCAAGGAGGAATGCCAGGCATGCGCAGTGGAAGTGATTCATCATCTCTGATAAATCGGAATATATCGGTGGGGCGTCGCCAGAATAATGATGGCCATGGGGGTTTCGTGAGAAGTGGTCCCCTTTTTGCCATGCCAGGAGCCATCTTCCCCCTGCTTGCTGATCAGGGCGTCCCGGATGACAGGATACCACTCGGCGTAGTATTCGTCTCCCGCCTGGACCATCGCCTGGATGGCGTAGTAGTGGGAGTAGTAGTAATGACCAGCCCCTTTGGTAATGACTCCCGGGAACTGTTTTTTCATGTAGCGAAGTGAGGCCGCGACCATTTCGGAGTCGCGTAGGCCGGCGAGCTGGGCGGAGTAAGTGCCGCCGGCGGTGCAGGCAAATGAGACATTCGCTCTCCCATTGGGTGCGTAGGTGAAGCCGCCGCTCTCGGCATTCTGGGCTCCTTTTAGGTATTTGCCAACTTTGGTAATCACTTCCTGAGGCACCAAAATACCAGCCTGGCGAGCGGAGGCGAGACAGTGGAAAACGGTTTGGGTGCAGGACGTATCCTCACCCCCGTCCGCCTGTGGTTGGTAACGCCATCCACCGCCCGGGTTCTGCGAGCGGATAATGACATCGACGGCCTTCTCGAGTGCTTTTTGGATGGCATCGTCATCTTCCTTATCCCGGGTCATGCCCCACATTTCGGACAGGGCGAGAGTGGCGAGTCCGTGTTCATACATCGAGCCCCCGAGATAGCCGTCGGTTCGTGACTTGGCATACTTGAGGAAGAAATTCTTGGCGCGGTCCAGCTCTTTTCCGTGGGGTCCGGAACCGGGAAATTGGGCTTTCGCCATAAATGCCATCAAGGCTAATGAGGTGATGGGGACGACGCGCCCCCCTTCCCCATCGAGGTCCCACGAACCGTCTTTATTCTGGGTGGAAAGCAGGAATTTCAATCCCTTGTCGATCGCTTGCGAGGCCGCGGCGGTGAGTTCCGGCGCGTCGTCACCCGAGGCGGCATCCTGCGCCATCAGAGGAATGGTGCACAGGCAGGTCACCGTGAGTAACGCGATGCCGCGACCACAGAGGCGGCGGCCCAGTTGGGTGTATTTAGAAATCATCATTGCGCTAACTTTTCGTAGTAATCTTTGAGGACGGCACGGTATTCGAGTGGAAGTTCCCGTGCGAAATTTTCGTTCAAGGCGGCGCGATCGCGTTTACCGAGCACCTCCCATTCCTGGCGGCCGCCTTTGAGTTTGGCACCACTGACAGCACCGGGCATATACAGGGTCATACTGTCAACGAGGGAGGACTCAGTAGGATCTGTGACGACGGGATCTGATGATGAAGGAGGTCCAGGAGGGAGCAGGAATTCATTGATATAAGCGACTAGGAAATAGCGCAGTCGCTCGCCGGCCTGGTGTTGATTTTGGATCGCTTCCTTGGTCGCTCCGGATTGGAGTTTCCCGGAGGCATCCGCGATCAGCTTGTTTGCCTGCACAAGGTGCGCCTGATTGATGGTGAAGAACTGCTGGAGGCTGTTCTGTTGGGCGCTGATCATTTCCTCCAACGTCGGACCGTTGGGGTTTGCTCCGCCCCGGCGTTGAAAATCAAACTGAAGTTTGCTTGCCTCTGCCACGATATGTTCCTGGGCGTATCCCTCGGCTCGCTGAATCAACAACTCGCAACGTTTCGCAAGTATGACTTGTTCGGCGGCGAGGTCCTTGCCTGGTTTGGCTTGGGCAGCCTGGCTTTTCCAGGAGAGCACTTTTTGATCGGATGCCACTGCCAGGACGTCCAGGACGATGGCGGCTTCCGATGAGACCTCAGGTGCTGGTGATGGTTTGAGCACGCTGGCAATGATTTCCATCAGGAGGATCATTTGTTCGCCCTCTGCGGTGAGCGTGGTTTCGACAAGCTTCATCTGTTTGACAACAGCCTCCTGGTTACCGGCCTTCAACTCGCCAAGCACCGCGATCATGGATTCTGCGCTGGCACCGTCGCTTTTCTGTCCTGTCCCCCGGAGCATCAGGCTGGCATACGATTCCGCACGCGTTTGTAACGCGAGTTGTCCTTCGATCAGCGCGCTCAATGCGGTCGCATCATTGGCGGCGCTTGCTTTGTTGCGGAGCTGATTTTGCTGCATGTGGAGCAATCCGTTCTCTGAGACAGCCTGGTGATAGAACTCGCAAATCTCGAGCATGTAGCTGTAACGAGGTGTCACGATCCCCAGTTCGGTTGAGAGATCTTGCAGGGACTCGGCCACAAATGAGCCGGCGTCGGCAGCTTCCTCGAGGTCGTTCTCCTCGATCGGAACCGCAGCGGCGTCCATATCATCCTTCGCAAAAAGAAAGACCGTTCCGGACTCGATCTGGTGTGAGAGTGGGTCGAGTGCTCCGAGCACCGCATTCACAGCATGGATCAGGTTTTTCTGAACAATCGCGAGGTGTGGTAGGTCAGCGGGCTTTGCCTTGGCGGTAGTTGCGACCAAGTCGAGCTGTTCGGCTTGAATCTCTGCGACGTAGGGAGCGGGGCGCATCGCAGCCCAAGTGTCATTCAGGGTGGTCGCCAGAGAAGCGTTTTGCAACGACTGGCCGGCCAGTCGTGTGGTGACATCCTCCAAGATGGTGAGGACCGTCTCCTGGTGCTCAATGGAGTCATCGATGTTTTTCCCTTTGAGGGAGATGGCGGACTTGTTCATCGAGCCCTCGAGTTGCCCGAGGGAGCTGAGAAGCGGCAGGACATCATCGCTGGGCTTGAGCTGGTCCGTATTCCACTTATCGACCCTGAGGCGGAACTTGCCGATGTCCTGGGCGAGTTTTTCCTGAAGTTGGCCGATAGGGACGGCTTCGCTATCGTCTTCAGCATCCTCGGTTTTTTCGATCAGGTTCAGTTGGCGCTCCTCGAATCCGGTGATCTCCGAGGCCTGTTTTCCGAGCCCCATGCCAAGGTTGAAGAACTGTGCCCGTTCGGTGAGGACTCCGACGCGGTGACTGATAATTTCCGAGAGAGCGTTGAATGATTTCTCTGACTGTTGTTGCGCCGCGACGGCTTGATCGCGCTCACCAGCAACGATGTGGGTTGCGGCTTTTTTCATCGCGCTTTCAGCACTGGCAAGCAGGTCCTCGACGGGTGGTGGTGGCGGCAGGGTGGCATCAAACAGATCCGGACGCGGCGCTGGAATGGCGGGCATTAAGAGCAAGTGAAGTTGCATTTGGAGGGCGGTCTGGGATTGCGCGAATTTGCTGCGACCTTGCTTGAATAGCTCGGGTGTGAGGCCACTCATCATCTCGTGCAGTTTTTTCTGCCCTGCGGCTTGCGAGGCGAACAAATCTCCGGCCTTGTCAAGAGCTTCGTGCTCGGAACCGATCCGCAGCCGGAACTCGGCATAAAGCAGAGCCTTAGTGAGCTCGGACTGGAGACTGGCAGCCTCGCTGGCACCGGCCGCTTTCGGTTTAAGGATCAAAGCGGCGGCATCCTGCATCTTAGTCTCGACCCCGGCCTGACGTAGACCTTTGACCAGTCGGGATAAATTGAAGGCGGTCAACGCATCCCCGATGGTACTTTCCTTATCCTTCGGCAGGGCCGCAAAGAGGCGGCTGACCCATTGGCCGAGTTCCTCCTGGGACTTGGCAAGAGTCTCAACCTCCGCATCGGAAGACTGACTCAACAAGATGGTTTGCAAGCGCATCGGTGCCTGGGTTTCAGAGATGGCGTGTAATTCGCGCGCCATGACCTCGGTGGCTTCCCTGAACCCGATTTGCAGGACGAGGCAGCCGAGTTCGCGGGCCGCGCTATCGACGGCATTGATAGCGGCAGCTGGACTTGGCGGACCGGAGTTGGATTTTCTTTGGGCCCTTGCGCCCAGCTCCCTGAGTTTGGTTGAGGCCTCGCCCACGTGCTCATCAGCGATCACTTGCAAGTCGGTGTGGAGCCTAACGAGAATCGCGGTGACCGACTCATCGGTGATGTTGTTCGCGGCCAAGTCATCCATGAGATCCTGGACCCCTTGTTTCAGGGCCCCGATACGGGCACGTAGCAAATCCTGCCTGACGGCCTCGAGCTGGCAGCTCTGGATAAACTCGCCAGCGGACGGGTCGAGCTGACTCACCGCCGCATGCACCTTGCGTTCCTCACGGTAAATGGTGCGGAGCTTAAACAGCAGCCGTTGTTTTTGTCTGTTAATTTGTTTGAGATAGTCTCTTTCGGAGAGAAACGAGATACTCCGTGCTTGGGAGCGGGTGCGGTGTGGGCCGTCTGCGCCTGGATAGGAGTCGGCAAGTTCTACCACAAACGAAACGGTGTCGCCGATCGCGAGGTCGGGCAGCGCGGTGCGGTAGTCCCAATCGATCTTTTGCGCACCTCCCTCTTTTGTGTCAGGTGCGGAAATCGCCACCTTTTGCTCCTCGATTTTATTGACGCGATAAGCGATCTGCGACTCTCCAATTCCGTGGTCGTCGCGACCGCGGAATGCGAGGTCGAGCTTGCGTCCCAAGGTGGCGTAGAGGTTGTTTTGCGGTGATGTTAATTCGACGCGTGGGGCCTGATCCGGTGCGACTTGCAAGTAGTGGTTCGCGCTCGTAAATGAGAACCCGTGCCCTTTTTCGACCCAGGAAAAACGGTAGGCCCGTGACTCGGTCGCGGGGGCACGCATCGTGACCGTGAATCCGTCCCCGCTGATGTCGAGCGCTTGGGCCTCGCCACCGGCAGGGGTGTAGGTGGCCTTGCTGACGGCGCGGTCGAGGGTGAGTTGCCATTGGATATTGGTTCCTTCCGGCACCGTAATCGTGAGAGCCTCGACCGTTTCTATGGGGCGTTTGGTATAGGCGGGATATTCGAGGTTCACCTTGGCCTGTTTGATACGGGGAGATGAGATCACCTCGACTTCCTGCCACGCGCTTTTGGCATCACCGGCGAGGACGCGGTATTCGAACCCGCGGTAGGCGGCTTTGATGGTGTATTCGCACTGGCCATCCGTGATCTCCAACTCGTGGGTCCGAGGTTCGCCTTTCCCGGTGCGCAGTTCGAGTTTGGCCTCGCTTGGAATGATACCCGAGACACGGGCCTTGATGACCGCGGGGGCGCCTTCCTGGACAATCATACCACCACTCGCTAACTCGACTTGGGTGCGGGTTGGGTAATCGATCGACATCCAGGGAGGAAAGATGCGGGCGAAGCCGGCCGCCAGAAAGGGACCATTGAAGGCCCCGAAGGCCCCGAGGACCAAGGCGAGCGCGAGCGCGAAGGTGCATGGGCGGCGCAGGCCGTGGTAGAGAACCACTTTCTCGGGTTGCACCGAGAGCACCGCTTCCTCAGCCCGGTGACAGGTGACTTCCTGGAGGGACCGGGAGGTGCCGGGGGCCCTCTTGGAATCCCGGAACTGGACGGCCGTCACGAGTAAGCTCTCAAAGTCACCGTGATGATCTTCAATTTGCATCGCAGCCCGTTCGGCGCTGAAGCGTCGGACATACCGCCAACCACTGCGCCACCCCTGATAAAGGGGCACGGCCAGGATCACGAAGAGAAAGACCACACGGACGGGCGCGGGTAAGTCGAGGAACCAGTCGATTAGGACACCGGCGGCAAAGAGCATGATGCCCCAACGGCAAAACGCCAATAGCCCCGCCGTGAGGTGTAACTTCTGGCTGCGGCGCCAGACGCTTTTCACGCGTGAATCAAGGTTTTCAAATTGTTGCTCTTCGTTCATGACAAATCGTATCTTCTTCGGGTGATCCACTCAAAACCCATCAGGGCAACGAGTAGCAAGATCATCCATCCGTTATCCCACAAGGAGCGGTCGGTCCGGACGGTCGTGGTGTGCTGGGTAAGGTTCAGGAATGACGGCAACTCGTGGAGTTGTCTCGCGTTGAGGTATTCCCCACCCGAAAGGGCTGCCATTTTTTGCAGACGCTCGCGTTGCATCTCGGTCCTGGCCATTTCAGGGTTGATCTCGGCCACTTGAAACTCCGTGGTGCTGGCGAGTTCGAGATCCGAGGAGCTTGCCTCCATCCGGTATCGCCCCGGGGTTTGGGGCGAAAAGTAGCCTTCATAGAGACCTGGGTTGGAGAGATCAGAGCGCAGGGTGACCCGCTGGGGTGGCGCCTCGGTGTCGTCCTGCTTGGTGATGTTCACTTCAAATCCGGCCTGATTGATCGGATCGTAGGCATCATCGAGCACATGGGCGTAGAGCTGGATCTGGTCGCCACTCTCATAGATGGACTGGTCGGTTTCGAGACGGATCCTCTTATGCTCCCCCATCAGGCGGGACAAGGTGAGGAACTGGATGGCCTGCGACCAAGCGCGCCAGTGGTATTTATCCCCGGTTTTAAAACGAAGGAGCCAGAGGCGGTCAGTGCCCAGAACCATGCATTTGCCAGTGCCGTATCGGTGCCAAGCCACGAGCGGGTAACGACCCGAGCGGGACCGTGAGTCGGAGAGTTCGGCGAGCACGGTCGCTCCCGGCTTTGCTGAGAGAAGTGGCGGAACGCGATCGAGCGGCGCCACGCGGGTCCAGACCCGGTCGTTCTTCTCTCGCTCAGTTTCCAGGGTCATTACCAGACTGCTTCTGCCCTCGGGTGTCAGGACGGGATGCACGTGATCATCGACCTCTTCCCATTTTCCTTTTGGGTCAAAAGACACGGGCAACATGCGCTCCACCGGGGTGCCGGCGTAGCTCGTGGGGGCAAAACGGGAGCCGCACAGCATCAGCAGTGAGCCGCCGCGTTCCTTGACCAGTTCTTCGAGTCGGGAGAACTCGTCAGGGCTGAAAAAGTCGGCATCGACATCCCCGAGGATGACGAGGTCATACTTGAATGCTTCTTCGCGTTTGTTAGGAAAACGGGCGATGTATTCGGAGGAACTCTGGGCCATCCCAGCACTGGCGCGAGTGGCGATGAAAGTTGCATTGATCCGCGGATCACGTTTCAGCATCGCGCGTAGGTAACGAAACTCCCAACGTGCGCTTCCTTCCAGACAGAGCACGTTGATTTTTTCATTCACGACACGGACGCTCCGTTCGGTCCGGTTGTTTTCCGAGGTTGCTTCGTCGGCAAATGGTTCGATCACGACTTCGATCTGGGCCGCGCCCTTTTCGCTCACATCGACGTTGAAGAAGAGGTCCTCGAACTGCAAGCCACCTTCCAGCGAGATGCTTCGCGTCGCCACGGAGCGACCATTAAGTAGGACCGAAACATCGGCGAGGCGTTTTTCATATCCTTTGGAGCGAATCTGGACCCGGACCGGCACTTTATCGCCGGCGAAAGCCACTTCCTGGATAATGACATTACGGATGGAAACATCATCGGGGTCGGTGATTCCCATGGGCACCGGAAAGACCGGGATGCCGTATCGGCCGAGGTCATTCAGGGCCTCGTCGGCGCGACTCGACGAGGTGTCGAGACCGTCGGTGAGGAGCATGACGCCAGAGAGTGGCGCCCCGCGGTCGATGTTAGAAAGTCCCTTGAGCGCATCCGTGATGGCGGTTCCCGCATCGCCTGCCTTTAATCCAGAGAGGGCCTCGGCGGCTTCGTTCTGGTTATCACTAAGCATCCGAAGTGATTCCCCAAAGGCATAGTAGCTGATATCGAGATCCTCGCTGAGGGAATTGAGCATGGGGCCTGCTGATTTTGATAACAGGCTCTTGGCGAGATCGAGGCGCGAAGCGGCCGCGACTTGCTGACGTTGGGTCGCGTCGAGTTCCAGCAACGACTTGCTCGCCTCCCCTGTTTCTGAAAATGACAGGAGGTCAAGTGCGGTTGCGGCTTCGACAATGTCCTCGGGGCGCTTGCGTTGGTCCTTGATCGACATGCTTTTAGAAACATCAACCAGCACCGCGAGGCGGCGTTTGCCAGTCTCGCTTTCCGTGACGACCGCGGTCGGCTCAAACAAAGAGGCCACAATCAGGCTCAACACGATCAACCTCGCCAGCGCCAGGGTGATGCGAACCTTCAGAGGTAATCCTTGCCGACGCAGGTAAAGGTAAATGGTAAGCACCACGACGGTACCAAAAGCCGCCAACATAAGACCCGAGGTAAGCGGACGTCCCCAGATGACTTCTTCGATTTGAATGTTATTTGATAACCAACTGATCATTGCGAATTTTCCGTTGTCTGCGCCATTGCTGGGGCAGCTTTGTTTTCAGGAGACTTGCTCTTAGACTGAGACTTGAGGTGGGGCGCACGATGTGAGGTGCGGTGTGCCAGCAGGCTTTCGAGGATGAAGATCACCAGGGCCGCAATCATCAGGGAGCGCCAGAACGACATTCCGGGGCGCGCCTCTTGGATCGAGTCCAGCAGCTCCGCTTCAGAACGTGCCACCATGACCTCGGTGTCCCTAAACTGGCCCGCCAAGTCGTCGGCCGACAGGCAGGTGACATCGGATTCCCCGGTATCAACATTCACCGCAATCGGCATGCTGGGTGCCTGCACACTCACCCGGGCGAGATAAAATCCGGCTTCATCAGCGCGGTCGAGCAGGGCGACGTATTGCTTGCGATACTCGCGCACCGGCACCGTGATCGTTTCTCCCGCAGGGGTATCAAAGACGGCGTCACTGGCGTCGGGTTGATCGACATAGGAGAGCGAGAGCGAGTTGCCCACCATTCTCGGTTTTTCAAACTCACGCGCGGTGAGGTAAGTCACCATCTGTTGGAGCAGCATCGGGAACACCGGAGTGAGCGCCATGTTGTTCCAGGTCGGTTGGGCCGAGGAGGTAAACATAAAGACATGCCCGCGCCCGATGGCGTGTTCAATGAGCAAGGGCGCAGAACTTCCGGCCAGAGCCAACACCGTGGAACTGCCAGCTGCGGGTGTGACCTTCAGGACTTTCAGAAATTGCGTCTCGCTCAGTAAGTCCTCGGAAAGGGACTTCAAAGGACGGCACACGAAGTGGTCGGGAATGGTTGGTGCGAGAGGTCGCCCCACCCCCAAGTCATTGCTCGTGTCCATCGTTTCTTCGATCACGGCGGGCAGCAAGGTGGTGCCGGCAAGTGCCGACTGCTTGTTCCAGACCGCCGGTTTCAGGGTGTCGCCCGGGAACCAAACCAGGCCATTCCCTGCGCGGACGTAGTCTTCGAACTGGCGGGCCTGCCCGGGAGTGATCGCGGGGACATCGGCCAGGATTACGACATCAAAATTCTTCAGGTCTAGCGTGGGGAGCGAGACCCATGGCACCGACTTCACGGTAAAGTCTTCCTGGCTCGTGCTGCTGTCGCGGGCGCTCAGGGCTGAAGCGATAAAACCGCCGAATTGGTCCGTATCGCCCGAGGTCCCTTCGACACATAAAATCGAGACCCGATCGCGGATCACAGCGACGGTCCGGCGTGCGTTATCCAAGGGCAAGGCGTCGTCGTCGAGTTCGGCCGTGATCTGAACCGCACCGGGGTTTTGAAATGGGATGAAGAGCGAGACCGTCTCTGAGGACCCGGCGGCGATCGACGGGATGGATTTGGTATCCGCGTTGATGTTGTTGGCTTCTCCCCGGACCATGACATTGGTTACGGGAGTCTCACCGAAGTTTCTAACGGTGGCGCGATACCGAGCCGTGGTGCCTTTACGAAGGACACCGGAGACAAGCTCGAGGTTGGTGATGGCGAGGTTGTCCGAGCGACCTTCGATGGGGACAAAGACCACGCTGGCATCCTCGCTGAGGTCATGAAAGGCAGCCGGGAGGCGACCGCTTCGATCGTTCCAGTCAGTTTGTTGCGCATCGGTGATGATATGAATTTCCTTTTGCGCAGCAGCCATGCCCGCGACGAGTTGCTGGAGTCGGCTCGGCACGCTGTCTAGGTTCAACGGTTCGTCGGTCGGTTTCTGGGACTTTAGAATTTTTTGAAAGCGCTCGGCATCATAGGCCATGTTGCGTACCAAGACCCGGTGTTCGGTTCCAAGCAGGATCAGGGAAACCGGGTCTCCCGGTTGAATCGTCTTCGTAATCAGTTCCACTTTTTCGAGAGCGCGCTCGAAGCGCGTGCTTGAGCCGTCGCTGTGTTGCATACTGAATGACGCATCCAGCGCGATGACCACTCCGGCGCGGCGTTCGCCGAGTTTCGAGGTGATACCGCCATGAGACTTTTCAAGGGTCGGCTTGGAGAGGGCAAAGACCAACAATAAGACCACGGCGCAACGGAGGAGAAGGAGCAGCAGGTCACGCAACTTGATCTGTCTGGAACGCACGTTGACGGCCCGGTTCAGAAACTGCATAGCAGCCCAATCCGTTTGTTTAAACTGATGCTTATTCAGCAAGTGGGCGAGAATCGGCAAAGCGATTCCGAGGGCTCCGATGAGGAGGAGTGGATTAAGAAAATTCATGTTAGCGTGCTCCTACTGATGGTCCCATCATGTTTAACGATCGATTTTCGAGATACTCACTGAGTAATCCGTCAAGTGGGCGGGAGGTGTCCACAAGGGTGTAATCGACACCACTTCCGATGCAGCCGGTTTTGAGTTGGCCGAGGTATTCGTTGAGGTTCGTCAGATACTCCTTCCGGATTTTTTCCGGCTGAGTAATAAGTTCTTCCTCACTTTCCAAGTCGTCGAATTTCCAGGTTCCCTTGAATGGGAACTTGATTTCAAAAGGGTCAAGAGTGTGGAAGACGACAACGTTGTGGCCACCATACCGAAGGCGTTGCAAGCCGCGCATAATATCATCAACATCTGAAAATAGGTCGGAAATCAGGATCACGAAGGAGCGCCTTTTAATCTGCATCGCGATATCATTGAGCTGCTTGGCAATGC
>Ga0222650_1001268_pt1 | contig 13360 bp, 8 predicted proteins | sample AntAcemetagen367_FD_179820 | JGI IMG/M metagenome (GOLD analysis project Ga0222650, IMG submission 179820) | Saline water microbial communities from Ace Lake, Antarctica - #367 | ecosystem: Environmental > Aquatic > Non-marine Saline and Alkaline > Saline | place: Antarctica: Ace Lake | collected...
AAATGCTGTTGGTGCCATGGATGCCCTGACCCGTTTGTTCCATGGCAATCCGTTTATTCCGGAGTTCGATTCCTGATAATCGTAGGGCGGAGTAATGGTGGCCAATGTTTAAACTCCAACACTCCAATACTCCAACACTCCAAAGCGCACGGCTATGTCCCGGACGTCCAGTTAATCCTGGCTGCAATGGACCTGAGTAGTTACGATTTGTGTTCAGATACAATCTTGGAGTTGCGGTGGCTCTGTGGATTTACGAGCTATCCTCGCATACGGCGGTGTCGTCTTTGATCTGGGGCGACCGGGCAGGATTGCCTCTACCTTTTTGACGCCGTTAATGGCTGGAAAAACGAAGCATTGAACCAGCGGCGGGAATGGGGAATATGGCGAGGTTCTGAAGACTCTTCTCAAGCTATCCGGAATCACGAAGTCCTTTGGTGCGGTGCGTGCGCTCAAAGGGGTTTCGTTTGATTTGGAGGTGGGGGAGGTGCATGCGTTGTTGGGGGAGAACGGGGCGGGAAAATCGACCTTGATCAAGGTGATCACCGGAGCGCACCGGGCGGATGGAGGAGGCATGGAGATTGAGGGGGAGATGATTTCCGATCTGACGCCGGCGAAGGCGATGGAGCTTGGTATAGCTTGTATCTATCAGCAGCCGGCGCTTTTTCCGGATCTCAGCGTGGCGGAGAATATCGGGCTGCGGCTGGAGAAGACGGGGATTTTCGCGAGGGTGAAATGGGCGGCACGGAGGAGGAGGGCTGCGGATCTTCTGGAGAGGATAGGCGCGGAGATTTCGACGGATGCGGAGGTGAGGACACTCTCGATGCCGGAGCAGCAGTTGGTGGAGATTGCCTGTGCGCTGGGTGCTGGAGCCAGGATTATGATCATGGATGAGCCCACGGCTTCGCTGACCCAGAAGGAGCAACATCTGCTTTTCAAAGTGGTGAGGAACCTGCGCGAGAGCGGAGTGGGGGTGGTTTACATTTCCCATCGACTGGAGGAAATCTTCGCGCTGGCGGACCGGGTGACTGTGTTGCGGGACGGGGAGAGTGTCGGCACGAACGCGGTCGGGGATCTGACCGAGGCGCAGATGATACGCCTGATGGTAGGCCGCGAAGTGGAGGCGATCTATCCGCTTGCCGAGGGTAAGCCGGGAGAAATGGTGCTTTCGGTGAAAGGTCTCGGTTGCAAGGAGGGCGGTATACAAGACGTGAGTCTCGGTGTGCGGGCTGGGGAGATCGTCGGGCTGGCTGGCTTGGTCGGGGCGGGGCGGACGGAACTTGCGAGGGTGTTGTTCGGGATTACTCCGGCGGATGAGGGAAAAATTTTCCTCAATCGGAAAGAAGTGAAAATCCGCAGTCCGCGCGAGGCGATTTCACATGGGGTCGCCTATGTGCCGGAGGACAGGCGCAAGCACGGCGTGATTCTGGAGATGGCGATTTCGGCGAACATGGTGATGGCAAGCCATGGAAAATGGTTTCCGGGGGGGCTTCTGAACTTCGGTGCGGAAACCGAGGCGGCACAAAAGTTCATTCGCGATCTCGGGATCAAGGCGAGCGGGCCGGATGCGCCGGGAGGGAGCTTGAGCGGGGGTAATCAGCAGAAAGTCAGTGTTGCTCGTTGGCTGGCGACCGAGCCGAAGTTATTGATTCTCGATGAGCCGACCCAAGGAGTGGATGTCGGCGCGAAAGGTGAAATCCACCGTATTATCCGGGAGCTTTCGAAGCAGGGTCTGGCGGTTCTGATGATTTCCAGCGATCTGCCCGAGGTGCTCGGGATGAGTGATCGGGTGGCAGTGATGCGCGAGGGACAGCTTGCGGATGTTTTGGATGGCAAAGATGCGAATGCGCACACGGTGATGGCTTTGGCGTTGGGTAGTGAGGAGGTGACGGGGTGAAAATCTATTCCCGCGAGCTGACGGTTGGTGGGGCGTTGGTGTTGCTGTTGGCTTCGCTGGCAATTTTCGCTCCGAATTTTTTCGAAGGGCAGCCATTTATTTCGCGGCTGGCTTCGCAGATGCCGGCCTTGGTGGTAGCGATCGGGGTGGCGTTGGTAATCATGACCCGCCAAATCGATATTTCGATCGGGTCGCAGCTCGGGATGTGCGCGGTGATAGCCGGGACGGCGGCGGGCGCGGGGATGCCGATGGGAGTTGCGATTTTATGCTCGCTTGCGGCTGGCGCGTTGATGGGTGCTACAAATGGTTTTCTCGTCGCCCATCTGAAGCTGCCAAGCATCGTGGTGACGCTGGCGACCATGGTGATCTGGCAGGAGGTGTTGCGGCTTTGGCAGAAAGGGAGATTGCTGGCTTTACCCGATGGGGTGCAGTGGTTCGGGATGAGTCAGGGTGCGGGGCAGGCGGCGGTGATTGGTATTGCTTTGGTGCTTTTGGTGGGAGCTGCATGGGCGATGAAGAATATTTCTGCCGGCAGGCGAATTTACGCGACCGGAAGTGATGCCGAAGCGGCACGCTTGGCGGGGATCAATCCAAAAGCGGTAACGTTCGGGACGTTTGTCATGATGGGTGTGCTGACCGGTTTGGCGGCGGTGTTGAATCTGGTGCAGTCGCCACAGATCCAACCGAACTGTGGGGACGGCCTTGAGCTGAAAGCAATTGCAGCGGCGGTGGTCGGCGGAGTGGCTATTAGCGGCGGGCGCGGGACGCTGTGGGGGGTGTTGTTAGGGATGATGCTACTGGCGAATGTGAACCCAGCACTCACGTATTTCCATCAACCGCCGTATTGGGAAAAGGCGATCCAGGGAATGGTGATTTTGTTGGCGGTTGGTGCGGATGGTCTGAGGCGCTGGAGTGGAGCCAAGGGTCACGTGAGTTGACGTGAAGGCTCGTGAAAGCTGTTGAGTTGTTCTTCGGGTGTGCTTTCGAATCAGAAATCAAGGAGCGGGAGTTTTTGAGAATGGGCTCATAGCCCCCGGCTGCGAGATTTTTGGCAGTGTGGAAACGGCCCTGGGATGTTGAGCGCGGCGGGCAGCATGGCGGCGGTCACATTGAAGGTAGGGCTTCCACATCTCTGAGTATCTTGGCTTGCTGTATGACTATCCGGATTTTTTCAGAAACGAAATGATCGCGAGAATCAAGAATACTACGAAACAGACTTTCGCAATCCAAGCCGCCGTCCCAGCGATACGCCACTTCGCAAAATACCAATCGAACACACATTGCCGCAAGTGGAGGCTTGACCCCGCGCGGCGAGATGGGCAGCTTGTGCGCCCCATCGGTGCCATGGAGGCAATCCGCTGGTAAACAAGAACTTAGAAATTGATTAAGGTATGGCTGCGAAGATTTATACAAACAAGGACGCGAATCTCACATCGCTCAAGAAGAAGACACTCGCCGTGATCGGCTTTGGCTCGCAAGGCCATGCACACGCGCTCAATCTCAAGGACAGCGGATTGAAGGTCATCATCGGCCTTTACAAGAAATCCAAGTCCCGTGAAGTCGCCGCCAAGCTCGGCTTCGAAGTCATGGATACCGCTGATGCCGTGAAAGCAGCCGACGTGATCTTCGTCGCTACGCCGGATACCGTGATTCCTGCCGTTTACAACAAGGACATCGCCCCGCACCTCACCAAGGGCAAGACCCTCCTTTTCTCCCACGGCTTCGCCGTTCACTTCAAAACCATCGAAGTTCCTGCCGATATCGACGTCATCCTCGTCGCTCCAAAAGGCCCCGGACATACCGTGCGTTCACAGTTCGTGGATGGCAAAGGCGTTCCAGGCCTGATCGCAATCCATCAGGACGTTTCTGGAAAAGCACAGAAAACCGCGCTTGCATGGGCACGCGGCATCGGCTGCACCCGTGCCGGCGTTTTTGAAACCAACTTCCGCGAGGAAACCGTCACCGACCTCTTTGGTGAGCAAGTCGTTCTCTGCGGCGGCGCTTCCGCTCTCGTGAAAGCGGGCTTCGAAGTTCTAGTCGAAGCCGGCTACCAGCCTGAGATGGCCTACTTCGAGTGCCTTCATGAGCTCAAGCTCATCGTCGATCTCATGAACGAGTCCGGCATCGCAGGCATGCGTTTCTCGATCTCCGAAACCGCCGAATACGGCGACGTTGCCATCGGACCGAAGATCATCGACGCCTCCGTCAAGAAGCGCATGGTCAAACAACTCAAGGAAATCGAATCCGGCAAGTTCGCCAAAGAGTGGACCAAGGAATACGAGACCGGTTGCAAAAACTTCAATGCCCTCCGCAAGGAAGGGGCTAATCACCAGATCGAAAAAGTGGGTGAGAAACTCCGCTCCACGATGAGCTGGATCAAGCAAACCAAGATGAAGAAAGGCGCCAGCCAAGCCAGCTACGTCTCTTCTTCCAAGTAATCTCCGGATTTTCAACACGCCCGGTCACCAAGATGGTGGGCGGGCGTTTTTGTTTCGCTTGCAATCACCTGAATTTATTCCGAGCCATGCCCCCGGGTACCTTCGAAACCATCCGGGGTGAGTTTTTTTCCCATGGCATCACCTCGGCGATTTCTGTAAAAAACCGCCGCTAGTCAAAACACCAGTCAATCACCCTGCGCCCGATGACAATTCGAACGCGCTCCAAGCGTATCAATCGTATGTTTTTAAAATCCTTCATCCGCTTCCTTATAAGCTTTGCTTTCATCGCCTCCCCTATCTGCTGGGCTACGGAAGAGATACCAAAAATCATCGCGCATCGGGGTGCCTCCGCGAGCGCGCCGGAGAACACGATGGCCGCTTTCAAACTCGCATGGGAGCAAGGCGCTGACGGGATCGAGGCCGATTTCTTTCTCACTGCTGACGGCGAGGTGGTCTGCATCCACGATGAGAACACGAAAAAGACCGGCAGCGGGAGTCTGGATGTGAAAAAAAGCACCCTCGCGCAACTGCGAACCCTCGAATACGGGGCTTGGAAGCACCCGATATTCAAAGGAGAATTTATTCCGACATTGGCGCAAGTCATCGATGGATTGCCCGAAGGGAAATGGTTTTTTCTCGAGATCAAAGATTCACCAGCAATCGTGAAGCCAATCGCGAAGATTCTCGCGGAAAAGCGCTCGAATAAAGACAGACTTGTCCTCATTTCCTTCAACAAGGAAGTGGTGCGGGCCTGCCGACAAACGATGCCCGAATACCGCGCATGCCTGCTCTCTTCCTTGGACAAATTTACTAAAGAAGGCTGGAAGGAGAAGTATCTGCGCGATCTCGATTCATGCGGATCTCAAGGTCTCGCCTATAAGGAAAACCAAGCTGTTACCAAAAAATGGCTCGCCAAAGCGCGCGGAGAAGATGGCATTCTCGCGGCGTGGACTGTAAACAACCGCGAGCCTGCGTTGCGCGCCGCCAGCCGTGGTGTCGACTTCCTGATCACGGATCGCCCCGGTGGCTTGCGCGCAGAACTCAAACCGGCGTCCCGCGAATAGCTACAAATTTTTAAAAAGACAAAGCCCTTCTTCAATCTGGCATTGCCCCAGCGGTTTCTGGTCTCTAACTTGGCTGCATCCAACCCATGAGTGCCAAAAAATCCAAGCAACCGACCTCAGACCACACCGCCGAACTGACGGCGGTTCACAAGCCATCAAAGGAGTTTTCGAAGAAAGCCCGCCTCGGCTCGATGGCCGAGTATAAGAAGCTCTACGAACATTCCATCAGGAAACCGGAAAAATTCTGGGCCTCCGAGGCGAAGGAACTCGTCTGGCAGAAGCCGTTCTCCAAAGTCCTCCAATGGAAGGCACCCGATGCGAAATGGTTCCTCGGCGGTAAGATCAATGTCGCTGAAAACTGCGTCGATCGCCATGCGACCGGTGCCCGCGCCAACAAGGCGGCCATTATCTGGGAGGGCGAACCGGGCGACCAGAGAACCCTGACCTACGCCCAGCTCCACCGCGAAGTCTGCAAGTTCGCCAATGTCCTTCTCGCCAGAGGCATAAAATCCAAAGACCGCGTCCTCATCTACATGCCGATGATTCCGGAAGCCGCTGTCGCGATGCTCGCGTGCGCCCGGATCGGTGCCGTTCACAATGTCGTATTCGGTGGCTTCGCTGCCGATTCCATCGTTGACCGCCTAGAAGATTCTGGCGCGACAGCGATCATCACGGCCGATGGCGGATGGCGGCGTGGCAAAGTAATTCCCCTTAAACCCGTCGTCGACGAAGCGCTCAAGAAATACGACAAGATCAAGAGCATCGTCGTCGTCAACCGCACCGGAAACGACGTTTCCATGAAAGCGAAACGCGATTTCTGGTGGCATGAGGAAATGGCGGACGCTTCCGCGAAACACGAACCCAAGGGCTTCGATTCCGAGCACCCGCTCTTCATCCTCTACACCTCCGGCTCGACCGGAAAACCCAAAGGCATACTCCACACCTCGGGCGGCTACCTCACCGGCACATACTCGACCTGCAAATACATTTTCGATATGCGCGACGAGGATGTCTACTGGTGCACCGCCGATGTCGGTTGGATCACCGGGCATTCCTACATCGTCTACGGCCCGCTCGCCAACGGCGTTACCCAGGTCATGTACGAAGGCGCGCCTAACGAACCCGATTGGGGCCGCTTCTGGAAAATCGTCGAGGAACACCGGGTCTCCATACTCTACACCGCTCCCACCGCGATCCGCGCCTTCATCAAAGCCGGCGACGAGTTTCCCGGGAAATACGACCTCTCATCCCTTCGTCTCCTTGGCTCCGTCGGCGAGCCGATCAACCCGGAAGCATGGCATTGGTATCACGAGAAAATCGGCGGTGGAAAATGCCCGATCGTCGATACCTGGTGGCAGACCGAAACGGGTGCGATCCTTATCTCACCTATCCCGGGCGCGACTCCCTGCACCCCCGGCACCGCCACCCGCCCGTTCTTCGGTATCGACGCGGCGATTCTCGATGACAATGGAAAAGAGTGCCCGCCCAACGTCGATGGCCGGCTCGTGATCCGCAAACCATGGCCTTCCATGACGCGCACGATTTACGGCGACAAAGCCCGTTTCAAGAAAACCTATTTCTCCGACTATCCCGGTCTTTACACAGCCGGCGACGGAGCCCGCCGCGACAAAAAAGGCAACTTCTGGATCATTGGCCGCCTCGACGACGTTCTCAACGTTTCAGGCCACCGCTTGGGTACTGCCGAGATCGAATCCGCTCTCGTCGCCCATCCGGACGTCGCAGAAGCGGCAGTCGTCGGTCGTCCGCACGAACTCAAGGGCCAGGCGGTCGCCGCTTTCGTCACGCTCAAAACCGGCAGAGAATCCTCGGAAGAACTCGCGAAAGAACTCCGCAACCACGTCGGAGCTGTCATCGGAGCCATCGCCAAGCCGGATGACATCTATTTCACTCCCGCCTTGCCAAAAACACGTTCAGGGAAAATCATCCGTCGCCTTCTCAAGGAACTGGTGGCCACCGGAACCATCACAGGAAGTGTGACTACCCTTGAAGACATGGGAGTCATCGAACACCTGAAGACACTTCTTAAGACGTAATCCTCAACCAATGACCTCCACGAAATACGTGATATGCTGGCTAGCGTCGGCGTTCGGCTACAGCCGGAAAAACCATCGCATGGGCGATGCGGCAACTGAAATGCACCTGCTCAAAGAAGCGGAAGCCCATCTTGGCAAGGCCATCTGGAAGAACGTCGAATCCATTGAGGAGCTTTCGATGGAGTATTGGGGCATCCGTAAAATCATGAGCGAGCGTGAACGCGTAGCCGGAGAACTGAATGCATGTCAGGAAGATCTCGCCACAGCTCACCAGGAAAGGGCCGACCTTCTGAGTGGCTCAAACGAATCCTTTCAAGATTTAGCCGATGAGGGGCGGAAAGTGATGGTTCAGCTTGAAGAACTGGCACGTGAGCGCGATGAAATCGTTGCCAAGGCCCGTGACGTCCGCAGAAACTACGATGGGATCAAAATGAAGCATGAAGTCCTTGAAAAAGAAGGAGGTCGATCTGTGGATGAAGTGGGAAAAACAACCTCCCGCGTGGACGATCTCAAAAAGGAATTCGCCAACCTCAAACATCTGCGGCAGGAAATTGCGGAGAAAATTTCCTCAGGTAATCAAAAGTTCGATGAAATCGAGGCCCAAATTGACGAGCGCAAGAAGGAGCGCCGCACGAAAGCATCTGAGGCTTTCCAGTATATCGGTGATGCGAACCAGAAGATATCCAACCTTAGCGCAGAACTCGGAGTCTTCGACACCCAGTTGCGTCAGCTCTACTGTGAAATTGGCCGATATGTGAGCCGCAACGCCTTAAGCAACCCGGCTTGCCAGAAGGCATGCAAGGAGCGGCGCGGTCTGGTGGAGGTCATGAGAGCGCTGCGTAAATCGGTTCATTACAATCACAAGCTTGCTGAGCTTTCCTAGTAAACCCGTACAACCCCAAGTTTACGCCAACCTTTTCCAACGCGGCTTTACAATCGCTTCATCCCCTGTCAAACCCCTGATAGTTTAACCGACTCACACGCGAACCATGCCCAAAGACACCTCGATCCGTAAAATTCTCGTCATCGGCTCAGGCCCTATCGTTATCGGCCAAGGCTGCGAATTTGATTACTCCGGCGTCCAGGCCTGCAAAGCACTGAAAGAGGAAGGATTCGAAGTCATCCTTGTGAACTCGAACCCCGCCACGATCATGACCGATCCGGAGTTCGCCCACCGCACTTACATCGAGCCGATCACTCCGGAGGTCATCGAAAAAATCATTATCCGGGAGCGACCCGATGCCCTCCTCCCGACCCTCGGCGGGCAGACCGCTCTCAATGCCTCGATGGATCTCTTCAAGGCCGGCACACTCGACAAACACAATGTCCGCATGATCGGTGCCAATGCAGAGGCCATCGACAAAGGAGAGGACCGCCACCTCTTTAAAGAGGCGATGGAGAAAATCGGCCTCGATATGCCACATTCCGGCATCGCCCGCTCCATGGAAGAGGCGAAGAAAGTCGCCAAAGAGATCGGCACTTTTCCTCTCATCGTCCGCCCCGCTTTCACCCTGGGCGGACAGGGTGGAGGAATCGCCTATAACAAAGATGAGTTCGAGGAAATCGTCCACCGCGGCCTTGATCTATCTCCCGTTTCCGAAGTCCTCATCGATGAATCGCTGCTCGGTTGGAAGGAATTCGAAATGGAAGTCATGCGCGACTGCGCCGACAACTGCGTGGTCATCTGCTCGATCGAAAACCTCGATCCCATGGGCGTGCACACCGGAGACTCGATCACCGTCGCGCCGATCCAGACACTCACCGACCGTGAATATCAGATCATGCGCGATGCTTCATTCGCAGTCATTCGCGAGATCGGCGTCGAAACAGGCGGCTCGAACATCCAGTTCGCCACCTGTCCGAAAACCGGCCGCATGATTGTTATCGAGATGAATCCCCGCGTCTCGCGCTCCTCCGCGCTCGCCTCCAAGGCCACCGGTTTCCCCATCGCCAAAATCGCCGCGAAACTCGCCGTCGGTTACACGCTCGACGAGCTGCCCAACGACATCACCCGCGTCACCCCGGCTTCCTTCGAGCCGACCATCGACTACGTGGTCACCAAGATCCCGCGTTTCACCTTCGAGAAATTTCCGACTGCGAATTCCGTCCTCACCACCTCGATGAAATCCGTCGGCGAGGCGATGTCCATCGGCCGGACCTTCAAGGAATCGATGCAGAAATGCCTGCGCTCGCTTGAGACCGGGCGCTGGGGCTTCGGCTTCGACGACAAGGACCCGAAATCGCCCACCAAGGACGAGATCACCCGCAAACTGCAGATTCCCAACGCCGAGCGGATTTTCTGGCTACAGACGGCCTTTGTATCCGGTTGGACGCTTGAGGAAATACACGAGGCAACCGCCATTGATCCTTGGTTCCTGCGTCATCTCGAGCAGATCGCCGAGGAAGGCAAATCTCTCTCCACCCTCGATCTCAAACAAGCCAAGAAACTCGGCTTCTCCGACCGCCAGATCGCGAAATCCAAGGGCACTTCCGAAGACGAAGTCCGCGCCGAACGCAAGGCTGCGGGCATCATCCCGACCTACCGCCTAGTAGATACCTGCGCCGCAGAGTTCGAGGCATACACTCCGTATTTTTACTCCACCTACGGCGACGAGAACGAAGCCCGCTCGTCGAATAAAAAGAAGATCATCATCCTCGGTGGCGGCCCGAACCGTATCGGCCAGGGCATTGAGTTCGACTACTGCTGCGTTCACGCCGCTTTCGCCCTGAAAGAGCTCGGCTACGAGACCATCATGGTCAACTCGAACCCAGAGACGGTTTCCACCGACTACGACACCTCGGACAAACTTTTCTTCGAGCCGCTCACCCTCGAAGACGTGCTCAACATCTGCGACCAGGAGCAGCCATACGGCGTCATCGTCCAGTTCGGCGGACAGACACCGCTCAACCTCGCCGCCGACCTCGAACGGCACGGCGTGCCCATCATCGGCACCTCACCAAAAAACATCGAACTTGCCGAGGATAGGAAATTCTTCTCCGCCCTGCTCGATAAGCTCAACCTCAAACAAGCCGAGGCCGGAACCGCGACCAATGAGGCGGAAGCCATCGAGGTGGCCAACCGCATCGGCTACCCCGTTCTCGTCCGCCCGTCCTTCGTGCTCGGTGGCCGCGCGATGATGATCGTTTACAGCGATTCCGAACTCACCACCTACATGCGCGAGGCGGTCGATGCGTCACCCGAGCGCCCCGTCCTCGTCGACCGTTTCCTCGACAACGCCACCGAGATCGATGTCGATTGCATCAGCGATGGCGAAACTTCGGTAGTCGGCGCGATCATGCAGCACATCGAGCAAGCCGGTATCCACTCCGGAGACTCCGCCTGTGTCATCCCCGCGTTTTCGATTTCCGACGAGATCAAGGTCAAGATCGACAAGGCCGCCAAAGACCTCGCCCGCGAACTCGAAGTCCGCGGCCTGATGAACATACAGTTCGCAGTGAAAGACGAAGAGCTCTACGTCATCGAGGTCAATCCGCGCGCATCACGCACCGTCCCCTTCGTCTCCAAAGCAACCGGCGTCTCCCTCGCGAAACTCGCCGCAAAAATCATGGTCGGTGAAAAACTCGCCGACATGGGCTACACCGAAACCATACACCCGACTCACTTTTCCGTAAAAGAAGCCGTGTTCCCATGGAACCGTTTCCCAGGCATCGACATCGTGCTTGGCCCGGAAATGAAATCCACCGGCGAGGTCATGGGCATCGACAAGGACTGGGGTATGGCCTACGCCAAGTCCCAGATCTCCGCCTTCAACGCACTTCCGAAAGAAGGCAAAGTCTTCCTCTCCGTAGCCGACCGCGATAAGGAACGCGCAATCATGGTTGCCCGCGATCTTCACGATCTTGGCTTTACCATTTGCTCTACAGGCGGAACCCTCACGAAACTCGCCGAGGCCGGCATCCCAGCGGAGCGAGTTTATAAAGTTCTGGAGCAGGCTCGTCCCAACGTCATCGACATGATGAAGAACAATGAGATCGACTACCTCATCAACACCCCCGCGACGCACGAGTCCCGCGCAGATGAAATTCTGATCCGCTCCACCGCAATCACGGAAAAAATCTCCCACGCCACCAACATGGCCGCCGCCGAAGCTACCGTAAAAGCGATCCGATCCCTTAAGGAAAACGAGCTCACCGTGCAGAGTATTCAGGAGTTTCATACTTAACCCGACTTTCGCTGTTAGACCCTCCAATCACTCGAATACGATAAACGCACGGATTTTTGGCAAAGGGTCTAGGTGCTGGTGAGGTCGTAGAGCAGGATGTCATAAGTCGCGACGAAGAGCCCCGCCCAGCGGTCTTTGAGATGGGTGAAGAGTTTTTTCCGATGCTCCAACAGCCTGTCGTGGCAGCGGTAGAGGATGTCTTTAGCGGCGATTTTCTACGACACCCCAGTAACAGTGCATCTTGCCGTTCTTGAATCGTTTGTTGGCGCGCAGGAACATAGACTGGCATTGCGTATAGACTTGTTAGATCCAGTCTGTCGATGGGGTGGGTCTCCACCACAGCCGTTTTCGGATACCCGATGCTGTGAAATCTAGGGTTCCAGCCCCCTCGGAGAGGCTAAATTCGACGATTTTTTTGATCTAACAGCGAAAGTCGGGTTAAAGCGTAGCCGCGCCTGTGTCGCCCCCGCAAAATCCGTCTTGGTATAAAAAGTTTTCGCTTCACGGTTGGTTTTGCATAACCTCGCGCTCCTTAGCACTCACCCCCTCATTTTTTCAACAGCCGTATGACCGTACCAGAAATCGCCAAACACTTCATCCTCCCAGGACCTGTCATCGCCTTCGAGGAGCTTACCACCGGACTGATCAACACCACCTACGCCGCCACATGCCAGAGCGGAAGAAAGAAGGTCAGATTCATACTGCAATCGATAAATTCCACGGTTTTCCCGAAGCCCGAGAAGGTCATGGAAAATATCTTCCACGTCACGCTCCACATCGGGACACGCGGCCCCGGAACGGAACAGCTCCACCTCATCCCCATCCATGACGGGCGCAGTTGGCTGACTCTTCCCGACAAGACGATCTGGCGTTGCTACCCCTTTCACGAACACACGGAGACTTTTGAGAAAATCAACTCGCCCGAGCTTGCATTCCGGGCGGCGGCGGCCTTCGGGAGATTCCAGTCAAACCTCTCGGATCTCGATGCATCGACACTCCACGAGACCATCCCGAACTTCCATCACACCCCCACATATTTCGCCAAACTCCTGGCCGCCGTCAAATCCGATCCCGAAGGCCGGCTCGCCGAGGCACAGGCGGATGTCGATTTCATCCTCTCCAAGGAAAGCCTGACCACCGCCCTGACCGGCGCCGGTTTGCCCACGCGCATCACCCACAACGACACCAAGATCTCGAATATCCTTTTCCCCACAAACCCGGACCTTCCTCCAATTGTCATCGACCTCGACACGGTGATGCCCGGCCTTGCGCTCTTCGATTTTGGAGACATGGTTCGCTCAGCCGCTTCCAGTGCCGCAGAGGACGAACAGGATCTCGAAAAGGTTTTCATTAACACGGAACTGCGAGACGCGCTCACCGAGGGCTACCTCTCCACCGCCGGCGAATTCCTGACCCCGGAGGAAAAAGCCCTGCTACCCATTTCCGCAGAGATCATCACCCTGGAGCTCGCCACCCGCTTCCTCACCGACCACCTGCTTTGCGATAAATATTTCCGGACCAAGTATCCCGGCCACAACCTTGTCCGTGCCCGCAACCAGCTCGCTCTCCTTAAGTCGATGTGAGCGGCTTTTGCCCGGATCAGGTAGTGTAAATCTTTGTCTGTAAGTCCACGAAGCCCCAGTCCGCCGCAGAGACGGTTGATGGAGCGTAGCGGAATCAACCGTCTCTGCGGCGGCGCCTCCTCCCCTCCGGGGTTGTAGGTGCC
>Ga0222650_1001271_pt1 | contig 13341 bp, 11 predicted proteins | sample AntAcemetagen367_FD_179820 | JGI IMG/M metagenome (GOLD analysis project Ga0222650, IMG submission 179820) | Saline water microbial communities from Ace Lake, Antarctica - #367 | ecosystem: Environmental > Aquatic > Non-marine Saline and Alkaline > Saline | place: Antarctica: Ace Lake...
GATTCTGCCTAAAATGATTCTGCCTAAAAAACAGAGCCCAAGCCACACACCCAAAACAAAGCCCAGCCAAGCAGGCACAAAGGATAATCATTCTGCATAAAAATCATTCTGCAAAAAATACAGTGCTCCTAGCCCGACGCATTTTGGCAGAATCATTAAAGGCAGAATCATTCCAACAACGCCGCAGCCAAGGCACGGTAATTTGATTCACCACCCGCAATCGCTGGAGACAAGGAGATCCGCAGAGCACCACCCAAAACAAAGCCCAGCCAAGCAGGCACAAAGAATAATCATTCTGCAAAAAAATTATTCTGCAAAAAAAGAGAGCCCCAGCCACACTATCCAAAAATGATTCTGCCTAAAATGATTCTGCCTAAAAAACAGAGCCCCAGCCACATCACCCGAAAATAATTTTGCCTATAATGATTTCGCCTATATCAAACAGCAACACAGAACAGCAGAGCAGCAGAGCAGCATCACCACTTTCAAACACCACACCGCACACCCGAGAATGCTTCCAAGTATAAAAATCCTAGCTATTTTCATCTTTACGCTCACCCTCAGCGCCAGCGTCAGCGTAAGCGGGCAGGACGTAGCCCCGCCCACCTACGCGCCCACCTACGCCCAATCCATCGAGCGCATTGCGCCCATGGATCTCAGCAGCGTCGAGCCACGCCTTGCCACCGTTTTGCGCAACTATTACCGAGGCACCTTCACCGACGAAGATACTTGGTCCGCCGTCGAGAGCATTCGCTTCGACGGCACCCTCCACCTACCCCAAGGCGTGCTCCGTTTCACCGCCTTCAAGAAAAAGCCCGACTTTTGCCGAGTCGTCATCCACGCCCGCGGTGGTGAAGTCGCCATGGGCTACGACGGCAGCGACGCCTGGCAGCTCAATACCTTAGAGCCTGCTGCCCAGCCCAGCGCCATGGCCCCCGCCGAAGCCCTCAACTTCATCCGCGACGCCACCACCGGCGGCCACCTCCTCTATTCCGGTATCCCCGGTAAGCATATCCAGCTCCACGGCATCATCACCACCCAGAGCGGCCAGCGCCTCTACGATTTAGGAGTCACCCTGCCCGATGGGCAAAGCCTCCGCTCCCAGCTCCATATGACAACCTTTGCCGAAGTCCGCCAGATCACCACCAACCATGTAAGCGGTGAGCAAGAAATCACCACCCACGAAGACTTCCGCGAGATCGAAGGCATCCGCCTCCCCTTCATCAGCACCCTCACCGTCAACGGCGAGCAGATCCACCAATCCCGCATTCAAAGAGTGCAGATCAACCAAGGCGTCATGCCTTGGATGTTCACCCGCCCCTCTGGAGCAGAGATAGGGGAGGGCGGACGTCCCCGTTCGCAGCCGTCCGAGTCAGCGATGGAAGCCGAGGCCCTCTTATCACCCTCATCCAACTCAGCGCCGCAGAATCAGCTACTTTCACCTGTGCCCGGCGACATCTGGAACACAGATTCCCTCTTCAACGCCACCCCCGCCGAGACCAGCACTTTCCCAGAAAAGTTCAACCTAAGCCCCTGATTCCCAGCAGCAGCCGTAGTGTGCGCTCTTGCGCGTCGCCCCCCTAAAAACCAGACCGCTCTCCAAGCCCCGCCCACATTAGATCAGTGATCACCGTAGCAGGTTACTTTGATTTAGCCGTTTTCTTGAGGGTGGGCTTCGCTTTTTCGGTTGGATGCATCGTGCTCGCCACCGATTCGCAGATGCCGAGGAAAGTTTCTTCAGTGATTGATAACTTTTTATCCCTAGGGTAGGCGACGCTCCAGTTGCGGATTATCTTCTCCCGCCCGGTTGAAATGTGAACGAGGCTACCAGCATTGATCTCGTTTTCCACGATCCAGGATGCCATAAAGCTGATGCCGTAGTTAATTTTGACGAGTTCTTTGATCGCCTCCATGCTGCTGAGTTCGATGTAGTTTTCCAAAACTAGCTTGTTTTGACGGTAAAAGTGCTCGATTTGGTTAAAGGTCTGACTTCCCTTATTGTACAAAACGAGACGTTCCTGAGCAATTTTGCTCATTCGTAAGCTGCTAATTTGTACAAAATGATGAAGAGGCGACGCCACGAGAATCAACTCATCGGAAAATAATGGCCGAATTTCAACGTCAGTTAGGCCGTCGGGCGTGACGATCAGGGCTAAATCGATCTCGTGGTGGCGGGTCATTTCGACGAGATCGGGCGTGTCTGCCGGAGTGATCGTCAAGATGCAATCGGGGAAGCACTCGTTGAACTCCCTGAGTACGTTAGGCAGTATGTGTTGGCAGGCTGTCGTGCTGGCTCCGATACGGAGGCGACCGCGCCCCCAGTTCGCCCTGTCCTGGATGCGTAAGCGAGCGCCCTGCATCTGGTTAAGGATGTTTTGTGCTTCTTTGTATAGCTCTTCGCCGTCTTCGGTGATGTTGATCTTTCGGCCGGTGCGCGTGACTAATTGACAGCGCAGATCAGTCTCCAGATTTTTCACCGAATGGCTAATTGCAGACTGCGTTAGGTTTAGAGCTTTTGCGGTTTCTGTGAAGCTACCTGTCTGCACTAGGGTGCAAAAGGCTAAGAGTTGGCGGCTATCGATGGTTTCAGTCATTAGTTTTATTCATTAAATGCATGATTACATTTATTTCGTTTATTTGAGAGATAGGTATGGTCAATGCTAAAACTGGCACAAGATGTCAAATTTCTCAGCAGATCAGTCAAGGCGAACCCGCCACCGCAGCACCCCCATCCGCTTGGGGTATGTGCGCTTACTTGATGCGGCGCCCTTGATTGTGGCCGATAGTTTAGGCATGTTTCGCGATGCGGGTTTGAATGTAGAGCTTTCACGCGAAGTGGGCTGGGCGACAATTCGCGACAAGTTGGCATTTGGCGATCTTGATGTCGCTCAGGCCTTGAGCCCGATGCCCTTTGTCATGCAGATGGGTATCAACGTGGCGAAGACTGAAGTGATCACCGGAATGGTCTTAAGCTGCAACGGTAATGCCATCACACTTTCAACGCAACTACGAGAGGAGGGCGTTGAAGACGGTGCTAGCTTACGGCGATACATCAAAAATGGATTCCGTCCGCGCAAGTTGGTCTTTGGAGTGGTTTCTCATGCATCGTCGCATCATTTCATTCTTTGCCGATGGTTAGAACAGCACGGAGTGTGCCCGCACAAGGATGTGATCATATCCGTGCTACCCCCCGAGCAAATGGTGCGTAATTTAGCTTCACAGAACATCGATGGCTTCTGCGTCGGCGAGCCTTGGAACTCGCTCGCAATCGAAGAAGGGCTAGGATGGTGTGCGGCCACCAGTGAGGCGATCGCGAGTGCCTATCCAGAAAAAGTGTTAGCGACGACCGAGCGCTTCTATTCGTATCGAGGAAGTGAATACGTGCAAATGATCCAAGTGCTGCTCGAAGCATGCGCCTATTGTGAAGATCCAGCCAACCGCACAGTTCTACTAAACATTCTCTCGAAGTTCGAGTACTTAAATTGCAATACCGCGACACTGGCACAGGCACTATCGGGGCACTTTGCCATGGGCTACGGTGCCGAGTCTTCGGATAAGTTTATACGATTTCATGGTGAGGAAGTTAATCGCCCTGACATAAAACGCGCCGAGCTCGTTTATGAAGATCTTCTTCGCTTTTTACCGAATACGGCCTTCGAGCCTATTTCCAAAAAGATGATTTCCCGCATCTACCGCGCATCCATTTACGAACAGGCGATGAGCCCTGTCGTGATCTAAACAATAACATAGAAAATAAAATGATTAAACGCATCAACAGACTACTAACGGCAGCCGCGCTGGCCGCTTCCTCGCTACACGCTGAGCAGCTCGACGTCGAAAAAGATACGCTCAAGTTCGGCTTCATTAAACTAACCGACTGCGCCCCGCTGGTCATTGCTAAAGAGATAGGCTACTTTGAAGAAGAAGGCCTACAAGTTGAAGTCATCGCCCAGCCGAATTGGAAGCAACTACTCGACAACGTCATCAACGGCGAGCTCGACGGTGCCCACATGCTCTCTGGGCAGCCCATCGCGGCCACCATCGGCTTCGGCACCGAAGCGCACATTATCACCGCCTACACCATGGATCTGAATGGCAACGCCATCACAGTCTCCAATGATATATGGGCGCAGATGCAGTGTAACGATCCTACGCTCGATACCGACAAGCCTCCTCACCCGATCACAGCAGACTCGCTCAAGCCGATCGTCGACGCCGCTAAGGATGAAGGTAGGCGCTTGCCCATGGGTATGGTCTTTCCCGTATCGACCCACAATTACGAAATACGCTACTGGCTGGCAGCTGCAGGTATCCACCCAGGTATGTATACCTCGACCGACATCAAAGGCTTCACCGGTGGTGACATCGAGCTGTCGACCACACCTCCACCACAGATGCCGTCCACTCTTGAGTCCGGCCAGAACGTCGCTTACTGTGTCGGCGAGCCTTGGAATCAACAGGCTGTCGCCAAAGGCATCGGCGTCCCCGTCGTCACTAACTACGACATCTGGAAGAATAACCCGGAAAAGGTCTTCGGTGTGACTAAAAAGTGGGCCGACGAGAATCCCAAAACACACATCGCGGTCGTTAAAGCACTGATACGTGCGGGCAAGTGGCTCGATGCGACCGACGAGGCGGGTAACTTTCTCAACCGTGAACAAGCCTGCCGCATTCTCTCCCAGAAGAACTACGTCGGCGCTGACTACGATGTGCTCAAAAACTCGATGACTGGATACTTCTATTTTCAAAAGAGCGACAAGCGCGCCATGCCCGACTTCAACGTCTTTTTTAAATACCACGCCACCTACCCATGGTATTCCGACGGCATCTGGTTTCTCACTCAAATGCGCCGCTGGGGGCAGATCACCGAGCCTCAGACTGCCGAGTGGTATTACGAAACCGCCAAAAAAGTCTACAAGCCTGAGATCTATCTCGCCGCCGCTAAGTTGCTGCTCGCCGAAGGCCACATCGACGAGGCCGACATCCCTTGGGAGACCGATGGCTTCAAGGTGCCTACCAGCGACTTCATCGATGGCATCACCTACGATGGTAAAGACCCGATCGGCTACTTGAACTCGCACACTATCGGTAACAAAGATGCGATTTAAGCACCCGTCCGTAAATCCCTTCTTTTCAGCCTCCTTCCCAGCAAGGAAGGAGGCTTTCAGGGCGGATAAGTTCAATTTCGAAACAACCGCAAAGTATTATGGCTGAGAAAAGCTTAGATAAATTCAAATACCGAACCTTACGGTTCCTAGACGTCACCGGTTTTACCGTGTTCGATCCGGTAGTGCGTTTGGCGTTTAGAGAAGAGCCGAACAAGCAACTAAAAGCACTGTTTAACTACATGCTCATTCCTATCGTGTTCGCGTTATTTTGTATCTTTGTTTGGTGGCAAGTTGCGCCTAATCATAAGACGAAATCTGGCGAAGTGCCCACACCCGATGTCGTCTGGAATTCTGCTATGATTAATCATACCTTCAGCACCCGCGAGCAGACGAAAGAGCGCGATTTCTTACTGGTTGGTGATGCACGTTTGGCCGCGATCGCCGAAGTCGAAGCCATGGCCGCAGCAGGCACAGCGCAGCTTGCAAAACTAGAAGCCACCCTTGCGCAGCATGCGGCCGGCAACATCAAACAACTCGCGGACCGGATCGCACCACTGCAAGCGCGCCTCGAAATCATCGAAGCGCAAAGCGGTGTCATCAATGCCGAAATGAAAGCCGCCGTCAATGCCGCCGCTGCCGCTATTGAAAGAGGCGAGGGCACCGCGCAGCCACTGCTGGCCGCGCTACGTGCGGAGGATGAGGCCAAAGACGCCGGACGCGCCGCAGAGTCCTTCATCAAAGCGCAGATCGACGACATTCGCTCGGATAAATACGCGCCACTCAATCAGGCACGGCTCGATGTGAATGCCGTTGCCGATAAGCTACAGTTTCTGACCAAGCGGATCGATTTCCTAACGACTTCAAACCGCAGCATACGAGTGGCCGCAGCCGAAGAGCAGTTAGCCGAGACCCAGGGCAAACTCGCAGAGGCCACTACCGCCAAGGCCGCCCTCTCCGAGGCCAAGCGCGCAATTCGTAATGAAAGTTTGATCGAGCGCCTTGAGCAACAGCAGTACGCCTCTGCCATGACCATCTATACCCAGATTAATCGCAGCCTCTTCACCGTGTTTATCGGCTTCATCGTAGCCGCCATGGTCGCCATTCCACTCGGAGTGCTCTGTGGCTTGAGCCGTATCGCCATGGCTTGTCTCACGCCGATTATTTCAATCTTCAAGCCCGTCTCGCCCGTCGTGTATTTGTTAATCTTTCAGATCGTGGTCGGCGCATTCTTTCCCGACCCAGACTCGCACCCACTCTTCCTGTTCTTAAACAGCCTGCCATTCCTCAGCACATTGGCGATCAACCCAGCCCTGATCTTCTCGGCCTGCACCGTCGCAGCCTGCGCCGTCTGGCCTGCACTGGTCAATACCGCGCTCGGCGTCGCCACGATTGATAAAGACCATATTAACGTCGCCCGCGTCCTTCGCCTCGGCTTCAAGGATCGCCTGTTTAAAATCATTATTCCATCCGCACTGCCACTCGTCTTTGCAGGTCTCCGTATCTCGCTCGGAGTGGGGTGGATGGTGTTGATTGCTGCTGAGGCTCTGTCCTCTTCCGACGGCCTCGGCAAGTTCGTCTGGGACGAATACCAGAACGGCTCCTCCTTCTCCTTCGCTAACATTCTCTACGCCTGCTTCGTCGTTGGCATCATCGGCTTCCTCCTTGATCGAATGATGATCATCTTGCAACGCCTCGTCTCCTTCGACGGCGGCAGCACCTCCCTCTAAACTGATATGTCCTACTTAGAAATCGACCACGTCAGCATCGGATTCGGCCCGACGAATAACCGCACTGAAGTGCTCAAAGACGTCCATCTCTCGGTTGAGGAGAATGAGTTTGTGGCCGTCGTCGGATTTTCCGGTGCGGGCAAGTCCACGCTCATCTCCTTACTGGCCGGCCTCGTCCAGCCCGATCAGGGAGAGATACGGCTCGCAGGCAAAGTGATTAAGGAGCCTTCGCCACGTCTCGGGATCATGTTTCAAAACTATTCACTGCTGCCATGGCTCACGGTATTTGAAAACGTCGCCTTAGCTGTCAAACAGGCCTTCCCTAAGTACAACGCCGCGGAGATGAAGGAGCATGTCGAAAAATACGTCGCCATGGTCAAGCTCTCGCCAGCCTTGGGTAAGAAGCCCGCCGAGCTATCTGGCGGCATGCGGCAACGCGCGTCGCTGGCCCGCACCCTGTCGATGCAGCCAGAAATCCTCCTCCTCGACGAGCCACTCTCCGCGCTCGACGCCCTCACCCGCGCCGAGATCCAAGACGAAATTATCAACATCTGGGAGAGCGATCGCCGCACGATTGTCATGATCACTAACGACGTCGATGAAGCCGTTCTCATGGCCGACCGAATCGTGCCGCTCACGATGGGGCCCGAGGCCACGCTCGACGAAGCCTTCCCCGTCGATCTGGAGCGCCCGCGTAATCGCACCACGCTCAATACCAATCCCGTCTTCCGCCACCTGCGCACCGAAATCTCACGCTACATGGTCACGCTCAACGAAGATTCCAAGGCGCTGAAAGCCGATAAGATCGTCGACCTGCCGTCTGTCATGCCGATTGATTTCAGCATCTATCCCCACATCCCCGCGCGAGGCCGCCGCCGCCGCGACCTTGTCAAAGTACTCGATCCTACAACCACTTTTTTCAAATGATTCGCAACGTGGAAGCGACACTCTTGTCGCTTTATCCGAACCACACGAAAGCGACAGGAGTGTCGCTTCTACAAAAAAAATATTTTAATGATTCGCGACGAACGCTACGTAGAATTCTATAACCTAGTCAAAGCCTACCCGAATCCCTTCGGCGACGAAATCAAGGTGATTGATGGCTTTAACCTCATCGTCCCGCGCGGCGACGTCGTCTCGATTATCGGGCACTCCGGCTGCGGCAAATCTACCGTGCTCAATATGATCGCCGGGCTCATTCCCATTTCAAGTGGTGGCATCGTTGTTTCCGGCAAAGAGATTAACGGGCCCGGCCCCGACCGCTGCGTGGTTTTTCAAGCGCCCTGTTTGTTGCCATGGGCCACCGCCTTTGCCAATGTCATGCTCGGGGTCAAAGTGAGCTATCCCCACGTCAGTCAGGCCGAGCGCAAAGAAATCGTCGAGGCCGCGCTCTCCATGGTCGGGCTCGCCGATGCCATGCACAAGTATCCCCGCGAGCTTTCCGGCGGTATGCAGCAACGCGTCGGCATCGCCCGCGCCATCGCGCTCAAGCCCAAAATGCTCCTGCTCGACGAGCCACTCGGCCGCCTCGACTCGCTCACCCGAATGGAGCTACAAGATGTGATTCTACGCATCCTCGATAAGGAAAAAATCACGACGCTGATCATCACCCACGATCCCGACGAGGCCATCTTCATGTCCGACCGCATTTGCATGATGACGAACGGCCCCCATGCCAAAGTCGGTGAGATCATGGAGATCGAGTTTGAGCGCCCCCGCAGCCGCGACGAGATCATCGAGACCGATCAATTCTACGAATATCGCCGCCGCTTATTAGCGTTCCTTGACGACTGCGAAGCCGAAAAGGCTGCCCGCAAGAAGAGTCCCGCTGCCTAGATTGTGTCGAGCAGTCAAACGTAGCGGGTAGTGGTTGATGATTGGACTCACAGAATTCGATCCGTGGCGTCGAGCCCGGGGATTTCTTGAAAGTGTGGGTCGTATGTCAGCACGACTGCGTTGATTGAGAGGGCGCAGGCAGCGATGTGAATATCTTGGATAGGGCGCATGAAAAGGGGGCTACCTTTCGTAATTGTATTTAGCGGGATCTTCGGCTGCCCGTAAAGTCATCGGGTCTGAAGCGGGGTCGAACATGGTTGCGAGTGCATCGCCGCTGACGCCTGATCCGCGGCCCAGCACTTCAGTCAGACGTGCGCGACGATCGATCTCACGGAGTGCATAGTCGATAGCGGCGGTCTTGGTTTTGGAGCCAGTGGTTTTGACGACTCGACCGAGGAGAGCGTCATCGACGTTAAGTGTGATTTTCATACATACTGCGTATGTATCTAAGCTGTATCTGGCAAGGCTTTTCTTGATGCTTCCGCATTTGAATGGGTTCCTGGCTATTAATAATATTCATAATTAAGATGAAATAAGTGAGCAGTGCTAATTTTAAATAAATGAGAGTTTGGCACAGGGTGCGCTATTTGTTGCGTGTCATGACAACCGCATTCTCTAGCAACCAGAAACAATACCTTGAAGGTTTTTTCGCGGGCGTGAATCAGCGTCCCGGCATGCCTTTCTTGGGGCAAAATGCCACGGGGCAGTTTACCGACAGCCCGACCGAATCGGTCGAGCAGACGGTCTACGGCACGCCAATCGACGACCTGAGCAAGGAGGAGGCGATTAAGTATGAACAGAACGGGCTCGATGTCTGGGATACCATTGTCAAAGACTCCGAGATCGATCAGTTCCCGCAAGGGGGCGACCTCTTTCGCTATAAATTCTATGGGCTCTTTCACGTCAAGCCGGCGCAAGATTCCTTCATGCTGCGCTGCCGGATTCCGGGTTGCGCCATGAAGGCGCATCAGCTCGAAGGGCTCGCCGAGATCGCCGAAGACTGGGGTGGAGGCTATGCCGACATCACCACGCGTGGTAATTTGCAAGTGCGGGAGATCATGCCGAAAAACACCATTGCGACGCTGATCAAATTGGACGAACTCGGCCTCACCTCCAAGGGGTCGGGCGCGGATAATGTGCGCAATGTCACCGCGACCCCCACCACGGGTTTTGATCCGCAGGAGCTGATCGATGTGATGCCCTACGCCAAGGCGATGCACCACTACATTTTGAACAACCGCGATCTCTACGGCATGCCGCGCAAGTTTAACATCGCCTTCGACAGTGGGGGACAAATTTCCGCCTGCGCCGACACCAACGACATCGCCTTCTACGCCGTCCGTGTGGGCGAGGGGCACCGCGTCGCGCCGGGCGTTTACTTTCGTGTGCAGCTCTGCGGGATCACCGGGCATAAGCAGTTCGCCTCGGACTGCGGTCTACTAATCAAGCCCTCGCAAGCTGTGCCACTGGCAGCTGCTATGCTCCGCGTCTTCATCGAAAACGGCGACCGCACCAATCGCAAGAAAGCTCGCCTAAAATACTTAGTCGATGACTGGGGCGTGGCCAAGTATCTCGACGAAACGAAAAAGAAATTAGCCTTAGAGCTGGTCGAGTTTCCGCTAGCGCAGTGCGAGCCACGGCAGCCGACTTTGCAGCATGGCCATATCGGCACCTACAAGGAGGCGACAGCAGGCTTCAACTACATCGGCGTAGTCATTCCAGTCGGGCGGATGCTCCCTGAGCAGATGCGAGCCATGGCGGCGATTGCCAATCGCTATGGGCGCGGTGATCTCCGGCTGACGGCGTGGCAGAATTTAATAATTCCCGGCATCCGCGATGCGGATCTAGAGGCCGTCAAGGCCGCGATCAAAGCGGCTGGCTTCGCCCACAGCGCCACCGCGATCTCTGGTGGACTCGTCGCATGCACGGGAAATGCAGGTTGCAAGTTTGCTGCCAGTGATACCAAGGGCCACGCGCTGCAACTCGTGGCGTATCTAGAATCAGAGATCCAGATGGATCAACCGATCAACATCCACCTGACTGGTTGCCATCACTCCTGCGCCCAGCACTACATCGGCGATATCGGGCTGATCGGCGCGAAAGTCAAAGTCGGCGACGAGAGTGTCGAGGGCTACGCCGTCGTGCTCGGCGGCGGGGTGGAAGAGCGCCAAGCCATCGGGCACGAGATCTTTCCTGGCACTGCCTTTGAAGACCTCAAGCCGCTCCTGCTCAAGGTGCTCAAAACATACCTCGACCAGCGCGAAGCTGACGAAAGTTTTTTCCAATTCACCCGCCGCCACAGTGCGGCTGAGCTGAAGGCGCTATTCTCTAAGGCCGCATGATTAGCTCCACACTCACAGTCGAAGATTCACCGATTGAAATGCTCTTGAAAGAGCAGGGCACTTTGCAGACTCCGGTCGGCGTGTTCTCAGCCAAGCATGCAGCGGGCGCGGTCGAGCCACAGCAGGCGCAGTTTTACAAACAGCTCATCCCGCTCTCTAGGCCCGGCGCGGGGGAGCAATATGCGTTCAAAGTCGATTTGGATAAATGCACGGGTTGCAAGGCCTGCGTGTCTGCCTGCCACAGCCTGAACGGACTCGATGAAGAGGAGACTTGGCGCGACGTCGGCACGATTCACGGTGTCGATCTATCGGGGGCCTCTTATACGCAGACCGTGACGACGGCCTGCCACCACTGCGCTGACCCGGCATGTCTGAATGGTTGCCCCGTGCTCGCTTACGAAAAAGATCCTGAGACGGGCATCGTGCGTCACCTCGACGATCAGTGCATCGGCTGCCAGTATTGCGTGCTCAAGTGCCCCTACGACGTGCCAAAGTATTCTAAGAGTTTGGGCATCGTGCGCAAGTGCGATATGTGCCAGAGCCGCCTCGCCGAGGGCGAAGCACCGGCCTGCGTGCAAGCCTGCCCAACGGAGGCGATCAGTATCACGCTCGTGAATATTGCTGGGGTGGCCGAAGCCGCGTTCCTCCCTGCCGCGCCCGAGCCGAGCTATACGCTGCCGACGACGCAATATGTGACCAAGCGCACGATTCCTGAAAATGTCGAAGCCGCCGACCTCCACGCGCTGCGCCCCGAGCATGGACACTTCCCGCTCGCGCTGATGCTGGTGCTCACGCAGCTTTCGGTCGGTCTGTATGCCTACTCGATCTTCGCAGAAAGCGCGCTCCTATCGACTCAGCTACGCGTGGCCGGCTTCCTTACGATGGCGATTGGTCTGGCCGCGTCCACCTCGCACCTAGGTCGTCCGCTCGGGGCGTGGCGTGCCTTTCTGGGGCTGCGCCGTTCTTGGTTGAGCCGCGAGATCGTGGTCTTCGGCCTCTTTTCGCAACTAGCCGCCGCCTTTACGCTAGCTGCGTTCGTCGACTTTATTCCTGCAGGAATCGTCGCAGCGCTGGGAGTCGGCGTGTTGGTGATAGGCGTGCTGGGTATTTACACTTCGATCATGATCTACCACGATACGCAGCGGCCGTTCTGGGCGTTTCCCATTACGGCGCTAAAGTTTTTCGGTTCAGCGGTCTATCTGGCTTCATCCGGCTATCTGCTCGGGAGCACCTTACAGGGTGACGCATCGATGGTCGCGCTTAGCCTACTGGTGCTAGCCGCATCGGCTAAACTATTAGTGGAATTTAAAATGCTGGGGAGTGCCCGCCATCTTGAAATGACGCCTGCGCGCAAAACGGCCATGCTCCTACTATATCCGCTTCGATCAATCATGCTGACTCGCTTCAGCCTTTCGGCCGTGGCTCTGATCGCCGCAGGTATTCTATGGGTGGCTCCTTCAGCCCCGTGGCTGGCGGTGCTCGTATGCGGGGCCGCACTCAGCTCAGAGTTGTTAGAGCGCTCGCTCTTCTTTCGAGCCGTCGCTGCTCCCAAAATGCCCGGAGGCGTTGCCTAATGAGTGTGATCGATCTAGCCAAAGACCAAATGCGCCTGCGCGCTTTCGACGGTGCATTGACCGAGCGTTTGGTTCAAAACCCTGCCGCGCATGGCCTCGGGCGTCTCCCAAAAACGGTGAAACCCGATGCGACGGTCAACAGCATCTGCGGATTCTGTGGCACGGGTTGCTCGTTGAAAATTCACCTCAAAGACGGGGAGGCGGTCAACCTCAGTGCGCAGACCGATTATCCAGTCAACATCGGAATGGCCTGCCCAAAAGGCTGGGAGTCATTAACGCCCTTGGCCGCCAAGAACCGGGCGACCATGCCGCTATTGCGAAACGAGCAGGGGACGCAGGAACCCGTCTCTTGGGAGCGGGCGATGCAGGTATTTGTCCGTAAATTTAAATCCACGTTCGACGAACACGGGAGCGGGGCGGCGGCCTTTCTCAGCACGGGGCAAATCGTGACTGAGGAGATGGCCTTCCTCGGCGCTTTGGCTAAGCTTGGCATGGGCATCCTCCACGGGGACGGCAACACTCGGCAATGCATGGCCACGGCGGCGGTCGCCTACAAACAGTCTTTCGGCTTCGATGCGCCGCCCTTTTCTTATCAAGATTTCGAAGAGTCGGATGTTCTCATATTTGTCGGTGCCAATCCCTGCATCGCCCACCCGATCATGTGGCAGCGAGTCATGCTCAACCAGCGCAGGCCCGAGATCATCGTGGTCGATCCGCGCAAGACCGAGACCGCCATGGCCGCCACCACTCACTT